>WNGB01014237.1_pt1 | contig 10645 bp, 6 predicted proteins | sample 5400681 | NCBI WGS metagenome assembly WNGB01 (sample SAMN13153367, study PRJNA577476) | soil metagenome | isolation source: 115 cm soil or saprolite under grassland replicate 2 | place: USA:California | collected 2016-06-15 | reverse complement strand
ATGCGCCGAACAACGAGTATCAGGTCATCATGGAGCTGGCCCCGGAGTTCCAGGCGAACCCGGCCTCGATCGCGCTTCTCTACGTGCGCGCTTCCTCCGGCCAGCTCGCGCCTCTCTCCTCCGTCGGCTCGATCACGAGAAACACCGGGCCCCTCTCCGTCGCTCACACGGGCCAGCTCCCCTCCGTGACGATCGCCTTCAACCTGAAGCCCGGCGTTTCGCTCGGGGAAGCCGTCGGCGCCGTGGACGCGCTGGCGCGCCGGAATCTCCCCGCGACCGTCCAGACCAGTTTCCAGGGGACCGCGCAGGCGTTTCAAAGCTCCGTGCGGGGGCTGGGTCTCCTCCTCCTGGTCGCCATCCTGGTCATCTACATGGTGCTCGGGATCCTGTACGAGAGCTTCATCCATCCCATCACGATCCTGACGGCTCTTCCGTTCGCGGGCGTGGGCGCGCTCGTGACACTGATGCTCTTCCGCACGGAGCTGTCGATCTACGCCTTCGTCGGCATCATCATGCTCGTGGGGCTGGTGAAGAAGAACGGCATCATGATGGTGGACTTCGCGATCGAGGCGCAACGGGGCGGCAAGAGCCCTTCCGACGCTATCTTCGAGGCCTGTCTTGTCCGGTTCCGGCCGATCATGATGACGACGATGGCCGCGTTGATGGGGACTCTGCCCATCGCCATGGGCTTCGGCGCGGGCGCGGAATCGCGCCGGCCTCTGGGCCTCGCCGTCGTCGGAGGGCTGGTGTTCTCGCAGACCCTGACGCTCTACGTCACGCCGGTCTTCTACCTCATTATGGATCGTCTGCGGCAGCGTTTCGAGCGCCGCCGCGGAAAAGACCGCGGGCTCCGCGAGGAGGCGTTGGAGGCCGGGCGGACGGAGACGCCCGAAGAAAGGACTCCGGCGGCCGCCGGGATGCGCTTCACGACCCCGTAGTCTTTGGCCCTCGTCTCACTTATCCATTGCCATTTTCGCAAACGTTCTTCGGACCTCTTCGCGGTTCCGAGCGTCATAAAACTCGACCGGGTTGTAATCGTCGCTCAGCACGCGCCCGTGTTCGGGTGGAACTTCGACCCGGCGGATGATCGCGGCCTCTGTGCCACCCAGCGCATCCGGGTGCACGCCTGCCAGATCCGGTGGATGTGCGAATTCCGGGTTCGCACGGTCAGTCGCGACAAAGAAGACGGCTCCGTCCAACCCATTACTATGCAGTCGCACACCCGGGAAGACTTCCTTCAATGTTCTCTCGAGCGACGCCGCAAAGAAGTCCCGGCCTGGCTCCAGACGGGCAAGCACATTGATGACGAGGGTTCCACCACGGCGCAGAACGTGGGCGATCGAGCCAAAAGCCTCTCGCGTCATCAAGTGCGACGGCGAGGAATCGCCCAGAAAAGCATCGAGAACAACCACGTCATACTTTTTGCGGCAGCGATTGAGAAAATGGCGTCCATCATCGATCGACAGCGCGATTTGCCCCGGTTGGAAATCAAAGAAGCGAGCGGCGATCTTCACCACAGCGGGGTTGATCTCGACGACATCCACGCGTGCTCCAAGGCGAACGAAATCCCTCGGGACGATTCCGACGCCCAGCCCGATACAGAGCACGTCATGGATGTCAGCGGTATAAGCTCGCGCCAGCTCCGCCAGCACGAAGGTGAAAGCGGCCGTGCTTTGTTTGCGTTCAGGGTCGTACATATTCTGGATGACGTTATCGTTCAGAAGATAACGGCAGGAACGGTCGCGCGCCGCGACCACCCGCAGTTGGCCGAAGTGTGAATTACCACGGAACTCCTCGACGACCTTCCGGTAGTTGCCCTTGAAACCCATATGACCTTTGAAGCCAAAACCTGCGCCCAGCGCGAGCACAAGAACGAGAGCGGGCACCGCTTTTCGGCGATTGACCGTAAGGTAGCCGACGCAGACCACAAGCAGAGTCAGCGCAGTCACATACATAGTGATCGAGTTCGGAAACAGGGGAATCAGGAGGTAGCCGATGAGCATCGTGCCCGCCAGACTTCCCAAGGTGCCGATCGAGATGAGGCGGCCCACGTTCCCGCCCACGCTCGAAATAGAGGAGGTGATCACGGGCGCCAGAAACGGCCCGGTCATTGCCAGGAGAGCCAACGGGACGAAAAACAGGATGCTCGAAGCCATCAAGGCGCCGAAGGCCAGGTTGAAATCGAGGCACCAATAAGCGACCGGTTCGCAGAGGAATACTGTCACCGCTAGGTACACGGCCGCGCCGAGGATGGCCCAGTACAGCTGCCCCAGCTTCCGCGACCGATCCGCGAGCCGACCTCCAGCGTAGTAACCGCATGCCAGCGCCACAAGAGTTACGGCAATCTGCGCCGTCCAAACGAAGTGCGACAGGCCAAGGTACGGCGAGAGCATTTTAGCGCCGAGAATCTCCACAATCATGATCGCGGCGCCCGTAATGGCTGCGGTGACATACAGATACACCCGCAGAGCTCTCGACAAGGCAAGTGCCTTGACAGGCTCCGGCCGCTTCTTCACAGCAGAGTTGTACGCGAGCGGAAGCGTGTAAGCAACTGTGATTCCGCGGCCGCCGCGATGCGCTTCACCACCCCGTTGCTTTCTCCCTCTCCCTCCTCCTTCGCCCTTCGGGCTTCGGAGGGCAAGCACGGGAGCGGGGGAGCGCGAGGGGTCCCCCCTCGCCTTACTTCAGCGCCGGCCGCGACCGCAGGTCGCGCCTCGCGCAGCGAGCGGCCGGCAGGGGTGAGGGGCAGCATCAAGCCATCTTTCTTCTGTCCCGCCAGAAATCCTGTAACCCCGGACAGGTCGGCCTCGTCAGAAAGACCAAGAGGAGGTGGGGAAGGGCAGGTCCAGCACCGCGGCAGGAGGGCGGCGACTCCAACCCTCCGATCGTTACCGCGAACTCACACGGCATGACGCCGTTTCGCCGCCCTCATCGCGCGGTCCCTGGTGCCCTTCCCCGCCTCCCATTCCGACCCGATCCCTTGCGCTCGGACCTTCGCTTCCAGAACCTCATCAAGAGAATCAGGCTCCCGACCTGAAGCCCTTGCGAGCTCGTGGCGTATGATCCCTCCATGCTGCCGGGCAAACCGCGGCGGCTCGACCGGATTGCGACCGTAACGGTCCTCTTCGCGGCCGCCATCCTCGCGGCGCAGACGGCGCCGGAACGAACCGAATCGGGACGCCAAACGCGAGTGCTGCCGCCCAGGAAACCGCTCGACGCGGCGGTCACGTTCAGCAAGGAAGTCGTGCAGGTCCTTCAGGCGAACTGCCAGAAGTGCCACGACGAGGGGGGAATCGGGCCGTTCCCACTCGTGACGTACGCGGATGCCTTCTCCCACAGAAACGAAATACTCGTGAACACGACCCAGCGAAAGATGCCTCCCTGGCACATCAGCTCCGCCTGCAACGCGTACGAGGGAGATCCCTCGCTCTCGGCCGCCGACCTCGCGACGATCACCGGCTGGGTGACCTCCGGAGCCCCGGAAGGGGATCCGAAGGACTTGCCCCCGCCGCTCGCCTTCCCCTCAACCTGGGCTCTCGGCACTCCCGATGCGGTCCTGACGATGCCCGAGTCCTTCAAGCCCAACTTCAGCCAGGGGGACGTCTACCGCTGCTTCGTGATGCCGACGAATCTCACCGAAGATCGATTCGTGCGCGCGGCCGAGATCCTTCCGGGCGCCCGCAAGATGGTCCACCACGTCATCCTTTTCCTGGACACGTCAGGGCAGGCGCAGAAGTTGGACGACGCCGAGCCGGGCCTCGGCTACACCTGTTTCGGCGGGCCGGGGTTCTCCGTCAACCCACTGGCGTCCACACTGGGCGGCTGGGCCCCCGGCAACGAGCCGAGATTCCTTTCGGACGGCCTCGGCTTGCCGCTTCCCAAGGGCGCCGCCGTCGTCATGCAGGTGCACTACAGCGCGCAGAACGTCAGCGACGCCTCCGACCAATCCAGTGTAGGGATCTACTTCACGAAGACCGCGGTACAGAAACGCGTCCTGGTCGCGCCGGTCATCAACCAGACGTTCGTCATCCCGGCCGGCGCCTCCGACTACGAAGTCACAGCCTCGATCCCGTTCCTGCCCTTCGACGCGCATCTCATCGCGGTCACGCCGCACATGCATCTGCTCGGAAAGACGATGCGAATGACCGCTTCGAGGCCCGACGGTCAGACCGTGTGCTTAGTCGATGTCCCTGACTGGGACTTCCACTGGCAGGCGACCTACTTTTACAAGAGCGCCATTGCGGCGCCTCTGGGCACGGGTCTCTTCCTTTCGGCCCGCTACGACAACTCCTCGGGAAACCCGAAGAACCCCAACAACCCACCCAGGGCTGTCGGCTGGGGCGAGAACACGACCGACGAGATGTGTATCGGCTTCCTGGTCTTCACCCTAGACGCGGAGAACCTGTCGTCCTCACGCGCGATTGACCTCGAGCGGGCCGCAGAGCTTTCCGCGGCCGAGCCCTTCCTGCGCGACCTCTGGTCCCGATTCGACCCTGTGAAATAGACCGCCTTCCCGTCCCCATCACTTCAACCCGTCCACGATGTAGAGGTCGGACAGGTTGTGCGCGTAGCTGTAGACGTAGGAGCGAGCGTCGGGCGTCAAAAGGATCGCGTCGATCGATGTGACGCCCGCGGGATCGGCTGGTGAGAGTTCTTTGAAGAGCTCCTTGCGGCCGATTGCGAGCTCGTAACGCCAGATCTTGGCGGGAAGCTCGCCTCCGCGATGCGTGTAGAGAAAGCGCCCCTCGGGGCTCCACTGAATCGGGAATTCCCTCGGCTCGAGATTTTCGACCGGCTTCATGCTCCCGCCCGAAGTCGGGCAGAGGAACACTTTTCCGTCCGCGTCGACCACCACCACGAGGCTTCCGTCCGGCGAGATCGGTTTCCCAAACGGCGGGGTCTTGAAACCCTTCGGCCCGAGCGGCCTCGGATTACCTCCCTCGAGGGAAGCGACGAATAGCTGAGGTGGCTGGCCGGACGGGGCATCCTGGAGAAGCAGCCTCTTTCCGTCGGGGAAAAAGATGCCCTCCGCGCCCTCGGAGACTCCGTCGAACTTCAGGGGGCGGAGGGAGCCCGGCCCGGTCGGCAGGAGAACGAGCTGATGCGGAGACGTCGCAGAGGTCGTCAGAACCCATCGCCCGTCGGGAGAAAGACTCCGGCCGCGGCCCTCTCCGATCAGAGTCGCGGGAGAGCCATCCGTCTTCCGGACATAGACGGCTGGATTCTGGCTGGCCCCCTCGCCCTCTTCCGAGATTAACAGGCTCTTTCCGTCCGCCGAAAGGTCCACGAGACGGGAAGCGTCGAGCCAGGTCAGCTCCCGTTCCTTCGATTCGCCGGGAGCCAGGCCGATCAGCTCCGGCCGGAGACCGACCCGCGCGAGCAGCACGCGCCCCTCGCGAGAGATGTCATGGAACTCGAGGATGCCGGGGAATCGATGCAGGAGCCGGCGCTTGCCGGAGAGAGTCACCGCCTGGAGCGACGCGGTCGAGGCCGACGCTCCCGGCTCGGGCGCGGCATACCAGACCTCCTTGCCGTCGGCGGACCAGGCGAGGTTCCACCAGTCGCCCATGACGGTCAGCGTCCTGGGCTTTCCCGCGAGGTCGATGATCCTGATCGCGTGTTCCGCGTCGCGGCCCGGCGACAAGGATTCGAAGAAAGCGATGGAGTCTCCCCGCGGAGAGAGCCGCGGCGTGTTGATCCTGTTCGGCGTCTCGTACAGGACCTTTCCCGGAGGGAACTCGATTCGCTGGTTGTTTCCTACCTGCCGCGCGACCATCAGGCCCCGCCCGTCGGAGGTCCAGTCCGCGTACCGGACGTCCTCGAGCAGGGGCCGCGGCGACCCGCCCGCCAGCGGAACCCGCGCCAGCATTCCGAACCGTTCGTAACCGTGCGCGGTCGTCCGCGCCTCGAGCATGACGGCGAGCTCGCCCGAGGAGGAGACACCGAACAGACTGGCGTTCTTGAGCCCCAGGGAGCGCGATTCGGGGCTCTCGGGTCGCGTGAAGTACACCTCGATGGGATTGTTCTCCCAGGCAGCGCTGTAGACGACCGTCTGCCCGTCCGGTGCGAACCGCGCCGTCCAGACCGTGCCGCGGCGGAAGGTCAGCCGCTTGAAGGACGGCGGATTCTGTCTTCGCGTCGCGTCACGGGCCAGGAACCCGGCCGCAATTCCGGCGGCGGTCAGGAGAACCGCGCCGATGACCAGCTGGAGGACTCGCGACCGATCCCGCGGCAAGGCTCGACCCGGCAAGGCGCCGACCGGAGCCGAAATCCCCGAGAGGGTCTCCAGGGCAAACGCGATGTCGTGCGCCGAATGGAACCTCTGCTCGGGGTTTTTCTCTAGGCAGTGTCGGACGACGCGGTCGAGACCGGGCGAGACGTTCTGGTTGGTTGCCGAGAGGTCCGGCGGGTCCTCCCGCAGGATCGCCGACATCGTGTCGGCGGCGGTGTCGCCCTGGAAGGCTCGTCTTCCCGAGAGCATCTCATAGAGGATCGCGCCGAAGGAGAAGATGTCGCTTCGGACGTCAGCCGGCCGACCTCGCACCTGCTCGGGAGACATGTAACCGAGCGTGCCCAGCACGACTCCGGGCTCGGTCCCCGCGATCGCCGTCGGCAGGTTGGTCGCCTGGCTCCCCTCTTCCATGTGCGTCAGCTTGGCCAGGCCGAAGTCCAGAATCTTGACTCTCGCGTCCTTCGTGACGAACACGTTCTCGGGCTTCAGATCCCGGTGGACGATCCCTTTCTCGTGGGCAGCGGCGAGACCATGAGCGATCTGCAGCGCGTAATCGATCGCCCGGCGCGGCGAGAGCCTCCCGCCGGACACCGCCGTCCGCAGCGTCTCGCCTTCGAGCAACTCCTGAACGACGTACGGCGCGCCGTCGTGAGTGCCGATGTCGTAGACCGCCGTGATGTTGGGATGATTCAGAATCCCCGCTGCTCGCGCCTCCTGCTCGAAACGCCGCAGCCGGTCGGCGTCGGCGGAGAAGGAAGCCGGCAGCACCTTGATCGCGATCTCGCGTCCGAGACGCGGATCTCTTGCCCGCCAGACCTCGCCCATTCCTCCCGCGCCGAGCGGCGAGAGGATTTCGTAAGGTCCGAGGCGACTGCCGGCGATGATCGTCATTTGCGGATTACCCGACCTCTTGATCGCGGGTCACTGACCGCTTAACGCTCTCAGCTCTATGAAGCCGGCGGCGGAGAAGTCGCCGTCGAAGGCCAGCGCCTCTCGTGTCCGGAGGCTCTTCATCAGGACAAAGCTCGTGGCGTCCACGAAGGAGTATTCGCGCTCGTCGCGCTGCCGCAAGAAACGCAGGGCGTCCTCTTCCTGCGTCGGGGTGACCACGAGGACCCGAGTCCGGGGCGATCCCTCCAGGCCGTCTAGGAAGCCGACGGCCGCGGAGTGCCCGGCGCGCCGCCGAAGATAAGTCCAGGTCTCGCCGCGAACGTGGTTCGAGGTCACGATGCCGCGGTCTTCGTGCAGCTCGAGGAGAGCTAACGCTTCCTCGTGATGGGGATCACGTCGGTTGCGCAGGGCGACCCAGAAAGACGTGTCGGCGAAGATCACCGATAGACAGTCTCGTCGACCGGCGCCGGATCAAACGCGTCGGCGCCGGCCATTCGCCACAAGGGGTCGGACTTGAGGGGAGGCAGCCTACCGACCCTTTCTCGCACGTACTGGCGGATCAAGGCGGCCTTGGACTTTCCCTCCTGGCGAGCCTTGCGCTCCAGCGCGGCGTCGAGCTCCGGCTCAATCGAGATCTGAAGTCTCTTCACGTAAGGGAGTATACGTCAAAATAATGATGTATACATCACTTCCGCCCGGTGTCGGCGGCCGGTTCGGCACCTTCGGCGGGGCGGCCCGGGACGCCAAGCTGGGTCAGGACGAAGGCATAGTCAAAGGCGAGCTCCCTCAAGCGGTCGTAGCGGCCCGAGGAGCCGCCGTGGCCTCCGGCCATGTTGATCTTGAAGAGGAGCGGGTTGCAGTCGGTCTTCAGGGTCCGGAGCCTGGCGACGTACTTGGCCGGCTCCCAGTACATGACCTGGCTGTCGTCGAAGGAGGTCTTGACGAGCATCGTCGGATAGGGCTTCGCCGCGAGGTTGTCGTACGGGCTGTACGACTTGATGTAGTCGTACTCCTCCTTCTTCTTCGGGTTGCCCCATTCCTCGAACTCGCCCACGGTCAAGGGGAGCGACTCGTCGAGCATCGTGTTGATGATGTCCACGAAAGGCACGCGCGTGACGACGATCCTGAAGAGGTCCGGGCGCATGTTCGTAACCGCTCCCATGAGGAGGCCTCCGGCCGAGCCCCCCTCGATGACGAGGCGGTCCTTGGAGGTGTACTTGTCCGCGATCAACTGCTCCGCGACGGCGATGAAGTCGGTGAACGTATTCTTCTTTGACATCATCTTGCCGGAGTCGTGCCAGGGCTTTCCCATCTCGCCTCCGCCGCGGATGTGCGCGATGGCGAAGACGAAGCCGCGGTCCAGAAGCGAGAAGCGATTCGAGTTGAATGTCGCGAAGGAGGGAGCGCCATACGAGCCGTATCCGTTCAACCAGAGCGGGGCCTTGCCGTCGGGGACGAATCCCTTCCGCGAGAGGATCGAGATCGGGATCTTCGTGCCGTCCTTCGCGGTCGCGTAGCGGCGCTCGGACTGATAGCGGTCGGGGTCGTAGCCGCCCAGGACCTCGGTGCGCTTCAGGAGCGTTCGTTCTCTGGTCGCCATGTCGTAGTCGAAGACCGACTGCGGCGTCGTGAAGGACTGGTATCCGAATCGGAAGAGGCGAGTCTCGAACTCCGCGTTGTTCTGCGGCCCGACCGCGTAGACGGGCTCGGGGAAGTCCACCCGGTGCTGCGCGTTCGTCGCCAGGTCGATCACGCGGATCCGCGGCAGCCCGTCTTCGCGCTCGAGCACGACGGCGTGGCCGGCGAAGAGATCGAGCCCCGAGACCATGATGCCCGGGCGGCAGGGGAGAATCTCCTTCCAGTTCTCCTGGACGGGATCGCGCACGGGCGTGGTGACGACGCGGAAGTTGCGGCAGCCCTTGTTCGTCCGGATGTAGAAGAAGTCGCCGCGGTGATCCACGGCGTACTCGTGCTCCTTCTCGCGCGGAGAGATCATCGTGAAGGTCCCCGCCGGCTTGTCTGAGGCAAGAAAGCGCCACTCGTCGGCCGTGTGTGAGCCCGAGACGAGGAAGAGAACCTTGCGGCTGCGCGAGCGGTGGACGTTGACCCGGTACATCTCGTCCTTTTCCTCGTAGACGAGAGTGTCCGTCTTCGGATCGGCGCCGAGAACGTGCCGGTAGAGCCGGTATGGCCGCTTGGCGCGGTCCTCCACCGTATAGAGGAGAGTCTTGTTGTCAGCCGCCCAGGCCGCGGAAGAGACCTTCTCGACGGTCTCGGGGAGGTCCTTGCCTGTCGAGAGATCCTTGACGTGGAGCCGGTACTCCCGGAAGCCGACGTTGTCGGTCGTGTAGGCGAGGAGGTTCCCGTCGTCGGAGACCTCGAGCTCGGCGACCGCCATGAATCGCTCGCCTCGGGCCATCTCGTTCAAGTCGAGCATCACCTGCTCGGGCGCCTCCGCGCTTCCCGGCGGGGGTCCTTGCGGCCCCCCGACCCCCCCGGCTCTCTTGCGGCAGTAGATCGGGTACTGCTTGCCCTTCTCGGTGCGCGAATAGTAGAGATAGTCTCCCAGGCGGAACGGGACGGAGAGATCGGTCTCCTTGATCCTGCCGAGCATCTCATCGTAGAGCTTCGATTGGAGAGTCTCCGTCGGTTTCATGAACGCGTCGGCGTAGGCGTTTTCGGTATCGAGGTAGACCTTGACCTCCGGGCTCTTCCTGTCCCGCAGCCAGGAGTAGTCGTCCACGAGCTTCTCGCCGTGTAGCATGTCAACCTTCGCGACTTTCTTCGCCATCGGTGGTTTGAGAGCCTCCGTCCGATCATCCGGGGTGGCCCCGGCGGTCCCGCCCGCCAGCACGGCCAGCAAGATCCAGTTTTTCATACGTGACTTTCGGCCGTAGGCATTCGCTTCGCGAGTCCCCTCACCCCAACCCTCTCCCGCCGGGAGAGGGAGAAGAGTGGCGGCCGAGAGAGTCTAACCCCTTACTTAGACGGCGCCGCGCCGGCCTTGGCGAAGTCGCCCGCCTTCACGATCGTGATTCGGGAGGGGTCGATCGAGCGGCGCATCGCTTCCAGGATTTCTCCGGGAGTCAGGGCGGCGATTTTTTTCTCGAACGCAGCGTCCCATTCGAGAGTGCGTTTCAAGAAGAGATCCTGTGCGAGCGTTCTTGCCAGTCCTGCATCCTGGGCCCGCGACACTTGTCGCGACTGGAGGTAGCCGGACCTGGCCTCCTTGAGCTCCTGCTCGGTGAACCCGTCCTTCAAGGCCCGCGCAATCTCCTCCTTGAACGCCGCCTCGAGCTTGCCGGCGTTCTGCGGCGCGTAGATCGCGAACGCCGTGAAGTTGCCGGACTTATCCAGAGGCGATGCGAAGAGCTGTGACCCGACTCCGTAGCTCAAGCCCTCCTTCTGCCGGATGCGCGACGCGAGGCGGGAATTCAAGAACCCGCCTCCCAGCATGTAGTTGCCGAGCACGAGGGCCGGATAGTCCGGGTCGTCGTCGCGGATGTTCAGGTTCAGTCCCGC
>WNGB01014235.1_pt1 | contig 10646 bp, 6 predicted proteins | sample 5400681 | NCBI WGS metagenome assembly WNGB01 (sample SAMN13153367, study PRJNA577476) | soil metagenome | isolation source: 115 cm soil or saprolite under grassland replicate 2 | place: USA:California | collected 2016-06-15 | reverse complement strand
GAAGCTGGAGGGCGCCAAGACCGCCGTCACGATCGAGCGTCGCGTGTGGAGGGAGGAACGGATCCTGTGGATGGACAAAGACCAGGATCTGTCGACGACCGACCATCGCCTGGAGCAGGAGATCCTGGCCGCGATCGGCGCCAGCTTGTGACCAGCAGCCTGCGGGGTCAGGCTTTGACTTCTCGACATGCAGCTCGCGCGCGCCACGTCCGCGGCGAGTCGGTCCTTCGCGCGTGTTAAGAAGTCAGAGCCTGACCCCAGACGCGTGACGTCCGGGCATAGCTGGCTGGCGGGGGGCGCCGCCGTGCTCGTCGCGGTGTTGCTCCTTCTGCCGGGGCTCGGCGCGGCGCCCCTCGACGACCCCGGGGAGGGCCAGCACGCCGAGATCGCCCGTGAGGTCTCGGCTGCCGGCGGGTGGGTCACGCTTCGGCTGAACGGCGTCCGGTATTTCGACAAGCCCCCGCTCCTGTACTGGCTCACCGCCGCCTCGTTCCGGCTCTTCGGGCCTACGGAGTGGGCCGCCCGCCTGGCCCCGCTCCTGGGCACCCTTCTGACCGTGGCCGCGACCGCGGTGCTCGGGGCGCGCCTCCTCGGCCTTCGCGGCGGGTTGATCGCCGCGGGCGCCCTTCTCTCTTCGGCGCTGTTCCTGGCGTTCGGCCGATATCTGCGGCCCGAGACCCTCTTCGTGGGCGCCATCCAGTGGGGCTTCACGGGGCTCCTGCTGGGACCTCGCGACGCGTCGGCGTCGGCGAAGGTGGGGTCCTCGCCGTGGTCGCTCGTCGGCGGCGCCGCGCTCGGTGTAGCATCCCTCGTCAAGGACCCGCTCGGCCTGGTCGGCCCGCTGGCCGCGGTGGCGCTCGCCCTCGCTCTGGTCGGGCGCCTGAGGCCGCTCTCGGCCTGGCTGCCCCGGGGGGCCGTGGGCCTCCTCCTCGCCGTCGGCTTCGGATGGTATGTCGTGGCCTCCGCCCGGAACGCCGGCTTCCTCTGGTACACCGTGGTGGACAATCACCTGCTCAACGCGCTTCGGCTCCGGCGCTTCCCCGACGAGGACGTCCCGCTGTCGGCTCTCGAATTCCTCGCGGTTTCGGGACTCGGCGCCTTCCCGTGGATCATCCCGGCCGTGCTGGCCATGGCCTCCCTGGCGCGCCGGCGCGCCTGGCGGGATCCGTCGGAGACGCCATGGGTGGCGCTGGCGATCTGGGTCGCCGGCGTCTTCATCGTCTTCGCCGCGGCGCCGTTCAAGCTGCCGCATTACGCGCTCCCCGCGTATCCGGCGATCGCACTGCTCGCCACGCGTGGCTGGCAGGAGCGCGGCGCCCACGCTCGCGGATTGATCGCGGCTCACGCGCTCCTCCTTGCGCTCTTGGCGGTGGGCTGTGCCGTGGCGGCCGGGAGCGATGGCAAGCGGTTCACGGATATCGTGTTCTCGGCCACCGATGTCTACGCGCGGAAGGAGGCGGTCCTGGGCGAGGCGGGAAGCCTTCCGTCATGGCTCGCGCTTCAGCCGCTGGTCGCACGCGCCGGTCTCATCTTCGGCCTGACGAGCGTGGCGCTCGTCCCCGCGCTCGTCCACGGGAGAGGGGGACTGGGGCTCCCCGTGCTCTTGGCCGGCATGCTGACCCTCATGCCGTCGGTGCAGGCCGGCGTCGCCCTGGTGGCCTCTCGGCGGGCGGTGGCGGTCATGGCCGCCAAAGTCAGCCATGAGATGGGTCCCGGGGATCTCCTGGTGCACGAGGGCCCGATCGAGAACTCCGGAGCGCTCGAGTTCTACTCCGGGCGCCGCCCCGCGCTCCTCGACGGCCGCCGCAGCGTGCTCGGCATCGGCGCGACCTTCTCCGAGGCGAGCGGCACCTTCTGGGACGCGGAGCGCTTCGGGCGCGAGTGGCTCTCCGGGCGCCGGCGCCTGCTGCTCCTCACGCCCCGGTCTCCTTCGAGCAGCGTCGTCGCCTCGCTGCCTAGGGAGAGCGCGCGACTGCTCCTCAGCCAGAATGGCCGCTGGCTGTACGACAATGCGGGGGCCACACACTGCTTGCGGGGCGCTCGACCTTACGTTACCGTGACACGGTGATCGAGCCACGGGCTGCTGACCGATGACGGCCGACTATCTCCGCACACTGTTTCTCCACCCGCCGTCCTACGACGGCTTCGATGGCGGGGCGGGCGCGCGCTACCAGGCCCGGCGGGAGATCCGCTCGTTCTGGTATCCGACCTGGCTCGCTCAGCCGGCCGCGCTGGTGCCGGGCTCCAGGCTCGTGGATGCGCCGCCGGACGGCCTTTCGCTCGACGATGTCAAGCCGCTCGCCCGCCGGTACGAGCTCTGCGTGGTGCACACGAGCACGCCCTCCTTCCGCTCCGACGTCAGGGTGGTCGAGGCGCTCAAGGCGGAGAACCCCTCGCTCATCATCGGCATGGTGGGGGCCGCCGTGGCCGTTGCTCCGGAAGCCGCGCTCAACGCGGCGCCGGCGCTCAGCTTCGTCGCGCGCAGCGAGTTCGACTTCACCATCAGGGAGGTCGCCGAGGGGCGTGTGTTCCGGCGCATTCCCGGCTTGACCTATCGCGAGAACGGGCGCGTGGAGCACACGCCCGACCGGCCCATGCTGGAGGACATGGACGCGCTGCCCTTCGTCACTCCGGTGTACAAGCGCGACCTCACGGTGGAGAACTACGCGATCGGCTACCTGCGCCACCCCTACGTGTCGCTCTACACCGGGCGCGGGTGCCGGTCCAAGTGTACCTTCTGCCTCTGGCCCCAGACCGTGGGAGGTCATCGCTACCGGACACGGAGCCCGGAGCACGTGGCCGAGGAGATGACCCTGGCCGCGAGGCTGTTCCCGCAGGTGAAGGAGTTCTTCTTCGACGACGACACGTTCACCGACGATCTGCCCCGCGCCGAGGCCATTGCCGGGCGGCTCGGCCGGCTCGGCGTCACGTGGTCCGTCAACGCCAAGGCCAACGTGCCCTACGCGACCCTCAAGGTGCTCAAGGACAACGGGCTGCGCCTGCTCCTGGTGGGCTACGAGTCGGGCAACCAGCAGATCCTCAACAACGTCAGGAAGGGCGTGCGCCTGGACGTGGCGCGCCGGTTCACCCGGGACGCCAAGGCGCTCGGCATCACCATCCACGGGACCTTCATCCTGGGGCTGCCCGGCGAGACGCGGGGCACCATCGAGGAGACCATCCGCTTCGCCCGCGACATCGACCCGCACACCATCCAGGTCTCGCTGGCCGCGCCCTATCCCGGCACGGCCCTCTACGAGGAGGCGCGCCGCAACGACTGGCTGGAGGACGAGACGCTGGTGGATGCCGCGGGCCTCCAGCGGAGCGCCCTCGGCTACCCACACCTGTCCCGGACGGAGATCTTCCAGTCGGTGGATCTCTTCTACCGCAGGTTCTATTTCCGGCCGCTGAAGATGGTCTCGCTGGCGGCCGAGACACTGGGCGACAGGCAGACGCTGGGGCGGCGGCTCCGGGAAGGGCGCGACTTCCTGCGCTTCCTCCGCAAGCATCGGTAGGAAACTCGGAAGGGGACGAAGCCCCCCTCCCGAGGGCTCCCCCGGCATGTGCTAGCATGGCTCCATGCGAGTGCTGGTCATCGATACAATCTCCGCCGAGGGGATCGCCTATCTGCAGGAGCGCGGGTTTCGCGTGGACCAGGCCTCGAGCAAGCTCGCCAAGGACAGCCTCTATGACCGGATCGCCGACTACGAGGCAATCATCACCCGCTCCTCGACCGCGGTGACCGCCGAGTTCCTGGCGCGCGCCCGGAAGCTCCGCATCCTGGCGCGGGCGGGGGTCGGCGTGGACAACATCGACGTCGACGCCTGCTCGCGCCAGGGCGTCGTGGTGGTCAACGCCCCGTACGGGAATGTCGTCTCGGCGGCGGAGCACACGGTCGGCATGCTGCTCGCCCTGGTCAGGAAGATCCCGTTCGCCAACGATTCCCTCAAGCGGGGCGCGTGGGACCGTGGGATCTACGGCGCCGAGCTCTTCCGCAAGACGGCGGGCGTCCTCGGGCTCGGCAAGGTGGGCTCGCGCGTGGCGACGCGGCTTCGCGCCTTCGAGATGGAGGTCGTCGTGTACGACCCCTACATTCCCGAGGGCCGCGCGCGCGATCTGGGGGTGCGGCTCACCGACCTGCAGACCCTGCTCGCCCAGTCCGACGTCATCACGGTGCACGTGCCGCTCAACGACGAGACCGAGAACATGATCGCCGCCCGCGAGATCGCCGCCATGAAGCCGGGAGTGCGCATCGTCAACTGCGCCCGCGGCGGCATCATCCACGAGGGCGACCTGCTGTCAGCGCTCGCGTCGGGGCATGTGGCGGGGGCCGCCCTCGATGTCTGGAGCGAGGAGCCGCCGGTCTCGGATCTGGTCAAGCGGCTGGCGAGCCATCCGCACGTCGTCGTCACCCCGCACCTGGGAGCCAATACCCAGGAGGCGCAGATCAACGTGGCGGTCGACGTAGCGCGCCAGCTCGTGGCGTTTCGTGACGGCGAGCTGGTGGAGCACGCGGTCAATATCCCGGTAGGCGACCGCGAGACCATGGCCGAGCAGCGCCCGTTCATGGCCCTGGCGGAGCTCCTCGGGCGTTTCTGCGTGCAGCTCGAGAAGGACAACGTGGAGCGCGTGGAGATCGCGGTGGCCGGGCAGGTAGCACGGCGCGACCCCGAGCTGATTGGGCGCGCGATACTGAAGGGGCTCCTCGAGCGTGTCACCGCTCAGGCCGTCAACCTGGTCAACGCCCACCTGGTGGCGCGCGAGCGCGGGCTCCAGGTGGTCGTGGAGACCGACGAGGAAGCCGCCTCCGGCTACACCAATCTCGTCACGGTGACGACCCAGGCCGGGGCAGGGCGGAAGATCATCGCGGGGACCGTGTTCGACGGGGTGCCGCGCATCGTCCGGCTCAAGGACCTGCACATCGAGTTCATCCCCGAAGGGCACGTCTTGGTGCTGTCCTACGAGGACCGGCCCGGCATGGTCGGGAAGATCGGCTCCATCCTCGGCCGGCACAACGTCAACATCGCTTCCATGCACGTCGGCCGGCGCACGAAGCGCGGGCGCGCGATCGTGGTCCTGCTGCTGGACGAGGACGTCCCGCCCGAGGTGATGGAGGAGGTGGAGAAGGCCGTCGAGGCTGACTTCGCGCGCCTCATCCACATCGCGCCATGACGACACGGTCCAAGCGCTCTCGCCGGGCCGCGACCGGACAAGGCCGCGCTGCCTTCGAGACGCGTCCTTGGGGCGGTTTCCAGACCCTCGAGGAGGGCGCCGGCTTCAAGGTCAAGCGCCTCGTGGTGGAGCCCGGCCGTCGGCTGAGCCTGCAGCGCCATCGCTTCCGCGCCGAGCACTGGGTCGTGATCGCCGGCGCGCCGCGCGTCATTGTTGCGGATCGCGCGCGGCGGCTCAAGGCGCGCGGGACCATGAGCATCCCCAGGGGCGCATGGCATCGGATCGAGAATCCGGGTAAAGTGCCCGTGGTCATCATCGAGGTCCAGCACGGCCGGTACCTCAGTGAGGACGACATCATCCGGCGCCAGGATGACTACGGGCGCGTGGACGGCTCTCGACGCTCGTACGACCTGGAGCAAGCCGGACGAAGGAGACGGCGCCCGCGAAGCCGGAAGAGCGGATAAGCAGTCGGGCGCTGACGCGACCGCAGGCGCTGGACCCTACGGCTTCATGTACTCGAAGGACGGGTAGGGGAACCGCTTCTCCTTGATGGACTCCTTGATCTCCGGGGTGATGCGCCGCATCTGATCGGTGATCCTCGCCGCATCCAGGGCGGTCCCCACGACGCGGGGAGTGATCAGCAGCAGCAACTCGGTCTTGTTGGCGCTCTCTGACGTGTTCCCGAAGAGGTACCCAAGCACGGGGATCTTGTACAGGAAGGGGATGCCGGTCTTGGTCAGCGTGATCCTGGTTTGGATGAGGCCGCCCAGGGCGAGCGTCTGGTTATTCAGCAGAACCACCGAGGTCTCGGCCTCGCGCTTCGAGAACGCGGGGGAGCCGGTCTGTCCGAACGAGGGTGACAAGATATCGTTGACCTCCTGCTTGACGTCGAGCGCCACCGTGCCCTCCTCTCCGATGCGCGGAGTCACGGTGAGGACGATACCCACGTCCTTGTACTCCACGGTCTGCGTGCCGACGATCGCGGTCGTGGTGGTTGTGCTGCTGACCGCTCCGCCGATCGGCGTCTGCTGAGAGGTCAGGACCGGCACGGACTGGGAGACGTTGATCACCGCTTTCTTGTTCTCGGCGGTCATGATGGACGGGTTGGAGAGAATGTTGACCTTGCCCTGGGTGGCCAGCACGTTGATGGCGGTCAGGAACTCGTTGGCGGCGAAGGTGAAGAAGTTGAGCCCCGGCGCGAGGCCGGTGGCGCCCAGCAGTCCGAGGCGAGCGTCGAGCAGGCCCGGTGGCGGGCGGCTCGTGATCGTGCCAGAGCTGCTGAAGCTGGCGTCGAAACGACCGTGCCGGATCGCCCACTCGATCCCGAGGCTGGTGGTGTCGTCGAGGGTGATCTCGGCGGCGAGCACCTCGATCAGCACCTGACGGGGCATGCGGTCCAGCTTCTTGATGATCTCCTGGATCTCGCCCCAGATCCGCGGGTAGGTGGTGACGATGATCGAGTTCGTCACCTCATCCGGGATGAAGTGAGTCTCGGCGGCGCCGGGCGCGCCCTCGCCAACGAGCCTTTCTGCACCTGCCGCCGCCCCCGTCGTCGCTCGGGGAGTCGGCTGGGCTTGAGCCAGCGAGGGGAGGCCGGGGGTCGTCGACCTCGACGGCTGGGATGGCTGCGACGGCGCTCCCGTGCCCCGGCCGAAGATGGCATCGAGCGTGGCCGCCAGGTCCTTGGCCTTCGTGTTCTCGCAGAAGTAGAAGAAGACCCGCTGCCCGCCGTAGATGTCGGCGTCGAGCTTCTCGATGAGCCGGCTGATCGTCTCCATCTCCTGCTTGCGCGCGTAGATGATCAGCGAGTTGGAGCGTCGCTCCGGGACGATGAGCAGGGTGCGCTCCGCGCCGCTCGGCTCCGCCCCCGGGCTGGGCGTCGCCCCGCGGGGCGTCGTCGGCGCGGCGCCCGGAGTGGGCGCGAGCGGGGCGGGCGGGGTGATGCCCGCAGGGAGTTGGGCCCCGGACGGGCGGATGCGGCCGCTCGCGAAGAGCTGGGTCAGGATCTGGGCGACCTCCTGGGCGTCGGCGTGCTTGAGCTGGATGATCTGCAGCTCGCTGGTCGTCACGTCCACGTCGATCAGGTTCACGATGTCGAGGAGCCGCCGGACATTGGCCGCCACGTCAGTGATCACCAGGAGATTGGTGTCGCGATGGGCCGTGAGGGCACCCTGTTGTGGCACGAAGGGCCGCAGCAGGCCCACCGCGTCCAGCGCGCTGACGTACTTGAGGGGCACAATCGCGGTCAGCACCTCGTCGCCCGGGAGACCGGGGTCGACCTGCGTGCCCACGACGGTGCGGGTCGGGGTCTGGGGTGCGCCTTGCTTGGCGATGATCCGGTAGACGTTGCCCGACTTGACGGCTGCGAGACCGTTGACGTCGAGGATCGTGAGCAGGACCGGAAAGATATCGTCCACGGGAATCCGGCCGGTGGTCTGGACCGTCACCTTCTTGCCGCGGACCTCCGGGGCCAGCACGTAGTTGAACACCAGAAGCTCACTCGTGGCCTGCAGCACGATCTCGATGTCGGCGTTGTCGAAGTTGAACACCACGAGCCGCCCGGGCGCCTGGGCTGCGGGGGGCCGTGGCGTGGCCTGCGCCTGGCGGAGGCGGACCGCGGGGCCGCGCTCCTCGGGGGAGCTCGGCGGCGAACTCACTGACGGAGCGACCTCGGTCGGCGCTGTCGAGCTTGAGGGGGACGCCGGAGCCGGCGAAGCCTGCGCCGGAGGTGGGACGGGGCCCGGCGGCGCGGCGGGTGCCGGCGCGCTCTCGGGCTTGGCGGCCTCGGCTACGGGCGTGCTCGGAGCCGGCGACGGCTCCGCGGCGGGCGCGACGGTTACCTTGAAGTCGCCGGGCTGGGGCGGTTTCTTGGCTATCGTCGCACCGCAGGCGGCCAGCGACAGCATCAGGAGCACCTGTGCCAGCGCCGTCAGCGTCCGGAAGCCCGGGGGCCAGGTCACGGCTACCGGCGGAGTGTCCGTGACGGCCCGCGAGGTTGCACCGGAACGGGAGGTTGCCCGGCCACGGGAGGTTGACTGACAACGGGAGGCTGACCGGGCGCGGGAGGTTGCCCGGGCGCGGGAGGTTGCCCGGGCGCGGGAGGTTGACCGGGCGCGGGAGCACCCTCGACGCGCGGTCCTGGACTCGCAGGTGGTGCGGCCGCACTCGCGGGCGCAGACGGAGGGGGTTTGGGCTTCGCTGGATCGCGGAGGAAGACCTCCACCGGTCCGTCGGGACGGACGATGACGACCTTGTCGTCGGTGATCTGCTCGAGCCGCCCTCCCGCGACCGTGTCACCGATCTGGTAAGCGAACACGCGTTTGGTGCTCGCGTCCTCGAGGTAGGCCCGGCTCTGCGGTCCGTCCACGACGACGCCCAGGAGCATCGGTTTAGGAGGCGGAGGCGCGGCGGCGACGGTGGTCGCGGCCGCGCCGGCCTCGCTCCGTGAGGGATTGAAGAGATGTTTGGCCACGATCACGTTGTAACCCGCGAGCTTTTCTCCTGCGCCGGCGGACTCCGCCGGTTGTTCGGCCGGCGCCGGCCCCACGGCTCGCCCCCGTGGGGCCGGGGGCGGCGGCAGCGGCCGCGAGTGGGTCAAGTCCCTGACCAGCAAGACCACTAAGAACGCGGCCAAGCCCGCCAGAACCACATTCACCAGCAAGAGTCGCTTCGACAACCGGGGTTATCCCCTGGGCGACCCCGAGGACGGCTCCCCGGCCGTGGGGGTCGCGCCGCCGGGGAGCAAATATCCAGACACGTTGAAGGTCGTGAGCAAGTCGCGTGCCTGACCGACGGCAATTACTCTAACCTTCACGTCCTGTACGGTCAAGATCTTGGTCGTGTGTTCGAGATCGTAGAGCAGCCGGACCGCCTCGCGGAGTCCTGAGGCTACGGTGATCTCGATCGGGACCTCCTGGAGCCCCCCGCGGTCCACCAGCGGCAGGATCCGCTCGCTGCGTACCTCGGCGCCCGCCTGCTCGGCCAGCCCCTTGACCATGGTCTGCAACTCCGAAGCGGCCAGCGGGGGCGTCGGGCCCTTGAGCCAGCCGGGCGCCAGGGCTTCGACTCGCTTGTTCACCTGCTCGATTTCCGCCGCGAGTGTGGGCCGCTGGGCCACGAGGAGCCGGCGCCGCTCGAGAACCGCCTCGCGGGTCGGGATGAGGTCGGTGCCGGCCCGCTTCCATTCCTGGAGCGGTTCGAACACGTACACGTAGCCCAGGAGGCCGACGCCGATCACGACGGCGAGACCGATGACGGACCGCTCGCGCTTGCTCGGGGTCATGGGTGCTAGCGCGTCGGCGTCGCCGGCTGCGGCGTCCTGGACGCGCCGCCGCGCGGGCTGGGCGGCGCCGGCGTCTGAGGCTTGGCGCCGGGCTCAGGAGGCTTCGGGACGTTCTTCCACGCCGCCTTGATCCGGAATTGCTCCTTGTCCCCGGCCTTGGTCACCGGCGCGGTGAACTCCACGCCCGCGAGGGAGGGCGAGTTCTCCAGCAGCGGGATCAACTGGTTCGCGGCGCCGGCCTGCCCGGTGATCTCGATCCCCTGCTTGTCCATGTTGAGGGTGCGCAGCCAGGCTTCCTGAGGGATGCGCTCCGTCAGCTCCTTCAAGATGGGGAGCGCGCGGACGTCGCTCCGCTCGACGGCCTGGATGGTCCCGAGCAGACGCTTCTTCTGAGCCAGCTCTTTGGACAAGGCCTCCACGCTCTTGACCTCGGGGTCCAGCGCGCGGATGGCTCCTGAGAGCTGGTCCGCGTAGCGGTGCTGCTGATAGCCCTGGCCGACGACGAGGGCCAGGCCGAGGAGCCCGGTGAGCGTGGCGGTGCCGGCGGTGACAACCTGCTCCGGGGAGAACGTGCGCGGGCGCAGATCTTTGGGCAGGAGGTTCAGCACGGGGCGCCGCGAGCCGAGCGCGACGGCGACGGCCAGCATGGCGGCCCCCAGATCTTCCTCTGGAAGGCGCTCGATGAGCGCCCGTGCGGCCGGCTTGAAAGGCGGCTCGGTGACCGGCGCGTCCAGCTCGGCCAGCGCCGGCGCTGCGAGGAAGTCGGGAGCTTCGTCGCCGGAGATCCAGATCGCGTCGCAGCCTCGCCAGCCGAGGAGGTGGAGGGTGGCAGCCACCTCCTTGGCCAGTTCGTCGCCGTCCTTGACCGGGACGGTGCGGCTGAGCTCGAGCCGCCCATGATTCAGACAGACGAGGTCCGTGGCCCCGCCCGCCCGGTGGCCCCACACCACGAGGCGGGTCCTCTGCCGGCGGCTGAGGAGAGCCGGCAGGTCGTGGCACGCCGCCGTCAAGGCCCACGGCTTGAGGCGGGGTTCCTCGAGGAGCCTCAACGCTCCCTCGACCGTGCGACGCTCGCAAGCCACGACCAGCACGCGCAGTGGACCCTTCGCGGCGCCCGGCAGCGGAACGAAGTCGAAGCGCATGTCCTCGGGCGGGAACGGCACGTGGCGCTCCAGCTCGAAGGCGACCATCTCCG
>WNGB01014233.1_pt1 | contig 10646 bp, 8 predicted proteins | sample 5400681 | NCBI WGS metagenome assembly WNGB01 (sample SAMN13153367, study PRJNA577476) | soil metagenome | isolation source: 115 cm soil or saprolite under grassland replicate 2 | place: USA:California | collected 2016-06-15 | reverse complement strand
CGGTTTGTCGCTATCTGTCGTCGTGCGGGTGGATGCCCGCCCACCTCGCCTCCGAATATCGGCTCCGCGCGGAGGTTCTCGAGCATGCCGAGGCGTTGTACGACGCCTTGGGCGAACCTCCGTCGAGTACCGAAACCAGCACGAGGCCCATGGAGACGGAAGTCGTCGAGGCCGCGCTCGAGCCGTCACCGCCTCCACCGCTCCCGCCGGTCGAGGAGGAAGAGTTCGCGCCCTTGGAGCCGGAGCCCGGAGCCGCGACGCCGGAAATCGAGCCCGAGCGTCCGCGTGAGGCCGAATTGCCCACTCCCCAACCGCCACCGCCGGAGCCGGTCCCGCGTCCGGAACCCCCGTTGCCGCTCCCTGAGCCTCCCGGCCCCGGGCCGGAACCCGAACCGGAACCCGAGCCCGAGGAGTCCGCCGCCGACCGCGCAGCGCGCGCGGAGATCGAGGCGATGAAGGGCGTCGTCGAGAAGGAACGCACGGACGTCGAGACGTGGGTCCGTTCCCGGTCGGAGGAGCTCCGGGCGAAGGAAGAGTTCCTGGTGGGTCGCGAAAAGGAGGTGGCCTCGAAGGAACAGCGGGTTGAAGCGGAAGCTCGCGCGGCGACGGAGCGCCTCGTCGCGCTCGAGAAGGATGTGGCACGTCGTGAGGTCCTCCGGTTCCTCGGGAAGGTCCCCGGGATGTCGGAGCCGGCGGCGGACGTCATCGCAGCCGCGTTTCCCGACATGGACGCGTTGCGCGGCGCCGATGGGATGGCGCTGACGCAATGCAAAGGGGTCTCCGCCGGACTTGCCCGGGCGATCCGCTACGAATTGGCCCCTGGAGAGGTCGAGGACGAGCAACGAGCGTCGCGGCTGCGCGAGGAGGCTCATGCGTTCCAGGCGGAAGGCGACTACGCCGCCGCCCTCGCCTGCTACGACCGACTGTCCCGCGCCCATCCCGAGGACATCTCCGTGTGGTTCGATCGAGCGCAGCTGCTCGTCCTCCTGAATCGCCCGGCGGAGGCCTTGCAGTGTTATGCGCGCGTCATCAATCTCGACCGGAGGAACCGGCAGGCCTGGTTCGAGCGCGCGAACCTACTGTTCGGGAGCGGCCGGCTCGTCGACGCCGTGGACGCGCTGCGCGAGGTGCTCAAGATCGATCCCTCGAAGGGAGGAGACATCGCCCTCCGGGCGGAGCAGCTGCGACGGGACGGTCATCCGAACGAGGCCATCCTGCTGTTTCAGGCGGTCCTCGACGCGGATCCGGCCGAGGCGCGCTCGGCGCTCGGCCTCGGTGATTCCCTCCTCGACTTGGGCGACCCGGAGGCCGCGGAGGCGCTGTTCACGCGAGCCCTCGGCAAAGATCCGCAGAACGCCCCGATTGTCTTCCGCAAGGGCGAGCTCCTGGAACGCAAGGGCCGATGGGGCGCTGCGATTCAGTACTACAATCGCGCCATCGCGCTCCGCTGGAACCTCGCGGGTCCCTGGTTCGCGAAAGGGCGGATCCTGCTCGACCACGACCGCGCGAAGGAGGCGCTCGAATGCTTCGACAAGACCGTGTCGTTCGAGCCGGACCATGTCGGCGCGTGGGCGGGCAAAGCCCGGGCCCTCGCGGCGCTCGGGGACCGAGGGGCCGCGATTGCGGCGCTCGAGCGAGCGTCCGCGATTGGTCCGAACGAACCGGCGGTGCGCGCCGCGCGGGAGGCGATCGGGGCGTCCGCCCCTCCGGAGGCGAAGCCCTCCGCCGCGCCGACGGATCTCCATTCCCTCGCGAAAGCCTTCGAGGAAATCGAGGACGAGCCGGAACCCGAACTTCCGGCGACGCCCGTTCCCTCGGACTTCGGGGCGTTCGTCGAGTCGATCGAGCCGGAAAAGGAGGAGACGCAGGTCCTCGTGCAGCTCGCGGAGCTCGCGCTCGAGGGCGGAGATCCGGAGATGGCATTGCTGCGATACGAGCAGGCGATCGGGCGAGAGGCTCGCAGCCCGGACGCTTGGACGGGGAAAGGGATCGCCCTCCAGCAACTCGAGCGGTATCGAGAGGCCCTCGAGGCGTACGACCGGGCGCTCGCCCTCAAGCCGGACCACGCACTGGCCCTCAAGTGGCGGACGACCTGCGTCCGTCACGTGGAGCGGGAGGCGGACGGGTGACGGTCCCGCCGGCCGCCGAGGAGCGCTTCCTACCGAGCGTCGACTCGCTGGAGGCAGCGATGAGAGCGGCGCGCCGAGCGGCGGACCAGGGCGACCTCGACGGCGCCTTGCGTCAGCTGGGGGTCGCCCTCCGCCTGAAACCGGAGTACGATGCGGCCTGGCTCCTGCGCGGGCACGTCCTCCGGCGGGCGAACGACCTGGAGGGGGCCCTCGAATCGTTTGCCCAGGCGCTGAAGATCAACGGAGAGTCGGAAGAATCCTGGATGGGCCTCGCCTCCGCGCTCCACGGGCTCGGACGTCTCCGCGAAGAGGTCGAAGCGTACGATCGGATCCTCGCGATCCGCCCCCGCTCGACCGAGGCGTGGATCGACAAGGGCGCGGTGCTCCACGAGCTCGGAGACTACGGGGGCGCCATCGCCTGCTACGACAAGGTCCTCGCCTGGCGTCCGGAGCACCTGGCCGCGTGGAACAACAAGGGCGCCGCGTTCCTCCGCCTCGGCGACGAGGCGGCGGCCGCCCGATGCATCGAAGAGGCTCTCCATCTGGATCCCGATTTCTTCGACGCGGTCGCGAACCGCGTCCTGCTGTGCGAAAAGCAAGGCCGGCACGGCGAGACGGTCCTCTGGGCCGACCGCGCGCTCCGGATCCGCGACGCCCCATGGCTGTGGTACGTCAAAGGCCTCGCGCACCTAGGCCTCTCCGAGTCGACCTTGGCAATGAAGGCGTTCGAACGGACGCTCGCATCGGATCCCTCCCTCAAGGAGGCGCGGGTGGGACTTCGAAAGGCGACGGCACTTCGGGAGAAGGTGGACTTCTACCGCGGCGCCTACGAATGCTTCGGGACGCACCTGGCCGGGGATCCGGGATGTGCCGAATGCGAGATCTCCGCTCGCTGCCGAGAGGTGACGCCATGAGCCTGCCCTCCCTCGCGGAAGTGGAGCACGCCGATTGGCCATCGCTCCAGAGGATGTGCGGAACCCTCGGACTGAATCCGAAAGGTCGCAGCGCCGTCGTTCGAATGCGGGTCCTCGATCACGTCCGTCGCCGGACCCGTCCGGAAGGCTGGCGAGCGGGACCCGCACAACTCGCTCCATTGCTCACCCGGCTCGGATTCCCCGATCTTGCGGCGCGGTTGTGGGAGTCCACGATCCAATTGGACGCGCCCGCTCCGTGGGTCGGGTTGGGCGAGGCGGACCTCGCGCGGGGCCGGCTCACGGAAGCCTCCAAAGCGTTCGGACGAGCCGCTCAGATGGGCGATCCGGCGGCGGACCTCCATCGGGCCGAAGCGCTCGCCCTCAACGGAGACTTCGAGGGCGCGGCACGCCTGTGCGACGCGTACCTGGCCTCCCGACCCGGGGACGTGCGCGCCCTGGCGACGAAAGCCGGATTCCTGGCTCGCGCCGGTTTTGTTGACGAGTCAACACGCGTGCTCCGCGCCGCGACGGAGGCTCACTCGGAAATCCCGAGCCTCGCGCGCACCTGGGGAATCGCCCTCCTGAAGGCCGGCCATCCAGAGGACGCGGCGGCCGCATTCCAGGAAGCAATCCAGCGGGATGCGCGTGACGCGGCCGCGTGGGTCAATCGAGGCGCTGCGTTGCTCTTAGCGGGCCGAACGCGCGAGGCTATCGCCGTGCTCCGGGAATTCCTCGAGCTCGATCCACGGCGCGGGGAAGCGCTCAACAACCTCGGCGTCGCGTACGCGCTGGCGGGCCGCGCGCGCCCGGGGATTGCGGCCCTAGAGCGGGCTGCAACCCAACTCGAGCTGCCGCGGATTGTCTTGAACCTAGCGAAGGCACAAGAGGAGGCGGGCGAAGGGTCGGACGCAACGCGCGCCTACGCGCAGGTACTGCGGATGCGCCCAGAAGACGCCGAGGCGCTCGGCGGGCAAAAACGGCTCGCGCCGGAACAGGGCAAAGGTCCCGTCGCGAAGGAGCCCTCACCCGAGACCCGAGATCCGGCGTCGGCGTCGCCGAAGACGCGTCGCGCCCCGGCGAGGAAATCGCGCAAGAGACCCGGAGAGTAGACGCCTCGGATTTGGCGCATCGCGGAAGCCTCATTACGGAGCCTCCCTTCGCCGGTTCGATGGCGATTCGTCCGACGGGATGGGACGGCGTATTCGCAGAGGGGGCATGGCTCCTGACGCGCAATCTCGTCCCCGGCGTTTCCGTGTACGGTGAGAGCCTCCCCATGGAGGCCAAGGTCGAGTACCGACGTTGGGACGCGAACCGGAGCAAGCTCGCCGCCTACCTGAAATGCGGCGGGCGTCGTTGGCCGTTCGGAGAGGAAGCCTCCGTGCTCTACCTCGGCGCCGGGAGCGGCACGACGGTGAGCCACGTCTCGGACATCTGCGCCCGCGGACTCATCACGGCCGTCGAGGTGTCGTCCCGTTCGTTCCGGAACCTGCTGACGCTGGCGGAGCGTCGCGCCAATCTTGTGCCGGTCCTCGGCGACGCATCGAAGCCGCAAACGTACGCGGGACAGGTCGGGACCGTCGACATCCTGTACCAGGACGTCGCCCAGCGCGATCAGGAGTCGATCTTCCTCAAGAACGTGGCGCTCCTACGGAGCGGGGGCACCGGTTTCCTCATCGTCAAAGCCCGATCCACCGACGTGACCGCCGCGCCCACTCGCGTGTTCGAGGCCGCGAAAGAGGCGTTGATGTCGTCGGGCCTCTCGGTGCTGGACGTCCGCTCTCTTGCGCCGTTCCAGATAGACCACGCCGCAGTGGTCGTGACGAAGCCATAGCATCTTCACCTCGAGGGGGCTTCATGCCGCGAATGGCACCGCCTTCACATGCTTCGTACGGCCGGTTCGCACGGTATTACGATCGAATCTATGATGGGATCGTCGACTACGAGGCGGACATCGACTTCCTGGAGAGGGTGTTCCGTCGTTTCCGGCGGAAGCCGAGGACGATCCTCGACCTCGGGTGCGGGACCGGCAACCACGATCTCCCGCTCGCGCGACGCGGGTACGAGGTGACGGGCGTCGATCGGTCCCCGGCGATGCTCGTGCGGGCGCGCGAGAAGGCGGTCGCCGCGGAGACTCAGGTCCGATTCGTCCGGGGCGACATGCGTTCGTTCGACTTAGCAGGGACGTTCGACGCGGCCGTGTGCATGTTCGGAGCGTTCGGATATCTCCTCACGCCGCGCGACATCGAGCGATGCTTGCGCTCCGTGCGGCGGCATCTGTCGCCCACGGGCCTCTTCGTCTTCGAGTTCTGGCAGGGGTCCGCCGCGCGGCCTTCCCCGTACCCATCTTGGACCCACAAGCGGGATCCGGACCTCGAGATCGTCCGACTCGAGGTGAGCCGGTTCGATCCGCGCACGGGGCGTCTGCCCATGGAGTTCCGCTTCTTCGTGTTACGCCACGGCCGGGTCCTGGATCGCTTCGACGAAGCGCATGTCGTCCAGACGCACGATCGCGACGAAATGCGGGCCCTCCTCCGCCGTTCCGGCTTCGATCTTGCGGGAGCGTTCGCGGCGACGAACGCGAGGAAGGGATTCGAGCCCGCGACGGACAAAACGTTCCGCGCGATGGCGGTCGCGCGACCACGGGCTCAATCTTAAATACGTGCCCGCGGTATGCGACGGCCTCCGAGGAAACCGATGGCCCGCCTCCATGCGCACCGCAAAGGCAAGAGCGGTTCGACCCGCCCCTTTCTGAAGGCGAATCCGGAGTGGGTCGGGATGGAAAAGGCCGAGGTGGAGGAGACGATCCTGCGCCTGCACCAGGAGGGCTTGTCCTCCGCGGCGATCGGCGTGCGACTTCGCGATGCGCACGGCGTCCCGAGCGTCCGCCTCGCGACGGGGCGCAGCGTCCAAGAAATCTTACGGTCGAAGGGCGCGAAGTTCGCGCTGCCCGAGGATCTCGCGAGCCTGATCAAGCGCGCCGGGAGCTTGCAGACCCACCTCAAAGAGCACGGCAAAGACCTGAGCAACAAGCGCGGACTGCAACTCATCGAGTCGAAGATCCGACGGCTGTCCCGGTACTACAAGGATCGCGGGGTTCTGCCGTCGGATTGGGACTACTCCCTCAAGTTGGCGGAACTTCAAGTGAAGTAGGTGGCCGATGGCGAAGCGCCTGGACGACCTGGCGCCCCAAGGTCTTCTGGAACGCGCGCAGAAGGCCGTCGAGCTCGTCGATGCGGCCTCGCGCATCCGCGTGTTCTGCCACTACGACCCGGACGGCACGACGTCCGCGTCGATCCTCGTGCGGGCCCTGATGCGTCGCGGGAAGCGGATCCACGCGTCGATGGCGCACGCCCTTGACCGCGCGTCGGCGGAACGCCTCCAGGCCGAGTCAAACGAGCTCCTCGTCGTCAGCGACATGGGCTCGGCTCAGCTCGATCTCTTGGAGCGTTTGCCCTATCCCGTCGTGGTGCTGGACCACCATAAGCCGGTCCGCGACTCCGATACGGTCGTGCACGTGAACCCGCACCAGCACGGCGTCGACGGTGCGCGTGAGATGTGCGGTGCGACGACGACGTGGCTCTTCACCCTCGTCCTGGATGACCGGAATTGGGACCTCGCCGGCATCGCCATGGCCGGGGCGATCGGCGACATGCAGGCGGTCGGCGGATTCGTCGGGGTGAACGGCGCTCTCTTCGCCGAGGCGACGGACCGCAAGGTTGTCGTCCCCGAGCGTCGGCTGTCCCTTCGGGACCTGCCTCTCGCGAAGGCGATCGCCCAGTCGATCCGGCCGTACTTCCGCGGGCTTTCGGGACGTCCCGATGCGTCCGCCGCTTTCCTGAAAGAGGCCGGCCTCGATCCCGACATGAGCCTTCGTCAGCTCGAGCCGGCGGTGCGGCGGAAACTCACGTCCGTGCTCGCCGTCCATCTCGTGGAGCAAGGAGCCGCTCCCGAAGCGCTCGACGCGATCGTCGAGGACCGCTACTGGATTGAGCCGGATCAGATTTACGCACAAGACCTCGAGGCGTATGTGAACAGCTGCGACCGGCTGGGGCAAGAAGGGCTTGGGATGGCGGTATGCCTCGGGGATCGGGACGCGCTGGCCAAAGCCGAGGGGCTCCTCGACCAATACACGTCCCGGATGCTCGGATACCTCACCCGCCTCGAACGTGAAGGGCTCTACGCCAAGAGGCACATCCAGTTCTTCTACTGCGACGATGCGAGCCTCTCCGGATCCGTCGCGGGGACGGGAATGCAGTTCTTCTTCGACCAGGCCCGACCGGTCCTCTCTCTCTCCGTGTTGGACGGCCAGACGAAGGTGTCTGCCCGCGCCACCCGGGGGCAGATCGCATCGGGCGTCGATCTCGCGGTCGCCCTTCGGGAGGCCGCCGCATCCGTTGGCGGGAACGGCGGGGGGCACAACATCGCGTCCGGTGCGACGATCCCGAAAGGCAAGGAAGACAAGTTCGTCGGGATGGTCGACGAAATCGTCGGCCGCCAACTGGGGTCGAAGGGCGCGTCTCAATAATTGTCGAGGAGCCGGGCGACCTCGCGTGCCTCAAGATCGGTCTTGAGGCCGGGCGACTCCAGCACCTTCACGTTGCGCTCGAGCAGCGCGAGTTCCTTCTCCTCGAGCGTGTCCGGGCTGACCGGGAGGAGGATGACCGCGCGGCGCTGCATGACGAACTCGTTGACGTGCTCGACGAACATGAGGGTCTGCAGGAACCCGTTGTTGATGATCAGGTACTCCAGGCCATCGAGGAGCACGGCGGCCTCGCCATTGTTGTCCTCGATGAACTTCTGGATCACCTTCGCGAGCGTGCCGATGGCGGTCGGGTTGTGGAAGTCCTCGCCCGGCGTGTGACTGAGCCAGATGACCCGGACGTCCGGGAGGCCGCGCTCCCGCCGCACGCGCTCCGGATATTGACGGGTGATGCAGAGGCCTGGGGTCCGCTGTCCGAGCAGTAGTTCGAATAGGCGGAAGCTCAGCTCGGGCTTCTTCTCCTTGACGAGGTAGCAGGAGCCTTTCTCGAGGTCCATGGGCATGCCTGAGCGGAGCGACTCAACTTCCGGGCCCATGGCGCCGTCCTGTGGTTGCACCCATCCCATCGGGTTCTCCATAGCCCTTATCGACTCTTCAAGCTTCGTTCCAGATTATCAGAGAGGACTTTTGCCGGGATCTCCGGGAGGGAGATGAGCGTCGTCTTCCCGACGACGCCTTCGCCGCTCAGCTTCGTGTCGACGAGACCGAGGGCGTCCAAGTCTCGAACATACTTCCAGAACTGCGTGTGGGCCCTGGGCTTCTGATCGTATTCCTCGCAGACGACCGTGTACGCCTCCTCCGCGTCGCCCATCGTGATGTACGCCTTCTTGCGGCTCTTCCGCGCGATTGCGAGGAGGACGAGCTTCTTCGGGACGTCGAGGAGGCCCAGCCGCTCTTGGACATCCGTCGGATGGACGTGGGCCTTCGCCCCTCGGATATGCTCGGGCACGATCTCGTCGGCGTTCTCCTCGTCCGCGAGCATGCCGGCCTTCTCCAGGAGCTCGATCGCATACCGCGCGTCGCCGAACTCGGATGCAATGTCCGCGATCAGGTCGATGAGGTCTTGATCCACGGTCCCGGGATGCAGCGCGAGCTGCACGCGACCGATCACGATGTCTCGCAGCTCCCCGCGATCGTACCGCGGGAAATCGACCACATTCGATCGGCGGAACGTGCTCAGGGCGGCCGCATCCATGTACTCGAGCGCGTTGGGCCGCTGGGAGATGAGGATCATCGAGATGTTGCCCTTCGCGGCCGTGCTCTCCTCCGCGATTCGAGCGAACGAGTAGATCAGATCCGCCCCGCTCTTCTTCAAGAGCGCGTCGACCTCGTCGAGGATGACGACGAAATGCAGGCGGTGCTTCTCGAGGTGCCGGCGGAGCGTCTCCATCTTCTCGGCGATGGAGAACCCGCGCTCCGGGAAGTGGGCGTCGAAGTGCTGGAGCAGCTTGAGGAGGACCGCGTCGTCCCCCATCCGCTGCCGGCAGTTCACGATGTCCCAGTCCACCGCGCGATTCGACTCCGAGGCGAACTTCTTGAAGTCGAGGCAGAATCGCTTCGCCGTGTGCGTCTTGCCCGTGCCGACCGGACCGTAGAGGAATGCGTTGCTCGAGGCGCCCGCCTCGACGATCGGACGGAGGAGACTGAACATCCGCTGGGTCTGTTTCTCCCGATGGACCATCTTGTCGGGCAGGTAGTCGAACGACAGTTTGCCCTGGTCCTTGAACACGGACGGCCCTGCGCGGAACGACACGACCGCGCGAACGCGGCGGACGCGCATAACCTTTGCCTCCGACATCCGAAACCCCATGAGGGGAGCGCGACATCGCGGGGCGTGGCGGACCGCTACTTCTGTTTCGCGTGCGGGCACGATCACCGGGCGGGCTCGTCGGTCGCTCGGGACCACAAGCGGTACAGCATCGAGGGGGGCGCCGAGTCCGGCGGGATCTTCTCGGACCTGCGCGAGTTCTACTTGCAGACGAAGGGGATCGACGCCGCCTTTCGGATTCTCGGTTTCGCGGACGTCCGAATCCATCCGCCGCGGTTCGGTCGGGGCTGGCCCTCGCGCGCGGCGATCGAGAAGGCCTACCGCGAACGAGCGAGGCGCCTCCATCCGGACTCTGGCGGAGACCCGCGCGAGTTTCGGAAGGTGCAATGGGCGATCGAAGTCCTCCGCCGATACCGGCCGCCGGATGCGTGACCCCGTCACGGCACAACATTTATTCCACGGCGGCGGCTTTGATTCGGACGGAGGTCTCGTGCATTCCGCGTTCGCTCCAAGAGAGCCTCGAGGCCCTCGGGGACGACGTCCTCCTGGAGCTCGCGCGCGCCCACGGCGTTGAAGCCGCGGATCCCCGGGCGCGCGAGGGGATGATCCAGGCCCTGCTGCGGCTGCCGGATTCGGCCGGCGTCGCGGCCGAGGCGGACCGTCTCTGGATCGAATCCCGGCTCGAGCGGCTGCGACCCCGCCAGCTCCGGGAGCTGGGGGAGCGGCATCGGGTCAGCCTGCAGGGCCTGAAGAAGAAATCGAAGCTCGTCGAGGCGCTGGCCGGATCGAAGGACTCGTCGGACATCCTGGTGGAGCTCGAGGCGATCCCTGAGAAAGAGCCGGGATTCCTGTTCGGCAAGGAGACCGGCCCGGACGTCGAGCGGGTCGAAGCCCTGCTCGAGGCCGCACGGAAGCGGTTCCAGGAGCGGCGGTTCGAGGCGGCCCTCTCGGCGGCCCACGAGGCGTCGCGGATCGCCGAACGTACGACGGAGCCGTTGCGCCGAGCCTCCTGGTCCTACGCGATCCTCGCGGCGCAAGCGCTGCTGGAGCCGTGCGACCCGCTGGATCCGGCCGCCGCCGACGCGGTGGCCTTCCTCAACCGGTCGCGCGAGGCGTTCGTGCGCGGGTCCACGGGCGACGCCGCCCTCCTCGAGGATCTCGTCCGGGCCGCGGGCGACGCCCACGCGAGGGAGGCGGATCGGGTGCGTGAGTTCCTCGCCCAGACGCGGGACGCGATCCGGGAGGCGGCGAACCTGGGGGCCTCGGTCGCCCTCGCCGAAGACGCCTGGAAGCAG
>WNGB01014232.1_pt1 | contig 10646 bp, 8 predicted proteins | sample 5400681 | NCBI WGS metagenome assembly WNGB01 (sample SAMN13153367, study PRJNA577476) | soil metagenome | isolation source: 115 cm soil or saprolite under grassland replicate 2 | place: USA:California | collected 2016-06-15 | reverse complement strand
TGCCGCTGCTCGATTCGCTCGGCGAGGTCCGCACCCTCGACGAGATCGAGAGCGACGTCATCCGTTTCGCCATTGCGCACTACCGCGGGCAAATGTCCGAAGTGGCGCGGCGCCTGCAGATCGGCCGTTCGACCCTCTATCGTAAGCTCGACAGTCTGGGGCTGGCGGGCGAGGATTCGGCCGAGTCGGACCCGGAAGGCGTTGTCACCGGGTAACAGGGGCTCAAAATCGACGCAAATGCGCGTAAAGTTTAGGGCCACCCTGTTGCCTTGACGGGCGAATTCGGGTTGAGGTCCAATCTCTTGGCGCGTGGGGTGGATGTTTCTGGCGGAACCTGGCTCGCAGGTCCCGCCAAACGTTTGGGGAGAAGATGAATGCGCGGCCTTCGCTATGACCGCATCCTGGCAGGCACCGCCTTGGCGCTGGTGCTGGCGTTGGCGCCCAACGCCCATGCGCAGCCGGACCAGCTCGAGGCCAACGTGCCGATGCCGGCGCGGGCAACGCTGCCGCCACCCTCCGGCGCCGACATCAACGGCAAGGATGACGCTGCCGCCACCACCAATGCGGTGACCCCCAATCAAGGACCGACCACGCCGGCCGAGGCCGCGCCCGCCGAAGCGCCGCCGCCCGATCCGTTCGCGGCGCTCGATCCGGCCGACCGGCCGATTGCCGAGAAGGTGCGCGACCTGCTCGCCGCCAAGGTCGACAAGATTTTCGCCAACAACAAGAAAGAGCGCTCGACCGTCGAGGCGTTCTACCAGGGCCGCACCTTTGTGCCGCTGTGGCTCGACCGGGGCGTTCCGAACGCGCGCGCCAAGGCGGTGATCGAGCGCCTGAGCAAGGCCGACGCCGACGGGCTCGACCTGAAGGACTACAAGACCCCGAGTTTCGACGCGTCGAGCCCCGAGGCGCTGGCCGAGGCGGAGCTGAAGTTCACCGCCACCGTCCTCACCTTCGCGCGCCATCTGCAGGCCGGACGCTTCCTGCAAAATCGCGTCGGCAAGGACATCGAGATGCCGCAGCAGCCGCCCGAGCAGGCGGACGTGCTCAGCAAGGTCGTCAACGCGGCCGACGCGTCGGCCGCGCTCGACGAATTCGCGCCGCCGCATGAGGGCTACCGCAAGCTCAAGGCCAAGCTCGCCGAGCTGCGCGGCTCGACCGCGGCCGAAGACGACAAGTTCGTGCGCATTCCGGACGGCCCGATGGTGCGGCCCGGCATGGACGACGCGCGCATGCCGCTGTTGCGCAAGCGCCTCAACGTCGGCGGCGACGAGTCGAGCACCAAGTACGACAAAGAGCTGGTCGAGGCCGTCAAGGCGTTCCAGAAGGCCAAGAGCGGCGCCGCCGACGGCGTGCTCGGCGCCAACACGGTTCGCCAGCTCAACGGTGCGAGCCCGCCCAAGCGCACCGATTCGATCGAGACCATCGTCGTCAACATGGAGCGTTGGCGCTGGCTGCCGCGCGATATGGGCAAGGCGCACGTGGTGGTCAACATTCCGGACTTCATGCTGCGCGTCTACAAGGACGGCGCGCTGCACTGGTCGACCCGGATCGTGGTCGGCCTGCCGAGCAAGCAGACGCCGCTGCTCACCGCGCAAATGAAATACATCACGGTCAATCCGACCTGGAACGTGCCGCCATCGATCATCCAGAACGAGTATCTGCCAGCGCTGGCGCAGGACCCGACGGTGCTCTCCCGCATGGGCCTCAAGGTCGTGAACAACCGCGACGGCTCGATCCACATCTATCAGCCGCCGGGCGAAGGCAATGCGCTCGGCCGGGTGCGGTTCAACTTCCCCAACCGGTTCCTGGTCTACCAGCACGACACGCCGGACAAGCACCTGTTCGCGCATGACGCGCGCGCCTACAGCCACGGCTGCATGCGCGTGCAAGACCCGCCGAAATACGCGGAAGTCCTGCTCAACCTCGTGCGTCCGACCGAAGGCTGGACCGCCGACAAGATCCGCAAGATGTACGGGACCGCCGAGGTCGACATCCAGTTCCCGACCTTCATCCCGGTCAACCTGACCTACCAGACCGCGTTCGTCGACGACGACGGCAAGCTGCAGATCAGGCGTGACATCTACGGCATCGACGGCCGCATGATGGCTGCGATCAAGACCGAGCGCGGCACGATCGAGATGGTGCTGGACCGGCCGACGGAAGGCTCGCAGGTCGTGCGCCGCGCGCGTCCGGAGCAGCCGCGGCAGGTCGGCTTCTTCGAGGCGCTGTTCGGCGCACGGACGCCGCAGCCGCCCGCGCGGGTGCCGACGACTCAGCGGACGCAGCAGCAAAATCGGGTCCGCTGAGGCCGACTCAGGCGGGCGTTGTCCACAGGGGATAACGCCCGTTAAGACTCCATCAGCCATTAGGATTACCGCGGCCACTTTTTGCCACAGTCCCCTTGTAGCCATTGGGTTATCGGGGGGACGGGGGCACGCGCTAACGGCGCATTTACCCATCCCTATTAAGACTGCGTTCACCATGTTCGCCGCTGCGGGGACAGCTGTGGCGAACAGGCGTTGTTCGTGACGGCTTACCGGCCGTTGCGGGCCACGTTGAACACAATTTTAACGTGGGATCGCTCGTGCCGTTTTTTGTCGCGCGCATGGTCGGTGGTTATTCGCGTCCGCTGCGCGCCGGTTATTGCGTCAGTCTGACGGCTATCCTCCTCGCCATCGGCTGCAATGGCCTGCAGAACGCGACCGCCAACGGCGACACCCGCACGATCTCGTTCCACAGCACCCACGTCAAAGAAGAGCTGACCGTCACCTACAAGGTGAACGGGCGCTACGACGAGGAAGCGCTCAAGAAGATCAATCACATCCTGCGCGACTGGCGCGAAGACAAGTCGATGCGCATGGATCCCCACCTGATCGACCTGATCTGGGAGGTCCATCGCGAGGTGGGCGCGACCGAGCCGATCTCGATCGTATGCGGATACCGCTCGCCGGGCACCAACGCCATGCTGCGGCGGCGCTCGAACGGCGTCGCCAAGTTCAGCCAGCACATGCTCGGCAAGGCGATGGACTTCTACATCCCGGGCGTGCCGCTGGATAAGCTGCGCGAAGCCGGGCTACGCGCCTCGCGCGGCGGCGTCGGCTTCTATCCTTCGTCCAATTTCGTCCATCTCGATACCGGCAGCGTGCGGCACTGGCCGCGGATGCCGGAAGCCCAGCTTGCCCGCGTGATGGCCAAGGGGCCGTTGACGAGCGCCAGCAAAGAGACCCAGGTGGCCTCGGCCCGTTTCCCCAACCCGCTCGCCAAGCTGTTCGGCGGCGGCGCGCAGGAGGAGGACGCCGAGACGATCGCGGCCACGACCGCCTCCACTACGCGATCGGCCGCCGTCGCCGCCCCGAAGGCCGCGCCCAAGGCCGAAAACAAGACCGAAAAGACCAACGAGCGCCCGGTCACCGTGGCCGCGGTCGCTCCGGTGCCCACACCCACGGCGCGGCCCACCGCCCGCCCCGCGGAGCAGCCCACAGTTGCTCAGTCCGCCGCCCAGCCCGCGACGTTCGAGATGGCCTCGGCGACCTCGCGCCCGGTTCAGCTGCGCCCGGCGCAGGCCGCGAGCCTGGTCAACCGCGGCGGCACGTCAGCGGGCGGCACGACGGCGAACGACGTGATCAGCGAGCGCGGCTTCTGGCAGGGACTGCCCGACGCCGCGGCGCTGCAGGCGAGCGTCGCCGGCAAGACCCCGGCCCGCCGGCCGGCCGGGACCACGGTGGCCGCCGCCGATTCGCAGGCGACCGGCAGCATCGGGCCCTGGCAGGTCGACCGCCAGCTGTCGGGTGACATGCTCGCCTATGCGCCCGCCAACCATCCTGCCGCCAAAGCGACGGCGCCGGCGACCGCGACCGCGCGTCAGGTTCCTGCCCAGCGCGACACCACCGTGGCGGTCAAGCGCACCGGCAACGAGCCGACAGTCGTGTCATCGCCGGCCGGTCCCGCCGGGCCGGTGAAGGTCGGCCAGAAGTTCAACGATCCGTGGATGCGCGCCATGATCATCGCGCCGAGCGCCGGCGGCTTTATGAGTACTGGGCTGCTGGGCGCGCCCGACTACCGCGTGCTCAGCCCCTACCTGCGCAAGCCGGATGCGTCGGTCATGATGACGTTCGCGCAAGACCCGCATCTCGGCATGACCACCCAGAAATTCGCCGGCACCGCCGTAGTCTTCGTATCGACCGTCACCTTCAACCAGCGCACCGCCGCTCTCCAGTAAACCCGAACCGCCGACATCCGAACCGCCAGGCCCGCGCAAGCGGGTTTTTTGTTGCGCGGGCCTGGGCAGCGGTGCAGGCACCTCGCTCCACGTCATGGCCGGGCGGCGTCCCGGCCATCCACGTCTTGCTGACTTGCGCGAAAGACGTGGATGCCCGCGACAAGCGCGGGCATGACGATTGAGAAGCTGGTGCGGATCGGACGGAACAGCAGCTAATTCAGCATGCCGAGCGCATGCATGTAGGTCTCCAGGATCGTCTCGTATTCCTTGCGCTCGTCGGCATCCTGCTTGCGCAGCCGCACGATCTGGCGCAGCGCCTTGACGTCGAAGCCCGAGCTCTTGGCCTCGGCGTAGACGTCGCGGATGTCGTCGGAAATCGTCTTCTTCTCTTCCTCCAGCCGCTCGACGCGCTCAATGAAGGCCTTGAGCTGATCCCTCCCGAAGCTGATTGAGGGCTGTTCTTCGTTGGCAGCGGCAGCAGCGGTCGCCATCGGTCACTCCTCCGTTCACGCAACATGCGCTGCGACCAGGAGTCGGGAGTCGGGCCGCGAGGTCAAGCGCGCGACCTGGTCATCCACAGCGGCCCATGTGTGCCGTGGACAATCAGTGCTTCTGGCTTGATTTTTCGAACGCGGCCTTCTGCTCGGCGGAGGCTTCCTTCTGGTACTTGGCCTTCCACTGCTCGAACGGCATGCCATAGATAGCCTCGCGGCTCTCGTCCTTGGTCATCGGCACGCCCTTGGCGTCGGCGGCGTCCTTCATCCAGTTCGACAGGCAGTTCCGGCAGAAGCCGGCGAGATTCATCATGTCGATGTTCTGCACGTCGGTGCGGGAGCGCAGATGCTCGAGCAGGCGCCGGAACGCGGCGGCTTCGAGCTCGGTGCGGGTCTTGTCGTCCATGGCCAATGTCCTCGCGATGTGTCCGCATGAAGATAGTCGCGCATCGCCGCGCGTTCCATAGCCCAAAGGAAACCCGCCCTCCGGGCGGGCTTGCGCTCGCCGAGATCATCAGCGAGCAGCTGGCGCACGTATTCGGCAAGCGAGATACCGAGTGCCGCTGCCTTGACCTGTGCGCGGCGCTTCAAATCCGCAGTCCATGGTGATCTGCTTGCGTACAGCCGTAATGGCCATCATACCACGTGGCGGCGGCCAACGGCCCGCGCCGTGGACGCCCCCACAACATCAAAGGCCGGCCCGTGACCACGCCGCAGCGCGCCTTCCTCGAAAGCCTGTTCAACACCGCGGTTGCGGCGGCCCATCCGGCGAATTGCCTGCCCGCGCATCTGCCGGCGCCGCCGGCCGCCGGACGGCTGATAATCCTGGCCGCCGGCAAGGCCGCAGGCGCCATGATGGAGACCGCCGAGCGCCACTACCTCAACGCCCGCGGCCTGCCTGCAAGCCGCCTGACCGGGCTCGCAGTCACCCGCCGCGGCTATGCCCGCCCGACCCGGCACCTGCGGGTGACGGAGGCCGGCCATCCGATCCCGGATGCCGCCGGGCTCGCGGCGACGTTCGAGACGCTCGCGCTCGCCGATGCCGCCGACCCCGACGATCTCGTGCTGGTGCTGATGTCGGGCGGCGCCTCGGCCAATTGGATCGCGCCCGCCGCCGGGCTGTCGCTCAGCGAGAAGCAGGCACTCACGCGCGCGCTCATCGCCTCCGGCGCCTCGATCGCCGAGATGAACGCGGTGCGCAAGCATCTCTCCCGCATCAAGGGCGGGCGCCTCGCCGAGCGCGCTCAGCCGGCCCGCCTCGTCACCGTTGCGATCTCGGACGTGCCGGGCGACGATCCGGCGGTGATCGGATCCGGCCCCACGGTTCCCGACCCGACCACGCTCGCCGACGCGCGCGCGACCGTCGCACGCTACGGCCTCGCGGTGTCGGAGGCGGTCGCCCGCGCGCTCGGCGATTCCAAGAACGAGACCCCGAAGCCCGGCGATCCTTTGTTCGCCGCCGCGACGTTTGCGCTCGCCATGCGCCCGGCCGAGGTCTTCAGCCAAGTCGAAGCCGCGGTGCGGGCCGCCGGCTACGATTCGATCCTGCTGGGAACCGCGGTCGAGGGCGAGGCGCGCTCGGTCGCGGCCCAGCATGCCCGCCTGGCCATCGAGCTCAAGGCTCAGGGCCGCCGGGCGGTCCTCCTCTCCGGCGGCGAACTGACTGTGACGGTGCGCGGCAAGGGCCGGGGCGGACCGAATCAGGAATATGCCCTGGCCTTGGCACAGGCCCTGGGCGGGACCGCCGGGATCACCGGGCTCGCTGCCGACACCGACGGAACCGATGGCGGGGCCGGCGAGCCGCAGGACCCGGCTGGCGCCTGTTTCGACGCCAGCACTCTCCCCCGGGCCCGCCAATTGGGCCTCGATCCGGCCGCTTTTCTTGATGACAACAATTCGACCGAATTCTTCGCGAAGCTCGGCGACCTTCTGGTATCGGGGCCAACCCACACCAACGTCAACGATTTCCGGGCTATCCTCGTTGACAGCCCAAGCGGCTTCACGTGAGATTCGGCCGCCTGTCCGGCCATTTAGGGGACGATGAACGACCGGCGGACCATGATGGACAAGTCCCTGACCCGTTCCGCCGGCGTCCTGTTCGGTGGCTTTCTGCTGGCCACCACGGTGACGCTCACCCCGACGCGGGCCGACGCCGATTTCCGCCTTTGCAACAACACCACCAGCCGGGTCGGCATCGCGCTCGGCTACAAGGAGAACGAGGGCTGGACCACCGAGGGCTGGTGGAACCTGTCACCAAGAAGTTGTGAAACATTGATGCGGGGACCGCTTGTCGCGCGTTACTACTACATCTATGCGGTCGACTATGACCGCAGCGGCGAGTGGTCAGGACAGGCATTCATGTGCACCCGCGACAAGGAGTTCACCATCCGCGGCACCGAGGACTGCCTCGCGCGCGGCTATGACCGGACCGGCTTCTTCGAGGTCGATACCGGCGAGCAGCCGTCCTGGACGGTGCAGCTGACGGAATCCACCGAAGCGGCCCCGCAGCAGCCCCTGCAGTCGCGGGTTCCGCTGGTGCAGCCGCCGCCTGTCTCCGGCCGCCCATCGCCCGCACAGCAGACGCCCCGAAGCAAGAACTGATGCGACGCCTGCGCCGGACCAAGATCGTGGCGACGCTCGGCCCGTCGTCCTCGGAGCGGACCGTCATCGCGAACCTGTTTCGCGCTGGCGCCGATGTTTTTCGCATCAACATGAGCCACACCTCGCATGACCGCATGCGGGAGCTCGTCGGGCTGATCCGTGCGGTCGAATTCGAATATGGGCGGCCGATCGGCGTCCTGGTCGACCTGCAGGGACCAAAGCTGCGGATCGGACGGTTCGAGAACAACCCGGTCACACTCGCCGCGGGCGACACCTTCGTCCTCGACACCGACGAGGCCGCCGGCGACGCCACCCGCGTGCACCTGCCGCACCCGGAGATTTTCGCGGCGGTCGAGCCCGGGCACCAGTTGCTGCTCGACGACGGCAAGGTGCGGCTGACCGCCATCGAGGTCGACCCGCAGCGCATCGTCACGCGCGTCGAGGTCGGCGGCAAGATGTCGGACCGCAAGGGCGTGAGCCTGCCGCAGAGCACGCTGGCGTTGTCGGCGCTCACGCCCAAGGACCGCTCCGATCTCGACGCCGCGCTCGACGCCGGCATCGACTGGGTCGGGCTCTCGTTCATCCAGCGGCCCGACGACATCGCCGAGGCCAAGAAGATCACGCGCGGCCGCGCCATGGTGATGGCCAAGATCGAGAAACCGCAGGCGGTGCACCGGCTCGCCGACATCCTCGACATTACCGACGCCCTGATGGTGGCGCGCGGCGATCTTGGCGTCGAGATGCCGCTCGAACAGGTGCCGGGCATCCAGAAGCAGATGACGCGCGCGGCGCGCCGCGCCGGCAAGCCGGTGGTGGTCGCGACCCAGATGCTCGAATCCATGATCGCGAGCCCGGTGCCGACTCGCGCCGAAGTCTCGGATGTCGCAACTGCTATCTTCGAGGGCGCCGACGCGGTCATGCTGTCGGCGGAGTCGGCAGCCGGCCAGTATCCGGTCGAGGCGGTCGCCACCATGGACCGCATCGCCCGGGAGGTCGAGAACGACCCGCTCCATCCCGGCATCCTGCACGCTCAACGCACCGAGCCCGAGGCGACCGGCGCCGACGCGATCGCGGCGGCAGCGCGGCAGATCGCCGACACCCTCGATCTCGCCGGCATCGCCTGCTGGACCTCCTCCGGCTCGACCGCGCTGCGGGTCGCGCGCGAGCGCCCGAGATCTCCGGTGATCGCGATCTCGCCCAACCTCTCGACCGCGCGCCGGCTGTCGGTAGCCTGGGGCGTGCACTGCGTGGTGGCGGAGGACGCCCGCGATCTCGACGACGTGGTGGCGCGCGCCTGCCGCATCGCCTTCAAGGACGGCTTCGCCAAGTCGGGGCAGCGTGTGATCATCGTGGCGGGCGTGCCGCTCGGCACGCCCGGCGCCACCAACATGCTGCGGATCGCGTTCGTGGGGTCAGAAGCGGCGGGGGAGTGAGTCGGCTCAGCGGCCCGGCAGCTTGGTGACCTCCTCGATCGCCTTGTAGACCGCGTCCCTTGCACCGTGATGCGGCATGTGGCCGATGCCTTCGAGCACGATGAGCTTGCTGTGCGGGAGGATCGCCGCGAGCGCGCGCGAATGGATCTGCGGTGAGACCACGGTGTCGCGGTCACCGGTGATGATCACGGTGGGCGCCTTGATGCCACGGTAGCGCGGCGCCTGGGCGGTCACGAACCCATGCAGCCCAGCGACGTCGCGCGCGTTGGCGAGGAAATTTCGCGGCAGCACCACGAGCGGAATGGCAGCGCGTTCCACGTAGTCCTTCGGCACATCCTGCGGCGCGAACACCACCGCGACCGTCGGATTGATCAGCACGGCGCCGGCCGGCAGCGCCAGCGTCCAGGCGAATAGCGGCCCGATGTAGGGCGCTGCCGCCACGCTGTAGTACCAGGCGATGCCGGTCGACCACGGGTTCAGCACGGGCGCGATCAGCACGAGCCCTGCGACGCGCGTGGGATGGTCGAGCGCGAGCGCGGTCGCGACCGCACCGGCGAACGAGTGCGCTACGATGATCGAGCGCTCGACTCCGAGGTGACCGAGCATCTCGTTCACCATCGCAGCCTGGCGCGCCGGCGATGCGCCGTCGTCGGCCCATCGCTCACTCCAACCGTGGCCGGGCCGGTCGACCAGGATGACGCGATGCTGGCGCGCGAGCTTATCGCCGAGCGCGACCTGCATGTCGCCGAGGTTGCCGCTCGCGCCGTGCAACAGAACGACTGGCGGGTCGTCGCGGGTGGGTTGCGCACGCGCGTCGAGCTCGACGACATGCAGGCGGCCGCCCTCGACTTCCACGAAGCCGCCCGTGGGCGGATAGTCGCGCGCGATCTTCCAGGCGCCGAGCATCGTAATCACGGCGAGCAGCGCAACGAGCGCGACAACGATCATGATGCCGGTCACAATCATGCGTAACAGCGGAATCTTTCTCACGTGCCTCTGACCTTCGGCAGCTCGATGAACTGCCACGGGCTCGGCATGTCGCCGCACGGCACCTCGATCAGCGCCGGCTCGTTCTTGGCGAGCGCCTGCTCGAGCGCGCGCCGCAGCGCGTCGGGCCCGCTGACGCGCTGGCCGCCGATGCCGAAGCTCTCGGCGAGCCGCACGAAGTCCGGGTTGGCGAGGTCGGTCCCGATCAGCCGGTTGCCGTGCAGGTCGCGCTGCATGTTGCGCACGTTGCCATAGGCGCCGTCATTGAAGACCACCACCACCGCCGGGATGCGGTGGCGCACCGCGGTGGCGAGCTCCTGCACGTTGAACATGAAGCCGCCGTCGCCCGAGATCGCCACCACCGGAATGTCGCCGAGCGCGTGCTTGGCGCCGAGCGCGGTGGCGACGCCCCAGCCGAGCGTGCCCTGGTAGCCGGACGAGATGTAGGTGCGCGGCGCGCGCGCCTCGTAGGCGTTGCGGCCCGCGTAGCCGACCTGGGTCAGCTCGTCGATCACCACGCCGTTGTCGGGCAGCACATCGCGGATCGCACGCAAATAACCGATCTGCGGCGCGAGCACGGCCACATCGGCGGCGACCTTCTCCTTCAGGGCGCGGCTCGCGGCCACGCGCTCAGCCCGCATCGCCGGCACGTGCGCAAGATGCGCGGCGAGCCGCTTGAGCACCACCGCGGAATGGCCGACGAGGCCGATCTCCGGCTTGCGCAACCGCTCCATCTCGTCAGGATCGATGTCGATCTTGATGATCGTGAGCCTGTCGTCGGTGCCCCAGGCCGAGATCGGCAGCTGCAGCCGGGTGCCGACCGCCAGCACCACGTCGGCCTTCGGCCAGAGCCGATGCCCGCCCACGAAGTTGTGGCTGAGCGGATGGCGGTCGTCGAGCACGCCCTTG
>WNGB01023942.1_pt1 | contig 10647 bp, 7 predicted proteins | sample 5400681 | NCBI WGS metagenome assembly WNGB01 (sample SAMN13153367, study PRJNA577476) | soil metagenome | isolation source: 115 cm soil or saprolite under grassland replicate 2 | place: USA:California | collected 2016-06-15 | reverse complement strand
GTGGTCCCCTGGCTCGTGCGGCTGGTCGTGCTCGCGATCGTCGCCGCTGCGGGCTACCGGCTGGGCGGGGCGATCTTCGCCACGGTGGTGGGCGCAGTCGCGTCGACCGGGCTCGCGCTGCTGATGATCCGTGGCCTGCAGGCCGGCAGCGGCGCGCTCTCGCGACCGGAGCTGCGTGCGTTCCTCTCGTATCTCAAGCCGGTTGCCGCCGGGCTCGTCGGCATCGCGCTGCTCACGCACATCGACATCCTGGTGGTGAAGGCACGGTTCAGCGGCGACGAAGCCGGTGCATACGCAGCGGCGTCCGCCTTCGCCCGCGTCGGCTTCTTCCTGCCGGCGACGATCCTCGCGGTGCTCTTTCCGCGCACCGCAGCGCGCCAGGCACGCGGCGAAGAGACGAAGGACATCCTCGGGCGCTCGCTGATCGCGACCGCGGTCTTCTGCGGGGCGCTCGCACTCGCGTACGCAGCGACGGGAGTCGGGCTCGTGACGCTGACGTTCGGCCGCGACTTCGCCGAGGGAGGTGAGGTGCTGGCGCCGTTCGCGCTGGCGATCGGGCTCTTCTCGATCGCCAACGTGCTCGTCGGCTATCACCTCTCGCGAGGGGAGTCGCGGTACGCCTGGATCGTTGCGGGCGGTGTCCTAGTCCAGGTCGCTGCACTCGCGACCATTCCCTCCAGCCTGCGCGGCGTTGTTTGGACCAACGTCGTAATCGGCGCCGTGCTGGTGGCTGCGCACGAGGTGTTCGTAGAGTCGAGCGTCCCGGCACTTCGCGCAGGAGTGCTGCGGCTCTCGGATCGGACGAGGGCGGTCCTGCGCAACGCGACACTGGAAGGCGGCGCCGTCGTCGTCGGCGCGACCGTGATCGTGTGTGCGCTCTTCTGGCCGATCGCCGTCCATCTGGGGTCGGCCGTGATCGGCTCGCTCGGCTCGGACTCGACAGGGAGTGTCTGGTGGTTCTGGCAGCTGAACCACGAGAGCGGCTACCACCTGCTCGGCACGACGCACCACACGCTCACGGGCGCCCCGCTCGGCTGGGACGAAGGGAACGTCCTCAACCTGCAGTGGCTGCTGCCGTACTACCCCGGTTACCTCGCGACGAAGATCGTCGGCGAGGTGGCGGCGTACAACCTCGTCGTCCTCTCGGGCTACGTCTTGTCGGGAGGAGTCATGTACGCGGTCGCGCGCTACCTCGGCTGCAACCGTCTCGTGTCAGCGTGGGCGGGCTTCGTCTTCATCGTCTTCCCGTGGCATCTCGCGCGCGCGGAGCACGCGTCGCTCGTCCACATCGAAGTGCTCGCGCTGCTGATCCTGACGCTGGTGGCGGCGGCACGAGAGCCGTCGTGGCCGCGCTTCGCCCTCGTCGGCGCGGCGACGCTCGCCTGCTGGCTCACGTCCGGCTACTACGGCGCGGAGGCGCTGATCACATCGGCGGCGTTCGGAATCGGCGCCGCGCTGGCGCTCGACCGGCGGCGAGGGCTCCGGCTCGCGCTCGGACTGAGCGCGGGCGCGCTGCTCGCCACAGCGGTGCTGTCGCTCGGTTCCTTCACCTCCGGCGTGAACCGCGGCGCCGGGCTGCACCGCCAGGCGACCGATCTGACGAGCCTCGGCCTGCGACCGCAGGACGCGCTCGTGCCTGCAGACGGCAACCTCGTCGTCGGCGACGCATTGCGCTCCTGGCGGGCGTCGCACCTCCACGGCACGAACGTGACCGAGGGAAGCGACTACCTGGGCTGGCTCACGATCGCACTGGCCGTGCTCTGGCTGGTGGTCGCGTGGCGGCGGCGAGACTCACTGCGGCCCGTGACCGCAGGGCTCATCACGGCCGCCGTGGTCGGGCTGCTGTTCGCTGCGCCGAGCCCGGTGACGATCTTCGGCAGGGACGTGTGGATGCCGTCGCGCCTGCTCTGGGAGGTCGTGCCGGCGTTCCGCGTTCCGGCGCGCTGGACGCCGCTCGTGATGGCGGCACTCATACCGCTGGCCGCGCTCGGACTGCAGGTGCTCTCGAGTCGGTTCGCGCGCTCGACGCTCGCCGCCGTCACGCTCGTCGGTGCGGCCGCAGCCATCTCGTTCTTCGAGCTTGCAATCGCGCCCGCCGACAACCGCTTCCGGACGAAGCCGGTCCCCGCCGAGTACCTCACGGTGGAGTCCGCGCCCCCGGGCATCCTCGCCGAGTATCCGCTCGGCTCCTCCGACGTCTTCCGCTTCTGGCAGCGGGAGCATGGGCGGCGGATCGTGAACGGCGCTCCCGCCGCAACCTCCGCCGACGAGGCACGCCTCGTCCTGCTCGACCCGGCGGCGACGGGCACCGCGCCGGCGCTGAAGCTGCTCGGCGTGTCGGCGATCGTCGTGCACAAGCACGCAGTCGCGGACGTCGAGGTGGCACCTCGCACGCCGACGCCCCACGACGGCTACCGGTTGCTCGCGCGCTACGACAACGGCGACTCGGTGTGGGAGGTGACCGCCGCACCCGCGCCGGTCTTCGTGACTCTGCCCGGCGGCTTTGCCGCGCCTCACCTCGACGGCGACATCCTCGCCTATCCGCTGGTCTCCTCCGCCGGCGTCGGCGTGATCCAGTTGCGCGCGCTGCGGCCCGGGATCGTCGCTCTGGTCTTCGACCTGAAGAATCCGGGCGGCACGCGCCGGTTGCGCATCGCCGACTCGCAGCGCGAGCTTGCCTTCAGCCTGGGCCGGACTGCGCACGTCACCGTCAACGTGCAGTTCCCGCGGGGCGTGTCGCAGCTGCTGCTGAAGCTCGATCCAGCCGCGTCGTCGGAGGCGGACGCTCCGGTCCTTGCACTCCCGCGCGCGCACGCGCCGCGGGGCGACACACAGCTCCAGGCCGACCTCGTCTCGCCCGACCCCGGCTTCTAGACGAAGCCACGGCGCTCGAGATCGCCGACGATCACGTCGGACGGCGACGCGGTCGGAAGCGCCGTCATCCGCCGGAAGCGACCCGGGTCGCCCAGGAAGTCGCGGAGCACATCCGAGCTCATGCCCGAGAGGACGGCGTTCTCGCCCAGGCCTTCGCGCCGCTCCGACTTGGCGCGGTGTACGAGGCACGGCAGATCGAGGTAGTAGCTCTCCTCCTGGCTCCCGCCGCTATCGGTGACGACGAACGCGCTGCGCCGTTCGACGCGCACGAAGTCGAAGAAGAGCAGTCGGGGAACGCGCATGAACGTCGTCGCGTCAAAATGGCGCTCCAGGCCGAATCGCTCGAGCGCGGCGATCGTGACGGGGTGATCGACGAACAGCAGCGGGGTGCGCCGCCCCGTGTCCGCCAGCAGCTCGATCGTCTCGGACAGCAGCCGCCGGCTGTTCAGAAGCTCGAAGCGGTGCAGCGACACGATCCCGAACGGACCGTCGGGCACACGGACCGGGGGCTCGTCGTCGGAGACGAGCTCGAGGCTGTCACGGATCGTGTTCGAGCCGGTGTCGACGACCTCGCCGCCGCGAAGGTTCGACGCCGCCCAGGGGCCGGGTGCATAGTGGATCCGGCTGAGCGCTGTCGCGAGCTTGCGGTTCAGCTCCTCGGGAAACGGGTGGCGCAGGTCGTAGCTGCGCAGGCCGCCTTCGATGTGCGCCACGGTCGCGCGCAGCGAGCGCCCCATCATGCTGCCGAGCACCGTCGTCATCGTGTCTCCGTGGACGAGGACGAGCGGACGGCCCTCCCGCAGACGGCGCCGCACGCCGCGCCGCTCGCGCAGCCACGAACGCGTCACCCGCGCGAACCAGCCGGGAATGTCGGAGTTCACGCGCAGGTCGCGGCCAGCGGCGCCGCGCGCGAGCCAGAGATCGGGCTGACGCAGGCCGAACTGCTCCAGGAACCCGGGGATCTGCTGCACCTGCTGTCCCGTCGTCGCGAGCAGATAGGGGCTGCCCCGCTCGTCGAGGCGCAAGAGAACGGGAGCCAGCTTGATCAGCTCGCCGGTCGTGCCGAACACGACGAGGATCACGGCGCGGCGGAGCCCCGCAGCAGCTCGAGCGCTCCGCGCCACATCCCGGCGGCGTGGCCCAGCGCGTAGATCGGCGTCACGCCTGCGAGCACCCGGACTTCTCGCCGCGACCTGCCCGCCTTCAGGCCGTAGGCGGCGGCCGCCAGACCGCACGCGGCAGCGGCAGCGGGCGCGAGCACAGGACGTCGCAGCGTCGCAGCCGCGAGTCCCGCGCTCACCGGGAAGAACGCAACCACCGCCGGGAAGAAACGCGACTCGGGCGTGCCGTGGCCGTCGACGAACACCGTGCCGCGATGGAATGCGTGGCGCAGAAAGCGCGCGAGCGTCGTGCGCGGCGCGTAGTGACAGGAGAACCTGGGCGAGATCCCGATCCGGGTTCGCGAGGCGACGTCGCGCAGGATCGGCGTGTCGTCGTTCGCAAGCCTGACGTCCCGGTAGCGCGTCCTGAAGGTGGAGAACGCGGCAAGCAGCAGGTCGCGCGGCGCGAGAAAGCAGGTCGTGCCCTTCGGAAAGCGATCGAAGTCGTGCAGGCCGAAGCTCGTCGTCCGCGGAGCGTCGAAGTAGTCACGCCATGCCAGCTCCGCCAGCAACGACCAGAAGACGCCGAAGGCGGAATCGTCGTCGACGTGCACGTGCCCGTTCCACACCGTTTCGCCTGCGGCCACGCGCTCGTGCAAAAAGCTCAGCGCACCTGGATCGAGCTGCACGCGCGCGTCGAGCAGCAGCGCGAGCTCGCCCTTCGCCGCCTCGAGCCCCGCACGCCGCGCGGTGAAGCGGCCCTCGCCCTCCCGGCGCACGATGTGGAGGGGAACGCGACCGTCCGCGGACCGGCGCGCGGCGTCCGCGCTGCCGTCGCGCGAGCCGTCGTCCACGACCACGATCTCGGCGTCGAAGCCGCTGCCGTCGAGCGACGAGAGCAACGCCTCGATCGTCCGCGGCAGATGCCCGACCTCGTCCCGGACAGGGATGACGACGCTGAGCTCAGGGGCCGGCACGCGGTCAACCGTAACGGCAGCCGCACGCCGCTAGGGTGCTCCAATCGAGGGGCTGGAGGCAATCCTGCGCTGCCCGCAGTGCGGTTCGGAGCTCGCGCTCGGCGACTCCGCGGTCTGTGCTTCCGGGCACAGCTATCCGGTCGTCGACGGCATTCCCGTCTTCCTCGACGAGGAGACGATCGCCGCTGACGAGCAGTACGCCGGGCAGCGGGCCTACTTCGACGCCGAGTTCAAGGAATACGACCGCTACTCGCCCGAGAACTGGCGCCTCGGCTATCTCGACCGCCTGCGCACGGCCGGCGTGCTCGCCGGCTCGACCTCGCCGCTGGTCGATGTCGGCGTCGGCGGCTCCGGCTACACCGTGATCGAAGCGGCGCGCGCGGGACGCCCTGCGATCGGCTGCGACCTTTCGCTGGAGGGCCTCCTCGTCGCCCGCCGCTTCGCCGAGGCAGAGGGCGTGGCCGACCGGACCCTGTGGGTGTGCTGCTCCGCCGAGCGCCTGCCGCTCGCATCCGGCACGTGCGGGTCGGCGTTGGCGATCGCGGTGCTCGAGCACGTTCCGGACGACCGCGCAGCGCTGCGCGAGCTCGCTCGCGTCCTGCAGCCCGGCGGGCTCGCGTGGGTGACCGTGCCCCATGCCCTCCACCACATCTCGCCGGTGTTCCGCCACGCCAACCTTCGGCACGACCGCCGGCTCGGACATCTGCGTCGCTACGACGCCGACACGCTCGTGGCGGCGGGGCGGGAGGCCGGTCTCGACTCGGTGGAGGTGCAGTTCACAGGACACGCGATCAAGGTCGTGCAGCTCGTCGCGGGCCGGCTCAGCGACCGTCTCTGGTGGTGGTGCGAACGGCGCGACCGCCGCCGAGCGAACTCGCAGCAGGGGAGCATGCAGCTCAGCGTTGTCTTTGCACGTGCATAGGGACGCGATTCGCTGACCGATGCATGCGATCGCCGCCAACGGCTTTGCCGAGGGCCCCGCAGAAGCGCTGCGGGACTACCTCGTGGCGCACGACGCTGAGGTGGTGACGATCTTCCACCCACTCACACCCGAGCAGGGTTCGCGTCACGTGATCGCGCGCTACACGGGCGGGCGCAAGGTCGACGAGCGTCACCTCGATCTGCGGGTGCGTCCGCCACGGTCGTACGCGCTCGATTCGCTGGTGCCGCTGCTGCCGCCGCGTGTGGACACCTGGTTCGGCTTCAACCCGCTCGCCTGTGCGCGCGGGTTGCTCCAGCGCCGCCTCGGCCGGGCCCGTTCGGTCGTCCTCTGGTCGGTCGACTTCGTCCCCGACCGCTTCGGCGCCGGGACGGTCGCGACGAAGGTCTACGACCGTCTCGACCGGCGTTGCTGCACGCGCGCCGACGCACGCGTGGAGCTCTCGGACGCCGCACGTGATGCACGCAACCAGCGCCATGGCCTGAGCGAGAACGGTGCGCCGACGCACGTCGTCCCGATGGGAGCGTGGCTGGCCCGGGTGCCGAAGACGTCCGCCGGGGCGCCTGCGAACCGCCGAGTCGCCTTCCTCGGACACCTGGTGCCCCGCCAGGGCGTCGAGCTGCTGCTCGAGGCCCTCGCGCGGCTCGAGAACGTCGGCGCCGACGTGATCGGCAGCGGCCCGCTAGAGGATGCGTTGCGGCGACGGGCTGAGGAGCTCGGCCTCGGGGACTCCGTGCGCTTCCACGGCTTCGTCCCGGACCATCGCGACGTCGAGCGCCTGATCGCCAACGCCGCGATCGGCGTGGCTCCCTACCGTCCGGACCCGGACACGTTCACGCGTTACGCCGACCCGGGCAAGGTCAAGGCCTACCTGGCGGCGGGACTGCCGATCGTCCTCACCGACGTGCCTCCGAACGCGCAGGAGCTCGCGCACGAGGCCGGAGCCGAGGTGGTCGCCTTCGACGCGTCGGCGCTTGCGCGTGCAATCGACGCCGGGCTCGCCGACGCCGACCGCTGGCGCGAGCGACACCGTGCCGCGCTGGCGTACGTCAGCCGGTTCGACTGGGAGGTGCTGCTCTCGGGTCTCCTTCGGGACCTGCGGCTCGAGTTTCCATGAGCCCGCGGAGGAAGCCCACGAGATAGACGGCCTGGCCGGCGACGATCGCAGGGGGCATCAACAGGCCCACGAGCAGCGACCGGAACCGCGCCGCCGCGTGCAGTGCGCTCACCACCAGCGCGACTGCGTACGCCAGCAGCAGCACGAGCCCGGCGTCTTGGAGGCCGCCATCGGCGAGCACGAACACAACGCCGAGGACGGCGGCAGCGGCGGGCGCGAGCGAGAGAGCCGAAGCGCCGCTGAGGCTCGTTCCGCGCGAGCGTCGCGCCGCGGCTCCGCGCGCACGTGCATGTCTCATCGTCGCTGCGATGTGCGGGCGCACGAGCGGGGGCGGCGACGCCGAGATCGATGCGTCGGGCGTGTACACGGTGCCCAGCACGAGCCCGGCGTCTTGGAGGCCGCCATCGGCGAGCACGAACACAACGCCGAGGACGGCGGCAGCGGCGGGCGCGAGCGAGAGAGCCGAAGCGCCGCTGAGGCTCGTTCCGCGCGAGCGTCGCCTCGCTGGACGCGACCGCCGGCACGACGACAGCGGAGACGCCCGGCTCGGCAAAGAACGGCACCGCGGCCGAGATCCAGTTGCCCGCCGGACGGCTGCCCGGAGCGAGGACCGCGACGAGCTCCCCGCGTGGCTCACCGTCGGAGACGTCGACCCGGGGATAGTCGAGCAGCTCGGCCGCGGCCGCGTCGCCGGCGAGCGTGACGAGGGGCAGCTCCTCCCGCGCGCCGACAGCGCCGTGGAACAGCAACCGCTTCCGCTCGTACGTCCGAGCGATGCGGAGGCGGTAGAAGATCGCCGCGGTGTCCCAGAGCGCACCGAGGACAGCGAGCGACCCGACCCCCGAGCCCGAGAACCGATAGTCGAGCCGGACGGGAAGCTCGCGGATCCTGTCGTAGCCGCGAGAGCGCGCCACCGCCAGCAGCTCGAGATCGAAGGCGAAGCGCTTCACCAGCAGCAGCGGCAGCACTTCGTCGGCCACGCGGCGGCTGAAGACCTTGAGCCCGACCTGCGTGTCTTGCAGGTCGAGGCGGAAGAGCAGCCTGTTCAGCTGCTGGTAGCACCAGCTCGCGATGCGACGCGAGCGCGGATAGTGGACGACGGACTCCGGGTGTCGCTTCGATCCAATCGCGAAGTCGAGCTGCTCGGTTCGGGCGACGTCGAGGAAAGTCGGGATCGCGGCAGGGTCGAGGTCGAGGTCTGCGTCGACGAGCGCCACCCACTCACCGTGCGAGGCGAGCGAGCCCGCCTTGACGGCATAGCCCTTGCCGAGGTTCCGGTCGTAGTGGATGACGCGGATGCCACTCTCTGCACGGCTCTCGAGCAGCCGCTCGGCGGTGCCGTCGATCGAGCCGTCCGAGACGACGATCACTTCCAGTTCCTCGCCGGGAAGGCCGGCGGAGATGCGCGCGCGGATCTGATCGACGTTCCCGACGATCTCGTCGCCGCCGTTGTAAACCGGAACGACGACCGTCAGGAGCATGGCTGGAGCACGACTCCGATGAAGTGGGCGTGCCGCGGGTCGAGGTCGGCGAGACGTTGCGCGATCCGTCCGGGAAAGGGGTGGTAGCCCGCGCCCCACGAGTTCGCGACGACGAGGCCGTGCGTGGAGAAGAGATCGCAGAGCGCCGTCAGGGTCATGACGTGGACGTGCTGCCAGGACAGCAGGCCGGACGGCTCACCGGCATGCAGCGCGAACCTGTTCCCGATCGGACGCACTGCCGAGATGTTGGTCAGAGAAAACGGCTGGTAACCGAGGGCGAGGGCGGCGACGTTGTGCCAGCTCGCGAGATTCTCCGTGCAAACAACGGCCGTTCCTCCCGGCCTGAGAACGCGCTTCAGCTCCGAGGCGAAGTGATCCAGCCGCTGCACGTGCTCGATCACCTGATTCGCATGCGCGACGTCGATCGACGCAGCTTCGAACGGCCAGGCGTCGTCGAGATCGCCGACGCGGACGTCGAACCCGCGCGCACGCGCGAGGGCTGCGCGCTCCGCGACGAGCTCGAGGCCGTACGTCTGCTCCGGCGGGATTCCGAGCCGCACGCGGAGGCTCTCGGTCCACGCACCGTCGTCGCAGCCGAGGTCGAGGAGCACAGCAGCGGAATCCGCGGGCAACGAGCCCAGGATCTTCGCGCGATAGCCCGCCTCCCCAGCGGCCCAGAGGCCCTCCATCACGGTCGCGAGCACGACCGCGACAGTATGCGACTACGTCAGCGGATCGTCAGCGACAGCGTCTTCTTCGAGACGGCACCGAGCGCGTCGCGCACGCGCACGGTCAGACGGAACGTTCCCGCGCCGTGCGGCGTGCCCGCGAGAGTGCCGCTCTTGGCCGAGAGCTTCAGCCCGCTCGGCAGCCCGGTTGCGCTCCATTTGAACGGCCCGACGCCCCCGCGCACTCCGAGCTGTGCTCGATAGGCCCGGCCGGCGGCCGCTGCCGGCAGCGTCGCGGTCTTGATCGCAAGCCGCGGCTTGACGACGAGCCTGACCTGCAGGTTCGACGCGGCGCCCGTGCCGTCGACGACGTGCGCGGCGATCGTGTAGGTGCCTGCACGCGTAGGCCGTCCGCTGATCGTCCCGTCCGAGCTGACGCTCAGACCGGCCGGCGCGCCCGTCGCCGAGAAGGTGTACGGCGCCTGCCCGCCCGAACCGACGAGCGAGGCACGGAAGGGGACGCCGACCTCCGCGGCCGGCCGCGAGAGCCTGGCCGCGAGCGCGACGACGTTCAGGGTGAACTGCTTCGTGTCGATGCGCGTCCCGGTGAAGTCCTTCGCCACGCCGCTCGCCTGGACCGTGAAGGTCGCAGCACCGGCAGCGGTCGGCGTGCCCGAGATGACCCCGCCGCTCGAGAGAGTCAGACCGGCCGGGAGCGCACCGCTCGTCACCGTCCAGGTCGTGTTCGAGTCGATCCCCGCGGTCTGGAGCGTCGCGGAGTAGGTCGCTCCCAGCCCGGCAGAGGGCAGCGACGCGGTCGCAATCGAGAACCTGCGCGCCCAGACGTCGAAGGTGAACAGCGTCTCGGCGCTCTTGTTCTCGCAGTCGTGGACGGCGAGCCAGACACTGAACGTCCCCGACTCGGTCGCGATGCCGTCCACCAGCGCGGTGTGATCGTTGAGCTGGCTCAGCTTCAGGCCGGGCGGCAGCGCGCCGGAGAGAATGACCACCTTGTGCGGCAGGCAGCCGGCATGGGTGCCGATCTCGTAGTGATAAACCAGGCCGATCTCGGGGTGCGGAGGCTCCGGATCTTCGTCGTCGAAGTCGAGCGCGCGGGCCACACCCGCAAAGGCAGCGGCCACCACGGCAGCGAGAACGAGAGCTCGAATGAAGCGGAAACGCATGAAAACCCCCTGTGATTTGGCCCGACCCGGCCCTGTGAGCGGGCCCAGGCTAGCAGACGACCCGTACGGATTTCGGCCGCGCTCGGTACGGTCCTCCTGATGAGCGAGCCGGCCCTGTGGGGGCGCAAGCGAACCATTCTCGACGCCTTCGACCGGCTCCGGCTGGCGCGCCCGGCGGTCCGGCTGTACGAGCTGGCGCTGGCGGCGCGTTCGGATCTGCGCCCGCGGCGGGCCCGGAGCTCCGACGGTGTGCCGTTGCCGCCCGCGCGCCTGCGCACGCAGATCGGCCCGCTCCATGCGGACGCG
>WNGB01015130.1_pt1 | contig 10648 bp, 9 predicted proteins | sample 5400681 | NCBI WGS metagenome assembly WNGB01 (sample SAMN13153367, study PRJNA577476) | soil metagenome | isolation source: 115 cm soil or saprolite under grassland replicate 2 | place: USA:California | collected 2016-06-15 | reverse complement strand
CGAGAAGATCAACATGTTCGAACTGATCGTCGGCGAGATCGGCGAGATTCTGGGCGAGATGGAAGACGAGCAGGATTTCGCCGATCTGGTCTACGCCGCCTGGGTCGAGACCACCGAAGCCGAGCGCGGATCGGCGTTCGAGCAGTTGGGCGAGCGCTTGGTCGAGGCCAAGCAGCAGTACGATGAGGTCAAGGCGCTCGATGAAGAATTGTTTGGAGAGGAGTTTGTGACTGGGTAAGAACGGTTCGGTACAGGGAGCGGTAGCGACCTGGCCCCTGTGGAGATGGCTATCTACGAGGGCGCCAGGTCGCTACCGCTCCCTGTACCGAACCGTGGCGCAAAAATATATGACTGATTCATCGAACCGATTCCGTAATTTCGCCACGCAGTTGCTCGAATATGAGGGCGCTCTGGTCGAACCCCTCGATCCTCTTGGACTTGAAGCAATGCTGCCCGGAAATCTGCAACAGGCGCTCGGCGCGCCGGAGTTTTTGCGACTGGGTTTCGCGCCGGAGGCGCCAGTCGGCGCCGAGCGCGCGAGTCTCGAATCGGACTGGCTCGAAAAATTCGGGCGATTGCTCGACGAGCGGGGCCGGCGGTTGAGGTTCACCGCCAATGTCGTCGTCCCGCCGCTCGGCCATGTCGAACGGACAGTCGAGCGCAACGTCGTGTTGCAGAACGCCGTTTACCGGATGTCGCAGGTCGAACAGGCATGGACTCGATATCTGATCTTCATCTTCCGCTACACCGCGATTTCGGACGAGAAACGCGAGGGGATTTTCAAATTCGGAATCAACCTGATCAACGGAAGCGCGGTTGATCCGATGGTTGACCAATTGCTGGCCGCGGCGATGGACGAAAGCGCGACCAGGGCCGTGACAAAGCCGACTGCCACGCAACTGCCCGCCGACTGGACGGGGGAGAGGTTGAAGAAAGCCGTTACACGCGCCGCGCCGGTTCGCGTCCGCGCTCACTTGAGCCAGTTCGTCAACGGAATGCAGCGGCGATTGGATCGCGATCTGGAGCGCCTTCACGAATACTTCGGCGGATTGCGCGAGGAGTCGTGGCGCAAATTGAAGAGGCGGAAGGGCGACGCCGCGCGCGAACGCCTGCGAATAGAGGCCGCCGAGCGCGAGTACCAGGTCAAGGTCGCCGACCTCAAACAGAAATACGACCTGCGCGTCAACATAGAGCCGGTCCAGACGCTCGAATTGATCAGCCAGGTCCAGCGGGTCGCGCTCGTCATCAAGCGTCGCAAAGGCGAACGCAAACTGGCGCTGGATTGGAACCCGATCGCCAGACAACTCGATCCGCCGCCGTGCGAATGGAGCTTCGTCGCCGAAGGTTCGCGCGTGGTCTGCGACGATCAGTTGCACATCGTCAGCCCGGCTGGACACGCGCCATGTCCGCAATGCGACAAGGAGTATTGCCGGGCCTGTTCGCCGCGCCGTTGTCCGAAGTGCGGCAAGGAAGAGAAGGAGGCCGCCGCTTCCGGGACCGGACAGAAAATCATTGCGACAGTTTCGGAGTGAAACTATACTTCAGCCCGCCTTGGACCCATTAGCCTCAGTACTATCAGGCAATAACTTTTTCGGAGAGCGCATGATGAAAAAAGAGCGGAAGTCATGGAAGGAGATTCTCGACAGCATATCGCAATTGCGCGTGAATCCATTGCGAAAGAGAGCAATTACAGCCGCGCCTGCTTTGAAGCTATCTGCGGCAATGTTGAAGAGGCGTTAGCGTCGCTGCGGATTGGGTTGGAGAAGCGTGAAGTAAGTGTAGGGTGGGTAAGGCGCGATCCGGATTTCGAAGGGCTTCGCGATGATCCGCGATTTGAGGCGTTGTTGGACGAGATGGGTGTCCGAAGTGAAGGCGACTGACCGCGTCGCGGAAGGCGGCGGCGCCAATTGAGATTGATCGAATCTCTTGCTCTTCGTTCGGCGATGTGCCGCAACCTGTACGGGTTATGGTACGCCACCACGCGATTTTCATCCCCTGCCATCCTCGGTAACGCGCCGAAGGCTCAGTCTAACCTCATGGCTCGGCGCCGCGTTTGTCATATCGCCAATCATTTTCTATGCTACATGACTTTCATAACGGAGAATTATCTCCGAGGCTTTTGCAGTAGTGGTCAGGGTTGGATATGACGCGAGACGAATCACAAAATATTCATATAGAGCGCGCGCTCGAAGCCCCCGTCGAAATTCCTGTGGTCGCAATTATTGGTCGCCCGAACGTGGGTAAGTCGACTTTGTTCAACCGCCTGATCGGCGCGCGGCGCTCGATAGTCGGCGCCATTCCCGGAATGACGCGCGACAGAATTTACGGCGAGGCCGAATGGCAGAACCGCGCCTTTCGCGTCGTAGACACCGGGGGCATCGTGCCCGACGACGAGGCGGTGATCCCGGCCAACATCTTCAAACAGGCCCGCGCGGCGATTGACGAGGCGAGCCTGTTGTTGTTCGTGGTCGACGCGCGCGAGGGGATAACTCCGGCCGATGAGGAATTGGCTCGGAGGTTGCGGGCGCTGGACAAGCCGGTCTTCATCGCCGCGAACAAGGTCGACACCGCGCAGATCGCCGATTTCGCCGGCGAATTTCACCGCTTCGGATACGAAGACGTGTTTCCTATTTCGGCCGAACACGGCGTGGGCCTGGGCGACCTGCTCGACGCGGTGATCGAACGGCTGCCCGCGGTCGAGGTCGCCGAGCGCGAGCGGAGCGAGATCAACGTCGCCGTCATCGGGCGTCCGAACGTCGGCAAATCTTCGCTGATCAACAAACTGCTAGGGGAGGAGCGCGTGATCGTTTCGCACATCCCGGGCACGACCCGCGACGCCGTGGACAGCGTGTTTGAAGCGCAGGTCGGGGAAGGCGGCGAGACGGTCAGACTCCGGCTGATCGACACCGCCGGGATCCGCCGCAAGGGCAAGACGACCGGGATGGAGGAGAAGCTTTCGGTCGTCATGGCGCGCAAGCACATCGAACGCGCCGACGTAGCGCTGCTACTGATCGACGCGGTCGAAGGCGTGACCGCGCTCGACGCCAACATCGCCGGGTACGCGCACGAGGCCGGGCGCTCCGTCATCGTCGTCGTCAACAAATGGGACGCGGTCGAAAAGGATTCCTACACGGTCTACCAGTACGAAGAAAAGATCCGCGACGCGATGAAGTTCCTCGATTACGCGCCGATCGTCTTCCTCTCGGCCTTGACCGGGCAGCGCGTGGTCAAGTTGCCCGATCTGATCAAACGGGCGAATGACGCGCGCAACCTGAGAATCCCCACCGCGCAGTTGAACAAATTTTTCGAGGAGCATCTCGAACAGCCGCGCGCGACGATTTCCGGGAGGAGCAGATTGAAGGTCTTGTACATTACGCAGGCCGGGACCCGCCCGCCGACCTTCGTCGTCTTTACTTCGGGCGCGAAGACGAGGCTCCATTTTTCTTACGAACGGTATCTGATCAACCGGCTGCGCGAGACCTTCGATTTTTTCGCGACGCCCATCCGCGTCAAGCAGCGCGGCCGGCAACGGTGAATATCGCCCCTGGGTACGCGTCGCTTCCAGCGCGCAGTCTCTGCTGAAGACCTATTGAACGGAATCAGACGCCTTCGAACTTGAGGCGACGCGTACCCAGGTTTGGCTCCTATAAATTCGTCTTTCGCCGAGACTGCGCGCTGGAAGCGACGCGTACCCAGGCGAGGAGATTTATGTCGAAGAAAGCTAAAGCGTTGATAATTGTCGCCGCAGCCTTGTTTTTGGCGTTTGCGAGCATGGGGACCTATTTTCTGATCTACTATCGCGTCGTGAGCGTGCCGGTAGGGTCGATGGCCAATACAATTATTCCAGGTGACAAAGTGCTGTGCAGTATGCATGTCGGAGGGATCAAGCGCGGCGACATCGTGATCTTCAAGCTCCCGACTGATCCGAAAGTGATATACGTGAAGCGCGTGATCGGGCTGCCGGGAGAGACGATTCAGGTAAAAGGCCACCGCGTCTTCATCAACGGCAAGGAGTTGCCCGAAGAACGCGCCCTGGTTCGACTGATCGACTCGCAAGCGCCTGAATTGCCCGTCGTCAAAGTCGAGCCGAAGCCGCAGGGCGCATGGTACCGCGTCTTTTACGATAATGACCTATATTCCGCCGGAGATGATTTCGAGATCAACCCCCGAATAAAATACGGCGCGGCGGAGCCGTATCAGATTCCACCGGGCAATTACTTCATGCTGGGTGACAGTCGCGATAACAGCGAGGACAGCAGGTATTGGGGAACCGTGCCGCGCGAACTGATCGTCGGCAAAGCTATGATGATCGTCGACTCGACGGCCAAGGGGACTGAAAGGCGATCATTCAAATCGCTCGAGTGATCTTAGTGGATAGTCAGTTTTTCAACGTCGAATATAAAGACCCGGCCACGCAGGCGCGCGCCGGACGGATCAGGGCCGCCCACGGCGAGATCGAGACGCCCGTCTTCATGCCGGTCGGGACTGCGGGCACGGTCAAGGCCGTCACGCAGGAGATGCTCGAAAGTCTCGACGCGCGAATCATTCTCGGAAACACCTATCATCTTTTTCTCCGGCCCGGCCACGAAACCGTCTTCGACCTGGGCGGGTTGCGCAAGTTCATCTCCTGGGACCGCGCGATTCTGACCGACAGCGGCGGGTTCCAGGTCTTCAGCCTCGGCGAGTTGCGGAAGATCAGGGAAGAGGGCGTGGAGTTCCGCTCGCACCTCGACGGCTCGAAGCAGTTCCTTTCGCCGGAAGTGTCGATGCGGGTTCAGCATGCGCTAGGCTCCGACATCGTGATGTGCTTCGACGAATGCACGTCGTTCCCTGCCACGCGGGAGCAGGCCCGGGATTCGTTGGAATTAACCGCGCGCTGGGCGCGCCGCTCGCGCTCGGAATTCGACCGGTTGAAGGACACGCCCCAGTCAACCGCCGTCTCGCCGGCGCTCTTCGGAATCAATCAGGGCAGCGTTTATGAAGACTTGCGAAGCCGGGGCCTGGAGCAGTTGGTCGAGATCGGGTTTGAGGGTTATGCGATTGGGGGGCTCAGCGTCGGGGAGGAGAAGCGGCGGATGTACGACGTCACCGAATTCATCGCGCCGCAAATGCCCGCCGACAAGCCGCGCTATCTGATGGGTGTGGGGACGCCGGAGGATTTGATTGAATGCGTGGCGCGCGGCGTTGACATGTTCGATTGCGTGATGCCGACGCGGAACGCGCGCAACGGCCAGGTCTTCACCTCGCGCGGGAAGATGAACGTTCGGAACGCTAAGTTCGCCCGCGACGAGCGCCCGCTCGACGAGGAGTGCGAGTGCGCGGTTTGCCGGCGCTATTCGCGCGCTTACGTCAGGCACCTATACAACTGCGGCGAGATGCTGGCTTCGACGCTCTGCTCGTACCACAACCTGGCCTTCTACCTTGACAGCATGCGGCGCGTCAGGCAAGCTATTGTGCTTGGCGAGTTCGCCCAATTCCGCGCGCATTATCTGAATCAGATGAGAGAGGGGTAAGAGGCGAGCCGCCGCGTCTCGCGCTGTTTTATTTGGCGAGACGATCAATCTTACGTAATGAGGTAAAACCCGCCTAGTGATGTCACTACAAATCGCATTGGTCCTATTCCAGCAAGGCAGCCCATTCGTGACTTTTATCCCGCTGCTTCTGATTTTTGTTCTTTTCTATTTTCTGATCCTCGTGCCGCAGCGCAAACGCCAGCGTGCGATCGACGAGATGCTTAACAACCTGAAAGCGGGCGACAAGGTTGTGTTCAGCGGCGGGATCTACGGAACGATTGTCAGCATTCGGGACGACAAGCGCACCGTGCAGTTGAAAATTTCAGAAAACCCCGTCATCAGAGTCGAAGTCGCCCGCACGGCGATCTCCGGCCTGCAGGACGCGTCGGCGGAAGAGAAGAAGTAGGTTATGAACAGAAATCTTCGTACACGCAGCATCATCATCACGGTCATTACCGCGCTGTGTCTGATTATTATGTTCGGCCCCTGGCACAGGACCGGCAAAAGCGCGGGCGATTTCTTCAAGCCTTCGAAGCTCAAAGAAAACCTTGCAGAGAACATCAAGCTCGGCCTCGACCTCAGGGGCGGCACACACCTGGTGATGCAGGTGCAGGCCGACGACGCGATCAAGGCCATCACCGACGGCAACGTCCTCAAGACCGACTCGGAGCTTAAAAAAGCGAACATTCCGTTCACCGCCGTGAAGACGCCGGCGAACGGCGTGGTGGTCGTCGAGACGCCGGACGCGAGTAAGCACTCGGAGATCCGGGACAAAATGCTGCCTTATTTCGGAGGCGAGTCGGAGTGGAGCGTTTCAACCTCCACCAGCCCCGCCTCGGTGACATTCAGCCTGAATAGCGGCGCGGCCAACCGCATCCGCCGCGAAGCCACCGATCAGGCCAAGACGATCATCGAGCAGCGCATCAACCAGTTCGGCGTGACCGAGCCTACGGTGCAGTTGCATGGGCGCGAGGAGGATCATCAAATCCTCGTACAGATGCCCGGCATTGACGACCCCGAACGCGTCAAAAAATTGATCCAGGGACAGTCGAAACTGGAGATCAGAGCCGTCTCGGGCTACGGACAGAAACCGTACGCCACAAGGGCGGAGGCGGAGGCTACGCTCGCCGGGGCGACCGATAAGGAAGTGTTGCCGTATAACGAGAAGCGCGGCGACGGGCGCGCGGACACGGGTTTTTACGTCGTCGAAAAGGTTCCGGTCATCACAGGCGCCGACCTGCGCAACGCGCGCGGCATCCAATCCCAACAGGGGTTCGGCTACGAGGTCGGGTTCGATTTGAAGCCGACCGGCTCCGAGAAGTTCGGAACCTGGACGGGGAACAACGTCGGCAATTACCTGGCGGTGGTTCTCAACGACGAGATCAAGAGCGTGGCCGTCGTCAAGTCCAGAATTGACGAGAGCGGCCGCATCGAGGGCAATTTTACACGGCAGCAGGCGGAAGACCTCGGTCTGGTGCTGAGGTCGGGCGCGCTGCCGGCGAAGATCGTCTATCTCGAAGAGCGCACGGTCGGCCCCTCGCTCGGCGCCGATTCGATCCGGCAGGGGATGGTTTCGCTGGTGGCCGGGCTTGGGCTGGTCATTCTATTCATGCTTTTCTACTACCGGTTCTCCGGCCTGAACGCGGTGATCGCCCTGGCGTTGAACCTGGTCATTCTGCTCGCCGGTCTGGCGGCCTTCGGCGCGACCTTGACGCTCCCCGGCATCGCCGGCGTGATCCTGCTGATCGGCATGGCGGTGGACTCGAACGTGCTGATCTTCGAGCGCATCCGCGAAGAACTGCACGCGGGCAAGATCGTCAGGTCGGCCGTGGACACCGGGTTCGAAAAGGCGCTCGTGACGATCATCGACACTCACGTGACGACGATCGTCTCTGCGGCTTTCCTCTATGCCTTCGGCACCGGGGCGATCAAAGGCTTCGCCGTGACGCTGACCATCGGTCTGCTGGCGAACCTCTTCACCGCCGTCTACGTGTCGCGCACGATGTTCATATGGGAGCTGACTCGCGGCGGACGGCGCGCTGAAACTATAAGTATATAATCATGGTGGTTGGCGGTTGGTTTTCAGCCAACCGCCAACCACCAACCACGGCCAAACACGGCCAAACACGGCCAAACACGGCCAAACACGGATTGATATGATTCAGATATTTAAGCAGACCAATTTCGACTTCCTGGGAAAGAAGTGGTACTTCATCGGGCTGTCGTGGGTGTTGATCCTGGCGGGCTTCGTTTCAGTCCTTTACCGTGTCGTTGACGGCGACCCGAACACGCACCCGTTCAATATGGGAGTGGACTTCTCCGGCGGAACCCTGGCGACGGTCAAGTTCCGAGAGAGTCCTGACCTTGGCAAATTGCGCACGGCGTTGGCCGGCCAGAAGATCGATCCCACGGCGATTTCGCTCCAGCCGGTATCCGACCGCATCGGCCAGGCCCCGGCGAACGAAGTTCTGGTGCGGCTGCCGAACCTTGTCCACATTGAACAACAGGCGGGACAGTCGGCGACGGCCGCGCAATCCAAGGAAGGCGCCGACATCGGAAAGCAGAAGATCCTGGCGGGTTTGGCCGCATTCAACGACCCTTCGACGCAAGGGAAGGTGGACCTCAATACGAATGGCGTCGATGACCTGCGCGAAGCCCTCAAGTCTCGCGCCGGGCTTGACTCGCACAGGGCGGGCGAAGTCGCGCAGCGCATCGTCGATTACCGTGAAAAGTCGAGCAACGGCCTGGTCCGCAATCTGAGCGAAGTGAAAAATCTGAGCGGCGTCGATCCGCAATTCGGCGACGCGATCGAGAAGAATTTCTTCGCCGGCTTCGCCTCGGTGAAGAGCGTCGAGGCAGTCAGCCCGCAGGTCGGCGCCGACCTCCGCAACCGCGCTATCTACGTCACCATTGTGGCCTGCATCGGGATGCTGATCTTCGTCGCGTTCCGGTTCAAATCCTGGGGGTTCGGCATCGGCGCCATCGTCGCGGTCTTCCATGACGTGCTCGTGACGCTCGGTATCTTCTCGATCACGCAGTGGGAGGTCAACTTGACGGTGATCGCGGCGCTCCTCACGCTGGTCGGCTATTCGATGAACGACACGATCGTCATCTTCGACCGCATCCGCGAGATGATGCGCACCCGGCGGCGCGAAACCCTCGAGAAACTCTCGAATGACGCGATCAACCAGACGTTGTCGAGAACCGTCATCACCTCTGGTCTGACGTTCCTGACCGTCTGCGCGATGTTAGTCTTCGGCGGCGAAGTCTTGAAGAGCTTCTCCTGGTGCCTCTTTATCGGCATCATCGTCGGCACCTATTCATCGGTCTATATCGCCAGCCCGTTCATGCTCCTCTGGGAAGGCTGGAAAGCCGTTAAGCGCAAAGCGACGGTTTCGGCGCCGCTTAGCTCCGAAGACGCCGTTTCGACCGCCGCGCCCGCCACCGCGGGCGGCGTCACGGCGCAAATGCTGGCCGCCGCAGGCGTCTCCACCAAGCCCCGCAAAAAAGGAAGATAGAATCGACGATAAATGGCTTGTTATAGCGCCAAACTGGTAATACAAAATTTGCAAAACATCTTGACTCGCGGATGAGCCGAATAGTAGACTCACCGTCGTTGCTGACCTGTCAAGGATAGTTGTATTCAATAGGCTCCAAGTAGTCACACACAGAATAATAAAATTAGGTTTAAAGCTCGCGCTCTTATGGCGAGATTCCCTGAAAAGACGTTGTTTTTTCAGGAATGACCCCTGTTTATCTTGCCCCCCAAAGTAGATCAAGGTCTGTCTAAGAAGTGGCAAGGCAAGTGATTGGGTAAGCGCTTGGGCAAGTGGTTGGGGGCGTGAAGCTTGGATTTTGACGGTTTCAAGGCCGCAGGCTGTTCGCCTCAATCAAAATCACGCATTTAAAAATCATGACTGTTTGCAGTGTTGTTAGCCAGATCCATCGGCGTTGAACTCAAGGGAGGGCTATAAGCCATGTTTGATACCTTAGTTGAGTCGTCCAAACACGGTCAAGAGAACACCAAAACGGGTATATACATGCTCGTCACCGGCAGCATATACGCCGTGGGGTTGCTAGTGATAGGTGTGGCGACGATCATTTACATGAATCCCGGGCTCGCGGACGCGTTTGACGTTGCGGCCATGATTGCGCCGCCGCCACCGCCAGCTGCGCCGCCACCGCCCGCTCCGACGGTGGCTATCAAGAACATACCAGTAACGCCTACCTTCGTGCCTCCTACCAAGCCGCCAGAAAAAATTCCGGATCCGGCAACGGTCCAACCCAAACAGGTCGTCGCCGTTTCGCATGGCGTGCCGGGTGGCGTGCCGGGTGGCGTATTAGGAGGCGTGCCGGGCGGAGTCTCGAAGGGCGATGACCCGCCGCCGCCGCCGCCCCCTCCGAAACCGGAACCGACGGCGACGCCAGTTCCCAGGAAACTCGTCGTATCAGGTGGCGTATTGCAGGGAAAGGCCATAAACAAAATTCAACCGCCTTATCCGCCGATCGCGAAAGCAGCGCGCGCTTCTGTAATGAACGGTCATCCGTTGTTGCGGGACGCCGCGCTACAGGCCGCCAGGCGATGGACGTTCCAACCGACGGAATTATCGGGCGTTCCTGTGAAGGTGCAGGGAATTCTGACGTTCAATTTTACGCTGCAATAAAAGATCCGGGCTCCGTTCGGAACTTATCTCCCCATTCGGTGTCTACAGCAAACGATGAGTCTTGCACGCCGCCACGCCGCCATCAACCGGCGCCTGGCGGCGTGGCGCCTGGGGATTTTCACGATCATTTTTAACAATCCGAGCCGCCTGTAAGATGTAGGCGGCCGGCAATGCAAATTCAGTAACCACTATTGGAGGGTTTTGATATCATGATGATCTTGCTTAGCCTAATCTGGTTAAAAGTAGCGCCTTTCGCTTTCGCTCTGGCCGAGGGGAGTGAGGCTGCGCAAGCGTTCGACTTCACGCCAATGGGCGTGTGGCGAAGCATGGGTTGGGTCGCGCGCGTTGTGTTAGTCATTCTGTTGATCATGTCAATCTGGTCGATTGCGATCATGGTCGAGCGCTATTTGACTTTCGGCGCGGCCAGGAACCAGTCGCGCGAATTCGCCCCTAAAGTCGCGGCGTCGCTCA
>WNGB01026280.1_pt1 | contig 10649 bp, 10 predicted proteins | sample 5400681 | NCBI WGS metagenome assembly WNGB01 (sample SAMN13153367, study PRJNA577476) | soil metagenome | isolation source: 115 cm soil or saprolite under grassland replicate 2 | place: USA:California | collected 2016-06-15 | reverse complement strand
GCTGGTCGGTCAAACGGATCCACTGAGCAGGTGTAGGTTCGCGCATCATGGTTCTCCTTTCGCTTTTGGAAGATCCATGCTGCAACCAGCGAACCTACATTTTTTAGTCGCCTAACCAGATCTGTGATCTACTGAGACTGTTTTGAGAGACACATAAACACGAACAAGGTGGCTAGGATGGCACCGCCAGTAGTCTCTCACAAAAGAACGTGGCTCATGTCCAGTAGGTGTGCAACCGTGGTATACTTCCCTCTGAAAATGTGTATCTGGGTGAGCCTGCCATGATCGATTTTCCGATTGCTGACCTGTTTGACGATAGCCTCTGCCTCCTATGGCTGGAGCGCCATCTCCACACGGCGGGGTTTGTGTGCCCGCACTGTGGAAGTGCAAACCGTCGGCTGTTTCGCCGTCAGGGTCACTATGATGCCTACCGCTGTCGCGCGTGCGATGGCTACTACACGCTCTTGAGCGGGACCGTCTTCGAAGGAAGCCGCAAGCGCCCGGCCGTGTTAGTCCTCTTGCTGCGAGGCATCACCAAGGGCGAGTCGACCGCGCGCCTAGCGCGCGAACTGCATCTCTCGCGTCAAACGGTGCATACCCGACGCCAGCAGATCCAGGCCAATCTCAATGACAGCGCCCCAACCGACCTGATGGACGGCCAGACGTTCGAGGTGGATGAACTCTATCAGAACGCGGGGGAAAAAAAGTACGCCCCATCTCGACCCGAGCGATCCACCGCGCCGTCGCGCAAATAAGCAGCCGGGGCATGGAACCTATGACAACGACCGCCCACCGATCATTCATATCATCAGCCGCGAGACGGGCGAAGAACGCTGCTGGGTGGTTGGGCATAGCGACAAGGCGACCTGCCACGGCATTCTAGCCGAAGCCGTCCCATCCGAGGGGACGATCGTCTACTCCGACGAGTACCGCAGCTACCACGGGATCGAGCCGCAACATGCGACCGTCAATCACGGAGCGTATGAGTGGGCGCGTGATGACGATGGCGATGGTGTACGCGAAGTCCATTGCAACAGTTGTGAAGGAGCAGGTACAGCGCTCCGCACGTTCCTGCGACCGTTTCGCGGCGTGCATAAAGCCAATCTCCACTTGTACGTCGCGACCTACGAAGCGCTTGTCAATGCCAAGCACGTCTCACCAAGCTTGATCTGTCGGATGTGTTGGCCGCCGGACCAGCCGCCGCATGCTTATTGGACATGAGCCTAGTACGCTCCCGAAGCGTGCTCTATACACGGATACGCATGAACGTACTAACACAACGGCTTGAGGAGACCATTACTCGTGACCGTACCACCGAACCCTTTTCTGGAGTAGTCTCCCTGCGCCACAGGGATGCGATCGTCTTTGAGCGTGCCTATGGCACAGCGCTCCGCTCGGAGGCCATCCCCAACCAGATCGACACGCGCTTCCAAATTGCATCAGGCTGTAAGATTTTCACCAGCGTGGCAATCTGTCAACTCATCGAGCGCGGCGTGCTCTCGCCCACGACGTTGCTCACCGATTGTGTGAATGTGCCATTTCCGCAGTTTGATCCCCATATCACCATTCATCAGCTCCTCACCCATACATCCGGCATCCCGGATTACTTCAATGAAGCGGTTATGACGGACTATGAGGCGTTATGGCAGCACGACCCCATGTATACCTTCCGGCGCCCAGCGGATTTTCTGCCCTTGTTTCAGAATTACCCCATGCAGAGTCCACCGGGGGCGGCCTTTGCCTACAACAACGCGGGTTTTGTGATCTTGGGTCTGATCATCGAGCAGTGTACCGCCAAGCGCTTCAGCGACTATGTCACCGAGCAGATTTTTCGCGTGTGCGACATGCACGATTCGGGGTACTTCGCAGCGGATCAACTGCCGCCACGCACTGCGTCGTCCTATATTGAGAACGCAGATGGCACATGGCGCAGCAATATCTATGCTATTCCGATCATTGGAGGGGCAGACGGTGGGGCGTATACCACAGCGGCAGATATGGCGCGATTTTGGCAGGCGCTGGCGGAGTACAGATTGTTGAACAGCGAAAGTACCAACAGGCTCATGACACCCCAGGTTGCGACACAGCGCGCAGCACCGTATAGCCACTATGGCTATGGCATATGGATAGAGACCAGCGTAAGAGGCATACGAAAACGCTTCGTGGAAGGGTCAGACCCAGGTGTTGCATTCCGATCGAGCATCTATCCAGAGCAACAACTGATTCTGACCCTGCTTGGCAATACGGGTCGCGTACTCTGGCCGGTATACACCGAACTGGAAGCGATCTTATCCTTGTAGGAGACAAGGGGATTGATCCAGCACGCGATATCCCATTGGACTTGGCCATATGACAGGTGACACATTTGGACGGAATTCTTCCCCACCCATCTGTCGGTTCACACTCGAAACGAGCCAGTGTCTGGCGCGGTTTCAGACATCTCTTCAAGCAGCCGCGGGAAGCTACGCTAAGGATTCAAGTACTGCATCAGAAAGCCTTTCTCGTTTGCCTCGTCAGCAACACATTCTCGTATCAACAAGCGATCAACGGATGGCTTTGCGAAGCTATCCGCTGATCCTTAACGTACACTTTTCCCAAGTTTATACGGTCTCCCGGGGTAGACCGCGAACGGAAAGTTCTAATCACCATGAGGTTCCACAATACCATGTCGCTGGACATGTGCTCTCCGCGCGTATATACTCAACTCACCGCAGCACCGCTCAACCAAGGCTATCTGCCCGGATAGCGCTGAAAGGAGACACGGATGTCTATCTTAGTTCGTCGGTTCTGTCGGTTCTTCGTTCATCTCGCCGTCGTGGCGCTGCTCGCGCCGGTGCTGGCCGCGTGTGGTCAGTCCGCCCCGACGACCGCACCCACGGCCGCGCCGGCCGCTTAGGCCACCGCTGCCCCGGCCGCCACCACCGCCCCGGCCGCTCAGGCCACCACCGCCCCGGCCGCTCAGGCCACTGCCGCCCCGGCTGCCACCACCGCCCCGGCCGCTCAGGCCACTGCCGCTCCGGCCGCCACCACCGCCACGTCTGGCGGCACATCGGGCCCGATCACCGCCGGAATGAAGGAGTACGCGTTCGATCTGAGCAGCAGCAGCGCGCCGGCTGGGAAGGTCACCTTCAAGATTACCAACAATGGGAAGATTACGCATGAATTCGTCGTCTTGCAGACCGACCTCGCTTTCGACAAGCTGCCGATGACCGCGGATGGCAGCGTCGACGAGGATAAGTTGACCAGCATGGGCGAGCAGGGCGACATGGATGCTGGCCAGACCAAAGACCTGACGGTAGATCTTAAGCCCGGCCGCTACATCATCATCTGCAATCTTCCCGGTCACTTTAAGCAGGGGATGCACACCGAGTTCAAGGCGACGTAGCGCCAGTAGTCAGTAGTCCGTAGCCAGTACGGCGACGCCCTACTAATAGCGAAATCATTCTGACGATGGTCGATGGACGATGGACGATGCGCGTCGACAAAGCTATCGTCTATCGTCTTTCATCGCCGGCTACGCTAAGGATTCAAGTACTGCATCAGAAAGCCTTTCTCGTTTGCCTCGTCAGCAACACATTCTCGTATCAACAAGCGATCAACGGATGGCTTTGCGAAGCTATCCGCTGATCCTTAACGTACACTTTTCCCAAGTTTATGATACTCCTAAGTAAGTAACTGCCGGTTCGACGGCCGTCGGCACCAGTTCAAAGCCCAAGGCTTTCGCACGTTGCTGGAGATTGCGCAGCACCCGTTCTTGATACTGGCGCTCGTAGTAGTCCTGACCCGCGTCGCTGTATTCCGTGCCATACTTTAACAAGCTGTAGACAATCCGCGCCAATTTGTGCACGGTCGCCGTCACCGCCTGCGGTTTGCCAATCCGTGCCGCCATCCTCCGAATGTGTCACCTGTCATATGGCCAAGTCCACCCATCGTCAACCCACCACCGAATCCTGCCTTAATCTGCCGGATGTGCTGGCCGCCAAAGGAGCCGCCGCACGCCTACTGGACATGAGCCAAGAACGTTTTTAAGGCAAAATCAGATCCCCTAATTATTTTATCTCCGCCGTTTACTCTATAACAAGATGCTTTATGCGAGGAGGCGCTGTGCTGTTCGACAAAAGGAAGCTTTGTGAAAGGCATAGCGATCACACTACTTGGCTGGCGTTGGGAGTACTTCCATCCAAATTGTAGAGTAGACGATCCAGCAGTGCATTGACAGGATAATGTTGCTGTGGAATGCTCGACGAGGAGCGAGTGCAGCGGTAAGAAAATCACCCAATTCTGCGCCAGTTCGCCCTGCTGTTCATCGATGCGGCGCAGGTTCCAGTTGGCAATGGCTTCGCGTGGCGGTTGCTCGGCTTGCGTATGATGATCAGGTGCTACATGAAGCTATCTTCGCCCGGGATGATCGGTTCTTTACTTTCAGTACTACCATTCGTAGTATCATAGAGCAGATCGTTTTTTCCCGTTCTTGCTGCGTTCCCGCACCCACCATGCCCATCTGACTATTACCTGTATCTTCTTTTTGAAGGATCGGCTTCGCCGTCCAGGTGAGTTCAGGCAGGTCGTTTGGTTGGTCTTCGTCGATCTGTTCGGCCCATTTTTCGGCGCTTTTGGCCGTCGATTTAGGCCGTTCTGCTCACGTTCAGAAGATAGCGGTGACAGTTAGGTCTATTCTGTTTAGTATAATATAGTGCGCTACGCTGAAATCTAAAGTGTAAGAGAGTGTTAGGGGCGGGCTTCGCCTTCCCGTGGTCTCTGCTCTTTAGCTATTTATGCAGCCCCGTATAAGGAGAAGATATAATGGATATTAGTGCAATTGCCACTGCCGTAATCGCACTCCTGTCACCATACCTGGCAAAAGCCGGCGAAGAGGTAGCCAAGCAAGCCAGTAATGCAGCGTGGGAAAAAATGGCCGAGATCCATCAAATGATCAAGGAACGTTTTAAGAAAGAAAAAGACGATTTTCCGGCCAAAGCTCTTAAGCAATTCGAGAAAAATCCGGAAAAGCGCAAGGGTGCTATGCAGGATGTGCTGGTAGAAATCCTGGAAAAGGATCCTAACTTAGCCACGTCGCTTCTTAATCTGCTAAAGGAAACCGAAAAAGCAGATCCCGGATTCGTAACTCAGGTATTTGGTGGTGAAGTTGGCGAAATCTTCAATATTAGTAAACTTGAGGGTGGAATAAAAATTGATAAGCGCCCCAAGAAATAGATGAATACCATCATCAATCTTGGCAAGAGTCAGACGGAAAAATTATCTCAGATTCTCAGCAGGCATCTTAGCCGAAGTCCCCAGGGCAAAGAAATTATCAGCAAATTCAAGGAAGATAGGGGACAAGGCCGAGAGGCCTTGCTCGCCTATCTGAATGCGAGCCTACCCGCGAATGAGACGCTTACGAAGCTGCTCGCAGATGCTTTGGGCGAGGAACACGCTGAACGGTTCACTACCATTGTAGCTGGCGGCGGCAGCGTTGGGGAAATTATCAATGTCGGCCAGCTGGATAAGCTCGATATCCATTATTACATTTTTAGTGATGTTTGGCAGGTACTCGCATTGCTGGTGGGAGTAGTCATCATTGGAAGCACAATTTTTATTTCCGCCTGGTGGCTCCGCCAACCGCAGCGCATGACCGGGAACTTCAATATCGCGGTTGCTGAATTCGTTCAGACAGGTGAAGCCGCTTCTGTGGCACCAGTTGTCAGCCAGCGTATCTTTAGCATTCTGGAAGGGCAGTATAAGCTGAGCAGCTTTGAGATTGTGCAAGTCGCTCATGACAAAATCGGGGTCATCACCAATGCGGAAGAGGCCAGCGCATTAGCGAGAAAGATCAACGCTCACTTAGTGATTTATGGCGATGTCACAGTGCTGGACGATCAGGTATTGGTTACCCCGCAATTCTATGTGGCTGAGATGCAGCAGTCTAATGTAGGGGAGGTGAATGGGGAACATAAGCTGGCCGCCCGAATCAGCATTCCTAAGAAGGATCTGGTTACCCCTGCTAATCCAGCTCTGGAGAAGATGCAGCAGAGCGCCACAACTCTGATTGAGTTCACCAAAGCCCTGGTCTACCTGACTGCGGGGAGGCCCGGCGACTTGAATCTGGCCAGAGAGTCGATTGACAGAGCGATTGCCGAAAGTCACCGCTATGGAGATTTTGAAGGAAAAGAGGTCTTATATCTGTTTGCCTCAGACATCGCTCGGCGACGAGGTGAATTGCCCAAGGCCCAGATGTATATCGACGAGGCCATACACATTAACGACAACTACGGACGGGCTTATATCGCCGAGGGTAATATTTATTATGATCAGGACAATTTATACCAGGCAATGTATTACTATAATAAGGCAAAGAGTCTTGCGAATCAACCTTTTGGCGCTTATGTTACCGAAAAAGCTAGCTTGGGCCTTGGGAATAGCTGTAGCACTCAATATCAATACGTCCATCGCAATAACCAGGTAGATCAGGCGGGCGCAACGGCATTAGCCAATTGCGCTCTCGATAACTATCAAGTTGTCATCGCCTCATACAACCAGCAGGCCGCTCCGGAGCTCGCTCTTAAAGAAATGGCGACCTGGGCCTACTATTGGTCTGGTATTGTTTACCAGGAAGCTGATTACTTCGCAGAAGCTCAGCAGGTTTATGAAAAAGCTCTGAACCTGACGACAAATTCAGAGTTACTGATACGGGCACGCAGGCGCCTGGATGAGGTCAAGAAAAAATGAACCTCCAAAAGCGAACATTAGCGATAATAGCACTTTTTGTGACAGCGAGCTTGCTGATAAGCTGTGGCGCGCGCGAGCCACAGACAGGCGCGCCAGCTGGCGCTGCTACAGCAACCCCGCTGCCACACATCATCGCATCAACAGAATCGCTACCGACATCAACCGCAACAATTGTACAGACGCCGATACCAAAGCAATCGCCAACAGGAGTAACTGTCAAGGAACAAGCTACCGCCTCTCCGGTGCCCTCGATAGTCATCGCCTGCGTTCCGCCGGACGACTGGGTGGACTATACTGTGCAGGTCAATGATACCCTGAGCGTACTGGCCAGTAGAACGAATATTACCGTAGACCTACTAATGCAAGCTAATTGTTTGAGCGGTGATCTTATATTTGCTGGACAAACCCTGCGCCTACCATTCATCCCGTCCTCGCCACCCGCTGCGACGATGACACCAGCTCTTGCTCCAACAGAGGAGCCAACACGCACCGTTACACCTTCACCAACAATAGAAATACCAGGTGCGCCAACACCCACCGTTACACCTTCACCAACAATAGAAATACCAGGTGCGCCAACACCCACCGCTACAGCTTCATCAACACCAGAAAAGCCAGATGCGCCTGGACCTGGCGATCCTCATGTTGCTGTTAGTCCCTCTTCTGGCCCGGCCGGCACTACTTTTACGATCAACATCGAGCATTTTGCCGCTAATGAGGCCATAACTGTTCGGATCGTTTTTGTCGATACGTTCGAGATCGTGTTCGCGACCTCGACCACTGTGAGTGCGACAGGCAGCGCAACCGTCGATTATGTTAGCCAAAGTGACAGCAAGATTGGTAAGTATACAGTAGATGTAGTCGGCCAAACATCACATGCCTCAGGTGAGTTCACGATTAAGTAATTAATCGTTCGTCGCGCTAACGCTCACTCATTAGGTGGGAGTAGCGTTGAACATGTGCATTTTCAGGAGGAAAGATGATGGAAGGACAAACCCATCAAGTCGAGATTAACGAGAGCGCATATCCTCGCCGCGTAGTGGTGAAATTCCAGGATAGTCTCGATGTTCCCTATGAAGACGGGGTTGAAAAGGACTTTCCGGAAGATATGCGTAAACAGTGGGAGGAATTGGTTAAAACTTTCCCTGGTATCACCCTCAAGCGACTTTATACTACAACCAGCCCAGATAGAATCCGCGAATTGGTTAATCAAGCTATTAAATTAGATCCAGACTATCGACCCCCGAATTTTTTGACATATTTTGTCATTGATGTACCACCCGAAGCTGATCCATTTGCGTTGGCAGAAGCGTTATCCAAGTGGGAAACAGTTGAACATGCTTATGTTGAATCGATACCAGCCCCACCTCCAATTGTACCGACCAATATCAATCCTGAATTGATCCACCAGCGTTACTTATACCGTCCAACTGTAAGTGCGCCTGGTTCCACCAATCCTGGTGGTATCTATGCCTATTCCACTATTGCTGGCGATCTTTCTGCCTGGACTGTGTCGGGCGGATCTGGCGAAGGAGTTACATTTATTGATATTGAGAAAGGATGGATTCTGAACCACCCGAACCTTGTGGATCCTGTTACGAACTTGCCAAGGATTTCCTTAATTGACGGAGTGAATTATAGCGAGAAGGCGCACGGTACCAGTGTTCTGGGAATCTTGGCAGCGCAAGATAATGCGACCGGTTGTGTAGGTATTGCCTATAAATCGACGGCTAAGGTAGTCTCTGCTTGGCAGCCGACGTCATCCACACCCGTATGGAATATTCCCAATGCTATCATGAGTGCGACAAATGCGCTTATGTTTGGCGACGTTCTGTTACTAGAGCTGCAAATTATAACATCGGGGACAGAGGTTCCAGTCGAACTGGAATCGGCCAACTTTGCAGGTATTCGTTTGGCAACTGCTTTAGGAATTGTCGTCGTCGAAGCGGCCGGTAATGGAGGAGTTTCTTTAAAGACTCGTGTAAACAATCTTGGAAAACATATCCTCGACCCTTCAATTAAGAATGAGTACAAGGATTCGGGCGCAATTATGGTTGGAGCCGCCGATCCACTTGGTAATCAGGCACCACGTCTATCTAGTTCCAATTATGGCGACCGTGTAGACTGTTTCGCCTGGGGCAGCCAGGTTACCACAACGACCGACCCCACTGACCCTGTGGAAGACCCTGATGGCGATGGATACACAGCTGCGTTTTCGGGAACGTCCAGTGCCTCGGCGATTGTTGCGGGGGCGGCAATTGTGGCACAGGGTATGGCCGAACAGAATCTTGGGTATCGCCTTGGTTCCTTCCAACTGCGCGATCTCCTCAAGCGGATAGGAACACATCCAGTAAGTCCACCTAACCAAGAGATTGGCGTGATGCCCAACTTGCAAGCGTTTATCAATAACGGGCTCTATTTAACCCCAGATGTATTTGTGCGCGACCATGTTGGCGACGACGGCGACCCCCACACCGGCGCGATCTCGGCCAGCCCGGATGTCATCGTTCGGCCTGCAGGTAGTGTTGCCAATCCTAACACTGCTTTTGGAGGTAGCGCGACATTTAGTGATAACACCCTTGGGTCTCAGGTTGTCGGTGGCCAAAATCACGTTGTCTACGTTCGGGTGCTTAATCGCGGCGGGAGCTCAGCCAGCGGGACGAAAGCGACTGTATATTATGCATACCCATCCACTTTGGTCACACCAAACCTGTGGACAAAGATCGGCACATCGGCCAATCCGATCAATGTCCCGATCAGCACTACCGCCCTGACTGTGCTCGATCCTATTCAATGGCCAGCGGCCGCCATCCCTGGTGCAGGTCACTATTGTTTTATTGCGACGATCGGGAGCAACGCTGACCCAGACCCTATTCCTGATCCTGCAAATTTGACGAACCTCACCCTGAACGATTTCCAGAATATTATTCGCCGCAATAACAATGTCACCTGGCGCAATTTCAATGTTATAGCTATGTTGACCAGCACCGAGACGATAGAGCTGCCTTTCATGGCCCAAGGTTGGCTCCTAGAGGATTTGCCGATGCGGCTAGAGGTGGTGGCTCGGCTACCTGAAGGATCGGGGATCTGGTTGGAGGGTCCACAGGAATTTATGAAAATGGTCGTGGAGAACTCATTCTATCTAGAGGAAGGGAGAGAAGCGGGAGTTCTACGTCTACCGATTAACCCCTATGGGGTTAACCGCTTTAAGGAAGTAGTGTTCCGGGCCAAGTTACAGGCAGATATGAGAGTGCTGGTCGATATTCCAAAGGAGCAGCGGGAAAATGCTTATGAGGTTTTTGCCCATCAACTGTATCACGATGAAGAGGTAGGCCGGGTGACTTGGCGTCTGACACCATCAGATCGTGTGAAACTGTCTCGATTGAGGTTCGTACGGGATAAATGCTGTACCTTAAGGCGCCTTCCGTGGTGGGCATGGTTTATCCTTGGCGTAGCTGCCGCCATCATCGCTATACGAAGCTATACTGGCCGGAAAAGGATTTGGCCTATCCGGTCTTGACAGACAGGTGAAAGTTTTCGGTTATGAATGTCGAGAGCTCATCTTTGTAGCTGCTGAGACTGACCCAGCAGCCGTTGGATAGCCGTTCGAAAGTCGGCAACGGTCGTGTAGTAGGTGTTGCGTATGACCTTCTTCCGCAATTGCCACATCGCCGGTTACGGCGATCACCACACCGATACCCGAACCGACCGCGACGACTATCCCATCGCTCGATTCAACTGCGACCCCGCCCCCGCGCAGGCCGATAACAGGGTGTTGAGTCTCGGTATCTCGGTTCTTCCGCACTTTCCGTGGGGAAGGCTGAGCTCACCCAGCCAGTACTCGTTGACGCAGCAAATCGAAATTCGCTCTGCCATACATACTTCTCTTGATTAATTTCAGCCGATTGATGTTGCCCTCGACC
>WNGB01014220.1_pt1 | contig 10652 bp, 8 predicted proteins | sample 5400681 | NCBI WGS metagenome assembly WNGB01 (sample SAMN13153367, study PRJNA577476) | soil metagenome | isolation source: 115 cm soil or saprolite under grassland replicate 2 | place: USA:California | collected 2016-06-15 | reverse complement strand
GCAGGTGCTGGCCCGGCTGTCCCAGCGGCTGCGCCGGGAACCGGACGACGTCAACCTCATCCTGCCGTTCGACGAGGTCGTGGCCGCGCTCGGGATGACCGGCGAGCGCAAGCTGGGCCTGCAGGTGATCAAGCTCGACACCGTGGTGGGCACCGTGGACTCCACCCGGGACTTCGACCGCCGGTTCCGGCCCACCTCCAGCCGGGTCCGGGAGCGCTGGGAGCGGCTGGCCCTGGCCCAGCGCCGCGGTGAGTCGATCCCGCCCATCGACGTGTACCGCGTGGGCAACCTGCACTTCGTCTCCGACGGGCATCACCGGGTGTCGATCGCGCTGGCCATGGGGCGGAAGACGATCGACGCCTACGTCACCGAGATCCTCACCGCCGTGCCCGCCCGGGGCATCCGCCGCCGCGGCGACCTGCTGTTCAAGAACTACGAGCGGCTGTTCCGCTCCCGGGTCAAGCTGACCCCCCAGGCCTACGCCAAGATCACCTTCTCCGATCCCTGGGGCTACGCGGAACTCGGCGAGGCCGTGGAGGCCTGGGGCTTCCGGCTCATGCAGCACGAGCACAAGTTCTACGACCGGGCCGAGGTGTCCCGGCGCTGGTTCACCGAGGAATTCACCCCGGTCGTGCGCATGCTGCACGCCGCGGACCTGGTCGGCTCTGGCACCGACGCCGAGGCGTACCTGACCATCGCCCGGGAGCGCTACCGGCTGATCCGCACCCACGTGTGGAACGACGAGGTCATCGAGGAACTCCAGCGGCAGTTCACACCGCGCTGGCGTATCCGCGGCTCAGGCGCCCTGCCGATGTCGCCGCACAAGCACGCCGCCGCGCCCGGCCAGGATGCCGCCGCCGCGGACCAGGGTGCCAGCGCAGCCGCGGACCAGGACGGCGGTGCCGCCGCGGACGAGCAAGGTGCAGCCGCTGATGAGCACGGCGGGGGCGCCGCTGATGAGGGCGGCGGGGGCGCCGCTGATGAGCACGGCACCGGCGCCGCTGAAGACCACGGCGGGGGCGCCGCTGATGAGGGCGGCGGCGCAGCCGCGGACTGAACGCGGCGGCCCCGCCGGACGCGGCGGGGCCGCCGCCGATTACCGCGGCGGCGTGGCCGTAGAGCCGGTGTCCTGCCCGGTGGTCCCCGCCTCGGCCTGCGCCGGGGCGCCGCCGCCCGCCGGGCCCGCCGGGCTGGCCGGCGACCCGGAGTCACCCAGCGTCAGGTTCTTGCCGGTGGCCGGGTCGAACACGTGCAACGCCCGCACATCCACCCAGATCTGGGCGGTGTCCCCCTCGCCGATTCGGGTGGCCGGGTCGAGCCGGGCGACCACGGTCTCCCCGGAAGCACCAGTGTCCGCCCGCCCGGAGTCCCGGGCCAGCTCGGTGAGTTCGGCCGCGTCTATGTCGCCCAGCTCCTGGGTGAAGTAGACGTACTTCTCCGAGCCGAGGGACTCCACCACGTCGATGGTGGCCGGGAAGGTGATTCCGTACTGCCGGTTCTCGCTGGCCACCAGGGCCGCGTCCTCGAAGTCCTCCGGACGGATGCCCACGATCACGCCCTGCGCCGAGCTGCTCAGCACCTGCTGCATCCGCCCGGTCAGCGGGATGTCCCCTAGGCCGGTCCGGAGCTTACCCTCCTCCAGGGTTCCCCCCATGAAGTTCATCGCGGGCGAGCCGATGAAGCCGGCCACGAACAGGTTGGCGGGCCGGTCGTAGAGTTCCTGCGGCGACGCAACCTGCTGAATCGTGCCGTTGCGCATGACCGCTACCCGGTCACCGAGGGTCATCGCCTCCGTCTGATCGTGCGTCACATAGACCATGGTGGTGCCCAGCCTGCGCTGGATCCGGGACACCTCGGTGCGCATCTGCACCCGCAGCTTCGCGTCCAGGTTGGAGAGCGGCTCGTCCATCAGGAACACGGACGGGTCGCGGACGATCGCCCGGCCCATCGCCACCCGCTGCCGCTGGCCGCCGGACAGGTTGGCCGGCTTGCGGTCCAGGTGCTGGGTCAGGTCCAGGATCCGCGCGGCCTCCTCGACCTTCTCGTTGATGACGTTCTGCGGCGTCTTGGCCAGCTTGAGCGCGAAGCCCATGTTCTGCCGGACCGTCATGTGCGGGTACAGGGCGTAGCTCTGGAACACCATCGCGATGTCGCGGTCCTTGGGCGTCATGTTGTTGACGACCTTGCCGCCGATCCGTAGCTCACCCTCGGTGATGTCCTCCAGCCCGGCGATCATGTTGAGCGTGGTGGACTTGCCGCAGCCGGACGGGCCGACCAGGATGACGAACTCCCCGTCGGCGATGTCCAGGTTGACGTCGTCAACCGCCAGCGCACCATCCGGGAAGCGCTTGGTGATGTTGTCCAGAACGATCTCAGCCACTGGTCTCTCCTTCGATCCGCTAGCCCTTGACCGCGCCGGCTGTCAGCCCCGCAACGATCCGGCGCTGGAAGAACAGCACGAAGATGATGATGGGAATGGTGATGACCACCGCCGCCGCGGAGATCGACCCGGTCGGCACCGCGAACTGCGAGTTCCCGGTGAAGAACGAGAGTGCGGCCGGCGCAGTACGTGCAGCCGTGGTCGAGGTCAGCGTGATCGCGAGCAGGAACTCGTTCCAGCAGAACAGGAAGACCAGGATCGCGGTCGTGACCATGCCCGGTGCCGCCAGCGGCGCGATCACCCGCACGAACGCCTGGAACGGGGTGGCCCCGTCCACCTTGGCCGCCTTCTCCAGCTCCCACGGGATCTCCCGGAAGAACGCGGACAGCGTGTAGATGCCGAGCGGCAGGCCGGTCGCCACATACGGGATGATCAGCCCCGGCCAGGTGTTGAACAGGCCCAGGATCCGCTCGATGTTGAACAGCGGGGTGGCCAGCGCGATCGCCGGGAACATCGCGATCAGCAGCGACACCCCGATCAGGACCTGCTTGCCCGGGAAGTTCAGCCGGGCCACCGCGTACGCCGCCATCGAGGCCAGCACGACCGCGATGAACGTGGCGATCAGGCCGATGCCGATCGAGTTAAGGAGCGGGCGCAGGAAGGTGGCCGTGGTCAGGATGCCCGAGTAGTTGCTCCACGTCCAGTGGATCGGGAAGTAGGTCGGGTCGGTGATCGAGCCTGTCGTCTTGAACGACAGGGAGATGATCCATACCAGCGGGATCAGCACGAGCACGATCGTGACTACGTTCGCGACACTCCACCCAATCTTCGACTGTGTCGTGGCCGCCATCAGCGTCGCACCTCCGTTGCTCGGGTAGCCGCCCTCATCGCCGTATATCCGTCCCGGGAGCGGCTGCGCCGAAGCCCCTGATGAACACGAACGCGATGATGGCCACACAGATGAGGATCAGGATGGACAGCGCCGAGCCGAGGCCCAGGTTCAGCCCGATGAACAGGTTGTCGTAGGTGAGAATCGACACGGACCCGGTGCCGTTGTTGCCCTGGGTCAGGATGAAGATGTTGTCGAAGATCCGGAACGCGTCGAGCATCCGGAACAGCAGCGCGACCAGGATCGCGGGCTTCATCAGCGGCAGGATCACCCGGGTGAATCGCTGCCAGGGGCTCGCCCCATCCACTTTGGACGCCTTGAGCAAGTCCTCGGGCACCAGCGACAGCCCCGCCATCAGCAGCAGCGCCATGAACGCCGTGGTCTTCCACACCTCGGCCAGGATGATGATCCCGATCGCCTGGCTCGTCGACGTCAGCGGTGCTGCGTTGCCGAACGCCGCGGACAGGTACCCGGTGCTGGGGGTCCAGGCGTACAGCCAGCTGAACGCGGCGGCCACGGTCACGATCCCGTAGGGGATCAGGATCGTCGTGCGGATCCCGCCCCGCCCCCAGATCGTCCGGTACATCAGCAGCGCCAGCGCCATGCCGAGCACGAACTCGATGGCCACCGACACCACCGTGATGATGATCGTCACCACCAGCGCGTGCCACCAGAACGGCGAGCTGAGGATCGCTCCGTAGTTGCTCAGCCCCACGAACTTGGTCAGCTGCGGGGACGACATTATGTAACGTTCGAGCGACAGGTAGATCGCATAGCCGATGGGGTACGCGGTCACCGCGACCATGACAATGACCGCGGGCGCGCACAGCAGCCAGCCCAGCCGCCGTTCCGCACGCGCACCTTCGGACAGCCGGGCCCGGTGCCGTCGCCCGGCGACGGGCTCCTGGGCGGTAACCGGAGGAGTGACGGTGGTCATGTCTCCACCTCTCTGGGCATGCGCGGGGCGCTCACGGAGTCAGCCCCTTCCCGGTCAGGGCGTTGTTGATCTGTGTCCGCATGTTCTGCTCGGTGCTCGCCGGGCTGATCGAACTGGGCGGCGAGACCTGATGCGAGATCGCCACCGACACGACCTGGTAGAGCGGGGTCTTGGGCCGCACGGCCCCGTTGTTGACCTGGGCCAGGATCAGCTTGCGGAACGGATAGGCGCTCTGCATCTGCGGGTTGCTGTAGACGCTGGCCAGCGTCGGCGGCAGGCCGCCCTTGACCGCCGCCGTCAGCTGGTTGGCCGCATTGCGCAGGCACAGCACGGCCTGCTGTGCGAGCGCGGGATGGGCCGAGTAGGAGCTGACCGCCAGGTCGATACCGCCGATCGTCACGCGGGCCGGCGTGCCCGCGTTCACCGCCGGATAAGGCGCCCACTTGAACACCTTGAACAGCTTCGGGTTGTCGGCCTTCATGGACGGATAGACGTACGGGTAGTTCAGCTCGAACGCGGCCGTGCCGGCTTCCATGGCCAGCCGGTTCTGGTCCTCCATCTGCACCCCGAGCGACGGGTCGGCTGAAGATGAGCTAGCCAGCGTCTTCATGATCGACAGCGCCCTGACCGCGGGCGGGCCGAGCTGGGCCTGCGTTGAAGTCGCGTTCAGAATGCTGCCGCCCGAGCTGGCGACCAACGTGTTGAACCAGACGACGACGCCCTCGTACTGGGCGCCCTGGATCTCGATCAGGTGCGGCTTGCCCTGCTTGGCCAGCGCCTGCGCGTCGGCGAACATCTGCGTCCAGGTGGCCGGCGGCGTCTTCACCAGGTCCGACCGGTACCAGAGCAGCTGGGTGTTGCTGTTGTAGGGCACCGCCACCAGCTGGCCATGCCAGGTCGCGGTCTTCAGCGGCCCGGCCAGTGTGCCGGCCACGGCCGCTGCCTTGGCCTGGCCGGTCCAGGGCCGGATCCAGCCGGCCTGGGCGAACTCAGCCTCCCAGGTGACGTCGAGCCCGAGGATGTCCATGGAGCCGTCGTGGGCCGCCAGCCGCCGCGCCATCTGCAGCCGCTGCTGGTCGGCGGCGTTCTGCAGCTTGTTGTAGATGATCTTGTAGCGCCCGTGGCTCGCGGTGGTGCAGTTGTTCGCCGCCGACTGGACCGCACCGGACGGGTCCGGGAAGTTGTAGAAGTTCAGCGTGACCGGCCCGGTGCTGGCGCTGCTGGTCCCGCAGGCGGCGAGCACCGCGGAGGCCAGGATGGCCCCGCCGCCCGCGGCGCCCAGGACGCGGAAACGGGACCGGGCCCGGCGTTTGGGTTTCGGCTCCGAGCGTGCCTCACGTGAACTGGCCTGGTGATCACTGCCACCGATCATGGTGCCTCCCGCGGCCCGATGCCTCTTTGCACCTGTCACCCCCGCCGTTGATTAGCAACGCTAGATGCTTTCCCCACCTGTAACAAGGGATGCACTTTCGGGGAACTTTTGCTAGCCTGCGCGCCGCAATGAACCAGGGCTGACACGATTCGGCCATGGTTCCCATGATCGTGGCCATTATGCGCGGTTATGGTCACATTTGGGACGCAAGATCTGCCTGGGGCGTGAGCCGGGTACGCCGCCTGCGCCGGGCCGGACTTCGCCGAGGTCAGCGGGCGGATTCCGCCGCGGCAGGCGCCCCGGCGCGGGTACCGCTGATCGTGCCGCTGCCCAGCACCGTGTCGCCGTCGTACAGGACCGCGGCCTGGCCCCGGGCCACGCCCTGGGCCGGCTCGTCCAGCGTGATCCGGAGCGTGTCCCCGGCGTCCAGCGCGGCGGCGTCCAGCGCGGCCGTGGCCCGGTGGACCTCGCCGTGGGCCCGCAGCTGGACCAGGCACTCCCGCGGTTCGCGCAGCGGCCCGCACCCGCTCCACACCGGCCGCTCGGCCAGGATCTCCCGCACGTCCAGGGACTCACGCGGCCCGACGGTCACGGTCCGGGACACCGGCTCGATGCCCAGCACGTAGCGGGGGCGGCCGTCCCCGGCCGGCACCCCGACCCGCAGTCCCTTGCGCTGGCCGACCGTGAAGCCGAACGCGCCGTCATGCGTGCCGACCGGCGTCCCGTCCTCGGTCACGATGCGGCCCGGCGCGTCGCCCAGCCTGCCCGCCAGGAACGCCCGGGTGTCCCCGTCCGGGATGAAGCAGACGTCGTGACTGTCCGGCTTGCCGGCGACGGCCATCCCCCGGGCCGCGGCTTCCGCGCGCACCTCGGCCTTGGTCGAGGAGCCCAGCGGGAACATGGCCCGGCCCAGCTGCTCGCGGCTGAGCACGGCCAGCACGTAGGACTGGTCCTTGCCGGGGTCCACGCTGCGGACCAGGCGGCCGTCGCGGAGCCGGGCGTGATGGCCGGTGCAGACCGCATCGAACCCGAGCGCCAGCGCCCGGTCCAGCACCGCCGCGAACTTGATCTTCTCGTTGCAGCGCAGGCAGGGGTTGGGCGTCCGGCCCGCCGCGTACTCGGCCACGAAGTCCGCGACCACGTCACGGTCGAACCGCCCGGCCATGTCCCAGACGTAGAACGGGATGCCGATCACGTCGGCCGCCCGGCGGGCGTCGCGGGCGTCCTCCACCGTGCAGCAGCCCCGCGCGCCGGAGCGGTACGACTGCGGGTTCGAAGACAGCGCGAGATGGACGCCGGTCACGTCGTGACCGGCGTCGGCGGCACGGGCGGCGGCCACGGCCGAGTCCACTCCGCCGGACATGGCGGCCAGCACCCGAAGACGGTTCATCGTCTCCCGAGCCTACGCGCCGCCGGCTGGTTTCCGGGCCGCGCCATCGCCTGCCGCGCCGCGCCCGGCCCAGGCGCCAGGCTGACCGGCGCCGCCCGGCGAGGCCCGGATCCGGTGGCGCGGGGGACCGGCCAGGTGAGCGGTTCGTTGCGGAAAGACTGAAACCCCGGCCCCGTGCGGAGCTCAGCGTGCGGCGCGGCGGGCCCGCTGCACGGCCTCGCCGATGGCCGCGCCCAGCGCGTCCACGTCCTCCTGCGTGGAGGTGTGGCCCAGCGAGAACCGCAGCGACCCCCGGGACCTGGCCTCGTCCGCGCCCATGGCGAGCAGCACGTGACTGGGCTGGGCCACGCCGGCGGTGCACGCGGACCCGGTCGAGCAGGCGATGCCCTTGGCGTCGAGCAGCATCAGCAGCGCGTCGCCCTCACAGCCCGGGAAGGAGAAATGCGCGTTCCCGGGCAGGCGGCCCGGTCCGGCGGGCGGGCCGTTGAGGATGGCGTCCGGCACGGCCGCGAGCACCTGGGCGATCAGGTCGTCACGGAGCTTGGCCAGCCGCGCGGCCTCCTCGTCCCGGCGGCTGGCCATGACCGCCGCCGCGACCGCGAACGCCCGGATCGCGGGGGCGTCCAGCGTGCCGGACCGCACCTCGCTCTCCTGGCCGCCGCCGTGCAGCACCGGGACCGGCTGGACCCCCCGGGCCAGCAGCAGCGCGCCCGCGCCCACCGGGCCGCCGAACTTGTGCCCGGTGATCGTCATCGCGTCCGCGCCGCTGGCCGCGAACCCGACCGGAAGCTGGCCGGCCGCCTGGACCGCGTCGGTGTGGAAGGGGATGCCGTGCTCCCGGGCCAGCGTGGCGAGCTCCGCGATCGGCTGCACCACGCCCACCTCGTTGTTCGCCCACATCACGCTGACCAGGGCCACCCCGCCGGGGTCGGGGCCGATAGCCTCGGCCAGCGTGGCGGGCTGGAGCACCCCGGCCTCGTCCACCGGCAGCCAGTGCTCCCCGGCGTCCTCGTGCCCGGCCAGCCAGTGCACCGAGTCCAGCACGGCGTGATGCTCGATCGCGGTGGCCAGCACCCGGCGGGGCGCGTGGCCGGACCGGCCCGTAGCCGCCCCGCGGCGGGCCCAGTACAGGCCCTTGACCGCCAGGTTGTCGGCCTCGGTGCCGCCGCTGGTGAAGATCACCTCGCTGGGCCGGGCGCCGAACACCTCGGCGATCTGCTCCCGCGACTCCTCGACCACGCGCCGGGCCCGGCGGCCCGCGTTGTGCAGTGACGACGGGTTCCCCAGCCGGCCCAGCTCGTCCGTCATCACGTCCAGCGCCTCGGGCAGCATCGGCGTGGTCGCCGCGTGGTCCAGGTAGACCACGCAGTCCTCAGCCGGCCGCGGGCGCTCGGCCGCGTAGTCGATGTACCCCATGACGGATTTCAGCCTAGTGGGCGATCCGGTTGCTGAGCACGCCACAGGCGTGTTCCGGGGCCAGGGCCAGCTCGCGCTAGTTGGCCGAGCGCCGCTTGACCTCCTCGGTCAGCTGCGGCACGACCGCGAACAGGTCGCCGACCACGCCGAAGTCGGCGAGCTCGAAGATCGGCGCCTCGGGGTCCTTGTTGATCACCATGATGGTCTTGGAGGTCTGCATGCCGGCCCGGTGCTGGATCGCCCCGGAGATGCCCACCGCCAGGTACAGCTGCGGGGAGACCGTCTTCCCGGTCTGGCCCACCTGGAACTGGTGCGGGTACCAGCCGGCGTCGGTCGCGGCCCGCGACGCGCCCACGGCCGCGCCGAGGGAGTCCGCCAGCTTCTCGATCAGGGCGAAGTTGTCCGCGTTGCCGACGCCGCGGCCGCCGGAGACCACGATCGCGGCCTCGGTGAGCTCGGGCCGCTCGCCCCGCTCGGCCACCACCCGCTCGGTGATCTTGGCGGTCCTGGCCGCGTCGCTCAGCTCGACCCCGGCCGGCTCGATCTCCGCGGCGGCCGGCGCGGGCTCGGCCGCGACGGAGTTGGGCCGCACCGCGATGATGGGGGTCCCGGTCCGCACGGTGGACTGCACGTTGATCGCGCCGCCGAAGATGGACTGCTCGGCGACCAGGCCGCCATCACCCGCGGCCAGCCCGACCGCGTCGGTGATCACGCCGGAACCGGTCTTGACCGCCAGCCGCCCGGCCACTTCCTTGCCGTCGCCGGTCGCGGCGAGCAGCACGGCCGCCGGGGACTTCTGCGCGACCAGCCCGGCCAGCACCTCGGCCGTCGGGGCGACCACGTAGTCCTCGATGTCGCCGCCGTCGGCCACGTACACCCTGGCCGCGCCGAACTCGGCCAGCCGCTCCCGGCCGCCCTCCGCGCCCGCACCGATCCAGACCGCCGCGGGCTCGCCGAACTGGCGGGCCAGGGTCAGCAGCTCACCGGTAACCTTCTTCACCGTCTCGCCGTCGTGCTCGGCGAGGACCAGGACCTCAGCCATCGTGGGCCGTCCTTCCCCAGATACTCAGATAAAGCGTGCTCAGATGAACGGTGCTCAGCGGGCCTGAGGCTCAGATGAACTTCCGCGCGGCCAGGAACTCGGCGGCCTTGGACCCGCCGTCACCTTCGTCCTTGACGACGGTGCCCGCCTCCCGCGGCGGCCGGGTCGCGAAGCTGGCCACCCCGGTGGCGGCCGCGGCCAGGCCGGCCTGTCCCGCGTCGATCCCGGCGTCGGCCAGGGTGAGCGTCTCCACCGGCTTCTTCTTGGCCGCCATGATGCCCTTGAACGAGGGGTACCGCGGTTCGTTGATCTTCTCCACGACGCTGATCACGGCGGGCAGGCTCGAGTCGACCTTGTCGTAGCCGTAGTCCCGCTGCCGCTGGATCCGCAGCGCGGTCCCGTCCACCTCGACCTTGCTGGCCAGCGAGACCTGCGGCACGCCCAGCCGCTCGGCCAGCATGGCGGCCATCACGCCCATCCGCGCGTCAGTGGACTCCGCGCCCACGATGACCAGGTCGAACCCGATCCGGCCCAGGACCGCGGCCAGGACGGCCGAGGTCTGCAGCGCGTCCGAGCCCGCCAGGCCGTCGTCGAGGACGTGGACCGCCTTGTCCGCGCCCATGGACAGCGCCTTGCGGATCGACTCGCTGGCCTTGCCCGGGCCCATGGTGAGGATGGTGACCTCGCCGCCGTGGGCCTCGGCCAGGCGCAGCCCTTCCTCGATCGCGTACTCGTCGAGTTCGTTGATGACCCCGTCGACCGACGCCCGGTCCAGGCGCGAGTCCTCGGGCCTCAGGGTCCGTTCAGCCCACGTGTCCGGCACCTGCTTGACGCAAACGACGATGTTCATGACCGGCGGCCAACCTCCTGCCTTGTTTCGCCGCAATCCAGGACTGGCCCCTGACTGGCCAGGCTGGGCCCGGTTCGCGGCGGCGCACCTTAAGGGTGCCAAATGCCGTTTCCTGACCGGCCCCCCGGGGGGCCCTTAGGGGCCGGCCAACATGTTACTTACGAGTAGCCTACCCTGCCTCCGCGGCGTCGGCCACGTTGGCCAGGAGCATGGCCCTGGTCATGGGGCCGACCCCGCCGGGCATGGGGGCCAGATAGCCGGCCACCTCCCGGACCCCGGGGGCGACGTCGCCGACCAGGCCCGCGTCGGTCCGGGTGATCCCGACGTCCAGCACCGCGGCCCCCGGCCTGACCATGTCCGCGGTCAGCAGGCCGGG
>WNGB01014219.1_pt1 | contig 10652 bp, 10 predicted proteins | sample 5400681 | NCBI WGS metagenome assembly WNGB01 (sample SAMN13153367, study PRJNA577476) | soil metagenome | isolation source: 115 cm soil or saprolite under grassland replicate 2 | place: USA:California | collected 2016-06-15 | reverse complement strand
GGGCGTGCACGTGGTCGGACTCAAGATCGGGCAGCCGTCCCTTGACGACGTGTTCTTGAAATACACAGGTCGCCGCATCCGCTCGGAGGCGGCCAACGAACCAATCATCCTCGGTTGGTGAGCGAATGATCAGCGCGTTCTTCTACGAGTCGTTCTACCTTGGACTGCGCACCCTTCGTCGATTCTTCCGGGTGCCGGCGAACTGGATCGGCATCATCCTGTTCCCGCTGATCCAGCTGTTTGTTTTCAGCCAGCTCTTCAAAGACATCATCCAGCTGCCTGGATTTCGCGCGAGCGGGAGCGGGAGCTATCTCGCCTATCTCGCGCCGGGACAGATCGCGTTCACCGCATTTTTCGCGGTCGCCTGGTCAGGTAGCGCGATCCTGGTCGAATACCGCAACGGCTACATGGACAAGCTGCGCGCAACACCCATTCACCGGCTCTCGATTCTTGCCGGCGAGCTGGCGCCGCTCTTTATTGAATCGGCGATCATGGCCGGTGGAATTCTGGTGCTCAGCGTGATCCTGGGCGCCAGCATCAAGACCGGCGTGGTCGGCGCCCTGTTGATACTCGTCCTGTCGGGATTGTTCGGAATGGCCTGGGCGGGCACCTCGTTCGTGCCGGCGTTGTTGACGAAAAGCGAGCAGGCCACAGGCACGTTGTCACTTCTGTTCTTTCCCGTCGCATTTATGTCGACTGCCTTCGTGCCGCCGTCCCTGATGCCGGCCTGGCTGCAGACCGTGAACGCGTGGAATCCGATCACATTTCTGATCGAGGCGATCCGTCCCTTGATGGTGAGCGGCTACGACTGGGGCGCCATTGGAAAGGCTTTGCTCGCGATCGGTGTCATGGGGGCAGTGCTACAAACGGCGACGCTCTGGGCATTCCGTCGGCTCACCGCCTGATCAGGCCAGCCCCAGGAGCTCCTCGCCGGCCTGCCGTCCGTCCGCGCCCCACGCGGCCAGGACGAGGCCCAGCCTCAGGCACCGCCCCGAGCTGTGGCCAAACCGATCGAGCGGCCCTGGGTCCCCGAGCTCGAGAAAGACGTGGGCGGGTTCGGGCAGCTCGCCTCGCGACGCATGGTCGAGCAGGGTGGCGGAAAGCCGCGTGGTCATGGGACCTGCGGTGCGCGCGATCGCGCCCGCCTCATCGAGCCGGCCATGAAACAGCGCCAGGCCGGCGGCGTAGCCGGCCAGGATATCGTCGCCCGCCGGGGTCAACCCATCGCCCCGGCCGGCCAGGGCCTCTGGGATCGGGCGGAGATGCGGCCCGTCCTTGGGCACGCAACGGACCACGGGCACCGGGTCCCACGCCGGTCCCGGCTCGAGGATCTCGCCGTCGAGCCGCAGCACGCCGTCGCCCAGCCACGCCCGGCGGCCACGCGAGGCGGACACCGACGCTTCGACTCCGTTCGGCATCCGCGGCGCGCCGGGACGCGTGACCGCGAGGACGAACCCACCGAAGTCGATGTAGCCCTGGCCCAGATCGACGCCGGACACCGCCGGCCGCGAGAAATGCGGCAGGACCGCCCTGCTGACCGAAACCGCCCTCACGCCTGCGCGGCGTGCAGCGAGTCCATGTACGCCCGCCAGTCCCCGAACTCCGAGATGTCCCGATGCCGGCCCTCGGCCAGCTCGCGTGGATACAGGATCCCGTCTACCCGCCGGCCGTCGGACAGCGTGACCCGGCCGCGATACAGGCGCGGCGGTTCGCCGGCCTCGACGCGCGCCCATACCTCGGTCGGCATCCTGTACAGCTCCCCCACCACCGAAACTCCGGCCGTCTCCACCTCGAACATGCCCGGGTGCACGTCCGCGATCGAGTACAGGCGGTAGCGAGGGGCGGTGCGGAACTCGCCCAGGAATTCCGCACCGTCCAGGTTCGCGTGCAGCTTCTGGCCGCGCATCAGCGTCCCGTTGACGAACAGGACGATCGATTCCACGAAAGACTCAGCTCACGGCCGGCGTGGGCTCCGGCTTGGCCACCGTCTTCGGCGCGTCGATCTCCGCGACCGGCTCCTCAAGCTCGTGCGGCTCGGGCTTGATCTTCCACACGTAGACGAACGCGAGGCAGATCACGCCACCGATCACGTACGCGAGCGCGACGTCCCAGGTGTGCGAGAAGTCCCACGTCGAGCCGTTGTAGGCGAGCGCGCCCGCGTGTATGAAGCCGAAGAATGCGACGACAGCCCCGGCGAAGGAGTAGATGGCCGCCTTCATGAACTCCCTGTCGATGATGAACACCGCGATCGCGCCCAGGATCAGACCGGCAAGCACGGCGCCGCCACCCACCTTCACCAGCCCGTCGTAGACCACGCCGTTCTGGATCAGGGTCGCGATGGGGACGTGGCCGGCGCCGGTGCCGCCGGCGACCAGCCCGGCCGACGCGAGCGTGTTGTCGATCTGGTTCTGCCCCCAGTTCGCGATGTTGGGGATGAGGGCCAGTACCACGCCCGCCGCGTGCGCGCGTGGAGTGGCCTGGAAAGCCTGCGCGCCGATGACAAGGCCGATGAACAGGAGGATCGGGACGAGCGCCTGGATCGGGAAGATCGCGAGCAGCAGTCCCACGAGCCCTCCGAAGCAGATGACGGCCACGAACGCTCCGGTCGCCAGTGAGTAGCCGATCCGGCCGCCGGCCGCCTTCCAGCCTGGGTGCCCGATGTAGACGGCGGGAGGGAACGGGGAGCCGAGCCCCGCACCCACGACGGCGCCGATGCCGTCCGCTGCCAGGATGTAGCGCAGGTTGTAGGAGTCGCCCGCCGCTGAGGCGCTCTCCACGTTGTTCATACCCTCGGTGAAGTTGTAGACGCCGAGCGGGATGGCGGTGACCAGCAGCGGCCCGATGTCGCTCAGGCCGTTGAACAGGTGGCCGAAGTTGCCGAAGTTGGGCACGTGCAAGCCGATCGATGCGGTCGCGTCGCTTAATGAGCCCATCCACAGCTGCTGCTGGGTGGTCCAGCCCGCCGCCAGCGCGAGCCAGCCGATGACCGTCGCCAGCACCACCGCCACCAGGCCTGCGGGCATGTTGCCCGGCAGGCGGACGTTGGCGGTCCAGCCGACCAGGATGATCACAAACGCGGCGAACGCCACGTACGGGACCACGAACATCTGGGCCGCCGGGCGCATGGAGATGAAGGTGATCGAGATCCCGGCCAGGGTGCCGAGCATCGCCGCCCGCGGCGTGTATTTGCGAATCGTCGGGCCGATGAAGGCGCCGATCAGGACGATGACGCCGATGATGAACGCCCACGCGAGACCGCTCTCCCACGCGAGCACGGCCGCCGCGCCGGCGCCGCCGGCGTCGTCCTTGTGGCGGAGGAACGTCGGCAGCATGATCACGAACGTGACGAGGAACATGTGCGGCACGCTCGGTCCGTACGGCATCGCCGCCACCGAGGTCCGGTTCTCCTTCCTCGAGAGCCGGTAGGCGAGGTACGCGTACCAGAAGTTGCCGATGATGAGGGCGATGCCCAGCGCGGGCAGGATGCTTCCGTAAACATTGTCGGGGCTGATCTGGACCACGCCGAGACACAGGCCGCTCAGCACGATGACGTTGAGCATCACGTTGGTGCCGAGGCCGAAGAACGCGTTCAGGTCGCCTCGGACCCACAGAGGGATCTTCATCGGCGACATCTGACGTCCTGCTGCTTCAGCTGTGCTCATACCCTTCCTCCTACTGACTGGCCCGCCTCCAGTGCGGCGAGCAACTTTTCCGAGCTGGTCACCCAGCCGAAGATGCCTCCCTGCGCTTTGATCATCCGCAGCGCATAGTCCTGGAACTCCGGGAAGTAAGAGCCGACGCAGTCTTCGAGCACGAGGCACTCGTAGCCACGGTCGTTGGCTTCGCGCACCGTGGTGTTGACGCAAACCTCGGTGGTCACGCCCGTCACGACGAGCGACTCGATGCCCCGGTTGTGAAGGATGAAGTCGAGGTCCGTCGCGAAGAACGCGCCCTTGCCCGGCTTGTCGACCACGGTCTCGTCGCCGACCGGCTTCAGCTCGTCGATGATGTCGTGGCCGTAGGAGCCGCGGACCAGGATCCGTCCCATCGGCCCGACGTCGCCGATTCCCGAGCTCAGCCGCCCGCGGGCGATCTTGGTGGGCGGGCAGTCGGAGAGATCGGGCAGGTGGCCCTCCCGGGTGTGAATCACCATGTAGCGGCCGTCGCGCATGGTGGCCAGCACCTGCTGCAGGGGCTTGATCACGCGACGCAGCTGGCTCACGTCGTTGCCGAGCTGCTCCCCGAACCCGCCTCCCTCCACGAAGTCGCGCTGCATGTCGATCACCAACAGCGCCGTCCGTTTGGGATCGAACTCGAACTCGTAGGGCTCGGCTTCGACCTTCAGCTTCGAATCCGCCATCAGCTCCTTTCTCCTTTGCCTGCGCGGACGGTGCCGACCAATCGGGTCCCGGTCTCGCCCTCGAGCGCAGCCGCGAGCCGGTCGGTCGACGTGATCAGCACTTCGCCGCCGCCCGCTCGCAGGTAGTCGAGGGCGGCCTCGATCTTCGGTCCCATGCTTCCCGGCGGGAACTGGCCTTCTTTCAGGTGCCGCTCCGCCTCCTCGAGCGTCATCCGGTCGAGGAAGCGCTGATCCGGCTTGCCGAAGTTCACCGCGACCTGCGGCACGCCTGTCGTGATCACGAAGAGGTCGGCGCCGATGCCCGCGGCGAGCAGCGCGGAGGCGAAGTCCTTGTCGATCACCGCCTCCACGCCGCGGAAGCCGCCCCCGGGCTGCTCCACCACCGGGATGCCCCCGCCGCCGGCGGCGATGACGATGAAGCCTTGGCGCACCAGCGCGGCCACCGCCTCCAGCTCGACGATTCGCTTTGGTCGGGGCGACGCGACCACGCGCCGCCAGCCGCGACCGGAGTCTTCGACCATCGCCCAGCCCTCGCGCGCCTGCAGGTCCTTGGCCTCCTCGGGGTTGAACCACGAGCCGATCGGCTTGGTCGGGTGTCTGAACGCGGGATCATCCTCGTCGACGACGGTGTGCGTGATGACCGCGACCACCGCTCGCTCGACGCCCGCGGCGCGCAGCTCGTTGGTGAGGGCCCCGCTCACGATGTAGCCGATTCCTCCCTGCGAATCGGCGACAGCGACGTCGAGCCCGATGCGGGGGATGTTGGTGTCTATGCGCGCCACGATGTCCGAGCGGCGCAGGATGAAGCCGGCCTGCGGTCCGTTGCCGTGGGTCACCACCACCGTCCAGCCGTGGCCCACCATGGCGGCGATCTCGCGCGAGATCCTGCCCGCGGCGACGAACTGGTCGGCGATGCTGCCGTGCTTGTTGTCCGGCACGAGCGCGTTGCCGCCGATGGCGACCACCGCGGTGCGGCTGCTCACAGCGACTCCTCGACCGCGGCGAGCGCCTCGACGAAGCACTCCATCGGGGCGCGCGTTATCCCCGCGCCGATCTGGCCGATGCCTGGCCGGCGGTGTGCGATGCCGGTATCGATCACGGGCGCGGAGCCCGTGTCGAGGACCTTGCGCAGGTCGATCCCGGTCGGGCTGCCGACGAAACCGAGTGGCGGCAGCTGGAAGTCGCGGCTGCGGGCGAGCGTGATGTCGGCCATCTCGATGCTGTAGGCCATGGCGTCCGCCGGCGTGCCGCCGACGAAACCGACCACCGCCGGCGCCGCGGCCATGGCGAAACCCCCGATGCCGGCCGTCTCCGTGATCGCGCTGTCGCCCAGGTCCGGGTTGGCGTCCTGGGGGCCGTAGCCCGGGAAGTAGAGACCGTCAGGCACCGGCGCCGCGGTGACGAACCAGCGCTCACCGCAGCCGCTGATGCGGATGCCGAAGTCGACGCCGTTGCGGGCCATCGTGGTGACGAGCGTGGAGTGGGGGACACCCTCGCCCGCCGCGGTCATGAGCTTGCAGGCGGCCATGTTGGCGTTGAGCGAGAAGTGATTGTTCTCGCGCATGAACTCGAGCACGCGCACTCCCGCCTCGCCCTGGCGGGCCAGCGCGGGCGCGAGCTGCCGGCTCCACAGCGAGGTCGAGCCGACGTTGCGGTTGTGGCACTCGTCGCCCATCTGCAGGGCCTGGGCGATGATCGACTTGATGTTGACCGGCTCCTTAAGCGAGCGGAGCGCCGCCGCCAGCGTCGGCCCGACCTCGGCGTTCATCCACCGCAGCTTGTCCAGCACCTCGCCGTCGTTGGCGCCGAAACGCAGCGCCTTGCCGATGCCCTCGTTGAGGTTGGAGTAGGCGCGCCGGCCGGTCGTCGGGTCCTCGAGCACGTAGACGGGCATCGAAGGCGAGATCACCCCCGCCATCGGTCCGACCGCGTCGTGGTGATGGCAGGGCGCGAACTTCACCTCGCCCGACGCGGCGAGCTTCTCTGCGCGTTCCAGGTCCGGCGCCCAGCCCTCGAGCACGATCGCGCCGGCCAGCGCGCCGCGCATCGGGCCGCACATGCGCTCCCACTCGATCGGCGGCCCCGCGTGCAGGAGCAGCCTCGACTCGCCAAGCGCGGGGATCGCGTCGCGCGCGGGCACCACGTCGACCATCACAGCCTGCGCGGCAAGGACGCGCTCGATCGCGGTCGCGTTGCCCTTCTCGATCCGCTCGTCGTTCATCATCCGGGCCAGCCGCATCGCGGCTTCGGCGTCGCCCAGCGCGGGCGGCCTCCAGTCGAGCGTGACGACCGAGACGCCGGCCGCGGCCAGCGGCTCCGCGAAACTTGCGAGCCCGACGTTGACCGCCTTTAGCTCACCGGCCATCAGCTCGTTGAGCGCGTTCACACGCGGGCTCCCACCAGGTCCGCGGCAAGCTGCACCGCCGCAGTGCTGTTCGGGGCTAGGACCGCGCCGGCCCCGCTGAGCTTGCGCTGCTGCTCGGCCAGGCCCTGCCGGTCGCCGGCTGTGCCGCATATGAAGGCGACCACGACCGGCCCGCCCTCGGCCTCGCCGATCACGGGCGCCAGCGCCCCGGCGGGGTCGTCCGCCGAGCCTGTGCCCAGCACGACGTCGAGCAGCACGACCGCGGTATCCGGCGCATGGACCGCCGCGCGCACGAACTCCACGCGCAGCGTCGGGTCGATCATCGGGTGCGGCCGGCCGACGGTGAACTCGTCGCCGCCGAGGTCGAGCACGAGGTGGCCCGCCGGGAACACGATCGGCTGGCCGCTCACCCAGTGGCCGATCGAGGTCTTCACCTCGCCCAGGAGAAGGCCCGCCTCGTAGGCGAACGTGCCGCCGGAGAACAGGGCCCGGATCGACGTCCGTCCGGGGCCGAGGCTCGTGGCGACGCTTGGCGCCGCCGCGGCGTGCATCGCCCGGCCGAGGCTGAGGCTGGCCGCGATCTCGGCCGCCTCGGCGAGCGTCGCAGCGGGGTGGACGTTAGGCGCGCTGGCCTCGAGCCTGGAGCCGATGAAGTTGACGACCACCTGTTTTTCCGAGCGCGCGGCGCGCTCCATCACGCTCCTGGCCACCGACGGTGCGGGCGGCTTCGAGACCAGCACCATGACTCTCGTCGACGGGTCCGCTTCGAGCGCATCGAAGGCGAACAGCATCGAGCGCGCGCCGACTTTCTCCGACAGGTCGTGGCTGCCCACGCCGATCAGCTGGCTGATGCCCGCGCCTGCGGCGTCGATCAGGCACGAGATCTCCTGGCTCCCGGTGCCCGAGGCGCCGATCAGCCCGATGTCCCCCCGGCGAACGACGTTCGCGAAGCCGAGCGGGATGCCGTTGATGATGGCGGTGCCGCAGTCGGGGCCCATGACCAGCAGCCCGCGCCGCTGAGCCTCCTGCTTGAGCGTCAGCTCCTCATCGAGCGAGACGTTGTCGCTGAAAAGGAAGACGTGCATACCTAGCTTGAGCGCCTTGAGGGCCTCGGCCGCGGCGTAGGCGCCAGGTGTCGAGATGAGGGCGATGTTGGCCCCGCTTGTTTGAGCGAGAGCGCGAGGCGGGCGCTCGCCCGCCGCCGACGCGGGCTGGGGCCTGGTGTCGAGTCCCGCTTCGGCTTTGGCGAGAAGATCGTCGAGGAGGTTCTCATCCGCGCGCACCGCGATCACCAGGTCGTTCGGCCCTGCGGCGTCACCCGCGTCGTCGAGCAGCCCGGCCTCGCGCAGGATGTCCATGTTGGCGGGCGTGCCCATCATCAGCGAGGCGTCCTCGACCTCCGACCGCGCCGTCAGCGAGGCGGCGATGCGCATCAGCACCACCGAGTCGAAGTATGCGTTGCGCTTGACCCGCGTCCGGGCGACCCCCGTCATCCAGCCGCAACTTTAGGCGCGCCAGTCCAGGCCGTCGATGGCGCCTCCTGCCGGAAATTGGGGCGGCGCACTGGCAAGGATCGCCATATAGTGCGAGGGTGCACCGGGTGGGGATCTCGGTCCGGGAGGCACTGCGCCTACCCTCGCTGGCCCGGGGCCGCCTGGTGGCAGGCGCGCGCGGCCTCGACCGCCGCATCACCTCCGTGAACATGATGGAGGTGCCCGATATCGGCGCCTACGTGCGCGCCGGCGAGCTGCTGGTCACGACCGCCTACCCGCTGCGCGACGACGCCGCCGCGCTCGACGAGCTGGTCGGCATGCTGGCCTCCCGAGACCTCGCCGGCCTGGCCCTCAAGCCCCGCCGCTACATCGACGCCCTGCCCCCGGCCATGCTGGGCGCCGCCGAGCGACTGGACTTCCCGCTCATCGAGCTGCCGGACGACGCGTCCTTCAACGACGTCCTGGCCGACGTGCTGGGGTCGATCCTCAACCGCCACGCGCTGCAGCTGGAGCGGGCGCGCGCCATTCACGACCGGCTGAACGCGGTCGCGCTGGCGGGCGGCTCGCTGCACGAGCTGATCGACGCGCTCTCGTCCCTGGTCGGCCACGCCGGCGCGGTGTTTGACACCCACGGCGAGGTGGTGGCGTCGGTGGGCGTGCAGCCCGAGTCGCGCGCTCCATGCACGTCGCGGCCGATCCAGGCCGGCAGCCAGCGGCATGGCGAGATGGTCCTGTGGGCGGACGAGGCGGAGCTCGGCGCGGACGGAGTCATCGCGCTGGAGCACGCGGCCACCATCGCGGCGTTGGAGATCGCACAGGCCCGCCTCCTCCTGTCACGTGAGCAGCGCCATCGCGTCCTGCTCCTGGAGGAACTGGTCTCAGGCCGGCCGCGCAACCCTGGCGAGATTGCCGAGCGGGTGGCCGCATACGGCTGGAACCTGGCCACGCCGCGCGCGGCGATCGTGGTCGTGCTTCGCGACGAATCGGGTGATTCGCCGGAGGTAGGCGGCAGGCCGCTCGAGGATCAACTGCTGGGGGTCGCGCGCTCTGTGCTCGGCCGGGAGGCGATCGGGTGGGGCCTGCGCACCGGCATCGCCATCCTTGCGGACGCGGACCGCGAGGCGGCCGGCCGGCTGGCGGCGGCGATCCGGCGCGAGCATCCGCAACTGCACAGCGCGGTCGGGATCGGGCGGCGCTGCGCCGGCCTTGATGGCCTGCATCACAGCTACCGCGAGGCGACGGAGGCGGCCTCCCTGGGCCACGAGCTCAGGGGCTCCGATTTCGTTCTTACCTACGACGAGCTCGGCGTGTACCGATTGCTACAGTCGCTCGTCGCCGACGGCTTGCTGCGCCGCTACTGCGAGGAAACGCTGCGCCCGCTTCTCGAGTACGACCACAAGCACCGTGGATCGCTTGTGCGCACGCTGGAGGTGTACCTCCGGCACGAGCGAAACATGGCCGCCGCCGCGCGCGAACTGTTCGTGCACTACAACACCTTGCGATACCGCCTGCAGCAGATCTCGGCGCTCACAGGTGGCCTCGACCGTCACCCCACGAGCCGGCTGGGGCTGGAGGTCGCGGTCCACGGTTTGAAGCTGCTGCGCTGAAAGTTGCGATGGCGTCCGTTGGCCGGACCGAGTTTCAGTGCGGCGAGCGACGAGTCCTGGCCGGTATGCGGCCAGTCACCAGACCAGCGATCATTCTGATCATCGTGTGGCTGCCTCTGGTGGGCCGGGCACTGCTGGGTGGCTGAAGCGGAAGTGAACATCTATCTCCAGATCGGGTCGATCCTGTTCGTGATAGGGGGGTTGTTCGACGCCCTCATCGGAGCCGCGACGCCGATCGTTACGCGGGCGACGAGGCCCAACATCTTCATGCTTTCAGCGCAGTCCGACCTCTTGCTGTTCGGCAGAAACCCGGCAGACCTCCTACACGACAGCACCTCGTTGGCGCTGCTCTATCGGTTGACGTTCGACCTGATCGGCACGCTCCTTCTCGTCTTTGGGCTCCTGGTGACGGCGCTGGCCTGGTTCGGGCTTCGCCATGGCGAGTGGTGGGCGCTCTGGACTCTGGTTGGGGTCGAAGTCATATTCGTCGCCGGATGGATGGTCGTATTGAGTCTTTACGTTCAGCGCGGCATACCGATTCAGTGGACGGCACTGCCGCCCAATCTGTTGGTGCCGGCGATACTGCTCATCCCGGCGGGCGTGCTCAGCGCTATCGGTCTCTCGCAGCACTGATACACGTGTCAGGCGGCGGCTTTCACGCCGAATTGAAAGGCCCGGCGCGAATCTGGTCACCGCAGCGATGAATTCCAGGCAGCGCCGGAGTCTCTATCTTCGGCATTAGATCCCCGACGCACCCAAGGAGCACGACCATGACCACCGATAGGACCACCCAGGCGAAGGGCACCGGTCAGTACGCCGAGGTCAAC
>WNGB01038142.1_pt1 | contig 10654 bp, 9 predicted proteins | sample 5400681 | NCBI WGS metagenome assembly WNGB01 (sample SAMN13153367, study PRJNA577476) | soil metagenome | isolation source: 115 cm soil or saprolite under grassland replicate 2 | place: USA:California | collected 2016-06-15 | reverse complement strand
GAGGGGTGGCTGGCAGAGCATATGCTGATCCTTGGGATCGAGGAACCGAGCGGGCGCACCACCTACGTTGCTGCCGCCTTTCCAAGTGCCTGTGGCAAAACCAACATGGCGATGCTGGTCCCACCGGCCAGTCAAAAGGGGTATAAAGTATGGACCGTGGGGGAGGACATTGCCTGGATGAACCCTGGACCTGATGGCCGACTGTGGGCGATCAACCCTGAGGCGGGCTTCTTCGGCGTCGCCCCGGGCTCGAACTCACGTACCAACCCTAATGTCATGGCGACGATTCGCAAGAACACCATCTTTACCAACGTCGGCTTGACTCCCAACAACACGCCGTACTGGGAAGGGATGGATGGCCCCGCCCCGTTTGAGGCCTTGGATTGGCAAGGTCAGCCCTGGACCCCCGAAAGTTTTACCAAGGTGGCGCATCCCAACTCGCGCTTCACCACGCCCGCGCACCAGTGTCCATCGATCTCGCCGCAATGGGAAAATCCGCACGGTGTCCCTATCTCAGCGATGCTGTTTGGTGGCCGTCGCGCCAATCTCATCCCGTTGATCTACCAGTCGTTCAACTGGCAGCACGGCGTGTTCCTCGGGGCTACGATGGCGTCTGAGACCACGGCGGCAGCAACCGGTGCGGTGGGCGTGGTCCGGCGTGATCCCATGGCCATGTTGCCATTCTGCGGCTACAACATGGGAGACTACTTCGGCCACTGGCTGCGTCTAGGTGAACGCCTGTCCCAGCCCCCTTTCGTCTTCCGGGTCAATTGGTTCCGCACCAATGAATCGGGCCAGTTCCTATGGCCTGGCTTTGGTGAGAACCTACGTGTGTTACGCTGGGTGCTCGGGCGTGTGTATGGTGAGATCGGGGCTGCTGAGACGGCCCTTGGCTACCTCCCGCATCCTACAGACCTTGACGTGACGGGCTTAGATGTGACGCCAGCAGCGCTCCAGGAACTATTTGCCGTTGACCGTGATGGTTGGCGTGAGGCAGTGGCCGGTCAACAGGAATTTTTCAAACAATTCGGTGACCGCCTGCCCAAAGCCATATGGCAAGAGAGCGAAGCCTTGGCGCGCCGGCTCTAGATGCCCCAGGCGCCTTGAGGCGAGAGGTGTAAGACGGCAGGTGGCAAGCTGTCGCTCGCCTCAAGGGTTCTGAGGGCCGCTCACGGGTCTCCATATGGCCCTGTGGCCTCAGGGGGGACTCATGGCATTTTAAGGGCAAGTATCAGGATGCCCTCTCGTCCTATAAGCGCCCACTGCAACGGGCCAGACAAGTCAAATTTCCCTAGAAGATTGCCGCCAACCTGGCCACGCCCATCCTCCCATGGTGTTGTGTTCACCGAAGCTTTTGACTACAATGCCCCTACGGTAATGAGCGTGCGCCTGGGCGTGCGCTACGGGGCAGAGCATGCAGGAAGAAGGAACCATCATGAACGGTGCAGAAAGCCTGGTGCGCACGCTGGTTGGCGGTGGGGTGAACGTGTGCTTCACCAATCCTGGAACCTCTGAGATGCACTTCGTCGCGGCGCTCGATAAGGTCGAGGGCATGCGCTGCGTACTGGCGCTCTTTGAGGGGGTGGTCACGGGCGCGGCGGATGGCTACTGGCGTATGCTCGACAGGCCAGCGGCAACGCTTCTGCATTTGGGGCCAGGACTCGGGAACGGCCTGGCCAATTTGCATAACGCCAAGAAAGCCAATTCAGGGATCGTCAATATTGTGGGGGAGCACGCCACGCATCATATCAAGTACGACGCGCCACTCACCGCGGATATCGAAGGCATTGCACGGCCGGTGTCACACTGGGTGAAGACCTCGACTGAGGCGCGCATGGTGGCAGCCGATGGGGCTGAGGCCATCGCCGTGGCCTCGACGCCCCCAGGACAGGTCGCTACGCTCATCCTCCCTGGAGATACGGCGTGGAACGAGGGCAGCGGCCCCGTCGCGGTGCCGGCCATTCCCAGGCGCGCCAAAGTCGCGGAGGATGCGGTGCAACACGCCGCCAGGGTCCTGGCGCAGGGGCCGGGGACCATGCTTTTACTTTCCGGTGCGGGCGTGCACGAACGAGGGCTCGCGCTGGCTGGCGCCATCGCCGACAAGACCGGGGCGCGCCTGATGGCCCAGGGCTCGAACGCACGGATGCAGCGCGGTGCTGGGCGGGTGCCGATCAATCGCGTCCCATACCCGGTGCCACAAGCGTTAAACGTGCTCAAGGATGTGCAGCGCCTGATCCTCGTCGGTGCCAGGGCGCCGGTGGCCTTCTTTGGCTATCCCAATCAGCCGAGTATTTTAACGCCAGAAGGATGTGCCATATCGACGCTTACCACGCTGGAGGACGACATCGTTGATGCGCTTGAGCGCCTCGCCGACGCGGTGGGTGCCAAGGTGCAGGATGCCCCAGTGCAGCAGCCTTTCACGCCAGCCCTGCCAGCAGGCGGGCTCGATCCGGACAAGATTGCCGCGATCCTTGGGAATGTGATCCCGGAACAGGCTATCGTGATCGATGAGTCTGTGACCACGGGCCGTGGCTTCCATCCGCTGACCGCTGGTGCACCGCCACACGACTGGCTGCAGAATATGGGTGGCTCCATTGGCTACGGTATGCCAGTGGCAGTTGGTGCAGCTCTCGCTTGCCCGGACCGTAAAGTCCTCGCGCTCATTGGTGATGGCAGCGGCATGTACACCGTCCAGGCCCTCTGGACTATGGCGCGCGAAGGCCTGAACATCACCGCGGTGATCTGGGCAAACCGCACGTATCAGATTCTGAAGGGAGAATTTGACAATGTCGGGGCCGGTAGACCAGGGCAGAAAGCCAACGACATGCTCGAAATCGGTCGTCCAGACCTCGACTGGGCGGCTCTGGCCACTGGCATGGGCGTCCCCGCGAGCCGCGTGGCGGACTGCGAGTCACTGACCAGGCAGTTACAGCGGGGACTGGCAGAGCCTGGGCCGTCTTTGATTGAGGGCGACATTCAGTCTGCGGGGAGGAGCCATGTCCGATACCTTGGAAATCGCCACCCTTGGCGGGGGATGCTTCTGGTGTGTTGAAGCCGTGTATCTGGAGTTACAAGGTGTGCACAGCGCCGTGTCCGGCTATGCCGGTGGGACGGTAGAAAATCCCACGTATTATCAGGTATGCGATGGCATCACCGGGCACGCAGAAGTCGTGCAGATTGCCTTTGATCCAACCATCATTACGTTTGCAGACATCCTCTATGTCTTCTGGCGTACGCACGATCCAACCACCTTGAACCGACAAGGCTATGATGTCGGGACACAATACCGTTCGGTGATTTTGTATCACAGCGAGCAGCAAAGAGCCATGGCGGAAAAATCCAAGCAGGACACCGAGGCGTCCGGGCTCTGGCCTAGACCTATGGTCACGGAGATTAGCCCCTTAACCACGTTTTACAAGGCTGAAGACTACCATCAAAATTATTATCGCGACAATCCGTATCAGCCCTACTGTCTGGCGATTATCGACCCCAAAATCAAAAAGCTCAGGAAAGAGTTTCAGGCGAAGCTCAAAGATGCCCTCCATAGATGAAGACGGAAAGGTGTGGCTATGGGACATCTGGCAGGGTTAAAAGACTATTTGGATACGGGGTATAAGCGTTCCGTCTTTGATCAGGCTTGCGCTTCCCACACGCTTTGGACTTTGCATCTCCATGGCCAGCGCACGGTGCAGGCTAGCATTGTGGAAAACCACACGTACGATCTCACCGTGGCCATGGCGGATGCAGGGCAAGAAGAGCTACCAAAGATCCAGGTCAAATATTTGTATCCTGCCGAGCGGTCGGCAGCGATCAAGACGCTGATCAAAGTTGACAAGAAAGTGGCAGGACTCAAGCATGCACCTATTCCGGAACCGAGTAAACGGTATTTCATCAAAAACAAGACGCTTTTCCCCCTGATGAAAGATAAGCAAGTGCTCTTTTTTACCCTCCTTGAAGGGGAGATCATCAGAGGGATTATCGCCGATTTTAGTCAGTATGATATCACGATCAACTTGAAAGGAGGCCTACCGGTCATCATCTTGCGACACAGTATGTATGACGCACGGGATAAAACAGGACGCTGCCTGCTGAAGACTTTTCAAGACGAACACCAGGACTGGCAAAAAAGTCCTCTCTTTGTCCCGTCTTAGTCCAAATTGCTGGCGGAGCGCTGGAAGCGGGTCACAACATTTGGGTCCGGGTGCAGGGCTATGCCTGGCATGTCTTTCCCCTCATAATCTAACATGGAGAGCACATAGCGTATACTTTCTAAGCGGGCTTTGCGTTTGTTATTCGCTTTCACAATAATCCAGGGACTCAAGGTGGTATGCGTTTTACTAAACATGACCTCTTTGTACTTTGTATACGCATCCCAGAGTTTCTGGGATTCCTCATCAATGGGACTGAGCTTCCACTGCTTTAAGGGATTCTTGGCGCGCGTGTTAAATCTGTGCGCTTGTTCTTCTTTTGAAATCGAGAACCAGAATTTGATCAAGGTGATCCCATCTTCGAAGAGCATATGTTCAAACTCAGGTACTTGCCGCATGAAACGTTCATAGTGCTCCGGCGTGCAGAAGCCATGCACAGGCTCGACGACGGCGCGGTTATACCAACTACGATCAAAAAATACAATCTCGCCGCGGTTGGGTAATTGTTTGATGTAGCGTTGGAAATACCACTGCCCCTGTTCTTCCACAGTGGGCACGGGTAGGGCGACGACGCGCATGGCCCGAGGATTCAGATGCTCTGTAAACCGCTGAATGGTACCCCCTTTGCCGGCGGCATCGCGACTCTCAAAGATAATGGCCAGGCGTTTGTTTTTCTCTTGCACCCAGCGTTGCATTTTTACCAATTCGATTTGTAACTTTTCCAGTTATTGCTCATATTTGAGCCGATGTTTTATCTTGCCAATGTCTATGGTTTTTGCCTGGAGCAACTCCAGCAGTTGTTTCGGCGATTTTAAGTGGGCGAGTTCCTCGTACGTTAAAATCTGAGCATTCTCGCTCGCGGTGAGACTCGTCGTCCCATTTTCGTGTCCGAGCATAGCGGCATCTTGAGGGCTGGGCATCACCCCATACTCGTGTTCTACTGCCTTGATCTCAGCACAGCACGAAGCATAGACCCATCATCCAGAACACGTCATTGTAGGCCATCATAGTCGCCTGACGGTGGACCGCGCCAGACAACATTTTGATGGCACTGTCCTCTGCCACGCCCGGTGGGAGCCCGCTGCTGGCCAGGCGCCCTGAGAGATTGTCTATCGCCTGGGTCATTCTCCCGTCATACGGTGTCAGGTGGTCAAGCAGGCGGGCGCGATGAAAAGCCGTGCGGTGGACGATCTGGTTGGCTACCAGGGCGTAGCCCATGTTCCCACCGATGCGGCGCGAGAGCGTGTAGATGCCAGATGCCGCCGCCAGCAATGCTGGTGGTATAGCGCGCATGACGGCTGCCGACATGGAGCTGAACACAAACGCCATCCCAGCCCCAGTGAGCAGCAGGCCCGGCAGCATCCGTCCTGCCCCAGACTCGAGAGTGAGGCGTGCCAAGTCAAAATATCCTACCATCATGATCACCACGCCAAAGGCAATCACCAGACGGCTATCCACGCGACCGTAGAGGCGCCCAGCCACCGGGGCCGCGATGAGCATAATCAGCATGCGCGGCATCTGAGAGAGCCCGGAGTCCATCACCGAGTAGCCGCGCAACTGTTGAAAAAACAGCGGCAAAATGAAGATGCTGCCAAACGAAGTGAGCCCAAAGACCAGCCCCATACTCACGCCCCCAATGAGGGGGAGGTGTTGCAGCACCCGCAGGTTCACCACCGGTGATTCGACCCGTAACTCCCAACAGACTAAGGCGATCGAGGAGAGTAGCGTGATCAGTGCGGTGCACACAATAAAAGACGACTCGAACCAGCCTTCGCGCTCACCCCGTTCGAGAAAAATCTGTAACGTCGTCAGACTCACCGTGAGCAAGACAATACCCACGAGATCGATGCGGGTGATTGTACGACGCGCGTATGGAGGATCGACCAGCACTGTGGACGCGAGAAAAATGCCAACGAGTCCCACGGGCACGTTAATATAAAAAATCCATGGCCAGCCATACTCGTCGGTGAGCCATCCACCCAGGACAGGTCCCATGGCCGGGGCGACGACGACGCCCATCATATACAGCGCCATGGCCATGCCCCGCTCTTCCTCGGGGAAGGTCTCCAGCATAATGGCCTGAGACAGTGGGATCAGGCCTCCCCCACCAATGCCTTGCAGCACACGCCCCACGATCATCATCTCCAGCGACCGCGCAAAACCGCATAACACCGATGCGACAATGAAGAGGGCCAGGGACAGGGTATAAAAACGCTGGCGCCCCAGCAGGGCGCTGAACCAGGCAGCCATGGTCACCAGAATGATTTCGGCAATGCTATAAGACACTGCCACCCAGGTGATCGAGTCCAGTGGCACACCAAAGGTCCCGATCATCTGGGGCATGGCAACGTTGACGATACTTACATCCATGGCCGCTACGAAGCTCCCCAGCACCACTGTGCCGGCAATCGCCCATTTGCCGGCTGGGGCGTGGGTTGCCTCGACGTACGTCATCGCTCCTCCCTTCCTGCTGTCGCCAGGCGCTCTGCGCTGATGACTCTGGGGGCCCCTCCCTCTAATCCCTCTCCCCGAGGGAGAAGGGCCAGCACCGTTCTGGCATGTTCATGCAGCAACATCTTAACGAGCCCCCTGCCCTCTTGCAACCCGTGTAGGGCATTGCAATGTGCGCTTGACCCTGTGTACCATGTTGTTTAGGGGAACGCCATCGAGAGCCGTGCCTAGCATAGGTACTCTCTTACACCTTATGGCTTGCTTCTTGAGGGCCGCTACATGGGACTCTATCGTCGCTGTGCTATCTGTGTCAAAGCCTGCACCCGCGCTGTGCTGTGTGGCCTGTTGCTCTCTGTCAGTACCCTGGCATGGAGTGCTCCCACGCTGGCAGCCCCTCTCAAAGTAGCGGCAACCATTTTTCCACTCTATGATCTGGTACGCCAGGTGGCTGGCTCAGCGGTTGAGGTTATCCTGCTTGTGCCACCGGGGGCTAGCCCGCACACGTTTAGCGTGAAGCCAGGAACGGTGCGCACCCTCACGGGCTGTGTCGCCGTTTTTACCATTGGCCATGGCCTGGATGATTGGGCTGCACGACTGGCTCAGGAAGCCGGAGTGCAGCGTACCATCGTGACGGATGCAGGGGTGCCTTTACGCCGTGGCTATAGTGAGCCCCATGGGGCAGGACATACCCAGGCGCATACCGCGGCGCAGGATGCCATCGATCCGCACTACTGGCTATCCATTCCGAACGCCATGCGTATGGTACAATCCATTGTGGAGGTCCTTGGACAGCTCGATCCAGAAGCTCAGGCAGCCTATCAGCAGCGTGCCATCGCCTATCAGGAGCAACTGCGCAGTGCTGATGCCGAGATACGTCACTTGTTGGCAGATCTCCCACGGCGTGACATTGCCACGTTTCACATGGCCTTTGCTTACTTTGCGGAAACCTATGGCCTCAATGTGGTGGCGGTCTTCGAGCCGGCACCGGGGAAAGAGCCAGGACCGCGCTATGTCGAGGCCTTTCAACGGCAGGTCCGTGCCCACAAGCTCCGCACTGTGTTCATTGAACCGCAACTGTCAGAAGCCGCTCTGCGCGGTCTGAGCCAGGACCTGGGTATTACCCTGCAGAAGCTCAATCCGGAAGGCGGCGTCCAGGGTGTAGAGAGTTATATTGCGCTGATGCAGTATAATGCAGCACAGATTGCCGCGGCCCTCCGAGAATGAGACAAGTCTGCATGACGACCCAATACCGCGCTGTACGATCTACCCCTCTGGAGCATGCCTATGTTTGATGCCCTGGCATATCCTTTCATGCAACGGGCCCTGGCCGCTGGTGTGCTGGTGGGGGTGATGACAAGCCTCCTCGGCGTGCTGGTGGTGCTACGCCGCTCGGCCTTCTTCGGCGATGCCATTGCGCATGCGGCGTTGGCGGGTGTGGCCGCTGGTGTCTTGACGGGGTGCAACCCCCTACTGGCAGCGATGGGCGTGGGCGTGGGTATTGCCATGTCCCTGCATGTGGTGGAGCGTCGCAGTCGCCTCGCCCTCGATACGGTGTTGGGGTTTGTCCTCCCTTTTTTTCTGGCTGTTGGCGTGTTGATGCTGAGTCTGACACCAGGCTATCAACCAGAACTCGTGAGCTTTCTGTTTGGTAGCATTCTCACGGTGAGCCGTGATAGTCTGCTGGTGATTGCGCTGATCACGGTGGTGGTGCTGGGTTTTTTACTGCGTTTCCGCCACCAGCTCATCTTTGCCACTTTTGATGAGGATGCGGCGCAGCTCGCCGGCATTCGCGTGGGATTGGTGCTTACCGGTTATTATATTCTATTAGCACTGGTGATTATTGCTAGCATCCGTACCGTCGGTACTGTGCTCGTGACGGCGCTGTTAGTGATTCCAGCCGCCACTGCCAAACTGCTGGCACGCTCCTTGCGGCAGATGTTTGTGCTCACGCCAGTGCTGGGGACGGGGAGTGTGCTCGGCGGCATGCTTACTTCCTATTATCTCGACCTACCATCAGGGCCAGCGATTGTCGTGCTCTCTGGACTGCTGTTCCTGGGGGTGGGGCTAAGCCACAGCGACATCCTGGGTGTAAGACGGAGGTCTGGCTGACCGCTGCAAGCGGATTGCTGACCGCGCCCAAATGTGCTAGGTTCAGCACTGTGTAACAACACTGTCGGCATGGCAGAGGCAAGTTCCATGGAGCCGTCACTGTCAGAAATGCTGTCTTGGTAATCCTTTGGGTGTAAGGGAACTGGTGTGTCGGATATGATGACTCCCCTACGAGACCTCGTCAACGGAGGGATGGTCGGCATCTTGGTCAAAGGAGGGCTCATCATGATCCCTCTCCTGGCCGCATCGGTGATTTCCCTGGCGGTGATCATCGAGCGTTTTTTCTTCTGGCGGCGCGTACGGAAAAGCGCGAATGACACCATTATCCTGCAATTTGTCGAAGCCGGAAATGTGGAACAGGCCCAAAAGCTTGCCAATGAGTCACGCCACCCGGTGGCACGTGTCCTGCTCGCTGGCCTGGAATATCGGCAGCTCTCCCCTGCCACCGCCATGGAAGCCGCAGCCCAGGCTGAGTTGCGTCGTGTGAAAGCCTATCTCCCCATTCTGGATACCATCATCACCCTGGCGCCACTGCTGGGCTTGCTCGGTACCATCACAGGTATGATCAGTGCCTTTGGTATTGTCTCGGAAGCCGGCCTTGGGCAACCGACGGCCATCACCGGGGGGGTTGCCGAGGCCCTCATCGCCACCGCGACCGGTCTGTTCATCGCCATTATGACGCTCATCCCATACAATTATTTCCGCTCGCAAGTCGACCAGCTCACGGAGCGTATGGAGGAGCAGGCCAGCCGGCTCGAACTCTTCCTCTGCCATCGAGGGGCCTAGATATGCGTATCCCCCGGAAGCAGTCCGAGAAGGCGCGCATTGAAATCATCCCGATGATCGATGTGATCTTCTTTCTCCTCGTCTTTTTCATGATCTCGACGCTTTCAATGACCATCAACCGTGGTCTGCCGGTGAACCTGCCGACCGCGGCAACGTCCCAGAAGGAGATGCGCGATAATGTGAGTCTCACAGTGATGCAGGACGGCCACATGTTCCTCAATAAGGAACCGATTACCCTGCAGGATATGGGACCACGTGTCAAAGCCGCCTTGGCCTCTGATCCGCAGCTCGCCGTCGTGATCAATGCTGACGGGCAGGTGTTGCATAGTACTGTCGTTGATATTCTTGACGAACTGCGGCAGGCCGGCGTGTCCGGTCTGGCGATTGCCGTCAAGTCAGGAAAGAAGCCAGCCGGGTGATGCGGACGTCATTCTTCTCGGCTCTCCTGACCGCCCTCGTGCTCCATGTCGTGGGGCTGGCAGTGCTTTCGTTCGGCTGGCAAGCCTGGCATGTGCCCGTGCCTCTCTCCCAGCCGTCCTCGCCTGTATTGATGGCGGTGGTGCCTGTACCTGAGCCGACGCCTCCTCCGCAATCAGAATCCCCTCCTGAGTCAGTGCTGGCTTCCGAGATCGATGCGGTGCCAGAGCCCATACCCCCTACCCCTCTGCTGTCGGCCCCGATCACATTGCCAAAGCAGATCGAACCGACACCCCCCAAGCGGGTCGAGACACGCCCGAAACCTGCTCCACCCTCTCAAGTAGCGCCGGCGCATCAACCCAAACTGCCGCCAGCCCGCGAACGCCTGCAACGTCCTGTCCCTGTCACATCAGCACGGCGCGAGTCCACGCCCAGTCCGCCGCCAGGTCCACCCAACGAACCCATGGGGAGCGCGGGTAGTGGCTCGCCTGGGGCAGTGCCAGCTCAGGAAACGCCCCAGCGTCCCGCCCCTGTTGAGGGAACAGACGTAGGCCGATTGTTTGCCCGTGGAGATGTGCCAGTGGCGCTGAGACCTGGCAGCAGTGGCACAGGCGACTCCGATCAGAGAGGGGCTGGAAGCAGCGGAGAGGGTGATGGGCCTGGGGAAGGTAGTGCCCGTACCGGTGCTGGTCGTGGCGCTGGCGGTGGAGCAGGGACAGGGCGAGGCGGAGCTGGAGGGGGTG
>WNGB01036437.1_pt1 | contig 10654 bp, 10 predicted proteins | sample 5400681 | NCBI WGS metagenome assembly WNGB01 (sample SAMN13153367, study PRJNA577476) | soil metagenome | isolation source: 115 cm soil or saprolite under grassland replicate 2 | place: USA:California | collected 2016-06-15 | reverse complement strand
ATCCCGGCAAAGGACCGCGCCCGCTCCGATGCCTATTTCGAGGGTGGCTATTGGATCCAGCTCTGGGACTTCCTCCTGACCGTCGTCGTGATGCTGCTGCTCCTGGGCCTGGGCTGGTCGCGGCGCCTCCGCGACTGGGCCGAGCGCACCTGCCGTTGGCACTGGCTGCAGCCGTTGGTCTACTACGGCGGGTTCACCCTGATCACCGCCACGCTCACGTTCCCCTTCGCGGTCTACACTGGTTTTCTCCGGGAGCACGCCTACGGCCTGGCCACGCAGAGCTTCGCCGGGTGGATGCGTGACCAGCTGGTGGGCCTGGCGCTCAATCTGCTCCTGGGCGGGCTTTCCGTCGCCGCCCTCTACGCGGTGGTGCGCCGGCTGCCTCGCAGCTGGCCAGCCTGGGGGGCGCTGGTGGCGGTCGCGCTGACCATCGTCACCTTCCTGATCGGGCCGGTGTTCATCGCGCCGCTGTTCAACAAGTACACCCCACTGACCGACGCCCGGATCCGCGATCCCATCCTGCGGCTCGCTCGGGCCAACAGCATCGCGGTCGACCGGGTCTACGTGGTGGACGCCTCCCGGCAGACCACCCGGATCAGCGCCAACGTCTCCGGCATCCTCGGCACCCAGCGCATCTCGCTCAACGACAACTTGCTCCGCCGCTGCACCCTGCCGGAGATCCAGGCGGTCATGGGCCACGAGATGGGGCACTACGTCCTCCATCACGCGTACCAGATGGTGGTGTTCTTTGCCCTGGTCATCGTCGCGGGCTTCGTCGTGCTGCGCAGCGGTTTCGCCTGGGCCGCCGCCCGATGGGGACAGCGCTGGGGCGTCCGCGGCATCGACGACCCCGCGGGATTCCCCCTCGTGGTGCTCGTCTTCTCGATCTACCTGTTCGTCCTGACGCCGGCCATCAACACCTACATCCGGGCCAACGAGTCGGCCGCCGACATCTTCGGGCTCAACGCCGTCCGGGCGCCCGACGCGTTTGCGCTGGTCGATCTCAAGCTGGTGGAATACCGGAAGGTCGACCCGGGCCCGATCGAGGAGTTCCTCTTTTACGACCATCCGAGTCCGCGGGCCCGCATCTACCAGGCGATGCAGTGGAAAGCGGAAGAGCTGGCGCCCCCGGCGCCCTAGGGCTCGAGGGTGGGATCGATGGTCGGGTCGATCCGCGCCAGGCAGGCCGGGCAGAGTCCGTGGGTGAAGTCCGCCTCCGAGTGCCGGCTGATATACGTCTCCAGCTGCTGCCAGGAGCCATCGTCCGCCCGGATCTTCTTGCACGACGCGCAAATCGGGAGCAGCCCCCGGAGCACCTTGAGGCCGGTGAGGGCCTGCTTCAGCTCCTCCTCGCGCTCGGTTTCCCGGCGGCGCCGCTCGGTGATGTCGGTGAACGAGACCACGACCCCATGAACGGTCTTGTCCCGGTGCCGGAGCACCGGCTGCGAGTTGACCTCGAGCCAGACGGTCTTGCCGTCTGCCTGCGCGAGCCCGAGCACGATACGCAGACAGGGCTGCCCGGTGCGGAGGGTAATGGCGTCGGGGCGGGTCTCCCGGCTGAACGGCGAGCCGTCGTCGTGGATGACCCGCCAGGGAGGCTCCGTCGCCCCGAGTCCGAATAGCCGGTCGGGCGTCGTGCCGAGAATCCGCTCCGCAATCGCGTTGAACTCCTTTACCGAACCGTCCGCGCCGCAGAACACGATCCCTTCCTCCAGCGCCGCGAGCACGGCGGTCGACCGCTGCTCGCTCTCCCGCAGCTTCTGCTTGGTGTGCCAGAATTCGGTGATGTCCACTGCGTGCCCGATCACGTACGGGGCGTCCGGGCCCTCTTCGTGGAGCACGTTGCGATAGGCCCAGAGGCGCTCCTCACCGTCGCGGCGATTGAGCCGCAGCACCCCGTTATCGATCTTCTGTCGCCGAATCCGCTCGAGGTATTCGTCGAACAACGGCTGCATCCGGGGCGCCAGCAGATGCCGGCCGTTCCGGCCGATGAGCTCCGCCGGCGTAAAGCCGAGCTCCGCTGCCGAGACCGGGTTGGTGTAGCGCAGCACGCCGCTAAGGTCGTGGACGCAGATCAGCCCCTGACTCTGCTCCACGATGCTGCGATACATGCGCTCCGCCGATCCGGCTCGGGGCTTCTTCGTCACGACGGCTTTCACCTCGGGCGCGGGACCGCCTGCAGGTTGGCTGGAGAGTGGGGGAGGGGAGATTCACAGATACGGAGCGAAACAGCCGGTGTCAAGCGAACCATCTGTCCTGGCCGCCAGGCTCTTCCGTTCAGCGCGCCACGTCTTCCCGCAGCACCGCGTACAACACCACATCCTCGAAGCGCCCCCACTTCCGGACCCGCTGGCGCAGCACGCCCTCGCGTCGCATCCCGGCCCGCTCGAGCACCCGCCCGGAAGCCGGGTTCCGCGCCATGTGATGGGCATAGATCCGGTTGAGGCCCAGCCGCCCGAGCCCGAGATCGACCACAGCTCGCGCCGCTTCCGTGGCGAAGCCCTGGTTCCAGTAGGGCACCCCGATCCAGTACCCCAGCTCGGCCTGGAGATGCTCGGGATCGATCTCCCGCAGCGAAGCGCAGCCCACCAGACGCTCATCCGTCCGCCGGTGCAGCGCGAAGATCAGCTCGCGGCCCTCGGCCAGCGCCTCCTGCTGGAACGCGATGAACTGCTCCGCATGGGCCAGCTCGTACGGATGCGGAATGACCAGCGTGGTATCGGCGATCTCCCGGGCGCCCGCGAGCCGCTGAAGCTCGGCTGCTTCCTCCGGCTCGAACCGCCCCAGCACCAGGCGCTCGGTCTGGATCGTAGGCACGTCGATCACGCGCCCCGTCCCGGCGACCGCCGTTTATCCACGGGGCGCCAGCGCACTCTCGCCAGCGCCACCCTGCCCCGCAGATCGAATCCGACCCCTTCCTGCTCGAGCCGCATGCGCTGAGACAATTCATCCCCGGGCCGCCGGCGCCGGCTGACTTCGCCCTTCGCGTTGATGACCCGGTGCCACGGCAGGCCCGTCCCCTGGGGCAACGCGTGCAACGCGTAACCCACCTGCCGGGCGTGACCCGGCAAGCCCGCGAGGGCTGCGACCTGTCCATAGGTGGCGACCCGGCCGCGAGGGATTCGCCGCACGACTGCGTAGATCCGCTGGTAGGAGTGGGAAGCGGGCGACGTCACCGGCGGCGAGTCATGATGTCCGGTCCGCCAGGCGGCGGACGAACTTGAGCCCGGACCAGACCTCGTCGACCGCACAGACCTTCACGTCCACCAGCCCCGCCCGCAGTCCGATTTCCCGGACCACCTCGTCGGTCAGGTCGGTATCGACCTTCGCCGCCCTCTTGGGCCAGGAGACCCACACCATGCCGTCGTCGGCGAGAGATCGGGAGACCGCGGGGAACTGCTTTTCCAGCTCCGCACGGCGGGTCGCGAAGCAATGAACGAAGCGGGTGCGCTTACCGAGTCGGTTGACGAAGGTGACGTCGGCGGGGACCGGCTGGAGCAGGCTGAGGTAGGCCGGCGGGGCGGCGAGCGCGGTGACCACCGTTCCCGGCTTGATGCCGAGCTTCTCGACCAGCGACTTCCCGGAATACCCGGCCATCACCGTTCCCGGAACGTGTCGCAGGCCTCCAGGCGGCCGGAGCCGAACCCTTCCTGGAACCAGTGCGTACGCTCCTCTGCGCTGCCGTGGGTGAAGGCCTCGGGGTGCACCGTGCGGCCGCCCATGCGCTGGATGCGGTCGTCACCTACGGCGGCCGCGGCACTCATCGCTTCTTCGGTGTCGCCCTGCTCCAGAAGATCGCGGCGGGCGGTGGAGTTGGCCCAGATACCGGCGTAACAGTCGGCCTGGAGCTCGAGACGGACCGACAGCGCGTTGGCCAGCTCGGGCCGGCGGCGCTGCGTCTCCCGCACCCGTTCTTCGGTGCCGAGCACCCGCTGAACGTGATGGCCGATCTCGTGCGCCAGCACGTACGCCTGGGCGAAGTCCCCCGGGGCGCCGAACCGGCGCCGCAGCTCGTCGTAGAAGCCAAGGTCGATGTAGACCTTCTCGTCGCCGGGGCAATAGAACGGGCCGGTCGCCGCCTCGGCCGAGCCGCACGCCGACTGGACCGCGTCGCGGAAGAGCACCAGCTTGGCGCGCCGGTAGCTCGCACCCTGCGCGGGCAGCAGCCGGTCCCAGGTTTGCTGGGCGTCGTCCAGCACGAACGACACGAAATCAACGAGCTTCTCTTCCTCCGGCGAGCTGGCGACCTCCCCGCTGGCCGCAGCGGCCGGCCCTTCGCCTCCGCCGAGCAGACTCAGGAAGTCGCGCTTGAACACGAGGCTCAGGATCAGCAGCACGACCACGCCGCCGAGCCCGAGCCCCTTTCCACCGCCTGGAAGGAAACCCCCGCCGCCCCCGCCGCCGCGACGGTCTTCGAGGTCCTGACTCCGGCCACCCGGTGTCCACCGCACAGCGCACTCGCAGGCTGGTTTCCTCGAACGCTATCCTACTCCCGCTGCAGCCGCCACTCGACCAGGGTCTTCGCAGCCAGCGTCACCAGCGCGAGCAGGACGAGCAGCGAGGCGACCGCGAACGCACCCACGAAGTCGAAGTTGTACTCGTTGTAGAGGATCTCGACGTGCAGCGGCATCGTGTTGGTCACGCCTCGGATATGGCCCGAGACCACGGACACCGCACCAAACTCACCCATGGCGCGGGCGTTGCACAGAATGACGCCGTAGAGGAGACCCCAGCGGATGTTGGGTAGCGTCACCCGCCAGAACATCTGCCACCCGGTCGCGCCCAGCACCACCGCCGCTTCCTCGTCTTCGGTCCCCTGCGCTTCCATCAGCGGAATCAGCTCGCGCGCCACGAAGGGAAAGGTCACGAAGATCGTGGCCAGCACGATGCCGGGGACCGCGAAGATGACGGTGATGTCGTGCGCCTCGAGGGCAGATCGATGAAGGTGATCAGCACGTTCTTGCCGGGGAACGAGAACTTCGCGATGGCCCAGGCCGCCGCGACCCCGAACACCAGGTTGAGCGGCACCGCGATCGCGGCGGCGAGCAGGGTGAGCCGGATCGCGGCCAACGCATCGGGCGTCACCAGCTCGCGGCCGTAAGCGGCGAGGCCTTTGGCCAGCGCCTCCGCAAACACCGAGGCCAGCGGCAGGACCAGAAACACGCCCAGGAACGCGAGCGCAACTGCGGTCAGGGTCCAGCGCACCAGGGGAGACTCGGTAGTGGCAGCGGTCGTTCGCTCCGCGGCGGGCGCCCCGGCGTGAATGGTCCCGGTAACGGCGGTCATGTCTGCCTCACCCCGTCGCCTGCCGGCGACCCAACCACTGCAGCAGGTTGATCCCCAGCAGCAGAGCGAAGGAGGTCACCAGCATGACCCCCGCGATGGCGGTGGCTCCCGCGTAGTCGAACTGCTCCAGCTTGGTCATGATCAGGAGCGGTGCGATCTCGGTCTTCATCGGCATGTTGCCGGAGATGAAGACCACCGAGCCGTACTCCCCGATGGCCCGCGCGAAGGCGAGGGCAAAGCCGGTGAGGATCGCCGGCCCCAGCATCGGGAGGATCACCCGCCAGAAGATCTGGCCCCGGGTGGCGCCGAGGCTGGCCGCGGCCTCTTCCATGTCCACTTCCAGGTCCTGCAGCACCGGCTGCACCGTGCGGACCACGAATGGCAGCCCGATGAACGTAAGCGCGAGCATGACGCCGAGCGGGGCGTATGCGACCTGGATCCCCAGCGGTGCGAGCCGCGATCCGATCCAGCCGTTGGGGGCATACAGGGTGGTGAGCGCGATGCCGGCGACCGCCGTAGGCAGGGCGAACGGCAGGTCCACCAGAGCGTCTATCAGGCGCCGGCCGGGAAACTTGTATCGGACCAGCACCCACGCCGCCAGCACCCCGAACACCGAGTTCACCACGGCCCCGATCAGCGAGGCCAGGAAGCTGAGCCGGTACGACGCCAGCACCCGGGGCGACGTCACCGCCTCCCAGAAGGAGTGCCAGTCCATGCCGGCGGTCCGGGCGAAGATGGTGGAGAGCGGCAGCAGCACCACCAGGCCCAGGTATGTCAGGGTGAAGCCGAGCGCGAGCCCGAAACCGGGCAGCGCGCTCCGGTGCCGCCGTGCGCTCATGCTTTCCCCGGCTGGTAGATCTGATCGAACACGCCGCCGTCCCCGAAGTGGGTCGCCTGCGCCTTCCGCCACCCGCCGAACACTTCGTCGATGGTGAACAGGTTGATCTTGGGGAACTGGGCCGCGTACTTGGCGGCCACGGTCGGGTTGCGGGGCCGGTAAAAATGCTTGGCCGAGATCTCCTGGCCCTGGTCCGAATAGAGGAACTGGAGGTACGCCTGCGCGACCGCCCGGGTGCCGTGCTTGTTCACCACCTTGTCCACCACCGCCACCGGCGGCTCGGCCAGAATGCTGACCGACGGTAGCACGATCTCGAACTTGTCCTGGCCCAGCTCCTTCGCGGCCAGGATGGCCTCGTTCTCCCACGCGATCAGCACGTCGCCGATTCCGCGCTCCACGAACGTCGTGGTGGAGCCGCGCGCACCGCTGTCCAGCACGGGGACGTTGTGGAACAGCTTCCCGACGAACTCGCGGGCCTTGGCCTCGTCACCGCCCCAGCGCCGCAGCGCATAGCCCCAGGCCGCGAGATAGTTCCAGCGCGCGCCGCCGCTGGTCTTGGGATTCGGCGTGATGACCGAGACGCCCGGCCGGATCAGGTCGTCCCAGTCCTTGATCTTCTTGGGATTGCCCTTGCGCACCAACAGCACGATGGTGGAGGTGTATGGCGCGCTGTTGTTGGGCAGCCGCTTCTGCCAGTCCTTGGCGATGACCCCCCGGTCGGCGATGGCATCGATGTCGTATGCCAGAGCCAGGGTGACGACGTCAGCGGGCAATCCGTCGATCACGGCGCGAGCCTGTTTGCCGGAGCCGCCGTGCGATTGCTGCACGGTTACCGTCTGTCCCGTCTTGCTCTTCCAGTACGTCGTAAAGGCGGCGTTGACGTCCTGGTAGAGCTCGCGGGTCGGGTCGTACGAAACGTTCAGCAGCGTCACCGATTTCGGTGCCGTTTGCGCTTCTGGAGCCGAGCAGGCGGCCACGGGAAGCGCGAGCAGCAGGCTCAGACGGGCGCCAAGAGGAGTAGCACGTGGCATGTCGTTCTCTCTCGCGTGATTCGTGTCAGTAAGGGCCCGGAGGCGGGCTCAGAACGCCACTTGGAACCGGGTGAGCAGCGCCTTCTCGTCGGCCCGATCCGCACCCCCGGCGGCCCCGCCCTCGAAGCCCGTCTGCCCGTAATTGACCGCGATTTTGATCCGCCGCTCAGGATACCAGTTGAGTCCCACTGCCCATTCCTTCGCCTTGCGAGCCGCGCGGGCCGGGTTGGCGAAGGTCGGAAAGGCGGCGTCGTCTACCTCGAGCTCGCTGTATCGCCCCACCAGCTCGACCGCCCCATAGCCTTTCGCGGTGACCGGCTTTCTGGGCGAGACCCCGCGATAGCTGGCGCTCTCGCCGGTGAGCGTGAACGAGCCGGCCGCCTGCCAGGCTTTGGCGCCGATGGTCGCCGTGGTCGCGCCGCGGCTCACCTCCTGGGAGGAGCGGATCCACTCGCCCAACAGACCGACCGGTCCCACGTGCCAGTAGGCTTGGGGCGAGATGCGCCAGCGCCGCCCGTCCGCCACCGCCGCGATCGCGATGCTGTCGCTTCGATAGCTGAAGAAGCTGTTCTGGCCCGGACTGCGATACGACGGGAGCCCCGGCGCCGCCTGGGTGCCATGCTCGTTGCCCACCGTGCCCGCCACCCCGATGCTCAGGCCCTTGAGGAGGGTCACCGGCGATCGCTTGAACGGCGTGAGATAGAGCCGGCCCTCGAAGTCCTTGTTGTCGCCGAGGTCGGTATCGAGGCTGGCGCCGTCCACCACGCCGTCGAAGATGCCGATGTCGTAATGGACCAGGGTGTCTGCCACGTCTCCGGTGAGCTCGAAGCCCAGGTCGCGGTTGGGCGCAATCGCCGACGGAAAGGCCCGCTCGATGAAGAGGATGTCGGTGGCGGACTGGAGCCGCTCCAGCCCGACCGGTCCCTTGAACTTGCCGGCCTGCAGCTTGAGATAGGGGCGCGCCTTCGCGACGACATAGCCGTCCTGGAGGACGGCGGTGCCGCCGCCCCAGTCGGGCAGGATGCGAAAGTCGAAATACTTGAACACTGTGCCCTCGAACAGCGGACGGACTCGGCGGACCAGGAACGAGTTGGTCAACCGCTCCTCCGTGTCATCGAGGAAGGTCCGGCTGTCGGCCTGGATGTAGCCCCCGACGTGCAGCGCGAAGTTCCCGTCGCCCGACCGGACCCAGAAGCCGTCCTTGTCCGCCGTCACCTTGGGCCGGTCCTTCGCCGCCGCCGCCAGACTGTCCTGCTCCAGCTCGTGCTGGCGCTTCAGAATGCGAACCTGCTGGTCCAGCTTCCGAATCTGCTCCTCGACCGACGGCGCGGTGGAATCCTGTTGCGCCAGCGCCGGCCGGACCGGTCCGGCCAGCCCGCCGCCTACGGCTAGCATCGTCATTGCCCGTCCCCACCAGACCATCCGCACGTGACCCTTCCTTTCGAGGTAAGGGCCTCCGGCGGTCCGGTCGGCCAGCGCAATGCAGGTGGCCAGCTCAACGCTCGTTCCGCCGCGGGCCATCCGCGTCGGCGAACCGGACGCGTTCGCGGCGCTCGAGCTGCACGACCCGGGAGTCGTGCACCACAACTTCGATCGAGCCGAAGCGGAGCCCCCGAAGGGCGGCTACCAGAGCACTGACCAGCGCGGGATCGAGCCGATCGCCATTCGTGGTCGAGTAGGTGGTGCTCATACGGTCCCATGCTCCGCGTTGTCAGGCTGCTTCGTGGTGGCAGGCCATGTGCCGGTCTGGGCCTGCTCTGCAACCTGCGCCATCAGAACGACTTACCAGCACGTGCCACGGCTGGGCCAGGATCAGCCGTCAAATAGCACGGCACTTCCTTTGGTATTTGCTAGCCTAGAGATGGCTTCCGTGATATAGCACGGGCAGGAAAAACTGGGAACCGCAAAGGCGCAGAGAACGCAGAGTCAAACAACAGTTAGTTGTTGTTCTCTGCGTCCTCTGCGGCTCTGCGGTTCAAAACGGGAAACACCCTCCAGCAATACGTCACCTACGCGACATGACGCTCCTCCCTCAGAGCCTGCAGCACGGCGGCCGTCGTACCAGCCAGCGCTTCCCGCAGTCGCACCACCTCACCCACCACGATCACCGCGGGCGAATGAACCTGCTCCCGCTGCGCCTGCTCCACGATGCCCGCCAACGTGCCGACCACCACCCGCTCGTTCGGCAGCGTCCCGTTCTCGATCAGGGCAATGGGTGTTTCTGCTGACCGGCCATGCGACCGCAGCTGCTCGACCACTTCCGCCAGCCGCTCCACGCCCATCAGGACGATCAGCGTGTCCATCCGGGCCAGCGCGCCCCAATCGAGTGGCTCGGTACCGTCAGCCGCGCGATGAGCCGTCGCGACCGCGAAGCTGCCGCCATAACCGCGCGTGGTCACCGGGATGGACGCCCGCGCCGTCACCCCCAGGACGCTCGACACGCCGGGCACCACCTCCCAGGGCACCCCGGCGTCGGCGCAGGCCAGCGCCTCTTCGGCGCCGCGTCCGAACACGAATGGATCCCCGCCCTTGAGCCGCACCACCGTCTTGCCCACACGCGCTTCCCGCACCAGCAGCGCGTTGATGCCCTGCTGCGGCATGCAGTGGCCCCCCGGGGCCTTCCCGGCGTAGACCAGCTCCGCTTCGGCCGGCGCCTCGTCGAGCAACGCGTGACTCACCAGCCGGTCGTGGACCACCACGTCGGCCCGCCGGAGCACCTCGAGCCCTCGCGCCGTAATCAGCTTCGGATCCCCTGGACCAGCTCCAACCAGGTAGACGGTTCCCAGTTTGCACCGCAGAGACGCAGAGGAAACTGCTGATGTGTTGCTCTCTGCGTTCTCTGTGCCTCTGCGGTGTGCTGTTTTGTCGGAAGGACGCACGCCCATGATCTCGGCGATGCGCTCGCTGGCCCGGGCCTCGTCACCCGCCCGGAGCAGCGCCAGCACGTCCGAGTCCACCAGCCGGTACCAGAGCCGCTTCCGGATCTGGAAATCAGGAAAGCGCTCGGCCAGCGGCGCCCGGATCGAGCCCGCGAGCTCGAGAAACCGGCCGTACTCCTCACCCAGCTCGCGCTCGAGCCGTTCGCGGATCCGGACTGCCAGCGCGGGCGCGTTGCCCGAGGTCGAGACCGCGACCACCAGCTCCCCCTGTCGGAGGATCGACGGCAGGATGAACCCGCAGTACGGCGGGTCGTCCACCACGTTGATCAGCACCCCGCTGGCTTCCGCCTCCGCATGCACCGCGTGGTTCACCTGCGGATCGTCGGTGGCCCCGATGGCGAGACGGGCTCCAGCGAGATCGCCCGGGACGTAGCCCCGCGCGACGTGGGTGAACCGCCCTTCGCGCGCCCGCATCGCCAGGCCCGGCGTGAGGTCCGGCGCGATGACCGTGACCGCCGCGCCGGCATCGACCAAGGGCCCGATCTTGCCCTCGGCGATGGTGCCGCCGCCGACCACGACCGCGCGCCGGCCACGCAGGTCGAGCAGGACCGGGTAGTAGT
>WNGB01030751.1_pt1 | contig 10654 bp, 5 predicted proteins | sample 5400681 | NCBI WGS metagenome assembly WNGB01 (sample SAMN13153367, study PRJNA577476) | soil metagenome | isolation source: 115 cm soil or saprolite under grassland replicate 2 | place: USA:California | collected 2016-06-15 | reverse complement strand
GCGAGCTGATCGACGCGCCGCGCGGTCTCGGCCGCGCGCGCCTCCGCGGCCGCCGCGCGCGACGTGAGCTCCTTCTCGAGGCGAGCCCGCCCCTGCCCCGCCTGGACGAGCTGGGACTCGAGCTCCTGGATCCGCAGCCGGGCCGCCTGCGCGAGGCCCGCCTCTCGCGCCCCCTGCTCCGCCCGCGCCGCGAGCTCGGCCGCGCGCGACTCCGCGCGCGCCGCGCGGGCCTGGAGCTCCGCCTCGACCCGCTGCCGGTCGCGCTGCGCGGCCTGCCCGGCCTGCTCCAGCTCACGCGCGCGCGCCTCGGCCCGCTCCGCCCGCGCCTCCGCGCCCCCGAGCGCGGCCTCGACGGCCTCCGCGCGACGTTGCAGCTCCGCCGCGGCGTGCTCGCTCGCCTCGCGGGCGGCGCCGAGCGACGTGATCCGGTCCTCCGCCTCGGCGATGCGCCGGCGCGCGTCCTCGGCGCGCGCGGCGGCCGCCTCCGCCGCGCCCCGCTCGCGCCGCTCCGCCACGAAGAGCGCCTCGGCGCGCGCGGCGAGCTCCTTCTGGAGCGCGTCCTCGCGCTGCGCCCGCTCTCGCGAGAGCGTCTCGAATCGGGCGTGGAGCGCCTCCGCGGCCTCCGTCTTCTTCGACAGCTCGGCGAGCAGCTCCTCCTCTCGCCGAGCCTGCTCCTCCTCGATCGCGGCGAGATGCGTGCGCGCGCGTCCCTCGCCCTCGGCGCGGGCCTCGACCTCGCGCCGGAGCTCGTCCTCGAGGCGCGCCCGATCGGCCTCCGCTGCCGCCCGGGCCTCCGCGTCCGCGCGCGCCTGCTCGCGGAGCACGCCGCGCTCCGCGTCGCGAGACTCGAGCTCCGCCGCGAGGCCGTCGCGCAGCGCGCGCGCCTCGTCCCGCTCCTGCGTCGCGCGGGCGAGGAGCGTCGCGACCTCCTCCGCCCGCGCGCGTGACCGGGCCGCCTCCGCCTCGAGCTCGGCCTCCCGCGCCGCCGCGGTCCCGCGCGCCTCGGCCAGCTCGCCCCCAAGACGCTCGAGCTCCCGCTGGCCCGTCTCGAGGAGCCCGTCCTGCTCCTCGACGCGGGTCTCGAGCTCGCGCACCTTCCGCTCGGCCTCGCGGGAGAGGGCGTCGAGCGCCTCGCGACGCGCGCGGAGCTCGATGTCCTGCTCCTCGATGCGTCGCGCGCGCTCCTCCGCTCGAGCGCGCTCCTCCGCGGCGCTCGCCTCGGCGCGCCGCGCCTGCTCGGCGTGCGCCGCGACCTCGGCGGTGAGCTCTCCCTCGCGCCGCTGCGCGCCCCGCCTGGCGTCCGCGAGCGTCTCCGCCGAGAGCGACCGCTCGGCCTGGAGCACCTCCGCGGCCTCCGCCGCCTCGGCCCGGCGCGCCTCGCCCTCCACGAGCGCGGCGGACAGCGCCTCCTCCAGGGCCGCGACGCGCGCCCGCTCCGCGCCGAGGCTCGCCTCGAGCTCCCCCACGCGCGCGCCCGCGGCCGCCTCGACCTCGGAGGCGCGCGTCGCGAGCCGTTCCACCTCGCCGCGGGCGGACTCCACCGTGTCGGCGAGGCTGCGCGCCCGCTCCTCGGCCGCGGCTGCGCGCGCCTCGAGCGCGTCGCGCTCTCCCGCGATCCGTCCGGCCTCCTCGCGCGCGCCGGCGAGGGCGCTCCGCGTCGCATCGAGCTCGCCCGCGCGATCGGCGAGCGCCGCCTCGCGCTCCGCGAGCGCGCTGCGCAGGGCGTCGCGCTCGCGCCCGGTCCCCTCCGAGACGGCGCGCTGCCGGTCCGTCTCGTCGCGCGCCAGGGCGATCTCCTTCCGCAGCGCGTCGCGCTCCGCCGCGCGGTCACTCTCCGCGGCCGCCGCGGCCGCGCGGGCGTCGGCGAGCGCCTTCTCGAGGGCGCCGCCGCTCGCGCGAGCCTCCGCCAGCGCCTCCCCGGACGCGGCCAGCGCGCGCTCCGCCTCTTCGGCGCGGCGGGCCGCCTCGCGCGCGGCCTCGAGCGCCTCGCGCTCGGCGCCCACGTGCTCGGCGACCTCGACGTGGCGGGCCTCGTCCAGCTCGGCGCGCAGCTCGTCCTCGCGCTCCGTCATCTCGCGGGCGAGCCCCTCGATCTCCCCCTCGAGCGCGCCGATCTGCTGGAGGTGGTCCTGGATCTCGCGGGAGAGGTCGTCCTCGCGGCCGCGCGCGCCGTCGCGGAACTGTCGGTACTCGTCGTCGAGGAGGCGCAGCTTCTGCTCGCGGTCGCGGATCGCCCCCTCGCGCTCGTCGATGCGCCCTTGCAGCGCGCCCGTCGCCTCGCGCGCCTGGGCGGTGCCCTTCTCGAGCGCCGCCTCCGCCTCGGCGAGCGCCGCCTCGAGCTCCCGCGCGCGCTCGTCGAGCGCCGCGCGGGTCCGCTCCGCGTCCGCGCGCGCCTGATCCCGCTCCGCCGCGAGCGCCCGCTCGCGCGCCTCGCCGGCCGCCTGAGCCTCCTCTCGCGCGAGGGCGTCGGCGTCCCGCTCGGCGCGGAGCGCCTCGAGGCTCCCCTCGAGCGCGAGCCGCTCGCGCTCCGTCGCCTCGAGGCGCGCGGCGGCGGCGCGGGCAGACTCGTCGGTGTCCCGGCGCGAGCGCGCGAGCGCCTCCTCCGCCGCCGCGGTCTCCTCGGCCCGCCGCGACAGCTCCGCCTGCAGCTCCTCCTCGCGCGCCTCGGAGCGGGCGAGCTCCGCGCGTTCCTGGCGCTCGAGCCGGGCGATCTCCTCCTGGGCGCGGTCGAGGGCGAGCTTGCGGTGGGCGAGGTCGTCGTCGCGCCGGCGGAGCTCGCGCTCGAGGTCGTTGATGCGCCGCTCGTTCGCGGCGACCACCTCGATGAGCTCCTTCTCCTGGCCGAACTTCTCGACGAGGAGGCCGTCGATCGACGCGCCGAACTCGCGCTCCTTCTGGACGAAGAGGTCGCGCGCCTCCGCGAGCCGCCGGAGCAGATCCTCCACCTGCAGCTTCAGGCCCTGCACCTCGACGTCGCGCTCGTGCAGCCGCTCGTCGAAGGACGCGACCTCGCGCTCCCGGATCTCCCACACCTCGGCGACCCGCGCGATCTGCGCCTCGCGCGCCTTCAGGTCCTCGCGGAGGAGCTGGAGCCGCCCCTCGGGCGACTGGAGCAGGTCCCGGCGCGGCGGCGGCCGGCGGTCGAGCGCGCCGGCGAGGAGCTCCTCGCGCCGCTCGGCGATGGAGCGGAACACCCGATCGACGAAGAGGCGGTCCTCGTCGGTGAGCACCGAGCGCTGTACCCGCCGCGGCACGGGCGGTGGAGCGGAGGCCCCCTCGCCCGCCGCAGGAGCGGCGTCGGCCTCGGCCGGCGCGGGCGCGATCTCCTCGACCGCGTCCTCCAGCACCGCGTCATCCGCGCTCTCCAGCGGCTCGGCGGCCGCGAGGATCCGCCCCGAGAGGATCCGGAGCGCGGCGGTGTCGAGGGGCATCGCGAGGTACCCGTTCGCCGCCCACGCCGTGCGCGCGTGCTCGGCGAGCGCTTCGGGCGGGGTCTCCGACGAGTAGAGGACCACGGGCAGGCGCGCCGTCGCGCCGTCGTGTCGGAGACGCGCGCACAGCGAGAACCCCGACAGGTCCGGCAGCTCCACGCGCACCACGACGAGGTCCGGGCGCCGGGTCGCGATCTCGAGCTCCGCCTCCGCCGCGGAGGCGGCCAGGCAGGTCGCGCAGCCGTCCTCCCGGTACAGCGAGGCGAGGGACAGCGCGTATGCGTTGTCCGGCTCGACGATGAGGACGCGCTTCTGTTCCATCGTGGGATGTGGCGGGATGCCCGGCCGGGCCTCGCAGTGTATCCCCGCCTTCGGCGCCAATCTAGCCATCGCGGACCCGCGCCGGACCGGCGGTCACGCGGGGCGCCACGTTGCCGCGCCGCGAGGCGAGACGAAGAGTGCGGACGCGCCGGGACGCTCCGGCCGGGCTCACATGCACGCACTCTCCCTCCTCCTCTTCTCCGTGTTCACGGCCGCGGCGCCGGCCCCGCGGGAGGCCGCGCCCCGCCCTCCCGAGAACCTCCTCGCGGGTCCCGCGCGCGCCGTGCTCCGCTACCTCGAGGCGGTCCGGCTCGCCGGCCCTTACGCGGTGGACGCCCGCCCCGGCCGGCGCGCCGCGGCCGACGAGCGCGCGTACGCCGTCGCGAAGAAGCTCACCGCCCCTCGCACCCTCGACGAGATCGACCGCTGGGCGGCGCGCGGAGACGACCATCCCCTCGCCCCGTGGCGCGAGGCGGCCCGCGCCCGAGTCCTCGAGTCGTTCCAGCTCGTCGCGGTTCGGCGCTCGCCGCGCGCGACCGCCGTCGTCAGCGTGAGGGAGCGCTACCGCCTCGTGGACCCCGACGCCGCGCCCGACCGGATCGTCTCGGAGTACCTCGTCGCGCGCGTGAACCGCGAGTGGAAAGTCGTCGATCGCAGGGCAGGAGGGGCCTTCGACGACCGCGCCATCGAGGTGGGGTACGCGGGGTTCTTCGATCCTCCTCCCGGAGCAGACGGCCAGGGTCACCGCCGGGTCGGGGTGCGCTGAACCGCAACCGAACCGAGAAACCGGGCACGGGCCCACGGCGGACGCGACGATCGAGGTCGGGCACGGGCACGGGCACGGGCACGGGCACGGGGAAGGACGGAAACGGAGAGGAACGGAAACGGGAACGGATTCCGTTCCCGTTCACCGTTTCCCGTGCCCCGTCTTTTCCCGTGCCCGTGCCCGAGCTCGCCGACGGGGCCGGCCGGTGCCCGTGCCCGTGCCCGTCTTCGTCTCTCAGCGGACGAGCTCAGCCGATCCTCGCCGCCGCGACGATTTGCCCCCTCTGCTCCCGTGCGCGCTCCACGTCCGCCTCGTGCTTGAGCACGAGGCCGAGCGTCTCGTCGAGGACCGCGGGCTCGAGCGTCTCCGCGCCGAGGAGCGCGAGGGCGCGGACCCAGTCGAGCGTCTCGGAGATCGAGGGCGGCTTGCGCAGCTCGAAGGTGCGAAGCTTCGCCACCGCCGCGACGACCGCGCGCGCGAGCGCCTCCGCCGCGCCGGGAGCGCGCAGCCGCACGATGGCGAGCTCGCGCTCGCGGCCGGGGAGGTCCACGTGGAGGTGCAGGCAGCGACGCCGGAGCGCGTCCGAGAGCTCCCGGGCGGCGTTCGAGGTGAGGACGACGCGCGGCACGTGGCGCGCTCGAACCGTCCCGATCTCCGGCACCGTGACCGTCCACTCGGAGAGGACCTCGAGGAGGAATGCCTCGAGCTCGGGATCCGCCTTGTCGATCTCGTCGACGAGGAGGAGCGCCGGGGTCTCCGAGGTGATGGCGCGCAGGATCGGACGCGGCAGGAGGAAGCGCTCCGAGAAGAAGACGTTCCCCTCCGCCGCGATCCGGTCGGCTGCCTCGGCGAGGTTCGCCGCGCCTCGCACCGCCTCGCCGATGCGCTCGGAGAGGAGCTGGGTGAAGAGGAGCTGCTTCCCGTACTCCCACTCGTAGAGCGCCCGCGCCTCGTCGAGCCCCTCGTAGCACTGGAGGCGGACGAGCGTGCGCCCGGTCGCCTCGGCGAAGGCGCGCGCGAGCTCGGTCTTGCCGACGCCGGCGGGCCCCTCCACGAGGACCGGCTTCTCGAGCCCGTCGGCGAGGAACACGGCGGTCGCGATCTCGCGCGAGGGGAGGTATCCCGCCGCCGCGAGGCGCGCCGATGCGTCATCGACCGACGTGAACATCGGGGCGAAGGTAAGGTCGCCCGAGGTACGAGCGCACCCCGATGTTGCGTGCGACCGGCGCTCTTACAGGCTGGTCCCGCCTCGGGGGTGTGGAAGGGCTTGATCTTCGCTGGTCTCGCCCGCGCGGGGCTGCGGCACGGCGATTGAACCGCCGGGAGAGTCCCGCCGGAGGCCGGTCACGGACCCTGCATGACGGCATTCCATTCTCGAAGCTCGGCTCGCAGGGCCCACCTCCCGTCGCACGTCCAAGTCGAGGCAAGGCCGGAAGCTCGACTCCTCCCCCCGCTGTCCGTCTCGCGAGAGCCAGGCAGCGGAGTACCGTAGCCGGGGCGCGCGAGCGCCGTGCTGGAAGAGGCCGCCGGGTCCTGCCCGGCGGCCTCTCGCATCCGAGGCGCCGCCGCCTTCACACCTCGATCCGCACCCGCAGCGGACCGCCCTGCACGTCCACCACCTCCGCGAACGCCGCCTTCGGGCCGCGCACGAAACGGAGCGTCGCCCGCGCGGGGCCGACCCGCACGCCCTCGAGGACGACCTCGTCGAGCCAGGGCGGCAGCTGAGGCCCGGCGATCCGCAGCGTGCCACGCGGCGCGTCCGGGAAGATGCCGAGGCTCGCGCGCAGCAGCAGGAACCAGGCTGCGCTCGACCAGGCCTGGGGCGAGCACGCCACCGGGTAGTGGACCGGGAACGAGCACCTCGCCCGCGTCGCGCGTCATCCCGTACGAGGCCATGCCCATCGCGCACAGCGCGTTGTCGTGCGGCCAGACCGTCCCGTCATGGTAGCTGAGCGGGTTGTAGGCGGGCTGGCCCGAAGCGAGCGTGCGGATCCCCCAGCCGCTCCACATGGCGGGCGCGAGCATCGACGCTGCCACCGTCCGCGCGCGCTCCTCCGCCACGGCGCGGGAGAAGAGGAGATGGCCGGGGTTCGAGGTCACGGCGTCAACCTGCCGGCCGGCGCGGTCGAGGGCGATGGCGTAGGTCCCCTTCCCCTCCATCCAGAAGCGCTCCTCGACGACGTCGGCGAGCGAGCGCGCCTTCACGCGGAGGCGCGCCGCCTCGTGCCGCCGGCCGCGGCGATCGAGCAGCTGGGCCATGCGCCGGCGCGCGTCGATGGCGTACCCCTGGACCTCGACGAGGGCGATGGGCGGGTCCGCGGGAAGGCCGTCCGCGAAGGGGACGCCGTCATGGCTGTCCTTCCAGCCCTGGTTGCGCAGCCCCTTCGGCGTCCGCCGCTCGTACCTCAGCAGGCCATCGCGATCCCGGTCGGCCTGGCGGTCGAGCCAGCCGACGGCGGCCTCGGCGGCGGGGAGCAGCGCGTCCACCGTCGCCGTGTCGGCAGTCCACAGCTCGTACTCGGAGAGGAGCACGAGGAAGAGCGGCGTCGCGTCGACCGAGCCATAGTAGGGCGTGTGTGGGACCTCGCCTGCCGCGGCCATCTCGCCGAACCGGATCTCGTGCGGGATCTTCCCGGGCTCCGCATCGCGGGCGGGATCGTCCTCGTTCGCCTGGAGGCGGGCGAGGAAGCGGAGGGCGTCGCGGGCGAGCTCGGGAGCGGCGAGGAGCGACTCGAAGCCGGTGATGAGGGCATCGCGGCCGAAGGGGCACGTGTACCAGGGGATCCCGGCGGACACCACCGGCACGCCGAAGTGATGCACAGTGAGCGCCTTCAGGTCCGCCACCGCGTGCGCGAGCGCGACGTCGAACATCTCGTGCGAGGTGCGGAACCGGGTCGCGACGCCCGCCCAGGCGGCGTAGGCGTCGTGCGTCGCGCGTGCCCGCTCGTCGAACCCGCGGGTCGATCGGCTCGGCATCGGGCGCTCCTCGTCCGGGCCGCGCCGCGCGCCCGCGGCGCCGCGCTCGATCCCGGCCGCGACGAGGAACGAGACCTCGACGCGCTGCGCGGGGGCGAGGTGCACCTCGACGCGCGCCCCTCGTCCCCCGAACCGGGCGAGGCGCGCGGGCCCCGCGCCGTCGGCGGAGGCGCCCTCGACCCGCACCTCGGTCGCGTAGCGGCGGCCGTCGCGTCCCTCGTACCGGAGCACCGCCCGGTCTTCCTCGACGGCGGGGAGGAGGTAGGTCCCCCGCACGGCGCGATGCGCGCCGCGGACCTCGAAGACGTCGGCGAAGTCCGCCGCCCACGCCATCTCGAGCCAGAAGTCGACCGGACGCCCGAGGAAGTTCGTGAGGACGAGCCGGTCCACGAGGACGTCGTCGATGAGCATGTCGCGCCGCAGGTGGAGGAAGTTCACCGGCTCGCGACCGAGCAGGTCCCCGACGTGCATGCTCGTCACGGTGAAGTCGATCTGGGCGACGTAATCCTGGGAGAGCTGGGACGAGAGGCACAGCGGCGGTCCGCCCTTCACGGCGAGCCGCCAGGCCGAGAGGTGGCGCGTGTCCCCCTGGAACAGGCCGAGGTCGCGCGCGCCCGCCGGGGCGACGTCGCCGAACGAGTTCGCGACGAGGAAGAGGTTGCCGCGCTTCAGCACGAGCTTCTCGACCCCGGTCGCCTCGGGCTGGGCCGACGGATCGGCGTAGCCGAGGAGGTCCTCGGCGCGCGGGGAGGTCGTCAGGTGGCGAGCGTCGTCCATTCGCCCTCTCCCGCCGCCGAGGGCGCGCGCCCCCGGGCACCCGCGGCGCGGTAGACGGCGACGTACCTGGCGGCCATGCGATCCGCGCCGAAGCGGACGCGGGCGCGCGCCTGGATCGCGCGGCGGTCGAGCGGCGCAGCGCGGGCGAGCGCCTCCGCCATCTCCTCCGCTCCGTGAACGAGGAACCCGTCGAGACCGTGCGCGACGATCTCTGGCGCGGCGCCGCGCGTCTGGGCGATGACCGGACACCCGGCGAGGAGGGCCTCGATCATCACGAGGCCGAACGGCTCCTCCCACCGCAGGGGGACGAGCAGCGCGCGGGCTCGCGCGAACAGCCGCCGCTTGTCGGCCAGCTCTGCGCACCTGACGCGGATGACGTTGGGGCAGCGGAGCGCCGGGGCGAGGACCTGCTCCGCCCAGCCGGGCGGCGCCTCGTCCGGGTGCACCTCGCCGGCGACGACGATGCGGAGCCCGGCGCGCCGCGCGGCCTCGATCGCGATGTCGGGCGCCTTCACCCAGGAGAGCCGGCCGAGGAAGAAGGCGACGTCGCCGCCCGGCCCGCAGCGCGGGTACATCGCGGGCTCGAGGCCGTGGTGGACCACCGCCTGGACCGGAGGCGAGGCGAGCGACGCCTGCCGCACCGAGATGGCGACGCGCCACACCGGCGCCCGGACGGCCGCGTAGTACCGGGCGAGCGCCGCGTCGTTCTCGTGGTGCACCGTGTAGACGAGCGGCGTGCCGAGCTCGTCAGCGAACGCGAGCATCGCAGGGACGTGCGCGTGGACGACGTCGAACCGGCCGCGCGCGATCTCGCGTGCGGCGGCCCTGCAGTGGAGGAGCTCCGCGTACGGATCGGGCGGCCACACCGCCCGCTCGAAGAACGACCGCACCCGCGGCGCGCGCGAGTCACCCGTCGCGAAGACGGTCACCTCGTGCCCCGAGCGCCCGAGGGCGCGCGCGAGGACGTGGACGACGAGCTCGGTGCCGCCGTAGCCCGGGGGCGGCACCGGCACGAACGGGGTCGAGACGAGCGCGATGCGCACACGGGAAGTTAGGTGCGGCCGGCTCCGCGAACCATTGCGCCACGGGCGCCGTGCGCAGGACGGGCCTCCCGGCGCGCCGGGAGACCTCTCCGCAGGACGTACGCCTGCTTGGGCGCCTCGCCGGTCCGCGATAGACTCGCGCCCCATGGAAGGCCAAGGCCCTCTCAGCGAAGAGATGTTCCACTCGTTCCTTCAGCTCGCGGTGAAGCGGCAGGCGAGCGACGTGCACTTCGAGGTCGGCTACCCCCCGACCTACCGCGTGTTCGGCGAGCTGCTCGCGGCGAAGTATCCGCCCCTCACCCACGCCGACACCGAGGCGATCGCGAACTTCGTGCTCCAGTCGCCGGGGTCGGGGTTCTCGCCGCTCGACTTCCGCGAGGTGGACCGGAGCTACTCGCTCCCCGGCGTGTCGCGCTTCCGCGCGTCGATCTTCAAGCAGCGCGGCAGCTGGGGCGCCGTGATGCGGACGATCCCGTTCCAGATTCCGGATTTCGACACGCTCAACCTGCCCGCGGTCGTGAAGACGATCGCGGAGGCGCGGCGCGGGCTCGTCTGCGTCACCGGCGCGACCGGGAACGGCAAGTCGACCACCATCGCGTCGCTCATCAACTACATCACCCAGCAGGAGCGGTTGCACGTCATCACGGTCGAGGATCCGATCGAGTTCATCTTCGCCGGGGGCAAGGGGCTCGTCATCCAGCGGGAGGTGGGGTCGGACACGGCGAGCTACTCCGACGCGCTCCGCGCGGCGCTGCGCCAGGATCCCGACATCATCATGGTCGGCGAGCTCCGCGACCGGGAGGCGGCCGACATCTGCCTCAAGGCCGCCGAGACGGGCCATCTCGTCATCACCTCGCTCCACACCCCCGACGTGCCCCGCGCCATCGGGCGCATCACCGGGCTGTTCCCGGCCGAGGAGCAGGACGGCGTGCGGGCGCGGCTCGCCGACAACCTCCAGGCGGTCGTCGCGCTGCGGCTTCTCATGCGCGCCGACGCCACCGGGCTCATCCCGGCGGTGGAGGCGCTGCTCGCCACGTCGACGGTGCGTGAGCTCGTCCGCGACGGGTCGAAGAACGTCGAGCTGAAGGCGTACATGGAGACCGCCGGCTCCGACCTCGGGATGCACAGCTTCGACCAGTACCTCTACAAGCTGCACGAGATGAAGCGGATCTCGCTCGACTCGGCGCTCGCCAACGCGACCCAGCGAGCCGACCTCGAGCGCCGCATCATGATGGAGACGGGAGGCCGCTCCGCGTGACCGCAGGCGCCCCAGTGGCGTCGCGCGTTCTCGTGGTGGGGCAGGACGCCGACGTCTCGATCGCTCTTCACCTGCACCTCGA
>WNGB01014216.1_pt1 | contig 10654 bp, 6 predicted proteins | sample 5400681 | NCBI WGS metagenome assembly WNGB01 (sample SAMN13153367, study PRJNA577476) | soil metagenome | isolation source: 115 cm soil or saprolite under grassland replicate 2 | place: USA:California | collected 2016-06-15 | reverse complement strand
GAGGCCGCCTCTACGACCGTATCCGTCGGCGGATCGAAGGCCGTCCTGAAGCAGGGGTGCGGAAGACCTATCTCGCGACACTCAATGTCGCCCACCGCCTCTAAATCGAGAAGAGCGCCGGCATCGCTTCCTGCTGCCGGGCCTAGCCGGGCCGCCCGGCTCGTCCCGCTTCGGTCCCTGGCCGACGCCGAGCTCTCGGGCAACGCGCTGGCCGTCGCGGCGAAGCGCGGCCGGCTGCGCGCTGTTCGCCGGACGGATCAGTGGTACTCGACGAAGCAGTGGGTGCAGGAGTACAAGGAACGTCGCTACAAGCGAGCCTGAAATTGACCTAGCGAAGTGCGAAATCCCTGCGGGCTGCTTGCGCCAAGCTCGGCTCCGGGCCTCGGGGCCGCAAGCCGGGCGGAAAGAGAGATCGCCTACAGCTTCTTCTGGGCAGCAGCAGGATTGCTCCTTACGCAGGGTTCCTCGCTGGACCCTGGTCGCCGCGCCCTAGACGCAGGTGTGCGAATTGCCGCGACGAAGAGTCGCGAGCGGAAGCGGGGCGATTTTCTTTTTCGATCTTGGTTCTATATTGAGTGGCAAGCGATGACTTGGCGTCGACTCACGACTCGCGTCGTTGCCGTGCTCGTCACAGCGGCGACACTTGCGCCCACGGGGGCCGGCGCGGCTTCGCCCGCGCTCCCGCCGGCGTATCCCGCCGCCGGGGAGCTCGTGGCGACGAGGGTCGTGGCGCGGACGGCGCCCGACCGCAAAGCGCCGGTCGTCCGCGTCCTGCACCAGTTCCGCAGCGACTACCGATTCCAGGTCGTGCTTGCGCTGACGCAAGCGACGGGCGTGGACGGGAAAACGTGGTTCAAGCTCAGCCTCCCGATGCGACCGAATGGAACGACCGGATGGATCCCCGCCGGGACCGTCGCACTGAGACCGATGCAAAGCCGCATCGTCGTGCACCGCGGCCTGCGCGTCATCGATGTGTTTCGCGGAGGCCGCCGGGAGCTGCGGGCGAAAGTGGCGGTCGGCGCTCCCGGGCGCGAGACGCCGCTGGGAGACTTCTACGTCACGGCGCGTTTCGTTCCGGACGATCCGTTCCTCGGAGTCTTCGCGCTCGAGACGAGCGCCTACTCGCGGCTGACCGAATGGCCGGGGGGCGGGATCGTCGGCATTCACGGTACGAGCAAGCCGTGGCTGCTCGGCCAGGCGGTCTCCCACGGCTGCGTCCGTGTCTCGAACGCGACTGCGCTGGCGCTCAAGCGCCTGGCGCCCGTCGGGACGCCGATCTCGATCGTCGCCCGCTAGAAGCCGCTTACAGCATTCCGGCGAGGAACGTCGCCGACCCGAGGCGCCTGATCCGGTACCCGTGATTCTGGAAGGTGTAGTGCCTCGTCAGGCGCTGCCATCCTCCGCCCGGGCGCGTTGCAACGGTGACCGACCTGAACCGGTAGCTGAAACGGTTGCAGACGTTCGAGCCGGCCCCCCACGTCTCGGTCGTCGCGAGCGGGCGCCATGCACGGTGGCTTCCCGGGAGGTAGACCGCCTCGCCCACCGCCTGGTCGTCGATCCAGACGCGCCACCAGCCCTGTCGCCCCGCCACTTCCACGACTCCGACCTTGCGGGTGGTCCCGGGGGCCAGGCCTGACGCGACCTCGTAGTAACGCGGCGCCTTGTTCGGCTGCGCCACCTCGTAATAGAGGCTGCTCAGGGAGCTGCCCGGAAACGCGCTGAAGCCGACCTGGATCCACTCGTTCGTGCCGTTCGGGCCGGCTCCGGGGCCGCCGACCCCAACCCAGCCCGCCACATGTCCGCTGAGAACCTGCGGCGCCGCCACCGTCTGCAGCCACGTCGAGATTCCGAATGCACGCTGGCTCGAGCCCAGACCTGCGTACGCGTAGCCGCTCGACCCGCAGCTTGCACTCGCCTGCGAAGGAGCGGTGAGGAACAGAGATATCGTCGCGAGCGCCGCGGCGAGCGCAGTCGCGCTGAGCTTGCACACAGTGGCCTCCGAACCGAGCGGCGTGACTCGAGATGCGTCGCTCGTTCATCGGCCGGCCTTCGTCTGCAGCCGTCCCTCAATCGGGGGATAGGTGAAGACGTTTTCTGATTTGTAACCGGGGGAGTCCGCCGAAGGGCTAGACAAACTAGCCCTCCCTCCAGTCCTCTCGCCTCGTCATCCCGGCTATCAGAAGGAGCGGGGAGATGCGCCTGCGGGCGCGCGTGGCTGTCAACCGACACGAGGGCGAGGGAAAATGGGAACGAGGGGAAGCCGGGAACGGCAAAGGTCGCTTGCGCGCGTCGTGCGTGTGGTCGTCCTGCTGCTCGTCATTGGATTCACGGTCGCGATTCCGAGCGCGCTGGCTGTGCACGACGATGGCCTGTTCGAGCTCGACGGGAACGCTGTCGAAGAAGCTGCTGCCGGTGCGGACTGGAGCACCGCGGTCAACGGAGGGACCCCGAATCAGATCTCGAGGGTCTTCATCTCCGACGCGTTCGATACGACCAGCGACGACATCTTCACGGGCGGTAACAGCAAAGACGACCACGACATTCCTGACTGGCGCTGGACGACCGGGAGCGCGCCGGACAAGGACGACCTCGAGCACGCGTACGCCGCGGGCTACACCGCCTCGAACGGCGATCTCATCGTTTACTTCGGCGCCGACCGTTTTGCCACGAGTGGCGACTCGAACCTCGGCTTTTGGTTCACGAAGAACGGCATTACTCCTAACCCCGACGGGACGTTCAGTGGCTCGCATGCCGACGGTGATCTCTTCGTGGTGAGCGAGTTCACTCAGGGCGGTGCAACACCCGTCATCAGCGTCTACAAGTGGGTCGGTGGCGGCCTGACGCAGGTCGCGACGAGCACCGGTTGCACGGCAGACGACGGCGCGTGCGCGGTCGTCAACTCCGCCGCGGCAGCGGCTCCCTGGCCCTACACGCCCAAGTCAGGCAGCGCCGGAACGTTTCCGACCGGCGCCTTCTTCGAAGGCGGGGTCGATCTCACCACGCTGTTCGGCGGCAATGACAACCTCCCGTGTGTCCACAGCTTCCTCGCGGAGACCCGCTCTTCGGACTCCCTCAATGCGGTACTCAAGGACTTCGCTTCAGGGTCGTTCAACCTCTGCGCGGAGATCATCACCGACAAGGTCACGAATCCCTCCGGAAGCTCACAGAGCTTCGACTTCTCGACTACCGGCCCTAGCGGCTTCAGCCAGTCCTTCAGCCTGACCGACGCCGCGACGCCACACTCCAGCGGCCAGGTCAAGCCGGGCACGTACAGCACCTCCGAGACCGTGCCGGCCGGATGGGGTCAGACCGGAGCGAGCTGCAGCGACGGCAGTCCAGTGAACGCGATCGCTGTCGGTCCAGGCGAATCCGTGACGTGCACGTTCAACAACGCGCGGCAACCGAGGTTGACCGTGATCAAGCACGTGGTCAACGACAACGGCGGCACGGCGGTGGCCTCGAACTGGTCGATGCACGTCACGAGCAGCGGCAGCGACGTAAGCGGCAGCCCGTTCGCAGGCAGCGAGTCATCTGGCACGACGCTGAGCCTCAACGCAGGCTCCTACAACGTCAGCGAGACGAGCGGGCCGGGCAACTACGCCGCCAGCTTTTCCGGCTCCTGCGATTCGAACGGCAATGTCACGCTCGTTCTGGGTCAGGACGCGACCTGCACGGTCACGAACAACGACGTCGGGGCCCATCTGATCGTGATCAAGCATGTTGTGAACGACAACGGCGGCACCATGAGCGCCTCCGACTTCACGATGACCATCAACGGCGTCGCCGCCGTGGGCGGCAACTCCTTCCCGGGCGCAGAGTCGCCGGGGACGGACAAGACCCTGACGACGGTCGGCTCCTACAGCGTCACCGAGACGACGCTGCCGGGCTACGCAGCGTCGTCTTCGACGGATTGCACCGGCACGATCGCGCTCGGTGAGACGAAGACCTGCACGATCGTCAACAATGACGCTGCCCCCACCTTGAAGGTGATCAAGCATGTCGTGAACGACAACGGCGGCACGGCGGTCGCTTCTGCTTGGTCGATGCACATCAAGAGCGGTGGGAGTGACGTGAGCGGTAGTCCCTTCGCGGGCTCGGAGGCCGGCACAACCAAGACCGTGAGTGCCGGAACGCTCGTCGTCAGCGAGTCTGGCGGCCCCAGCGGCTATGCGGTCAGTTTCTCGGGCGACTGCGACGCGAACGGCAACGTCACGCTCAGTCCTGGTGAGAACAAGACGTGCACGGTGACAAACGACGACATCGCTCCGACGCTGACCGTGATCAAGCACGTCGTCAACGACAACGGTGGCTCTGCCGTAGCTTCCGCTTGGTCGATGCACATCAAGAGCGGTGGCAGCGACGTCAGCGGCAGCCCGTTCCCGGGTGCCGAGTCGCCGGGCACGACCAAGACGGTCGCCGCGGGCTCGTACCTCGTCAGCGAGTCGGATGGCCCGAGCGGATACGCCGCGACGATCAGCGGCGACTGCAGTGCGTCGGGTGCAATAACGCTGAGTCCGGGCGCGAGCAAAACCTGCACGATCACGAACGACGACGTCGCAGGGACGCTGACGGTGATCAAGCACGTCGTCAACGACGATGGTGGCTCTGCCGTAGCTTCCGCTTGGTCGATGCACATCAAGAGCGGCGGGGGCAGCGACGTCAGCGGCAGCCCGTTCCCGGGTGCCGAGTCGCCTGGTACGAGCAAGACGCTGCTTCCGGGCGCCTACGTCGTGAGCGAGTCGGACGGTCCCAGCGGGTACGCCGCGACGATCAGCGGCGACTGCAGCGAGTCCGGGGCAGTCACGCTCGCGCTCGGCGAGAACAAGACCTGCACGATCACGAATGACGACGTCGCAGCGATGCTGACCGTGATCAAGCACGTCGTCAACGACAGCGGCGGCACGGCGGTCGCGTCCGACTGGTCGATGCACATCAAGAGCGGCGGCAGCGACGTCAGCGGCAGTCCCTTCCCGGGTGGGGAGTCACCGGGAACCAGCAGGGGCGTCGACCCGGGCACCTACGACGTGAGCGAGTCCGGAGGGCCCAGCGGCTACTCGGCCTCGTTCTCCGGCGACTGCGATGCCAATGGGAACGTGACGATTGCACTGGGTCAGAGCAAGACGTGCACTGTCACGAATGACGATGTCGCGCCGTACCTGACGGTGATCAAGCACGTCGTGAATGACAACGGCGGCACGGCGGTCGCCTCCGACTGGTCGATGCACATCACGAGCGGAGGAACCGACGTCAGCGGCAGTCCGTTCCCGGGCGCAGAGTCGCCTGGTTCGACGAAGACCGTGAACGCCGGCACACTCGTCGTCAGCGAGTCAGACGGCCCGAGCGGTTACGCCGCGAGCTTTTCCGGCGACTGCAACTCGAGCGGCGGTGTCACGCTCGGTCCCGGCGAGACCAAGACCTGCACCATCACGAATAACGACCAGGCGGCACATCTCCTGGTCAAGAAGCATGTCGTCAACGACAACGGCGGCACGAGTATCGCGTCCGATTTCACGCTCGGGGTGAGCGGGCAGAGCCCGAGCCCGGCGTCCTTCAAGGGCAGTGAAGCCGGAGTCAGCGTGACGCTGGACGCCGGTGCCTACAACGTCACCGAAGGCGACCACATCGGCTACAGCGTCTCCTTCTCGCCCGACTGCGTAGGCACGATCGCGCTGGGTCAGGAGAAGACCTGCACGGTCACCAACGACGACCAGGCGGCGCATCTCCTGGTCAAGAAGCACGTCATCAACGACAACGGCGGGACGGCGAACGCGAGCAGCTTCAATCTCACCGTCGCCGGCCAGAGTCCGTCGCCTGCATCCTTCGCGGGCGACGAGAGCGGCATCAGCGTCGCGCTGAACGCAGGCGCGTACAGCGTGAGCGAGGGTGCACACGCGGGCTACACGGTCTCCTTCTCGGCCGAGTGCGCCGGCTCCATCGCCGTCGGCGAGACGAAGACGTGCACCGTCACCAACAACGACATCGCCTCGCCGCCTCCACCGCCACCGCCATCCGGTCCGCCGCTGATCGATCTGGCGATCACGAAGACGGACAATCCGGATCCGGTCCAGGTGGGAGCGCAGCTCACCTACACCCTGACCGTGACCAACAAGAAGGGCGACACGGCCAACGGCGTCGTCGTGACCGATTCGTTGCCCTCCGACGTGACGCTGATCTCCGTGACGGCGACGAAGGGGACCTGCTCGGGCACCACCGCGATCACGTGTCAGATCGGAACGGTTGCGTACAACGAGGTCGTCGTGATCACGATCGTCGTGCGACCGAACGTGGTCGGGACGATCACCAACACGGCGGTCGTCGCGGGCCGTGAGCCGGAGCACAACCCGGCTGACAACATGGCAACTGAGCCGACGCTCGTGCAAGGTGCGTTCGTCCCACCGAGTGTTTGCTACGGGCTCACGGCGACCCCGCGATCGCTCATGGTCGGACACCGCACGATCGTGCGTGTGACCGTCCGCGAGGCCGGCAAGCCCGTCGCGGGCGTCCAGGTCGTCATCTCGGGCAGGGGGATGACCAAGCGGGCCAGGACGAGCAAGGTGGGCGTGGCGCGGTTCGTGATCACCGCGGGCCGGCCCGGCATCCTGCAGATCCGCGTACCGACGCACGCCACGTGCAACCGCCAGCGGATCGGCGTGCTCGGCGTCTTCACCCCGCCGGTTACAGGCTAAGGCGAGCAGTCCCTACCCGCGCCCCGGCGGTACGTCGGGGCGCGGGTACGAGTGCCCCCGTGCGCGGGCAATTGCGCCAGGCGAGTGAGTCGGGAACTGCGGACGGCGCGCCGCCAAGCTCTGGAACTCGTGGAGAAGGCGTCATACGCTTGACGCCACCGATGCGCGATCTACCGACCGGGACCGTGACGTTCCTGTTCACCGACGTCGAGGGATCGACGCGTTTGCTACACGAGCACGGCGCCCGCTACGCCCATCTGCTGGCCGATCATCGGCAAGTCCTCCGCGACGTGTTCAAGCGCCACGAGGGTGACGAGGTCGATACGCAGGGCGACGCTTTCTTCGTCGCGTTCCGGCGTCCGTCTGACGCGGTCGCGGCCGCCGCCGAAGCACAGGAGACGCTGGCAGACGGCCCCGTTCGCGTGCGGGTCGGGGTCCACACCGGCGAGCCGATCATTACCGACGAGGGGTATGTAGGCGTCGACGTCCATCGTGCCGCGCGGATTATGAGCGCCGCCCACGGCGGCCAAGTCGTCATCTCCGAGCGGACGCGGTCGTTCTTCGGCGACGAGCCGACGTTGATCGACCTCGGCTTGCACCGGCTCAAGGATCTCGGCAGACCGGAAAAGCTCTACCAGCTCGGCGAGGGAGCATTTCCGCCGCTTCGGTCGCTCGACGCGACGAATCTCCCGATTGCGGCGACTCCGCTGCTCGGGCGGGAGCGGGAGCTCGGCGAGCTCGTGACGATTCTGAACGACGGGACGCGGCTCGTCACGATCACCGGCCCGGGGGGGACAGGGAAAACCCGTCTTGCGCTCCAGGTTGCGGCCGAGCTCGTCGGCACCGGCCTCGAGGCGGTCTACTGGGTGCCGCTTGCGAGTCTCTCGGATCCGGAGCTGGTGTTGCCCGAGGTTGCGCAGACGGTCGGCGCCCGCGACGACCTCGTTGAATACCTGCGCGGCAAGCAGCTCCTGCTGGTGCTCGACAACCTCGAGCACCTGCTCACTGCGGCGGCCGGCTTGGTGCCGCTCCTCGCGGCATCGAATGAGCTCCGCATCCTCGTTACGAGCCGATCCCCGCTTCGCGTCTCCGGCGAGCGGGAATATGCTCTCGAGCCGCTGCCGCCAAGCGATGCGGTGACACTCTTCCTGGAACGCGCCCGGTCGGTCGGCCGCCAGCTGTCGCCGGACGCAACGGTAGACGCAATCTGCCGGCGCCTCGACGGGCTGCCGCTCGCGCTCGAGCTTGCGGCGGCGCGCACGAAGCTCCTCACACCTGAGACACTGCTCCAGCGCCTCGACCACGCTCTTCCGCTCCTCACCGGTGGCGCGCGCGACACACCTGAACGCCAGCAGACCCTTCGCGGGACGATCGAGTGGAGCTACGACCTCCTCCCCGACGACTGTAAGGATCTGTTCGCTCGCCTCGCCGTCTTCGCAGGGAGCTTTCCGATTGCCGCTGCCGAGCAAGTCTGTGATGCCGACCTCGACGCGCTCGGGACGCTCGTCGACCTGAGTCTCCTGAAGCCGATCGGCGATGACTCCTTTCTGATGCTCGAGACGATCCGCGAATATGCGGCCGAGAAGCTGACGAGTTCGGATGAAGCGGACGAGTGGCGGCGTCGGCACGCGGAGTTCTTCCGCTCGTTCGCGGAGGAGGCGTACGACCGCCGTTTCGAAGCCGAGGAAGAATGGTCCGCGCGGCTCGAGCTCGAGCACGACAATCTGCGCGCGGCGCTGGACTGGCTGGCAGTGAACGACGAAGACGGGGAACTCGTCCTCGCCGGCGCCCTCGGCTGGTTCTGGTTGTCGCACTCACATCTCATCGAGGGAAAACGACGCGTGGAGCAGGCGCTTGCTCGATCGCAGGCGATGGGTCGGGCGCGTGCGCGAGCGCTTACCGTCGCCGGCGCACTCGCGGGGTGGCAGGGAAGTAGCGAGGAAGGCCCGGCCAGACTCGCCGAAGGTATCGAGCTGTGGCGTGGCATCGGCGCCGACGACGAGGTCGCGCCGGCACTGGACATGTTGGGCTGGGTCTACTTCTTCAACGGTGAGAACGACGCGGGCGTCGAGGCGTTCGAGGAGAGCCTAGAGCTCTGGCGACGCCGCGGCGACCGCTCGGGCGAGCTCCGCGCGCTCGTCGGTGTCTGCCAGATGCTCGTCGCGAAGGGCGACGTCGACCGCGCCGAGCCACTCTCGCGGGAGCTCCTAGAGCTCTCGCGCGGACGGGACCTGCGGGCGGAACATTTCGCGCATCACTTCATCGCCGACTGCGCGCTAATTCGCGGCGATTGCGACGAAGCGGAAAGGCGATACCGCGAGAGCCTTCAGGCGGCGCTGCCGCTCGGTGACGTGCTCGAGACGAGCTTCGAGGTCCAAGGCGTCGCGATGGCAGCGGCAGGGAAAGGCGACTGGGCACGCGGTGTCCGTCTGGCCGCGGCGGGCGAGGCACTCTGGGAATCGCTTGGGATGAAGATCTCGGTGTCCTTCTGGGATGCGCTGCTAGACCGGTACATCGGCGCTGCGCGCCGGGCGCTCGGGCCGGACGCCGACGCAATCTGGGCTGAGGGCCGCCAGTTGTCGTTCGATGCCGCGGTGGCTCTCGCGTTGCGCTCCGAGTAGCGGCGACCCGTAATGCCCCCAACCTCACATAATCCGAACCACGTAGCGAGGCTGGCCGGCGATCGGTTTTGGCTCTACCGGCGTCGCCGCCGGCGCGTGTAGGCGACAGCTCGATGCCGGATCGCGCGGACGACCACTCCGCTTTGCTCGATCGTGTACAGCACGCGGTAGTTGCCGATGCGGGCCGACCAAAGACCCTCGAGACGACCGACGAGCCGCTTGCCCATCGACTCGGGCTCCACCTCGATGAGCACGATTGTCTCGACCACGGCTTCGCGAACGGTCGTGGGGAGTGCCTCGAGATCCTTCTTTGCGCGTCGCGTGAGTCGAAGCTCAGGCAAGCCCGAGCTCGCGCCTCACCTCTTCGAGTGAGAGGAGCCGGCCGGCCTTTACGTCTCCCTCGCTCTCGAGGAGCGCCGCCAGCGTCTCCTCGTCTTGGAGGATCTCCAGCGTTTCCTCGACGGCCTCCCACTCCTCTGGTGAGATAACGACTGCGGCTGGGCGCCCTTTGCGGGTGATCACGACATGCTCGTGCCTCGCCGCGACATCGTCGAGCAGTTCGCTCAAGGACGCACGTGCCTCGGTGAAGGGTACGATTCGTGCCACAAACGTACTGTACAGAATTCTGCACGCCTGTCGAGGGCACCGCCGGAATCGAACCAGGGCACACGGTTTCGGATGCGCCAGGACAGCACCAACAGGACGACGCGAGTCAAGTCAGCCTAAGGAAGCCGACCAGCTCATGTGGGCCCACTGAACTCATTCCAAGTCACCTCATGAAGTGACACTCACGTCGGCATTCACGCCGTGCGATTCGCTGGATCTCAGTTCGTAGTCGTTGTCGTATCTACTGACACGTACGTCGATACGTTCTCGCCGGCACGTACAGCCGCCACTCGGCAGGCGTCAGATTTCGCGCGACGAACGTGCAGACTCGGTCGCGCCAGCGCTCGAAGTCCGAGCTGGTGAGTATCGGCTCGACGAGGCGCGACGTAACGTCGGTGTATTCCTCGCGGCCGTTTTCGTAGAACGCGTACGCCGTTGCTGCTTGGTTGACGAAGCCGTCTCGGGTCTCGTCGAATTGCAGAGTCGCTGCGGAGCTCGCTGGCGCCGTTATGTCGCTGGACACGCCGAAGATCGGCGTCAAGATCGTGACCACGAAGAGGGTCGGGAAGGCTCCCATCCCGAGCGCCCCGAAACTGCCAACAGAGAGCCCGAGGAGGATTGTGCGCCGGCGGCCTAAGCGATCGGCAAACAAGCCGCCGAGCGGTGCGCCGATTAGCCCGATACCCCCGAGAACTGCGAGCAACGCTCCGGTCTGCACGCCGGATGCGCCGACCTCTGATG
>WNGB01026259.1_pt1 | contig 10655 bp, 7 predicted proteins | sample 5400681 | NCBI WGS metagenome assembly WNGB01 (sample SAMN13153367, study PRJNA577476) | soil metagenome | isolation source: 115 cm soil or saprolite under grassland replicate 2 | place: USA:California | collected 2016-06-15 | reverse complement strand
GTCTCCTCTGGCCTGGCCGATAAACCAACACCCATGCCTTGGTTTGGGGACAAGCACTTGGTCATCCGCTTTGCTTGAACTCTCGGCTCAAAAATCGTCCAACGTTAGTTGATTCCATTACTGTGGAAATCGAGGCTAGATTACGATCTGTGGGTCGGGCCGGCGCCGATGCAACCTTACCAATCGAACCTCCTCCATTCCTCGTGGCGCTGGTTCACCGCCTTCGGTTGCGGCGACGCCGGCAACGACGGCGTGCACGACATCGACATTGCGCGGTGGGGCCTCGGCGTGGATACGCATCCGAACACCATGACGGCCCTCGGCGGAAAATATTTCTTCGACGACGACCAGCAGTTCCCCGACACGCAATATGTGGCGTTCGAATACGATGCGGACGGCAAGAAGAAACAGCTCATTTACGAGCATCGCATCTGGTCGCCCTACGTGCAGGAAGGGCAGGAGAACGGAAACGCGTTTTACGGGACACAAGGCATGATGATTTTCGGCAAGCACAAGGGCTGGCAGCTTTACGGTCCGCGCAACAAACTCATCGAGGAGATGCGCGGCTCGTTGAGTCTCGAAGCGCATCACCGCAATTTTCTCGACTGCATCCGGAGCGGCCAGACGCCGAACGCCGACGCCGCGACGGGCCATCTGTCTGCAGCGCTGGCGCACTTCGCGAACATGGCGACGCGCCTGGGCAGCACGTTGAAGTTCGATCCGGCGAAAGAACAATTCATCGGCAACGACGACGCCAACAAGCTGCTCCGACGCGCGTATCGCGAAGGCCATTGGGCGGCACCGAAAGGCTGACGGAAAGGGATGAAAGTATGGATTTCAAAGGAGCAACCCGCCTCTGCAAAACTCCATTCGCGGTGTCGAAAAGAAACCCCTCCCGCACCTGCTCTGCGTCACCAACATGCTGCTGCACGGCATCGAAGTGCCGGTCAACCATCAAGACCCGCATCAAGCAGGAACTGTTGGACAAGTGCAACCTGCACACCATCGTCCGCCTGCCCAACGGTGTCTTTGCCCCTTACACCGGCATCAAGACCAACCTCCTGTTCTTCACCAAAGGCGAACCCACGAAGGAGATCTGGTTTTACGAACACCCCTATCCGCCCGGGGTGAAGAGCTACAACAAAACCAAGCCAGGCGGCTGTGGCCGAAGTGCGCGAAAAGCTGCGGAGGGAACTGGAGCAAGTGCGGGCCTGGGTCGAGGAAGAGCGGCGAAGAGGCCGAGGACAAACACCGACCAACACCGACAAACACAGACTGGCGACACCGGGGAAATCGTCCGTGCCCGTGTCCGTGAAAGTCCGTGAGCGTCCGTGTGCGCCCGTGCCAGGCTCTGCCCAACTCGTAGCCAATGCCGCGCTCTCCCTCCTGAACCTGAGCCGCTACCTGCTGGACCGGCAGATAGCAGCACAGAAGAAAGCGTTTCTGGAAGAAGGCGGTTTCACGGAACGGCTTTACCGTGTCCGGATGCAGGCTCGCAACCGCCCGCCCGCCAAACCCCGCTGACCTGTTGCCTTGACGCATGGACCGGACTCAATTGCTCCAACACTTCGAGACGCTGGCGGAAACGCCGGAGGCGGTTGAAAAGCTCCGCAAGCTCGTCCTTGATCTCGCGATCCGTGGACGACCACCGCATGCTTCGTCGAGTTCTGGCGATCGTGGAGGAGTTAATGCGGTGGTGTAACGAACTGAACGTCGAACGCCCCGCCGCGCCCACGACGGGAAACCACATCCTCGACGCCACACTCCGAAGAATCCTCGAACGCACCGTCGCCCAAACCACCGCCACCCACCTCCTCGACGTCACGCTTCGAAGACTGAAAGCCATCACCAATGGCGACCGACGCTCTCAAGCGGGGCATGATGCAGGACTTGCGGGCGGGGAGCGCGCGGTTGCTCTGAAGCGCGCAGTCCGCTAGGCTGCAGCCCGGAAGAGACGATGCCGGAGCAACACCCAAATCAGCCTCCAGCCGGCAGATCGGACGGACCTGACCGATCCGGGCGATCCCGCCGCTTGCGCCCGAGCGGGGGTTACCGGAAGCTGCGCAGCTACCAGGTGGCCACGCTCATTTACGACGGCACGGTGTCGTTTTGCGATCGGTTCGTGGACAAACGTTCGCGCACGCACGATCAAATGGTGCAGGCCGCGCGCAGCGGCGGAAAGAACATCGCCGAAGGCAGCCGCGCCGCCGCCACGACCAGCCAGACCGAGTTGCGCCTGGTGAACGTGGCGCGGGCCAGCCTTGAGGAATTGCTGCTGGATTATGAGGATTACCTGCGACAGCACGGCGAACGACAGTGGGAGAAGAACAACCCTGAAGCGCTGGCCGTGCGGGCGGTAGGCAAACAACACGAGACGGCTCAGTCGGATCAGTCGGATTGGTCCGACCCCGCAGTCCATTGGAAAGCCTACGCCCGCTGGCTGCAGCATCCTGAGCCCGCCGTGGTAGCCAACACGCTGATTTGCCTGATTCACCAGGCGAACTATCTGCTTGATCAGCAAATCAGCGCGTTGGAGCGGGATTTTGTGCAGGAGGGTGGCTACAGCGAGCAACTGGCGGCGGCGCGTATTGCGGAGCGGCAAAAGCAGCAGCGGCGTCCTGCGACACCCGCGCAAGCCGCGCCCGATTGTCCGCGTTGCGGCAAGCCGATGGCCCTGCGCACCGCGCGCAAAGGCGAGCGAGCGGGTTCGCAGTTCTGGGGATGCTCGGGCTTCCCGGAGTGCAAGGGGACGCGGACGCTCGAAGCATCCGACGGATCGGATGGATCGGACCGATCCAAGCGTGGGTAAGCACGAGCCCCGTCAAACCTTCGGCAGTTGCCAGGGGTCGCGGCGCTTGCGGTCGAGCATCGCATTCGCATTGTCCACCCTCGTCAATCAGCGTTCATCCGCGGTTGAAATTGCTGCGCACGCGGCGCGCTCGGTTTCAATGAGTCATCAGGTAAAAGACGATGTTGATGCCAAGGGGATAAGCCACCTTCTCGGAGAATTCCTCGAAGTAGAGTTCGTTCTCACCTTCTCGTTCCCAACCATCGCTGATGTCGCTGTTGTGGATGGCAAGAATCATCATCCGTTGGCGGTCGTCGAGTAGAGCCCGGACGTGCATCTCCTCGGAGCCTTCGCCGCGGTAGATCCGCTGGAGCGGCGGCGACTGCGGATCGTTTGGATCGTGGTCCGGGTTCCAAAACTGGATGGTTGGCACCTGCATACTTCTCATGGGGCCTCCGAGGTCGAAAACGCAATGGAACACCGGATGGTCAGTCGTTAGTTCAGTCCAGGCACGCCCCGGCAGAACCCTGTTCATCTCATTGGCAAACCCGTTCCATTCCTCCGAACCCCAGAAGTCGTTTACAAACAAAGCTCCCCCACTCAGCAGATATTTCCGCAAGGCGACGGCCTCATCGTCACTCAAGCGCAGGTAGCCGGCGTGCTCCATGTAAAGCAACGGGTACTGGGACAGCATCGGGTCGGTCAACTTCAGAACCCGCGCGTCGGGATCGGGATCGGTTCTGATCGAGGTCAATTGTTGCAGGCGATAGGAGAGATTCAGGTCAGCGTCGGGATAGTCCACCCACCAACCCAGCCAGCGCAACCTGCCCAGGTTCGAACGAGGGCCGGGATCGGACTTGAAGATGACCCGCGCGAATGTGAACACGTCCGGTTCGAAGCCCGGAGCATTGGTCCAGGTTGGAGTGCCAGAGGAGTGGGTGTCGGTTTCGCGCGCGGTGCGAAGCTCGTCCTCGTTTACCACCAATCCCCCTTCAATCCGAACGAAACTGTCGGAGCGGCCGGAGCGAGGATCCAAACCTGGACGCGGCCCAAGTTGGGCGAAGCAAAGGACAGCGGCCAGGATTGCCGCCACCAGGATTGTTCGCGTCGCGTTCATTTCACTATTGAATATTACACCCAGGCGTCAAAAGAGAAGTATGGTGTTCGCGAAAGAATTATTCCGGAGTGGAACCGCGAATGGCGCGGCGGCGAACTATCCGCCGGGTTTGCAATTCCGAGCGCGTCTGGAATGATCGGAGGCGCGACGGGCGAGAGCCTGGCGGTGCGGCAGGATTCCGAGGACTGGTATGAGCAACGATGGGAATAATGCGAACGTCTTCCTCGAACAGGGCGGGCTGCGCGAGCGCATGACCCGCGCGCGGCTCGCTTGCCGAAACAAACCCCATCCGCCGTCTCCATCCCGTGACCTCCAGAAACCACCACGCAACGTTGGAGACCGGCCGTGAGCCAGGGCGCCACCATGTTCTCGCTCCGCCGAGCTGCCTGCTGTTTCGCCAGCTTGGGCCTCGTGTTGATGTGCCGCCTCGTGGTCTGCGGCGCGGAGGAGCCCGACGATGCGATCGATCACGCCGGCATCCTCCGTTCGTGGAACGCAGAGAGCCTCGCGCGCGGGGAGAAGCTCTACAACACCATCTGCATCACCTGCCACGGGAACCTCACCCAGGCCGGATCGCTTCCCACCTCGCGCCCGTTTTGGAAGGAGCCTTTCAAGAACGGCAGCGATCCCTTCAGCCTTTACAAAACGCTCACCCAGGGGCTCGGCCAGATGCCGGCCTGGACGTTCCTCACTCCGGAACAGCGCTACGATGCCATTCACTACATTCGGGAGACATTCGTGAAACCGCACAACCCGGCCGCCTACTTCAAGGTGACGGAACAATATCTCGACGCCCTGCCCAAAGGCGCCGGCCGCGGCACGAAGACCGCCGCGATGATCGAGTTCGAGAAAGGTCCGAAGTACCTGCGCATGGATTTCGGTCCGGCCCTCTTCTGGACCTTGCAGGTTGAGCCGGACAACATCGCCTACAAAGGCATCGCCGTTCGCCTCGACGACGGTCCCGGCGGCGTCTCAAAGGGCCGCGCGTGGATGCTTTACGACCACGACACGATGCGCGTGGCCGCGGCCTGGACCGGCGATCAGTTTGTGGACTGGAGCGGCATCGCGTTCGATGGAACGCACCAGACGCATACCAGCATCGTCGGGACAAAAGCGTTTGTGAATCCCGTCGGACCCGGCTGGGCCGATCCGCAGACGGCGAGTTTTGCCGACCCGCGCTTTCACGGGCGTGACAACAAACCCTACGGCCCGCTGCCGCGTGAGTGGGCGCACTTCCAAGGCGCCTACTTTCACAGCAACAAAGTCGTCGTTGCCTACACGGTCGGTGACGCGCGTGTGCTTGAACTGCCCGGATACGAACGCCGCGGCGACGACGTCATCACCTTCTCGCGCACGCTCAACGTGAGCAGGTCCTCGCGCGACCTGTTGATGCGCGTCGCACCCGAAGGCATCCCGGTCGCGCTGGTTGGGAAAAGCGGCGCGAGCCTCATCCGGACAAACGGTTCCCACGTTCTGTACATCCCGACTTCCGCCACGCCACTGAACGCGAAGGTGCTCATCGCCAATCCGGGACCGGGCATGAACGCCGCCGCGTTGTCTGCGTTTGCGCTCGTGTCCTCGCCTGCGGCCGATCTCAGTCCGCTCACTCGAGGCGGGCCGCCCCGGTGGAACCCGCCGCTGGCCACGCGCGGCAAAATCGGCAGCGACGACGGCCCGTTCGCAATCGATGAACTCACGCCACCGCCCGACGCGGCGAATCCGTGGCACACCTGGATGCGCTTCGGCGGCTTCGACTTTTTCAAGGACGGCCAGCGCGCAGCGATTTGCACCTGGAACGGAGACGTATGGATCGTCAGCGGCGTCGAGGGTGACCTCGGGCAACTGACCTGGAAGCGCATCGCTTCCGGACTCTTTCAGCCGCTCGGCGTGAAGATCGTGGATGAGACCATTTACGTGACCTGCCGCGACCAGATCGCCCGGCTACGCGACTTGAAAGGCGACGGTGAGATCGACTTCATCGAGAACTTCAACAACGACCACCAGGTGACCGAGCATTTCCACGAGTTCGCCATGGGGTTGCAGACCGATCGCGAGGGCAACTTCTATTACGCGAAATCCGCCCGTCACGCGTTGCCCGCGCTCGTGCCGCACCACGGCACGTTGCTCAAGGTCAGCCGGGACGGCGCGCGCACGGAGATTGTCGCGACCGGGTTCCGCGCCGCCAACGGCGTGTGTGTGAACGACGACGGCACGTTTTTCGTCACCGACCAGGAAGGGCATTGGACGCCCAAGAACCGGATCAACTGGGTTCACCCCGGCGGTTTCTACGGCAACATGTTTGGCTACCACAACCGCGCCAGCAGCGCCGACAACGACATGGAGCAGCCGCTGGTCTGGATTACGAACGAGATGGACCGGTCACCGGGCGAACTGCTCTGGGTGACGAGCGAAAACTGGGGGCCGCTCAAAGGCTCGCTGCTAAATCTCTCCTACGGCACCGGCCGGATCTTCGTCGTGCCGCACGAAAAGATCGGCGGCCAGATCCAGGGCGGTGTCGTGCAACTTCCGATTCCTGACTTTCCAACCGGCACGATGCGTGGCCGTTTTCATCCCGGCAACGGCCACATCTACACCTGCGGCCTCTATGCATGGGCCGGGAACTGCCAGTCGGACGGCGGATTCTATCGCGTGCGGGCCACCGGCAAAGCCTCCTGGTTGCCGATTGGGTTGCATGTCCGTACGAACGGCATGGAAATTCAATTCAGCGATGCGCTCGACCCCGCCTCGGCCTGCGATCTGAAAAACTACGCCGTCAAAGTCTGGTCCCTCAAACGCAGCGCGACCTATGGCTCGGAGCACTTCGACGAACACAGCCTGAACGTCGCAGCAGCCACGCTCACCGCCGACCGGAAGTCGGTGTTTCTGAACATCCCCGAGCTTAAGCCGACGTGGTGCATGGAGATCAAATGCGACCTGCGCGGCGTGGATGGCACGGTCTTCAGGCGCACAGTTCATAACACCGTTCACCAACTGATCGGAAAGGTTGAGGGCACCAGAAAGGCCAAAGGCTGAAGGCTAAAACAGATGGGTTGAGTAACCGAAAAATCGACTTTAGAATCCTGCCTTTAGCATTTAGCTCTCTCCGAGAATGAGTGAACAGGCGAAAGATTTGAGACCGAGGACGAAAGCGTTTTCACTCCGCGTGATCCGCATGTATTCCCGCCTGCCGAAGAGCGATGCGGTGGCGCAGGTCCTCGGCAGACAGGTTCTTCGGTCGGGAACATCCGTGGGCGCGAACTACCCCGAGGCGTCGCGGGGTCGATCCAAGGCCAAGTTCACTTCCAAGATCGGCGATTGCCTGAAAGAAATTGAGGAAACCGAGTATTGGCTCGAACTCCTCGTGGACAGCGGTAGCGTTTCGGCAGCCAAGATGACCGACCTGCTCGACGAAACACGCCAACTCATCGCGATCTTTACGACAATCGACAAGCGCTCGAAAGATGCCCTTTAGCCCTCAGCCTTTAGCCTTTAGCCTTCTCTTCCTGGCCGAGTCCGCCTTGCCCTGCACCGCCGCGGACTACGAGAAGGACATCCGCCCGTTATTCAAGGAATATTGCCTCGGCTGCCACTCGACGGAAAAGCACAAGGGCGATCTCGACCTCGAACGTTTCACTTCGCTGAGCGAGGTGATGAAGCAGCCCAAGGTCTGGCAGGGTGTGGTCGAACAGCTTTCCCTGGGCGAAATGCCGCCGAAGGAAAAGCCGCAGCCTGCCGAAGCGGAGCGCGTCCGCTTGCTCGGCTGGGCCAACGGCGTGCTGGATGAAGTCGCGCTCGCCCGCGCCGGCGATCCCGGTCCGGTCGTGCTGCGGCGGCTCTCAAACGCCGAGTACACCTACACCATTCGGGATCTGACCGGCGTCGCGTCGCTCGATCCGGCAAAAGAGTTCCCGGCCGATTCGGCCTCGGGCGAAGGCTTCATGAACGTCGGCAACTCGCTCGTGATGTCGCCCTCGCTCGTCACCAAGTATCTCGATGCCGCCAAGGAGATCGCCGCTCACGCGGTGCTCTTGCCGGATGGAATCCGCTTCTCGCCGAAAAGCACGGGCCGCGATTGGACCGAGGAATTACTAGCCGAGATTCGTGCGACCTATCGCGAGTTCACCGACAACGGCGGCGGCACGTCGGTGAACCTGCAGGGCATTCGCTTCGACACGAAAGACGGCGGCGTGCTGCCCCTGGACAGATATCTCTCCGCGACGTTGGAAGTGGCGGCAGGCGTCCCGCCTGCCGGAGGGACGGGCATCCTGCCCGGCGGGAAAGGCGTCGATAATTCCAGCCGCGATTCGAAATCGAGCGCGAGGCCGGGCGGCAAGATGCCGCCCTCAACCGCAGGCGCGACGCGCGTCGCTATAGCGCAACGCCTCTACGCCTGTGCCCTCGAAAGAGGATTGTCGCCAAAATACCTTTCCACGCTCTGGAACACCCTCAATTCCACCGAACCTTCCCTGCTTCTCGACCCCATTCGCGCGCGCTGGCGTTCGGCCAAGCCCGATGACGCCGCGGATCTCGCGAAGGAGATTTCCCAATGGCAACATGCATTGTGGAAATTCAATTCGGTCGGCCACATCGGGAAGCGTGACGGCCCGACGGCGTGGATGGTGCCGCTCACGCCGATTCAGTCCAAGCAGGAGTTGCGGTTCAAGTTTCCGGTGTCGCCGCAGGCGAAGGAGGTCACGCTTTATCTCAGCGCGTCGGACGCGGGCGATGGCAACACGGGCGACTACGTGATTTGGGAACAGCCCCGCCTTGTCGCGCCCGGCCAGCCGACATTGCTGCTGCGCGACGCGCGTGACGTTATTCGCGAGCTTGAGGTGCGGCGGGAACGCACGTTGTCCGACACCGCAAAGTATCTGGCGGCTGCCGCTCAAGCCGAACCGGGCGAAACGAATGTCGCGGAACTCGCCCGGCGGCGCGGGGTCGATGCCGACGCTCTTGGGGCCTGGCTTGGTTATCTCGGCGTCAATTCCGCCGACCCGGTAAAAGTGGAGGGCCACTTCACAGACACGTTCACGAACGGCTCCGGCTACGCGTTTATCAATGGCTGGGGCAAAAGCGGAACGCCCAATCTCGTCGCCAATTCCTCCGACCAGCACGTGCGCATTCCCGGCAACATGAAGCCACACAGCGTGGCGGTGCACCCATCGCCAACGCTCGCGGCCGCCGTGGGTTGGCGCAGCCCGATGGCAGGCAGAATTCGCGTGGACGCGGCGATTCAGCACGCGCATCCGGAGTGCGGCAACGGGGTGACCTGGTCGTTGGAACTCCGCCACGGCTCAAATCGTCAGCGCCTCGCCAACGGCATCGCCCAGGGAGCGAAGGAGGTGAAGCCGGCGCCGATCGAGAATCTCGCCGTGCAGCCGGGCGACCTCGTCTCGCTGCTCATCGGCCCGCGTGACGGGAATCATTCCTGCGATTTGACGGCAGTGGACCTCGTGCTGACCAGCCGAGGCGAAACCGGACGCGAATGGGACCTGGCCAGGGACGTTTCGCCCGACGTGCTCGCGGGTAATCCGCACGCCGACCGCTTTGGCAACCAGGGAGTCTGGCATTTCTACACCGAGCCTGACAAGGGCGGCCAGCTCGCCCCGGTGATTCCCGCCGGCTCTCTCCTGGCCAGGTGGCAGGCGACCGAGAGCGCGGAGGAAAAAGAGAAACTGGCCGACGAAGTGCAGACCCTGCTCACATCGGCCGCGCCCGAGAAAGCGGATTCGCCCGACGCGGCGTTATATCGCCAGCTCACATCGCTCGGCGGACCGCTCTTCAGCGGGATGATGCGAACGGTAACTCACCCCCTCACCCCATCCCTCTCCCCCAGTGGGGGAGAGGGTGCCCGGCTTGTCCGCCGTAGCCTTGGCGAAGGCGGAAGTGCGGGTGAGTGGGTCGGCCTCGACCCCGCTCAATTCGGCAAACACCCGAACGGTTCCGCCATCGACGCCGCCAGCCTGTGCGTTCGCACACCGGCGGTCATCGAGATTCGCCTGCCCTCCGACCTGGCGGCGGGATACGAATTCGTCACGACCGGCATGCTCGACAAGACGGCTGGCGCCGAGGGCAGCGTCCAGCTCCAACTGCTGACCAACAAACCGGCCGCCAGCCCGGGGCTCCTGACCATCGTGGCCACCACCAAGGATGGCGAAGGGCCGTGGTATTCCAACAACCGCACCACCTCGCATAACACACCCATCGTCGTGAATGACGGCAGCGCGGCGCGCAAACGGATTGAGGCCGCGTTCGAGGAGTTCCGCCAGGTTTTCCCGGCGGCGCTCTGCTACACGAAGATCGTGCCGGTCGATGAAGTCGTCACGCTCACGCTCTACTATCGCGAGGACCAACACCTCCGGCGCCTCATGCTCGACGACGCCCAGGCCGCCCGGCTCGACCGGCTCTGGGACGAGCTGCACTATGTAGCCCAGGACGCACTGAAACTGGTCGATGTCTTCGAGCAGCTCTGGCAATACGCCACGCAGGACGCCGACCCGAGCGTCTTCGAGCCGATGCGCGAGCCGATCAAGCAACGCGCCGCCGCGTTCCGCCGGCGCCTCCTGGACACCCAACCGGCCCATCTGGACGCGGTGTTGAGGTTCGCCGATGGCGCCTATCGTCGTCCGCTCACCGACTCGGAAAAGGACGAACTGCGCGGGTTGTATCACAAGCTGCGCACGGAAGAGATTCCGCACGAGGAAGCGATCCGGCTCACCCTCGCGCGCGTGCTCGTGGCGCCGGCCTTTC
>WNGB01022202.1_pt1 | contig 10657 bp, 8 predicted proteins | sample 5400681 | NCBI WGS metagenome assembly WNGB01 (sample SAMN13153367, study PRJNA577476) | soil metagenome | isolation source: 115 cm soil or saprolite under grassland replicate 2 | place: USA:California | collected 2016-06-15 | reverse complement strand
CAACGGCGGCGTCGTGGGCGCCGAGGTCGTCCGCACGCAGGCGATCCACACCGCGCTGTCCGGACCGGCGGCCGGGGTCATCGGCGCGCGGCTGATCGGCGAGGCGGCGGGCCTCGCCGACGTGATCTCCGTCGACGTCGGGGGCACGAGCGCGGACGTGTGCCTGATCCAGGGCGGCGAGGCCGCGGTCACGACCGAAGGACGCGTGGGCGTCTGGCCCGTGCCCGTGCCCATGATCGACATCCACACGATCGGCGCGGGCGGAGGCTCGATCGCGCGCGTGAGCGGCGACGGCACCCTGACCGTCGGGCCCGAGAGCGCGGGCGCGGTCCCCGGTCCCGCCTGCTATGGCGCCGGCGCCGAGGAGGCGACGGTCACGGACGCGCATCTCGTCCTCGGCCGCATTCCCGCGCACCTGCTCGGCGGCGAGATCGTCCTCGACGTCGAGCGCGCGCGGCGGGCCGTCGAGGACCGCGTGGCCCGACCGCTGGGGTTGTCGCTGGAAGCGGCGGCGTGCGGGATCCTCGACATCGTCAACAACAACATGGTGGGGGCGATTCGCCTCGTCTCCGTGGAGCGCGGCCACGATCCGCGCGACTTCGCGCTCGTCGCCTTCGGCGGCGCCGGTCCGCTCCATGGGGCCGACCTCGCGGCACTGCTCTCGATGCGCACCGTCGTCGTGCCGCGCCATCCGGGCGTGCTCTCGACGTTCGGCCTGCTCGGGACCGAGGTCCGCAACGACTACGCGCGTACCAGCCTGCAGAAGCCGCCGGACTACGACCTGGCGTCCGTGTCCGGGATCTATGCCGCGCTCGCGGGGCAGGCCGATCGGTGGCTCGCCGACGAGGGCGTGGCGCCGGCGCAGCGCCGTCTCCTCCGTCTCGCCGACCTGCGCTATCGCCACCAGGGATTCGAGATCACGGTGCCGTGGCCCGAGGGCGAGCTCGCCCTCGCCGCCCTGCTCGCGCGGTTCCACGACCGTCACGAGCGGCTGTACACGTACGCCCTCCGCGATGCCCCCGTCGAGATCGTCACGCTCCGGGTGGCGGCGTCGGGACGCGTGCGGCGCTTCGCGCTGCCGGAGCTCGCTCCCGTGCGGAGCCGACGCGCGACCGGGCGCCGCCGCGTCTACTTCGCGGGCCGGGGATGGGGCGACTGCCTGTGCGTCGAGCGCGACATGCTCGGCGCGGGCGCGGTCGTCAACGGTCCCGCGATCGTCGAGCAGCTCGACTCGACCACGGTGCTGTTGCCGGGTCAGCGCGGCCGGGTCGACCGCTTCGGCAATCTCGTGATCCGGGCGCGGGGAGCGAGATGAGGCGGCCCCCTGCGCGCGCGAGGCGGCGGCGGCCGCCGCTCAGCGATCCGGTGACGCGCGAGATCATCAAGGGCGCACTCCGCGCGGCCCAGGCCCAGATGGAGGCCGTGATCGAGCGCACCGCCATGTCGCCGTTCATCCGGGAGAAGAACGATTACTTCGCGGGGATCCTCGACGGGCGCGGCCGCGTCGTGTGCGGGACCATGCTGCCGCTCTTCGGCAACCTCATGGAGATCATCTTCCGGCAGTACCCGGCCGAGACGATGCGGCCCGGCGACCTCTACTGGTACAACGACTGCCACGGCTCCCGCGGCGGCGTGTCGCACTCGCCCGACATGGTCTTCGCCGCGCCCGTCTTCCATCGCGGCCGGCTCGTCGCCTTCTCCCAGACGTGGGGACACTTCTGGGACATCGGCGGCCTGCGCGCGGGGAGCATCTCGCCCGACGCCACCGAGATCTTCCACGAAGGCATCATCGTCCCCGCCGTGCGCATCTACCGGGAAGGCGTCCTGAACGACGAGGTCTTCCGGATCTTCCTGCGCAACTCGCGCTTCCCCGACATCCTGCAGGGTGACATCCGCGCCGTCCTCGCCGGCTGCCGGCTGGGCGAGCGCCGGGTGCTGGAGCTGTTCGACCGCTTCGGCGTCGACACCGTGCTCGACGCGTGGGCGTTCTTCGAGCGGCAGTGCCGGGACACCATCCGCAAGGCGCTGGAGTCGCGCATCCCCGACGGCAGCTACGAGACCGAGGACGCCGTGGACGGCGACGGCATGAGCGGCCGCGCCTTCCACGTGCGCACGCGGCTCGTCAAGGACGGCGGCCGGATCGTCATCGATACCCGCGAGAGCGACGACCAGGCGCGCGGGCCGATCAACTTCATCATGCACGAGAGCGTGCCCAAGCTGATCCTCGGCATCTACCTGCTCTCCGGTCATCCGACGGTGCTCCTCAACGACGGCGCCCAGGACGCGATCGACGAGGTCCTGGTGCGGCCCGGCAGCATCCTGCAGCCGCACTGGCCGGCCGCGCTCGGCAACCGGGCGCACACGCTGGCCCGCGTCCAGTCCAACGTCCTCGGGCTGCTCGCCCTGGCCACGGGCGGCGACGTGCCCGCGGCGAACTCGGTCTACAACATCTACTTCCTGCGCGGCTTCGACGGGACGCGCAACGAGCTCTTCCTGTGCAGCGACGGGATCGCCGTGGGCTACGGCGCCCGCCCCTTCGCCGACGGCCTCGACGCCATCTACTACGTGGCGCAGAAGAACTACCCCGCGGAGTTCATGGAGATGGTCTTCCCCATGCGGCTGCGCTGCTACGCGCTGCACCAGGACTCGGGCGGGCCGGGGCGGTTCCGGGGCGGGTGCGGCGTCATCCGCGAGATCGAGCTGCTGGCCGACGAGGCCGTGATCGCGATCCGCCAGGACAACATCCTGTTCCCACCGGCCGGCGTGAATGGCGGACACGCCGGCCGACCGGGACGCTGCGTCGTGAACCCCGGGCGGCCGGACGAGCGCGTGCTGGCGCCCATGTCGGACGGCAACGTGATCCGCAAGGGCGACGTGGTCCGCCTGTTCACGAGCGGAGGCGGCGGCTGGGGCGATCCCCTCGCTCGGCCCGCCGAGCGCGTGCGGCGCGACGTGGCCGGCGGCTTCGTGTCGCGCGAGTCCGCGCGCGAGGACTACGGCGTGATCCTCGACGCGCGCGGCGCCGTCGACGCGACGGCCACGGAGGCGCTCCGCGGGCTCGAGCGCGCGCCCGTCCGGATGTTCCACCGCAACGGCTACTTCGGCCCCCTGGTGCGCCGACCCGACGCATGACGCGCTTCTGCGCGCTGGCCCTGGGCCTCCTGCTCGCCGGTTGTCTCACCCTCGCGGATGTCCCCCGGTACAAGTCCGAGGGCCGGCCCGAGACCTATCCGGTGACCGTCGACGAGGCATGGACCATCGCGCGGGCTGTCTTCCGCTGGGGAGGCGCCGAGGTGATCGAGGACCACCGTGCCGAGGGTTACATGCTGACCACGGTCGGCGCGAACCTCTCACGCCGCGGCACGCTCATGGGGGCATGGGTCGAGCCGGTCGACGCCACGCACACCCGGGTCACCGTCGTCATGAAGCGTCCGATGCAGACGAGCGTCTTCATCACGATGACCGAGGCGAAGTTCCATCAGCGCTTTGCCGAAAGCGTCGACAGGATCAGGGCCGACCGACCGCTCCAGAAGCCCGGGCCGTGACGCGTGCTTGCCCGCCCGTGAAAGCGTGCAGTATCATGCCCGGCATCCCGCCGGGCCTGTGCCTCGGAGACGAGGCCTGGCGCTGAATTCAGCATTCGTGGAGGCGGCGTCATGAGTCAGCGACGGTCGTGGCTGGTCGTGGTCCTGATGGTGTCCGTGATCGCGCTGTCGGCGGCGCCGGCGGTGGCGCAGACGCGGTTCGTCTTCGCCAACGAGAGCCCGTACGATACGATGGACCCGCACGCCGCCTTCGACGTGGGGCGCGTGGCCGTCCGGCTGAACCTCTACGACGGTCTCTACCGGTGGCTCGACAACCCGCCGAAGCTCGAGCCGTGGCTGGCCGAGAGCCACACGGTGTCGCCGGACGGGCTCGTCTACACCTTCAAGCTGCGGCGCGGCGCCAAGTTCCACGACGGGACGGAGATCACCGGCGAGGACGTGCGCTACAGCATGGAGCGCATCCTGGCCATGAAGAAGGGCGCCGCGGCGCTGCTCTCGACGATGGTCGCGCCGAACACCACGAAGGCGCTCGACAAGTCCACCGTCCAGTTCACGCTCACCAAGCCCGCGTCCATCTTCCTGGCCGTGGTCCCCGAGGTCCACGTCGTCAACGCGGCGCTGCTCAAGAAGCACGAGAAGGACAACGACTGGGGCGCCGCCTGGCTGACCAGCAACGACGCGGGGTCCGGCTCCTACCTGCTGTCGCGGTACGATCCCGCCGTCGGCTTCATCGCCAAGCGCTTCGCCGGCCACTTCATGCCATGGGGCCCGAAGTTCATCGACGAGATCGAGTTCCGCCTGGTCAAGGAAGACAACACGCGCGTGCTCGGCATGATCAAGGGCGACTACCAGGGCACGGGCGGCTACCTGCCGAACGATCAGGTCAAGCGGCTGCGCGAGGCGCCGAACGTGAAGATCATCGAGCAGGAGTCGATGCGCATCATGATGTTCCAGGTCAACAACCAGCGCGCGCCGCTCACCGACGTCAACGTGCGCCGCGCGATCAGCTACGCCTTCGACTACGACGGCTTCAACAAGGAGATCCTCGGGGGCACCGTCGAGCGCAATCCCGTGCCGATTCCCAACAACCTGTGGGGCGTGCCGAAGGACGTGAAGGGCTACACCTACGACATCGACCGAGCCAAGGCCGAGCTGGCCAAGGCCAAGACGAAGGTCGACCGGCCGCTGACTGTCGGCTACCTGCAGGGCTTCAGCCAGACCGAGCAGGCCGCCACCGTCATGGCCAACGGCCTGCGCAAGGCCGGGATCGAGACCAAGCTCGTGAGCGAGCTGTGGCCGGCCATGGTCGAGCGGATGAAGAAGCCCGAGACCTCGCCCGATCTCGTCGTCTACTGGATCAGCACCTACTACGCGGATCCCAACAACTGGATCGGCGAGATGTTCCACTCCGGCCAGTGGGGCACGTTCAAGGCCTCGAGCTTCTACAAGAACCCGAAGGTGGACGACCTGCTCGACACCGCGCTCAAGTCCACGGACAAGAAGGTGCGCGAGAAGGCCTACCAGGACGCGGCGCGCATCGTGGTCGAGGACGCCGCCGGGGTGTGGATCTACAACACCAAGTACTTCGGTCCCTGGGCCAAGACCCTGGAGGGCATCCGCTTCAGCCCCATCGGCAACGGCCAGGAGATGCGCTGGGTCTATTACGCGAAGTAGCCACGGGAGGCGGTGAGGCCGCGTGAGGCTGCTCGCTCTCGCGCTTCACCGCCTGCTGTGGTTCGTCCCGACGCTGCTCGGGCTGCTCGTCGTCACGTTCGTGATCTCGCGGGTGATCCCGGCGGACCCGGTGGCGCTGGTGGCGGGGGAGACCGCGACGCCGGCACAGGTGGACGCGCTCCGCCATCAGCTCGGCTACGACCGGCCGTTGCCCGTGCAGTTCGTCGGCTACGTCGGCCATCTCCTGCGCGGCGATCTCGGCACGAGCCTCTACACCACGCGCCCGATCGCCGACGACCTCGCGGCCCGGCTGCCCGCGACCATCGAGCTGACCCTGGTGGCCATGGTCGTGTCCGTCGTCGTGGGGATCCCCCTCGGCGTGCTCTGCGCGGTCTGGCGGAACTCGCTGCTCGACCACGCGCTGCGCGTGGTGACGGTCTCGGGCCTGGCCATCGCCAGCTTCTGGCTCGGCATCATGCTGCAGCTGCTCTTCGCCATGCGCCTCGGCTGGACGCCGCTCAACGGCCGGCTCACCGGCTTTCCGCCCCACGGCATCACCGGGCTCTTGCTCGTCGACAGCGTGCTGACGTGGGACGGGGCGGCGTTCGGCAACGCGCTCGCGCACCTGGCCTTGCCGGCGGCCACGCTGGCCGTTCCGGCGCTGGCCACGCTCGTCCGCTTCACGCGGGCCGGCGTGCTCGACGTGATGCAGTCGAACTTCGTCCTGTACGAGCGGGCGATGGGACTCCCGCGCTCGGTGATCGTCTGGAAGTACGTCCTGCGCAACGCCCTGACCTCGACGGTGACCCAGCTGGGCCTGCTCTTCGGCATCCTGCTCGCCGGGGCCGTGGTCACCGAGGCCGTCTTCGACTGGCCGGGGATCGGCACCTACGCGGTGAACTCGATCATCCGGTCCGACTACAACGCCGTCATGGGCTTCACGGTCTGGGCCGGAGCCATCTTCATCCTGGTGAACCTCCTCGTCGACGTCGCCCACACCCTCATCGATCCCCGCGAGCGAACGGTATGAGCGGCGCCTGGTTCGTGCTGGCACGCGTGGCCCGTGACCGGTCGGCGCTCCTCGGGCTCGTGCTGATCCTCGGCCTCGTCGTCGTGGCCGTCGGGGCGCCGCTGTTCGCCACGCATCCCGAGGACGTGTTCGAGCTGCATCCGGCGAAGCGGCTGCGGGCGCCGAGCGCCGAGGCGTGGCTCGGAACGGATCGCATGGGCAGCGACATCTACAGCCGGCTGCTCTTCGGGGCGCGGATCACCATCGTGATCGGGGTCATCGCGGTCGGGGCTTCGCTGATCATCGGCGTCCCCGTGGGCCTGGTCGCGGGCTACTACCAGAATTGGTTCAGCGATCTGCTCATGCGAGTGTCGGACGTCTTCCTCGCCGTGCCGCAGGTGGTGCTGGCCATCGCCATCGCCCAGACCCTCGGCCCCTCGCTGCCCAACGTGATCCTGGCCCTGTCCGTCACGTACTGGCCGTGGTTCGCGCGCATCGTGTATGCCGAGACGCGGTCGCTCCAGAAGGAAGTGTTCATCGAATCCACGGCCGCCCTCGGCGCCTCGCCCTGGCGCCTGACCGCGCTGCACGTGCTGCCCAACATCGTGTCGCCGATCATCGTGCGCGCGTCGATCGGGATGGGGTTCACGATCCTCACGGCCGCCGCGCTGGGCTTCCTGGGGCTGGGCCCGCCCCCGCCGACGCCGGAGTGGGGACGCACCATCGCGGAGGCGCGCGAGTTCCTGCCCGACGCCTGGTGGTACGCGCTGGCCCCGGGCCTCGCCATCTTCCTCACCGTCATGGGGTTCAACCTGCTCGGTGATGGCCTGCGTGACGTGCTCGACCCGCGGCTGCGTCGCGGCCGGAGCGCCCCCGATGGCTGAGGGCCGCGGCGGGGGACCAGCCCCCGCCCTACAGCTGCTCTCGGTCCGCGGGCTCGAGGTGAGCTTCGCGACCGATCGCGGCCCCGCGCGCGTGCTCGACGGAATCAGCCTCGACATCGCTCCCGGCGAGGTGGTCGGCCTCGTGGGGGAGAGCGGCTGCGGGAAGACCACGCTGGCGCGGGCGATTCTCGGCGTGCTCCCCGCTGGCGCGGCGCGCGTGCACGCCGGCGAGATCGTGTTCCAGGGCCGCGATCTGCTGGGAGAGCCCCCCGACGTCCTCAACGACCGGGTGCGTGGACGGGCCATCACCTTCATTCCGCAGGACCCGTTCAGCTCGTTCAACCCCGTGTTCTCCGTGGGCACCCAGCTCATGGACCTGATGAAGTGGAAGTCGCCCCGCCGTGAAGGCGGCGACGGCGGGACGCGCTGGCCCGCGCTGTTGCAGGGCTATCCCCGCGCGCGCTACCGGGCCGATCGCGAGTCGGTGCTCGACGTCCTGCGCGCGGCGCAGATCCCGGAGCCGGCGCGCGCGCTCGGACGGCTGCCGCACGAGTTTTCCGGCGGCCAGCGCCAGCGCCTCATGATCGCCATGGCGCTCCTGCCGAGACCGGACCTGATCATCGCCGACGAGCCCACCACGGCGCTCGACGTGACCATCCAGGCGCAGATCCTGAGGCTGCTGCGCCAGCTCGTGAAGGAGCGCGGCGTGTCCGTGCTCTTCACGACGCACGACCTCGGCACCGCGCACGAGATCTGCGATCGCATCGTCGTCATGTACGCGGGCCAGGAGATGGAGTCGGCACCGACCGAGGCGTTCTTCCGGCGGCCGGCGCATCCCTACACGCGCCGTCCGGCGAGGTGCCGAGCCTCATCGATCCTCCTTCGGGCTGCCGCTTCCATCCCCGCTGCGACTATGTCACCGCGGCGTGCCGCGCCTTCCTGCCGGAAGCGTGTGCCGTGGGGTCCGCTCACGACGTGCGCTGTCACCATCCGATGGCCGCCGCCGCCGGGAGCGTCACCTGAACGGCGGGGAGGCGCCGCTGCTGGAGGTCGCCGGTCTCGTCCGCCACTTTGCCGTGCGCAACGCGTTCGGGCGCCGCATCGGCTGGCTGCGCGCGGTGGACGGCGTGTCGCTCGCGGTGCGGGCGGGGGAGACGCTCGGGCTCGTCGGCGAGAGCGGCTGCGGCAAATCGACCCTCGGCAAGACGGTGATGGGCATCTATGCGCCGACGGCCGGCGAGATCCGCTTCCTGGGCCGTGAGATCGGCCGGCTGCCCAAGCGCGAGCGCCGGAAGGTCGCCAAGGATCTCCAGTACGTCTATCAGGATCCCGGCGCGTCGCTCGATCCGCGCTGGAAGATCGTCCACTCGCTGCACGAGCCCCTCAAGATCCACACGGCGCTGTCGCGCGCCGAGCGCGTGGCCGAGGTGCAGGGGATTCTCCGTGCCGTCGGGCTACCCGACGCCCACCTCGATCTCTATCCGCACGAGCTCAGCGGCGGCCAGCAGCGGCGCGTGGGGCTGGCGCGGATCCTCACGCTGCGCCCGCAGATGGTCATTCTCGACGAGCCGACGTCGGGCCTCGATGTCTCCGTCCAGGCGAGCGTGCTGAAGCTGTTCCGGAGTCTCCAGGAGACCTTCGCGCTGACCTATCTCTTCATCTCCCACGATCTCGCGGTGGTCCGCGCGATGTGCCAGCGCGTGGCCGTCATGTACCTCGGCAAGATCGTCGAGTCGGGCGACACGCGCGCGATCTTCAAGGAGCCGCGGCACCCGTACACCCAGTCGCTGCTGGCCGCCGTGCCCCGCATCGGGGGGCGCCGGGTGACGCTCGAGTTCTCGCTCCCCGGCGAGCCGCCGAATCCGCGCGATGTGCCGAGCGGATGTCGCTTCCGCACGCGCTGCCCGCTGGTGAAGGAGGTGTGTGCGAGCGAGGAGCCGCCGCTGCGCGAGGTGGCCGGGCATCTCGTCGCCTGCCATTTCGCCTGAGCCGCGATGCCGAAATGGCCCATCGAAGCGACAATTCCGGGAAGGGCAGTCGACAGTTGCGTCGTCGAAGTGCGCGTCGCGTCGGGGTTTAGGCCGAACGTCGACTGTGGCATCCGGTTTGCGAGCCTCCGCGAGCGCTCGATGAGATCGGAAAGCGACCGGGTTCGGGTCCACGAGGCACGCAGCACCGCCGCGCCCTCACTGCATCTGCCTCTGCGCCGGCTCGCGCTCTGCCTCGACTGCGAGGCGTGCTTCGAGATCGGGGCGCCCGCGTGCTTCGCGTGCGGCGGAGATACCTGGGCTCCGCTCGCCAAGTTCCTGGATCAGGGGCCGCTGCGTGTCCTTCCCCAGTTCCACTCGTTGCCCCGGAGCTGGAAAGAAAGCCCGAAGCCAGTCGTCAAGCAGATCCTCGTCATCGCGCATGACGAGCAACGGCTCTACGAGTACGCCCGGCGTGCATTTGCCGGCAATCCCACCGTGGAGGTGGTCCTGGATCGCCGCCGTGCGGACCGACGGCGCGCCGATCGAACGCGCATGCCCGAGCGTCGCCGCGGCGATCGCCGGTTGACCATGGAGGTCGACGAGCACCTCCGCACCCGCGGTTGGGCCGTCGTGCGGCTCGACGTGTTCAGAAGTCTCGGCCGGTCGACCCTCGGCGATCCCCGCTGAGGATCGCCCTCGACTTCCTCGCCTCCGCGACCCCCGCCGCCGTCCGGTCGAAGTCGACGGCGGTGCTGTTGCCGCCGCTCGCGAGGATTCCGACCCGCTCCCCTGGCTCGGGCTCGTACCGACGATCGAGCAGCGCGGCCAGCGGACATCGCTGACGAGCAGCACGCGATCGACATACGCCTGGGCGATGGGAAACATCAGCGTCCCGACACGACGCGGCGCGAGCGAATCGGCGGCGATGCCGCCGCTCTCGACATCGACGGGATGACCGGCGCGAAGCGCCTCGGTGAGGGTCGGTGCCGCCACCGGCTCTACGCCGATGACACGGACCGATCCCGCGTACCACGCGGCGATGCCGCCGATGAGGCCGCCTCCGCCCACCGCGACCATCGCCGTATCGAGGGCGGGACTTTGGCTCGCCAGCTCCAGACCGACGGAGCCCTGGCCGAGCAGCGTCTCCGCCTGATCGAAGGCGTGCACCGGACATGGACTTAGTCGATTGGCAAAGTGGCGAAGTGATGAAATCGGCGGCCACGCTCATTCCCATTGGACGTCGTGAAGGCCCTTGCCAACGAGCGCCGCCTGCAGATCCTGGCCTGGCTCAAGCATCCGCGAAGCCATTTTCCGCGCCAGCCAGCCCACGGCGAGCGAGCACCTCAAGATCCTGACCCGCCCCGGCCTCGTGCAGTCCAGGCGGATCAAGCAGTGGACTTTCTATCGGCGTGACGAGCGGCATATCGCCGAGGTGAAGCGCGCGTTTCGCTCCGCCTGGTGACGCGGCGCCACGAGGCGCGCGGTGTCGACGATCCGTAGTGTCTCAGTTCGAACCCTGACTGCCCGTTCGCCGGGCGGGAGAGAGGGGTGGGCCTTCGGAAACCCGATCGGACC
>WNGB01014211.1_pt1 | contig 10657 bp, 7 predicted proteins | sample 5400681 | NCBI WGS metagenome assembly WNGB01 (sample SAMN13153367, study PRJNA577476) | soil metagenome | isolation source: 115 cm soil or saprolite under grassland replicate 2 | place: USA:California | collected 2016-06-15 | reverse complement strand
TGGGTCGGTAAGACGCGCCAGGGCTGCTGCCCGGTAATGGCGATCGCGCCCTGGCTGCGGCCGGCGTAGCTGTGCCGCAACACGATGATCTCTTGCTGGCCGGTGTAGATCTTCGCCAGCATGACCGCGGTTTCGTCCGCTTCCGTGCCACTCGTGGTAAAGAAGCTCTTCTTGAGCTTGCCCGGTGTGATCTGGGTGAGTCGCTCAGCAACGCGAACCTGTTCGACCGTGGGATAGACGCTCGAGGTGTGCACCAGCCGCGCGACCTGATCCTGCAGGCGCTTCACGAATTCCGGATGCGAATGCCCAATCCCTGCGGTCAGGATGCCGCCGAAGAAATCGAGGTACTCGCGGCCATCCAGGTCTTTCACGCTCGAGCCGTGGGCCTCCGTAATGACGACGGGCTCGGCGTAATAGTTGGCGACGCACGGGAATAAGAACTCTTTGTGCTTCGCTCGGACTGTTTGAGAATCCATGTGACCTCGTTGTCGGTCATCAGTCATCGGTCATCGGTGACTGAAAACAGATAACCGATGACCGACACCTCAATGTGTTGGTTCGCGCTTCAAGAATTGTCCGCGACCAATCTTGCCAACAAACTCACCATCGCGAGCCTGTACTTGCCCCCTCACAGTGACCACGCTTGGCCGCCCGCGTCGCTCCCATCCCTCGTACGCGTTGTAGTCCACCTGCGAGTAGCTGCCCTGCTTCGAGAACGTGCCGCGATAGCCCGGATCGTAGACGACCAGATCGGCGTCGCTGCCGAGCTGGATCTCCCCTTTCTTGGGGTACAGTCCGAACAGCTTCGCGGCCTGGGTCGAACAGGCATCCACCATCCCCTGCAGTCCCATGCGACCCGCGGTCACGCCGCAGGTGTGGACCAGATCCACCCGTTCCTGCACCGAAGGGATGCCGTTGGGGATCTTGGTGAACGCGTCCCGGCCCATCTGCTTCTGGTCCCCGAACCGGAACGGTGCGTGATCGGTCGCAATCGTGCTGATGTCCCGGGATTTCACGCCGTTCCAGAGTACGGCCTGATTGGCCTTCGCGCGAAGCGGTGGGGACATCACGTACTTGGCTCCCTCGAACGCGGGCCGCGCGGCGTACGTCTCATCCAGCACAAAATGCGGGATCACCGACTCGATCCACACGTTCACCCCGCGCTTCCGGGCCTCGAGGGCGGCACGCACCGCGGGCTCACACGATGTGTGGACGATGTACACGTGTGTGCCCAGCAGCTCCGCGAATGTACAGAGATGGTGGACGCCGTCCGCCTCGACGACGGGTGGGCGCGAGGAGCCGTGCCACTCCGGTCCCGTCTTGCCGGCCGCGACGAGCGATTTCTGCAGCGCGTCGATCGCGTCCGCGTTCTCGCAGTGCGCCGTGACGATCACACCAAGGTCTTTCGCGAGCTTCATGGCCGCAAACAGGTGCTCGTCGGACAGGTTCAACGCGCCCTTATACGCCAGGAACACCTTGAACGACGCGACGCCCGCCTTCACGATCTCGCGGAACTGATCGCGGATGTGCTCCTCGAACCGCACCACCGACATGTGAAACGTGTAATCGACCGCCGCGAGCTTCTCGGCCTTGGATTTCCACGTCTCGAAGGCCGCCATTGGCTCGTCCGCCGCACCGGGGCAGATCATTTCGATCAGCGTGGTGGTGCCACCCGCGAGCGCGGCCTTGCTCGCAGACTCGTAGTCGTCGGCCGCATACGTACCCATGAACGGCAGATAGATGTGCACGTGTGGATCGATGAATCCCGGAAAGACGAGCTTGCCGCGCGCTTCGATGACGTCCGCTCCGGGAGCGACGAGCTTCGCATCGATGTGCGGTTCAATCCGTGTGATGGTCTCGTGCTCGGCGTAGATGTCGCCCGTGAAGTCTTCCGTGGCCGTGATGATTCGGCCGCCGCGAATCAGGAGGGCCATCTACGGTAGCTGCCTCACCATGTCGTCGTACGTTTCGGGCCGGCGGTCGCGGAAGAACTGCCACGTCCGCCGCACCTCCTCGATCATATCGAGGTTCATTTCGGCGACGACGAGCTCGTCTTGGTCCTCGCTGCCTTGCGCCAGGAAATTCCCGCGCGGGTCCACGAAATAGCTCGAGCCGTAGAACTGCCCGACGTTCCAGGGTGCCTCGACCCCGACCCGATTGAGGCAGCCCATGAAGTACCCGTTCGCCACGGCGTGCGCCGGCTGCTCGAGTTTCCACAGATACTGGGACAGGCCCTTCACTGTCGCCGAAGGATTGAACACGATCTCGGCGCCGTGCAGGCCGAGCAGCCGCGCGCCCTCGGGAAAGTGGCGGTCATAACAGATGTAGACGCCGATCGTGGCGTACCGCGTCTTGAAAACGGGATAGCCGAGATTGCCGGGCTTGAAGAAAAACTTCTCCCAGAAGCCGGCGGTATGCGGGATGTGGTTCTTCCGGTACTTGCCGAGGTAGCTCCCGTCGGCGTCGATGACCGCGGCGGTGTTGTAGTAGACACCGGCCATCTCGCGCTCGTAGATCGGGACGATCATCACCATCTCGTGCTTCTTGGCGAGCTTCTGCATGCGCTCGATCGTCGGACCGGGGATCGGCTCGGCGATGTCGCACCACTTGGCGTCCTGACTCGGGCAAAAGTAGGGGCCGTTGAAGACTTCCTGCAGGCAGAGGAGCTGCACGCCCTTTTTGCCTGCTTCCTCTATATAAGGAAGGTGCTTCTCCTCCATCGCCTGGCTGATCTTGGCGACGGGGGCGTTCGGGTCGTTGATCGGATTCGACATCTGGATGAGGCCGCCGACGACTTTTCTCATCACCACCTCGAGATCACGACTTTTTTGTCGGTATAGAACTCAATCGAGTCTTGCCCGTGAGCCTTGAGATCTCCGAAGAATGAGCCCTTCGTCCCACCAAACGGGAAGAATGCCATTGGCGCGGCCACGCCGATGTTCACGCCGATCATGCTCACGCCGACGCGATAGCGAAACTCGCGCGCAGCCTTGCCGCTCTGCGTGAAGATCGAGGTGGCGTTGGCGAATCCGGACCGCTGCACCATCTCGATTCCCTCGTCGAGGGTGCTCACGTGCGTGACGGATGCGACGGGACCGAAGATCTCTTCTTTCCCAATCGTCATGTCCGGCTGCACGCCGTCGAAGACCGTGGGACCGACGAAGTGACCGCGCGGATGCTTCTCCACCTTCGTCGCGCGGCCGTCGAGTAGAAGCGTCGCGCCGTCCTTGCGGCCGGCCTCGACGTACGACAGTACCTTCTCCTTGTGCTTCGCGGACACGACCGGGCCCATGTTCACGCCGGGCTCGAGGCCGTAGCCGAGCCGCAGATCCTTCGCTGTGCTCAGGAGCTTGTCGCGGAACGGTTCGTACGCTTTGCCGGTGGCGACGACGACGCTGCCCGCGAGACAGCGCTGGCCTGCGCAGCCGAACAGCGACTCGCTGATGTTTGCGACGGCGCGGTCCATATCGGCGTCGGGCATGACGATGACGTGGTTCTTGGCCCCCCCCAGCGCCTGCACGCGCTTCCCGTACTTCCCGGCCTCCTGATAGACGTACTTCGCGACCGGGGATGAGCCGACGAACGAAAGCCCCGAGATCCCCGGATGGGCGAGCAGCGCGTTGACCACGTCCTTGGCCCCGTGCACCAGGTTCAGCACGCCGGCCGGAATGCCGGCCTCGTGCGCCAGCTCGATGATACGGGTCGGAGAAAACGGGACTTGCTCGCTCGGCTTGAGAATGAACGTGTTGCCGGTCGCGATCGCGTATGGCCAGAACCAGCACGGCACCATCGCCGGGAAATTGAACGGCGTAATGGCGGCAAACACGCCCAGCGGCTGGCGGACGTATTCGCAGTCGATCCCGGCCGCGACGTCTTCGAGGGTCTTGCCCATCATCAGGGTGGGGATGCCGCAGGCATGCTCGACATTCTCGATCCCGCGCCGCACCGACCCCCGCGCCTCGTCGAGCGTCTTGCCGTTCTCGCGCGTGACCGTGGCCGCGAGGTCGTCGAACTGTTCTTCCATCAGGAACTTGAGCTTGAAGAGATAACGGGCTCGGATGACCGGAGGGACTTCGCGCCACTTGAGGAAGGCGGCCTGCGCCGCTGCCACCGCTTGATCGACGTCGCGGGCGCCCGACAGCGGCACTCTGCCGAGCGGCTCGCCCGTGGCGGGGTTCGTCAGATCGAGGTATTCAGCGGCGGCGGGTGTGACCCACTCGCCGCCGACGTAGTTGCGGAGGGTTTTCATCCCCGAAGCCTAGGGACGGCTTAGGGGTTGTCAACCAACGAATTGGGCCTTTTCGGTCGAGCCTTCCAGCGCGACGGTCGAGCTCCGGCCGCCGTGCACGATCTGCGTGATCTCGTCGAAGTAGCCGACGCCCACGAACTCCTGATGCTTCACGGCCTCGTAGCCTTCGCGCTCCGCGGCGAATTCGCGCGACTGCAGGTCGGCGTAGGCCGCCATGCCGCGTTCCTTGTAATCCTGCGCCAGGGTGAACATCGCGTGATTTAGCGCGTGGAAGCCGGACAGGGTGACGAACTGGAACTTGTAGCCCATCGCGCCCAGCTCCTTCTGGAAGGCGGCGAGCTGCGCGTCGCTCAGATGGCGCTTCCAGTTGAACGACGGCGAGCAGTTGTACGCGAGCAGCTTGCCCGGATACTCCCGGTGGATCGCTTCGGCGAATTGTTTCGCTTCGGCCAGATCGGGCTTCGCCGTCTCGAACCAGAGCATGTCGGCGTAGGGCGCGTACGCGCGGGCACGCGCGATCGCCGCCTCGACGCCGTCCTTGATCACGAAGAAGCCCTCGGGCGAGCGTTCGCCGGTACACCAGCGGCGATCGTACTCGTCGATGTCGCTCGTCAACAGCCCGGCGCTGTTCGCGTCGGTCCGCGCGATGAGAGCGGTGTCCACGCCACAGACGTCCGCGGCGAGGCGAGCGGCGATCAGCTTGGCGATGAATTCGCTCGTGGGCACGAGGACCTTGCCGCCGAGGTGCCCGCACTTCTTGACCGACGACAGCTGATCCTCGAAATGCACGCCGGCGGCGCCTGCGCCGATCATCAGCTTCATCAGCTCGTAGGCGTTCAACACGCCGCCGAACCCGGCTTCGGCGTCGGCGACCAGCGGCACGTACCAGTCGATCGAGTCGTCGCCGTTCATATGATGAATTTCGTCGGCGCGCCGCAGCGCATTCTGAATCCGGCAGATGAGGTTGGGTACACTGTCGGAGGGGTACAGGCTCTGGTCGGGGTACATCGTGAGCGCGCAGTTGGCGTCCGCCGCGACTTGCCAGCCGCTGATGTAGATCGCCCTGAGCCCAGCGCGGACTTCCTGCACCGCCTGGTTTCCGGTGACGGCTGAGAGCACGGCGACGTAGGGTTCTTCGCGCAGCAGTTTCCAGAGCCGCGCCGCACCGTGCTTCGCGAGCGTGTACTCGATCGGCAGTGTGCCGCGGAGCCGGTCGACGTCGTCGCCCTGGTAGGGGCGCGTGATACCCGCCCACCGTTCGTCTCTGGCCCAGCTTCGCTCGATGTCAGTCGAGGTACTCATACGCCACCCCCGTCAGGAATTCCGGTAGCTCCGGCGCGGTCGCAACGCGCCGGAACAGATCAGCGGCCAGGGCGAACTTCCCGCCCTGTGCCTCGAACCGCTGCAGCTCCGTGGCGATGGTCTGCTCGACCAACGCCGCCGTCATGGGCCGTCCATCGGCGAGCCTCGCGCCATGACGGAGCCACTGCCACACCTGGGTGCGCGAGATTTCGGCTGTCGCCGCGTCTTCCATCAGGTTGTAGATCGGGACACAGCCCAAGCCCCGCAGCCAGCTTTCGAGGTACTGGATCCCCACGTCCACGTTGGTCCGCAGGCCGGCCTCGGTGATCTCGCCTTCTGGTATGGCCAGCAAGTCCGATGCCGTGACGCGCACGTCATCCCGCGCGACCTGGAGTTGATTCGGACCCGGCATCGCGGCATCGAAGACCTGGGCCGCGACCGGCACGAGCCCCGGGTGCGCCACCCACGTGCCGTCGTGCCCGGCCCGCACCTCGCGCAGCTTGTCCTGGCGGACCTTTTCGAGCGCGGCCTCGTTGGCCGCCGGATCGTGCTTGATGGGGATCTGGGCCGCCATCCCGCCCATCGCGTGAGCGCGGCGGCGGTGACAGGTCTGTATCAGGAGATCCACATAGGACTTGAGGAAGTGCCGGTCCATCGTCACGCGGGCGCGGTCGGGGAGGACGCAGTCTGGGCGCTGCCGGAACTTCTTGATGAAGCTGAAAATGTAGTCCCAGCGCCCGCAGTTGAGGCCGGCGGAGTGGTCCTTCAACTCGTACAGAATCTCGTCCATCTCGAACGCCGCGAGAATCGTCTCGATCAGGACCGTCGCGCGGATCGTGCCGCGAGGGATGCCGAGCTCGTCTTGCGCGAGGTTGAAGACGTCGTTCCAGAGGCGGGCCTCGAGGTGGCTCTCCAGCTTGGGCAGGTAGAAGTAAGGTCCTGTGCCCTTCGTGATGAGCGCCGCCGCGTTGTGAAAGAAGAACAGCCCAAAATCGAAGAGGGCAGCGGAGATCGGGCGCCCGTCCACGGTTACATGCTTCTCCTCGAGATGCCAGCCGCGCGGCCGCACCATGAGGGTTGCGGGGCTGGGGCCTAGGGCATAGGGCTTTCCTTCCGGACTCGCATACGAGATCGTCCCTGCGACCGCGTCGCGCAGATTGATCTGGCCTTCGATCGTGGCGCGCCAGGTCGGCGCATGGGAGTCCTCGAAGTCCGCCATGTAGACGCGGGCGCCCGAGTTGAGCGCGTTGATGATCATCTTGCGGTCCACGGGGCCCGTGATCTCGACGCGGCGGTCCGCCAGGTCGGCAGGGATCGGCGCGACGGTCCAGTCTGCCTCGCGCACGGAGCGCGTCACGGCCAGGAAGTCGGGCTGTTCGCCCGCATCGAGGCGCCGCTGCCGCTCCACGCGGCGCGCGAGCAGCTCCTGGCGGCGCCCCTCGCAGGCCCGCGCCAGCGTCGCGAGGAACCGGCGGGCCTCGGCTGTCAGGATCTCCGCAAACCCCGGCTCCAACGGTGCATGCACTTCGAGCCCGTCCGAGCTCGTTCGCGCGGTGGTCATGATCGGCAATGTATCGCTCCGGCTACGACGACGTTCGCGCGGAAACAAGCGGGGCGAGCTGGGATGTCGCGCAGTGACGCGCGGCGGTTCCCAGCCGCCCCTTATGCTCTCGACGCTGGCGGGGAGGGTCCGCAGCGGCTGTGCACGGCCGCTGCGGCAGCCGGCGCGTTGCCAGCGTTTACCTGGCTCCGCCTTTGCCGGCTTTTTCCCCCCGAGATCCTCGTACTGCTTCCGGGCGCTAGTCATTGCAACCCTCATGCCATGCGCGTCTGATCACGCAGCCCGGCAAATTCTGTGGCAATATTACCGCACATGTGCCCCAGCCCTGCTCCAATCACGACCGTCGGCCGCTCCGTCCCGCGGCGCGAGGGGGCCGATAAGGTGACCGGGCGCGCGCGCTATACCGACGACATCGCCGTGCCGGGGGCGTGGTACGGCCGGACGATCCGCTCCACGATCGCCCACGGCGTGATCCGCGCGATCACGCTGAACCCGCCGTTCGACTGGAAGCGCGTGGTCGTCGTGACCGCGGACGACATCCCGGGGGACAACGTCGTCCAGCTGATCCGGGACGACCAGCCGGTGCTCGCCCCAAAGGGGGGCGAGATCAGGCACAAGGAGGAGCCGATTCTCCTGCTGGCGGCGCCTGACCGGGCCACGCTGGAGGACGCGGCTAGCCACATCCGGATCGAATACGAAGCCGCGGACCCCATCTACGCGATCGAGGAGGCGACCGAAGTCTTTAGTACGGTGGAGATCGGGAAAGGCGAGGTTGTGGAGGGGTTGGAAGGTGTGGAGGTTGTGGACCGCACATTCCGGGTCGGCCTGCAGGAGCAGCTCTATATCGAGCCCCAGGGAGCGATCGCGATTCCATATAGGGACTTGGGCTCGGGGGCTAGGGGCTCGGGAGTGACCGTCATCGGGTCGCTGCAATGTCCCTACTACGTCCACAGAGCTTTGAAGCGCGCCCTGAACTTGTCGGACGACGAGGCGGTGGTCATTCAAGCCGAAACCGGCGGCGGTTTTGGGGGCAAGGAAGAGTATCCCTCCATCGTGGCGATTCATGCGGCGCTGCTCGCCCGCAAGGCGGGGCGGCCGGTCCGCCTGATCTACGACCGCCATGAGGACCTGGCGGCGACCACCAAGCGTCATCCAGGAGTCATCCGGCACCGCACGGGCGTCAAAAAGGATGGAACACTGGTCTTTCAGGACATCGAGATCGTCCTGGACGGCGGTGCCTACTGTACACTGACGCCCGTGGTGCTGTCGCGGGCGGCCATCCACGCCGCGGGCCCGTATTCCTGCCCCAATGTGCGCATTCGCGCGCGTGCCGTCGCCACGAACACGCCGCCCAACGGCGCGTTCCGCGGCTTCGGCGCACCGCAATCGCTGTTCGCCGCCGAACTGATGGTGGAGCACGTCGCCGAGCGGCTGGGGGTGTCGAGTGTGGACCTGCGCCGCAAATGGATGTTGCGCCTCGGCGACACGACGGCGACGGGCCAAAAGCTCACCGAGAGCGTCGGTTCGGAGCTGGTTTTGGATGCCGCGCTCAAGGCTGCACCCACATTCCAACGTTCCAACATTCCAACCGTCCGTCGAGGCAGGGGTCTCTCCCTCGTCTTCCACGGCTCCGGCTTCACCGGCAGCGGCGAGAAAAAACTGCAGGGTACGATCGCTTTGGAGGCGCTTGCCGACGGCACATTCCGCATCCTCACCGCTTCGACCGAGATCGGTCAGGGTACGAAGACTATTTTTTGCCAGCTGGCCGCGGATGTGTTGGGTGTAGGGTTGGACAGAGTGGTCCTTGCCCCACAGGACACTTCGCTCGTTCCCGATTCCGGACCCACCGTCGCCTCCCGCACCGCGATGATCGTCGGTCGTCTGGTTCAGGAAGCGGCGACCGAGATCAAGCAGCGATTGCAGCGCGAGCGGCCGCCGATTCGCGTCGAGAAGTCCTACGTCCAGCCCGACTCGATTCATTGGGATGAGACCACCTACCGCGGCGACGCCTATCCGGTGTACGCGTGGGCGTGCACGATCGCCGATGTCGATGTCGACCTGACGACGGGCGAGGTACGGGTCACTGACCTCGTCACCGCCGTCGACTGCGGCAAGGCGCTCCATCCGGTCATGGCGGAGGGGCAGATCGAAGGCGGGAGCTTGCAGGCCGTCGGGTGGGCGACGATCGAAGAGATCAAGATGAAAGATGGCGGCTATCAGAACGACCGCCTGGCCACCTACCTCATTCCGACTGCGCTCGACGCCCCGCGCATCCGCACCATTCTGGTCGAGAATCCCTACTCGCGCGGCCCGTTCGGGGCCAAAGGCATCGGCGAGCTGCCGATGGATGGACCGGCGCCGGCGATCATCGCCGCGATCCACGACGCGACCGGGGTGTGGCTCGACGAAGTCCCAGCCACTCCTGAGAAGGTGCTCGCGGCATGCGCTTCACGCTAAACGGAAGAACGGTTTCGCTCGACGTCGTCGGTACACGCCGTTTGCTTGACGTGTTGCGCGAAGACCTGGGTGCCACCGGCACGAAAGAGGGCTGCGGCGAAGGCGAATGCGGTGCCTGCTCCGTGCTGATCGACGGCGAGGTCGTGGACAGTTGCCTGATAGCCGTAGGCCAGGTTGAGGGCCGCGAGGTCACCACGGTCGAGGGACTGGCTGATGGCGGACGGCTGACGGCACTGCAGCAGGCGTTCATCGAGCACGGCGCGGCGCAGTGCGGGATCTGTACGCCCGGCATGTTGCTCGCCGCGCATGTTTTACTGCGGAACTCCAAACGTCTGTCCGCGGACGCCGTGCGGGAGGGGCTCGCCGGGAATCTGTGCCGCTGTACGGGATACACGAAGATCATTGACGCGGTCTTGTCATGCACGAAGTGAAATTCATCCGCCCCAGGAGCCTGGCGGATGCCGTGGAGATCTACCGTAGAACCCCAGGATGCCGCCCTCTTGCCGGCGGCACGGATCTCATGGTGATGCTGCACGCGCGGACGCTCCGTCCTGAGCCGCAGGTGGTGCTCGATCTCTGGTCGCTCGCCGAGCTGAAGGGTGTGCGGCGCGTGGAGGACATGATCGAGATCGGTGCCGCCGAGTCGTACACGGGAATCATCGCGTCGCCGGATGTGCGGCAGCATCTCCCCGCGCTGGCCGCGGCCGCTCGCACGATCGGAGCGGCGCAAATCCAGAACCGCGGCACGCTCGGCGGCAACCTGGCGAACGCGTCGCCCGCGGGTGATACGCTGCCGGTGCTACTCGCCTACGACGCCGTCGTCGTGACCGATCGACGCGCGATTCCGATCGATCGGTTCTTCACGGGCTACCGCAATACCGCGCTGCAACCGGACGAGTTGATCACGGCCGTGCGCTTGCCGCTCGGCCGGCAGGTCGTGTTCCGCAAGGTCGGCACCCGGGCGGCGCAGGCGATCTCGAAAATCGTGATGGCGGTGAGCCGGGGACCCGCGCGCATCGCGATCGGGTCGGTCGCTGAAGTGCCGCTGCGGGCGCGCCGCGCGGAGGCGGCACTCGACCGGGGCGATG
>WNGB01014210.1_pt1 | contig 10657 bp, 10 predicted proteins | sample 5400681 | NCBI WGS metagenome assembly WNGB01 (sample SAMN13153367, study PRJNA577476) | soil metagenome | isolation source: 115 cm soil or saprolite under grassland replicate 2 | place: USA:California | collected 2016-06-15 | reverse complement strand
CCGCGCCCAGGACGGGATCAGCCGTGGAGGCTGCGGCCACGACCACCGGCAGCAGCAGCGGCGTGCACGCCGGGCATGTCGACAAGCCGAACGGCAGGCCGAGCAGGTAACTCCCGACAAAAGTCCGCGCCGGTTTCGGAGATGGGGCGAGCACCGGGATGACGACGTGGATGACCCGCAGCAGCGCGAGGCCGGTCACCGCCAGAATGACACCGAGCAGGCCGTAGGCGATCGCGAGGAAACTCGCCAACACGCGCAGCACGGCAAAGCCCGCCAGGCCGAACAGCGCGCCGAGCGCGGCGTCCACCGTCGCGATGCCGAGAGCGAAACCGGCTGACAGCCAGAATCCTTCGCCGCGGCGCGGAGCCTTGTCCGCCGCGCCTCGGCTTGCCGCCAGCCCGGCAGCGACCGACAGCAGCGGGAAGGAGCTCGGTGCGATGCCGACGACGAGACCGGCGAGCGCAACCAGCGCGATCGTCAACGGCGTCAGGGCCGTAACGTTCTCCAGCAGGGGTTCGAGGTCGGTCAAGGCCGTCGCTCGGAAGCCGGATGGCTCGGTTTGAGATTCATGAAAACCTGTGGTTCATTTTCGGCCGGGAGCGTTGCCTGCTGCAATTCATAGTCCGGCCCGTCGACGATGCGCCGGCGATAGGAAGCCGCTGCCGGGCTGCCCGCAGGCCACTGTGCGTCGAAATCAGCGAGAAAGCGGTCGTGGTCATAAGCGACCGCCAGCGCGTCCACATTGACGCCTGCAGATTCGACGCCGTACAACGGCGTCGCGCATGCGGATGGACTGATTGCAATGCGGGTGATGATGCCGTAACGCGAGGCTGAGAAATTCGGCATGCCGGCGGCCCCGTTGTTCACGACGATACCGGCGCCGACGCGGCGAAGCAGTGGCAGGCAAGTGTGGGTGCAGGCGAAGATGTCGACGTCAGCCTCTTCGAACCAGCGAACCGCCCGATCGACGCCTGGTGCTGCGGATAGGGCTTCTATCCCGAGACCCCAGCCCGCCAGCGAGGAAGGGTCGCCGTGAATGACCGTCACTCGTGCGCCGCCCACATCGATTCGCCGCCACATGGGCAGTCGCGCCAAATCGCTTTGCAGCTGTGGGAAAAGCTTCGCGCTCGTTTGTAGCCGTTGCATGATGGCGTTTGACCGCTCGACCACACCATCGTCGACGAAATCGGGATAGCCGCAGCCGCATCCCGCTTCGGTATTGACGGTAGTCCTGCCAAGCTCTGTCTCGACGTTGCCGCGAATGGCGTCATACGCGAGGACCGATTCATTGATTCGCCGGAAGCGTGCCGGCGCGATGTTGAACCAGTTGAAGTCGCCGTTGAAGACAAGATGCTTGGTCTCGCGTTCACGCTTGAACATGGTGACGACCTCGTCGAGCGCAGCGTCGTTGCCGTATAACCCGCCGACCACGTACAAGGTATCGGTGGTCATCGAAGCGTGTCCTCGGAATATCGACGCCGCGTAGCGATAGTCGAGCGGGCAGGTCCGGCCGACCGTCATGGATTTACTTCGCAAATGCAACCGGAGTTGATCGAGCGCCGGAGTCATCGCCACCGTCATCATGCCGCCGATCTTGTCGGTGGCGAACACTAGGCGGTGAGACCTTGCGCGAGTCGTTGACGGTCCAGTCGTAAGCAATGAAGTCGACCTTGTATCCCTCGGGGATCTTCGCTCCCAGATACCGATTGATGTAGGCGGTCAAATCCGGGCTCGTACGCAGGAAGTCCTCGCGATAGAACTTCAGGATTTCGGATACTTTGACTTCCCTGGCATCGCTGGAGATCGCGAGATTTCGTTTTTCACTGAAAAATAGCTGTGCGGCGGCGGCCAGCTCGCGGTCCAGATTGCCGGTCGTAAATGGCTTTCGGGGAAGTCGCGGGCAGCTGACGGCCATGCAGTTCAACGCGAAATGCACTCGCTCATCTTGCATGGGGCGAATCACGTCATTTTCGAGGGCGTACAACGACAATGAGCGGCCGCCGATCGTGAATTTCTTCACCCAGAAGAAAGGAAACTTTTGCAGTCCCGCGAGCGACCGGGGTATCCCGGAGTCGACGACATTGAACATCGCCAGCGCATTGTAGGCGTTGATGTAATACGCGAGCTTCGCTTCGCGGCTCGCAAACAAGGAAGGATTCGATTCGGGGCTGGTCGAGGCGATGTAGACAACGGCCGAACGGAGATCCGAAGGCGCTTGCGCGATGCCTTCGAAGTCAACGCGGCCGTATTCGTCGACGAATCGCTCGAGAACTGCGGCCCAGCCGGGTGGCACGGCCGGATCAGGCGGCTGAGCGATGGCCACACCGGCGAGTCCGGCGGCGAGCAGCAAACCGAGGGCAAGTCGTTGCACGCGCAGCCTGATGCGCATGATCTACCCGTCGGCCCTTGCGCGCGCCGCGCCGGCGCGGCGCTTCAGGAGCGCGTGCTGGCGCGTCTGGCCCTTCATCCGCTTGAATGGATGCGTATTCGGATCGGCGCTCACGTGACCGGGATCCTGTTTGCTCAACTCGCCGGTCATTGGGTGCCAGAAAACAACCGCCGGTCCTTCGGTCAGCCGTACCGGCCGCAGGATGAAGCTATCGCGTTTCGCATTATGCATGCACATCGACATCGGACCCTCGCCGGTCATGACTTTGAACACGCATGCGCGGATGCGATCTTCCTCGAGGGCCCGCGCGTCCATGAAGTTGTGGACAACGAAGGAAAGTGTCCTGACTCGGCCGCGAGATCTCACGAGATCGCTTTTCATGGCCCAGGCTCTCGCGGCCAGCCACTTGGCTATGGGATAGACAAAGCGCGGATGCGAACAAAGCCAGGCGACCAGGTTCCTAACGGCCGCTAAGCGATCGTTCCGGGGCAGGGCTATTTCCGCAGTTGCGGCTTGAAGCTCGGTAACGAAGCTTGCGTCGGAGAACGCGTCATAGAGCGTGCCGTTTGCCCCCAGGCAAAGAGCGTAGCGGTTGCATCCCGGATGACCGATGCGCGATGCCTCGAAATTCAGCGAGGTCCCGGCGCCAAGCTCTATCTGGCGCCAGACGCTTTCGGGAGAGATGACCGCTCCGCGCTCGCGCTGGACCCCGCGTCCGGTAGCGGCCTGGAGCTGGAAGGATGCGGTGCGTATCGCTCCGGCATGCGCGCGGAAAAAGCCCACCAGCTCCGGGATCTGAGCAAAATTTCCATCGTGCACGGTCGTATTGAACATGACCGAAAGGCCGAGCTTTCGGGTACGGTCCAGATATTCGGTGCGGATGCGATTCAGTGCCTGTTCGGTAGCGTAGCCTTTCCGCTGCTGCGTGGTGTCGACATGAAATACGACGTCGACCAGGCCGTGCGTCGCCAGCGCCGTCAGCAGCGAGCGGCTCGCCCTGATGCCGTTGGTCATCAGCGTCGGGCGCATCCCGAGCGAGCTGATGCGGGCGACGATCGCCAACAGCTCGTCGCGATCGCGAAGCGTCGGATCGCCGCCGGTAACCTGAACATCGGTGTGCTTTCCGTAACGGCTGTAAATGAGGTCGATGCGGCGGAAGACTTCCTCGAGGGGCACGTCCTTCACCGCCTCGGAGTTTTCCGAGAGATAGCAAAGGGAGCGGTCGAGATTGCACCGTTGCGTTACTTCCAACGCGACGCAGCCAATGGGCCAACACAATCGCATTTGTTGCTCCGCAGAAGCGTATCCGGCTGATGCGATCGCAGCCCGCGCTCGATCCATGGCGGACTCGCGAGGGCGTAACGCCGGATCGGCCGGAAAGGCCTCGATCTCGGTGCGAGTCATGAACCGCACCTTGCCTCCATGTTCAGGCAGCGGAATACCGTCGACCGTGCCGGCATGGGGAAAAGCGAGTCTTCCTCAATCATCAATCATCGCGCGCGGGCCGGTAGTAACGCACCGGGTGGGGGCAGCAACCGGCGTAGATCCGAGGCAATTTATCACGCTTTCTCGACCGAACGAGCGTAGCGGTAGCCCTCTACTTCTTGATTCGTCTGAAGGGGTCTCAAGGTTACTGCGGCGAAAAAATATTGCTGGCAACCAGCCACGAGCCAGGGAGTCGAATGGGCGTCATATGTGGCTCGCTTCGGGTCTCGTACCACGGAACCGGATGGGGTTCGGGTCGGGAAGCGCAGGCAAGAAGCGCGGGCGCCAGGAATTTGACGCCGTATTCCGCCCGTACGCAGACAACGATCGGGCACGGGCGTCGACTGGACGCAAGCACCTTCGCCCGTTGCTTCATCGAATCTCCTCCGGAGCTTGACTCTGTACTATGGTACGGGCATTAGAGTACGTTCGTCTGGATGCGTTCGGAGCACAAAGGTGTCGGAAACCGCGACTAAAAAAGCGACGCTCGGTGGTGTCCTCGCGGATAACGCACGCAACCAAATCAGCTTGTTCAAAGTGCCGCTCCGCTGCGAAGCCGCTGCCGGCTTGGGTTGCGGCGTAAAAGCGAAGCCGATACTGCACGCCTTGATGCGCCAGCCCGCCGTAGCGCAGGCGTGGCTCAATCGTGGCGGGACGATTGTCGCGGTGTTGTGGAGAGAAAGTGTTGTTCCTGACCTGCGGGGCGAACAAGTGCGCTCAATTCTGGCGGAGCATGGCCTTGCCGCACGGGAGCTCAGTGGTGCGGCTCGGGAAAGCGCGCTGAAAGAATTCTCCTCCGGCGCAGGTTGGTATCGTGGCGATGCGGTGGATCGACTGAGTGCAGAAGAGGCCGCCATTATCGCCGCCAGGCTTGTTCGCCGCGTGACGGTCAAGGTGCCGTTGTCCGACGGAACGATCAAAGCATTGTTGGCCGCTTTTACGGAAGTATGCAGACATCAACTCATCAACCGCCCTTTAACGTCAGCTCGACTGCGGCGCAAGCTGATCGCGAATAAGATCCTGCAAGCCGGACGCCAGCACCTTCATGGGGCGGCGCTCATGGCGCTACAAGAAGCCACGGCACTCGGGCACCGGCCGGTGAGAGGCGAGCAATAACCTGCGAACTCCGGATGAGCAAACCCTACGATCTCGTCGCTATCGGAACCGGAACGGCCGCCTCCGTGGCCGCTTCGCACTGTCGCTCTGCCGGATGGAGCGTGGCGGTCGTCGATCACCTGCCGTTCGGGGGCACCTGCCAGTTGCGCGGCTGCGATCCGAAAAAGGTCCTGGTCGGCGCGGCAGACGCCATCGATCATTCCCGCCGTATGCGTGGCAAAGGTATCGGCGGCGGCGAGCCGGTAATCGCATGGAACGAGCTTATCCAGTTCAAACGAAGCTTCACTGAACCCGTGCCGGCGATGAAGGAGCAGAGTTTCGCCAAAGCTGGAATCGACGCCTACCATGGCCGCGCGAAGTTTTGTGGGCCGAGCTCGATCGAGGTGGACGGCGAAGTGCTCGACGGCCGTTTCATCCTGATCGCGGTGGGTGCTGTGCCGATGCACCTCGGCGTTCCCGGCGAGGAGCGTCTGGTCACGAGCACCGACTTCCTCGAGCTCGCGCAGCTGCCGAAAAGGATCGTGTTGCTCGGAGGTGGCTTCATTGCCGCCGAGTTTGCTCACATTGCGGCACAAGCCGGCGCACAGGTGACGGTCCTCGAGCAGGCGGACCGGATGCTTACCCCGTTCGATCCGGACCTCGTAGGTTGGCTCATGGACAAATTCCGCGAAATCGGGATCGACGTGCGGCTGAACACGCGCGTGACCGCCATAGAAGGGAGTGGCGGCGATCTGTCCGTGCGCGCGTCCATCAACGGCAACCATGAGATCTTCCGGGCCGACCTCGTCGTCCATGCCGCCGGGCGGGTCCCCGATCTTGAGGCGCTCGATCTTGCCAAAGCGAACGTGCAGACAGAAAACGGTCGCCTCAAGCTGAATGAATTTCTCCAGAGCGCGTCCAACCCTGCGGTCTATGCTGCCGGCGACGCGGCAACGAACGGCCCGCCGCTGACGCCTGTCGCGAGCCATGATGCGAAGGTCGCCGCCGCCAACATGTTGCACGGCAATCACCAGAAGCCGAATTATCTCGGCGTCCCGAGTGTCGCCTTCACCGTTCCTCCGATCGCATCGGTCGGGCTGAGCGAGAAGCAAGCGCGGGAGCAGGGCTTCAAGTTCAGGGTGCACAGGCAGCGGGCGTCGGATTGGTACACCGCCCGAGGCGTCGCGGAAACGATCTACGGCTTCAAAGTGATCGTTGAAGATGGAACCGACCACATCTTAGGCGCGCACCTCGTCGGGCCGCACGTTGACGAAGTCGTCAATGTCTTCGCGTTGGCCATTCGGAAGGGGCTCACAGCAGAGGATCTGCAGACCACGATCTTCGCGTATCCCACGGGGGCATCGGATATTGGCTATATGGTCTGACGCGTACGTGATCCGATACGCAGCCGAGGAGCCAATTGTGAAAGAACTGATAAAGCAACTTTCCGGCATTCTTGGCGCCGGCATAGCTGCCGCATGCTGCCTCGGTGTGCCTGTCGTGCTGGCCGCAGTCGGCGCGGCAGGCCTCGGTTTTCTGATCAACGACGCTTACCTTTTTCCCATTTTCGGGGCGTTTGTCGCGCTGAGCCTGTGGCTGCTGTACCGCTCGGCGCGGCGCCACCAAAGCCTCGTCCCGTTCTGGGTGGCGCTGGCTGGTGGCGTGGCTGGCGGCGCTGCGTTGTGGCTACTGGTGACAGGTTTCTATCCGAAGACTTGGCCCATCACTTATGTCGGGCTCACGATCTTCGTCGCCGCCAGCGTGTGGGATGCCGTCAACGGCCGCCGGGCTGCGACGCGCGCGATCGTACGGGAAACGCCCCAAGAGAAACAATCCGCCAGCGACGCGAGGCGACTCACTCGCCAAGCGGTAATCGGCTTGCTGGCAGCGGGAACGCTCTACGGTATGTACAAGTCGGTGCAAATGTTCTCGCCGAACGCACGGACCGCGGCTGACGACGCGACGGAGACGTGCTTCGGTGTCGCGAAGGCCGGTCAGAACGACTGCTCCACTGCGAAGCACAGCTGCAACGGCCAGGCGACGATCGATAATGCACCCGATGACTTCAAATATGTTCCTAAAGGCACGTGCGAGAAGATCGGAGGAAAATTGTCCTCGGCTCAGTGATGAGGCGCCAGCTTGGCGAGCTCGGGGCACATGGCTAGCGCCAAGCCGCTACGGTGTGCCGATTGCAACATGCCGCGATATCCAGAAAGGTAAGCCCATGGCTCGACTCGCGCCGCTCCCTTCCGGCAGCGTCCCCGAACTCCAGGAGGCGTTCGCCGTATACCGCAAAGGACTCGGCTTCGTACCGAACAGCGTGCTGATCATGCAGCGCCGCCCGAAACTGGTGAAGGCGCTGTCGGCGATGGTGGCGGCGGTGATGGATCCGGAGGGCAGCGTCAGTCCCGGCTTCAAGCGCCTGCTTGCGCACGTCGCCAGTCGCGCCCACGGCTGCCTGTACTGCACGGCGCACACGGTCGGCGGAGCGCTGCGCGCCGGCATTGACGAAGAAAAAGTCGCGGCGATCTGGGAATACAGAACGAGTCCGCTGTACTCGCAGGCCGAGCGGATCGCGCTCGACGTGGCGATTGCGGCGGCGTCGGTGCCGAACGCCGTGAGCGATGCGATGTTCGCGGAGCTGCGTCAGCATTGGAGCGAGGAGCAGATCGTCGAAATCCTCGGTGCCATCGCGTTATTCGGCTTCCTCAACCGCTGGAACGACACGCTGGCCACACCCCTCGAGGAAGAAGCGAGCGAAGTCGGCGAGCGCCTGCTCGCTAAAGGCGGCTGGCGCGTCGGCAAGCACCGCGGTTAATGCATCAGCGCACGACGAAAACTTCGGCCGCAGGATAGAACGCCGACCAGGCGAACCAGTAGGCAACATACGCCGGGAGTTCGCGCCCGGAGCTGTCGAATGCCTGCGCAGCGCGATGCTCGCGATCGAAGCGGATCGAAACCGCACTACCGCCAAGTCGATCGTCGATCGTGCCTTGCGGGCGGTTGCCCAGCGCCTTGGCGAGCTCGCTGAACGCATAGGCCTTGCGTGCACCGTTAAGCTCGACGCCGAGCACCAGTTCCTTGGCAGGGAAGCGATCGCTCGTAGCAGCGGTGGGAAACATGATGCGGCTGCTTGTGGCGTAGCCGGCGTAGGGATCGCGGCTGTAGTCGCGGCTGAATCCGGTCTCAGCCGAAAGCACGAGCGTGTCGGGATGGCGCGCCTTCCAATCGGCCCAAGTCGTGTGAATCAATGTCACGGGCGTGAGCTTCTCGCCTTTGAGCGGGCCGCTGATCGCCTGCGCCAGCATCTGCGACCAGAGTGACTGCGTGGCGCGATCGTAGAGGAGCAGGTCGCTGTTGTAGAGCAGACCCGAAACGCCGAAGGTCGTCGGCCGGCCCCTGGCCCGCGCTACGTACGCGATACCGGTGCCGCACAGCGGGCAGTAGGTGATCGCGATCGGCTCGTCGCCGAGACGATCGTTGACGATCTCGTGCCAGTTCAGAATCCTGACCGGGTAGGCTTTCACCACGCCATTGCGGGCAACGCCGAGCAAGCGGTCGCTGGGAGCGAGAGTCGCACCGCTTGGCGGGAGGAACTTGGGCGCGTCGATCGCGGGGATTCCGTCCCTCGCCGGTCCACCGTGCAGAATCTGGTCGCGCGGCACCAGCGAATCTTTCAGATCGAATCCGTTAAGCGTCTGCGCGGGCGTCGCCGGGGTCAGCATCAATCCTATGAGCGCCGCTGCAAAGTAAGCGAGCCGTGCGTTCATGTCTCCAGTTGCGATAGCTTGACCAGGATTAACTTGTTCGTTGGATTCGTCCGTCTGGTTACGGCCTTGGCGAAAAATAAAGTTGAAACTTTGGCAGAGCAGGGACGCCTCATGAAGACGAGACGGGGTGGTTCGAACGGAGGACCTCATGGCGCAAACGTTGCTAAACGGAGCGAATCAGGAAGTGCACCAAGGAACCGATTGGAAAGCCGCTGCGTGGGCGGGCTTGATTGCGGGGATCGTGTTCATGATCGCCGAAATGCTCATGGTGATGGCGTTCGAGGGGCAAAGCCCGTGGGCGCCCCCACGCATGATCGCCGCCATGGTGCTCGGGCAAGGCGTCCTGCCCCCGCCCGCAGATTTCGATCTCAAGATCGTGATGGCGGCGATGGGCGTCCATTTCCCGCTGGCGGTAGTTTATGGCCTACTTCTGGGGTGGATCGTGCATCGCGTCGGCGCAGGAGTTGCGCTTTTGATCGGCGTCGCATTCGGACTTGCGATCTACCTGATCAATTTCTACCCGATTGCCGCCGCGGCGTTTCCGTGGTTCGCGATGGCGCGTGGCTGGATCGGCGTTGCGAGCCACATCCTCTTCGGGGTGGCGGCAGCCGCCGCCTACGTAAAGTTACGCCAGGCGTAACGGATCAGATCGCGCAGTTTGCGCCCTCCGCCTGCAACCTCCGCGAGCGCAGCTCAATTGCTGCGCGGGGCTGGATGCTGGGGCAACCACGAGAACATTTTCCGGCCCAGCAGCGCTCCCAGCCCGACGAGCAACGCCGCCGACCCTAGATTCCACATCAGGATCATCACCGTCGCATCGAATGCGTGAAACAGCGAGAGCGCAGAAGCGGTCATGCCCGCCACGGCAAGGCTGCCGGTCAGCGCCACGGGCATCGGACGCAGCAGCGCCGCGTGGCGCAGCATCACGAACATGAGGAGCGACAACGGCACGCTGGTGAGCACTAGCGTCGCGAAGCAGCGTGCCGCTTCGCCCATGCGCAGGCCGCCGGCGGCGTCGACGTCGACCCACGCGGTCAGGCAACTGTAACCGATGGTCGAGATCCAAACCGCAAGCGCGGGCACCGGCAGCAGCAGCCAGCCGCGCGAGCGGTCCGGAAGGCTCACCAGAAATGACGCAATCGCCGCGAGGATGCCGGTAAGTAGCGAGGCCGAGATACCGACCAGAAAGACTGGCTGCTGCAGGCGCTGCGCCAGATCCGGTCGGGCGCCGTTACTGACGGCGAGCAGGACCAACACGATCGCCGCAAAGGACAGCCAAAGCGTCGCGCGCGCGAGCGGTGGCCGCAAGCGCCGAACGGGTGTTGCGTTCGCCGCTAGCGCCTCGATCAGGTCAGGGGTAGTGATCATGCCTCGCCGCTCGACTTGCCTAGTATCTTGCGCAAATTCTTCATCGCCCGATGCATCGCCACCTTGAGGGCAGCCACGGACATGCCGCTCGCCGTCGCTGCCTGCCGCAGGGACATCTCCTGCAGCTTGAGTAAACGAACCGCCTCGCGCTGACCCGGAGGCAGGCGCCCGATCGCGTCCCCGAGGACGCGTTGATTCCAGTCTGCTTCGCCTAGGTTCGCTTCAGCTGCAGAAAAAGTTTCATGCTCCAGGTCGAGCGCCACTTCTCTGGCTCGGGTACGTCCCTGGCGCCGGAGCTGGTCGATGATCCGGCGCCTGGCGATCGCAAGCAGCCAGGGCCCGAACGGACGGGTCGGATCGTAGGTGTGGCGAATCGCGTGCACCGTTAACAACACATCCTGCACCGTGTCCTCGACGTCGGACGGATCGCGGTGATGCCGGAGCGCCAGCGAGCGCAGATAGGGAGCGATAGCGACGAGAAGCCGCCGGTAGGCTTCGCCGTCGCCGCCTTGTGCGCGCGCCATGAGGATCGACCAGTCGAGGTCGCGCG
>WNGB01014209.1_pt1 | contig 10657 bp, 7 predicted proteins | sample 5400681 | NCBI WGS metagenome assembly WNGB01 (sample SAMN13153367, study PRJNA577476) | soil metagenome | isolation source: 115 cm soil or saprolite under grassland replicate 2 | place: USA:California | collected 2016-06-15 | reverse complement strand
GCGCAGCCGGCGGATCTCAGCCCAATCCTCCACGCCCAACACCCGCTTCCTCCCTGGCTCGACTCCAGCCAGGGTCTCGGGGAAGCTGGTCAATTTTCGGTTGCCGCACCGTGGTCAGTTTTCGCCTGCCGCCGACAAGTCGGTTGAGTTTCGTAGGAGAGGACCTTCGTGGGATGGCGCCGAAGGTCTAGGAGCGCAGGATGTTACCCATGACTGCACGCGATGAGATCCTGGCGGCGCTTCCTTCGATCTGCGCCAGAAGCTCAGACGGCACGTTCTCGCCGCGGGAAGTCATCAACGAGTTACGACGTCGAGGCAGCGCGTACGCGGCCTCAACGATACGAACCCATGTTGTTAGTCGAATGTGCGCTAACGCACCCGATCATCATGCCCGTACCTACGACGACTTCGAGCGCTTGACTAACGGACGCTACCGGCAGAAGTAGAGCCGGCTGCCAACATCTGACGGGTCGTGGCCTGCGGCAGATCCGGTTGCATGGTTCCGACGGTTGGTGGCGTTCTGTCCGCCCGTCGGGCCCGTCCGCGTGTCAACGCTCTCCTTTGCTCCGGCGGGCTGAGGTGAGGCTGGCTCGAACGGATGCACTGAGTGGGTGATCCGGTCCGAGGACCCGTTCGCAGTCGGCGAGTACGTCTTCGAACTGGGTGATCGCCTCGTCGAGACGCCCGGCCGACTCGTAGGTGCTGGCGAGGTCGCTGCGGGAAGTCAGGGCGTTGGGGTGATCCGGTCCGAGGACTCGTTCGCAGTCGGCGCGCACGGCTTCGAACAGGGTGATCGCCTCGTCGTAGCGTCCTGCCGCGCGGTAGGCGGCGGCGAGATTGTTGCGGGACCCGAGGGTCTCGCGGTGGTCGGGTCCGAGGATCCGCTCACGGTCGGCGAGTACGTCTTTGATGAGGGTGATCGCCTCGTCGAAGCGTTCTGCTGATCGGTAGGCACCTGCGAGATTGTTCCGGGAGGTGAGTGTGTCGGGATGGTCGGGTCCGAGGACGCGTTCACGATAGGTGAGGGTCTTTTGGTGCAGGGTGATCGCGTCATCGAGGCGTCCGGCCGCGCGGTAGGCGGCGGCGAGATCGGCGCGGGAGGTCAGGGTGTCGGGGTGGTCGGGTCCGAGGACTCGCTCGCGGTCGGTGAGGGTGGCCTCGAGTACGGGTATGGCGCGGGTGAGGTCACCGGTCTCGTACAGCGCTCTGCCCGCCCAGCCGCATTGGGTCAGTAGCAGGGGCGCTGGGTCGCGGCCGTGGCTGCGCAGGGTGAGGATGTGGGCGAGCAACTCGTCGAGTTCGGCGCGGCGGTGAGCGACCTGCGGGTACGGGAACGCCTCTGTGAGCGCGCCCAGCACACGGGTGGCGGTGGCGGTCGCGGTGACGAGGCTCGCGCCGGGTGGTCTAGCGGCGTGGTGGCGGATCACCCGCGCGGTCAGCCGGTGCACCGACACCACCACCCCATCGCCGCCATGCTCGTCTTGGACGTCGCCGCCGAGCGTGATCAGCGACGCGGCAGCGAGCACCTGCAGCGCATGCCCCCGTCCACCCTTCAGGTCCATCGCCGACGCCGCCCGGGCCAGCAGTGCCCTGCTGACCCCGTTCGGCGACAGCAGGGACAACACGGTCACGAGCCGGGCGGCGTCGCCGCTGAGGTCAGTACGGCCCACCCCGGCGAGGCTGAGCTGGGTCGCCTTGAGCACTCCCGGGTGGTTGGTGCCAGCCTGCCGACGCAGCGCCTCATCCAGGTCCTGTTCCTCCAAGGAGTCGAGATACTGACGGTAGGACAGCCTGCCGTGAACCATGTACGCGGCGGCCTGCGCCAACCCCAGCGGCAGCCACCCCAACTGCTCACCCACCTCGACAGCGTCGTGCGAGGTTGGCCGGCCGGTTGCGTCACGAAGAAGCGCCAATCCCTGTGCCGGGGCAAACATCCCCACCCTCACCGCCGTGATGCCGGGCATGCTGGTGAACTCCTGCCGGTTGCTGGTGATGATCACCTTGGTGCTGCCGATCGCCGGCAGTAACCCCGTCAATGCGTCCGGGTCATCCACGTTGTCGAAGACCACCAACCGCCTGGCCCGGTCGTCGCGTTCCAGCCACCGCCGCACCGCCGTGGCTGCCGCCTCAGGTGTCTGCGCGGCCCCGCCTAGACCCAACTGCTCGGCCAACAGCGCCAACCCGGCCACCGGCCCCGACTCGGCGTCGATCCACACCACCAAGTCGTAGCCGTCAGCGACGCACCAGCGCGCATACGCCGCAGCCAACTGAGACTTACCAGCCCCCCGCTGACCTGGTAACGCCACCAACGCCCCTCTGCCCCTGCCCCCCAGCGCCTGGCGCAGCGCAGTCGCCTCACGCGGACGGTCCTGCCAATGCCACGCGGGCCGCGGAATTGCACCGAACACCTGCAGATCCGCCGCGCCGGCACCCACCCGCGCCCGGTCCACCCCAGATCGATGCCGGACCCACTCGAACACCGCCGAGGCTGCCACAAGCAATCCCGTAGCAGTCCACACCACGGCCGGCCACCACCGCCACGACACCTGCACCGAGGCAAGGCTGCCAACCAGGCCAGCAGCAGCAGCCACGAGGACCCCTGTGACGGGGGACGGTATCCACCTGCCGCTACTCATCGGACGTCTCGGGTCACGCTGGAAATCGAGTCACATCGTCATGCCTAGCAGCGTGCCGCACCCACGCGACACTACGCCCCGGAACTGTCCGATGAGGATCCCTAAATGACACCAGAGGGGGCCCAGCGCGATGGCCCACTAATTGCCAGTTGTCGGGTCCACGACCCGGGCAAGCTTCTGCCACTCGCCGCGTGCGGCCTGCGGAAGCCGATCGGTGTGCTGCTCGCCGGCGCCGGCTAGCTCGCCGAGTTCCTCCCGTGTCGTGTTAGGTAGCTGTCCGGAGGTCTCGACCTTCTCGGATAGTTCCCGAACGAACTGCCTAAGTTGGGTAGGTGGAAGCGGCAGCAGGATGTCGACCAGCATCGGAACCCAGTCCTGTCCCAGCATCAGATAGCCGTTACTGGACAGGGTCAGACCTTCAGCGGCGCCCAGGCGGTACGCAACGGGCCACGCGGTGAGGTCGTCGGAACCGGCCGGCCCGTCTAGACCCACCTCGCGAGCAACGAACGTGCCACTGGCGGACCGCTGCGTGAACGCGACACCGAGCGCGTGTTGAACCTCCCCGGGTTGGTCGGGCAGAACCAGCGCTTCGAGGTGTTCGGCCAGCGACCGATGCGTGACGTAGCCGCGGAGCTCGTGGCTGAGGACTGGCTCGTCCTGCGGTTCGGGTGGAACCAGGTGATGGCGCGGTCCGCGTGGGTGCGCGAGATGATCGCCGCGACCGTCCAGCTCCGCGAGCAGCAGCCGGCGCGGCGGGGCAGGGTCCGACAACTCGAGGCGCAGCTTGGGGTCCTGGCCGGCGTGTGAGTCGTCGGCGGACGACCATGGTCGCGTCGTGCGGTGCGCCGCGTGCGGCCTCCTCACACGAATCCCCGCCCGTGTCCTCACCCGACGGCAACCGTGGTCGTCCGCCCGCTGACCGGCTTGCTTGCGTCTGCGTGAGTGCCCCGCTATTGGGCGTTCACGCAGACGCAAGCGTGTGGTGACCACGATGCAGCTGTATACCGCGTGGCTGGCTCAGCCACGCGGCATACGTCGCGATAGCCTCGCCAGCGTGTACTTCACGGATCGCGGCATCGAGGAGCTGGCGGCCCGTCGCGGGGAATAAGAAGTCTCCTTCGAGTGGCTGGCCGACCAGCTGCGCACGTTTGTGGACCTCAACCCCCAGTTCGAGACCCCGGTCGAGCGGCTGGCCACGTGGCTGGCCCGGCTCGACGACGAAGAGGACTGACCCGTGAGCGAGCCCACCTTCAACCCCAGCGCCGAGTTCCAGGTCACGGCCGACGGCCCGCGCGACGTCGGGCTGGTCTTCATCGGCGCCTCCCTGGGTGGCCGGCGTCGGCGACCCCAAGGGGCAGGGCTGGGTCTCCCGGGTCGTGGGGCGCACGCACCACCCGGACCTGGAGCTCACGGCATACAACCTCGGGGTCCGGGGCAACACGTCAGCCGACGTCCTCGCGCGCTGGAAGTCCGAGTGCGAGCCCCGCTGAGCGGGGCGCACCGAGAAGCGCCTGGTGGTCTCGGTCGGCACCGCCGACGCGGTCGGTGGCACCACCCTGGCGTGGCACCGGCTCAACCTGGCCAACATCCTCGACGACGCCGCGAGCGCGGGGATCGGGACGTTCGTGGTGAGCCCGCCGCCCACCGACGACGAGGAGGTCAACGGCAAGCTCGACGTGCTGGTCGACGCGCAGGCCGACGTGTGCGCGCGTCGAGGGGTCCCGTTCGTCGACTGCTTCCGGCCACTGCTGGGCCACGAGCAGTGGGCCAGCGACCTCGCCGCCAGCCGCGTCACCCACCACCCGGGGCAGGCAGGGTACGGTCTCATCGCATGGCTGGTGCTCCACAACGGCTGGTACGACTGGCTGCAGATCTCGCCCAGCTGACACCGACCCACCGGGGGAGATCCAGATGAGCACGTCCGCAGAGCTGATCAGCGCGGTCCGCGCGGCGAGCAAGGACAGGCCGTACGCCGTGCGCGAGACGCCGCAGGGGTTCGACCTCACCATCGACGTCGCCGACGCCCGCTGGCTCGGGCTGCTGCGCGCGCACGGGCTGAAGAAGGTGTTCACCCACAAGGTGAGGCTCGACGAGGCGAACCAGAGGCTGAGCATCACCGACGTGAGCAACACGCTCAGCTGGGGCGCGGGCGGGTCCACGCCGCGGCTGTCGGTGGAGAAGTCGGTGCAGCGGGGACGGGTCTACCAGAAGTCCATCCGCAAGGAGTGGGGCGTCGACCTCGACAACGGGCGGGTCGGCAAGGTCGTCGACTACAACTTCGACGCCGGAGAGGGGCGGTCGCTGATCCGCGACGTGGCCAAGCAGCAGGGCTGGGCGGAGAAGATGGGCGGCGAGCAGAAGGGCGCCGTGATCGTGGGGGTTGGCACGCTCGTGCTGCTCGTGGTGGCGTTCGCGATCTGGGGCATCGTCGCGCTGCTGGGCTGAGGCTCCTTCCTCCGGAACCCATCGTCCTCCGGGATCCATCCGAATGGCGCAGGCTCAGGCTCGACGCAGCGTGACAGGCGGTCCGCTGCCGCCCCTGTCTCCACAGGTCACGTCATCGCGGCAGATGCGGATGGGCAACTGATCGCGCTGTGGTTTAGGTGCTGAACGGGGCAAGGCCTGAGTTTCCGGCGACCACAAGGGCGTCAACCAGGGCCTGCCACTGCGGGAGCGTCCCGTGCTCGTCGACTGCTGCGCGGATTTCTTTCAGCCAGTCGTTGGACGACCAGGATTGGTCGACCGTGACCCGGTTGTCTTGGACGCAAAGGTCTGCAAGCCAGGCGAGGCCGCAGGTGGCTTGGTCCCGGATCGGCAGCTTGCGTACGAGCCGGATCAGCGCGTCGACACAGCGCCTCTCGCCCCTGCCGACGGGCAGCCACCGATCCACTAGGTTGGTGAGTTGAGTCGGCACGACCCAGTCGATGGGTGGGCCGGACAGTTCGTTGTACATGCCCTGCGTCCAGGGCAGTGGGTCCGGCAGCAGGGCGGCCGCCGCCCATGATCCCCAGGTTCTCTCGTCGTACACGTTGGGCTCGTCGTCTGCGTATTTGAGAGCGTGGGTGACCAACTCTGGCCATGCTCTTCTTGCGGCCTCGGCCAGGACGTCGTTCTCAGCGCCGGCCGCGGCGAGTCCGTGGAGGATGTTCACCAGCAGTCCCGCGTCGCTTCGCAGGACGTCGAGGTGTTCGAGTATGGGGCTCGGATTCCCGTCGGCCGCGTAGGACTGCAGCAGGGCGCGTGCTGCGACGAGCGTGTGCGTACCTTGATGGTCCGCGGTCCAGCCTTTGGCTTTGTGCCGGACCATGGCGCTTCGTTGGACGGCGAGGAGGTCGGCGAGGAGTTGCTTGGCGTCGTTCGTGACGCAGTGACTGTTAGTTGCTGCGACACCTAGCGCGCGGATTGCCGGATCGAGGCATCGGATGTCGGTCGCTTCGCCGTCGAGTTCCTTCAGGCGTGCGGTGAGGTCGCCCTCGATCCTCACCCTTGGACTCTTTTGGGTTTCGGAGTCCCATGGCCCAATCTCGGCGCCGCGAGCCGATTCGATCACCCATGCGAGTGCGGTCTTGTGGATGCAGTCGGCGCCGGCACACGGTGATGCCCATAGGGCATCACATCCGCGGGCGAGGAAGAGGCGTGTTTCTAGGGGCGCTTTGCCGGCCAGGGCGAGCCCCACCTTGGCGACGTCAGCGGTGGTCACGTTTGACTCGGAGAGCGTGGGCGCGAGCGGCGATGTGAGTAGGGCGGGTAGTGCTCGTGCGGTGGCTCGGTCGGCGCCGAGTTCGAAGTATTGGCCTTCGTCGCGTAGGTCTTCGGAGTCGAGGAACGTGGCGGCGACTGCCACCACGAACTCGACGGCGAACGCGCCTTCGTTGCCTAGGGCTTCGGGTTCGCCGTTGACGGCGTGCTCGATGGCTGTTCGTGCAACTTGTGCGACGGCGTCGTGGGGACGCATGTGCATGTCGTGCTGTTCGGCGTCGAGGAGCGCGTGCGCGACCGCCAGGTCGCCGGCGACCTCCGCGGCCGCGGGCGGCTCGTAGTGTCCTTGGAACCTCGCTGATCCCCAGTGGCGGTTTTGCAGGCGCAGGACTGTTTGGACCTGCGCTTGCTGGGCGACGATCTCGGCTTGGGCTGCGATGACTTCAGGCGGTGGGACGACTTCGAGATAGAGCTCGTCGGCGTCTTTGGTGAGCTGGTATCGGGATTCGTCGAGGTTGGCGGCCCAGCCCACGGTTTGGTCTGGCTCGAGGCCTTGTCGGACACCGTTGGCGACGAGTTCTTCCCCGACGCCGCGGAGTTCGGCTCGTCGTTCTTCGTCGGCGTGAGTCATGACCCAGACGGACACTTCTCGTGGGGTCCATTGGCGGCGTTCTGGGTGCGCGAGGCCTTCGGAGGACGCTCGGAATCCGTAGTGTTCGCTGGTCACGCGGCTGAACTCGAGGAGCCACACGGCGGGCTCGGCGAGGAACCGGTCCAGCTGGTTGCCGACTTTCTCGATGTTTCGGGCGAACAGGCCGTACAGCATCCCTGGGATTGCGAGGGTTTCGCAGCCGTTGAGGAGGTACTCGGCGACGAGGTTTGGGCTGGCTCCCGCGTCAAGCAGTGCTTCCGCGACGCGTTCCATGGCGCCGAGGGCGCTCATGCAGGGGTACGGGCCGACGGACGTTCCTCGGTACCAGGCCCAGACGTGGCCGTCGCCGACGTACTTGCGGGGTTCACCGGTCAGGCTGAGCGTCACGCCCGACGAGTCGTTCACCTCAGCCTCGTCGCCCGGCTCCTCTGTGGGTTCTTCGAACAGGTAGCGCGACCGGTTCAGTCGTGACGTGATTTGGACGCGGACTCGCGCGGCGTGGTTGAGCACGTTGTTGAGCACGCGGATTGACGTGGTGAGGTGTGCGGCGTTGAACAGTTGCAAGAACCCGCCGAAGTAGTACGCAGCGAACGGCGGGCCGAGGCCCGTCCAGCGCCCTTCGTGACCGCGGATACCTTCGTCGGGATGGCCCCAGCTGCCGTCCGTGTCTTCATCGATGTAGTACGCCTCCATCAGAGCGGCAAGGAGTTCGGGGTCGTGCTGAGCGATGCTGCGGGCACTCAACGGTGCGTCTACGGCTGGGGCGAGAAACGCCGGCGCATCCTCGGCGAGCGCACGCAGGCACCTTTCGATGTCGGTGTCAATGTCGGCTCCAAGCAGCGCCAACGTTTCGACGAACCCTTCGTCGGTGACCTTGTAGTCCAGGACTCTGCGCCGGCGTCGGCGCCTGGTCACCCAGTCGGGTAGGACGTCCTCGGTTGCTTCTGTCCGCGGGAACTGTGCCCAGAAGGTCAACAGACGTGTTCGGAGCACCTCGCGTAGTTCGTGGCCCGCTGGCTCACTCGCGAGGACGAGTGCCTGGAGCCAGTTCGTGAGGACTTCGAACGCCGGCTTGGAGATGTTCCAGGGCTCGTCCTGGTCGATCAGGTAGCGCGCGACGGGCGTTCCGAGTGACGGGTCGACGAACCCGTCAAAGGAGAACCGTTGTTGGACGACGCGAAGGACGTCAGGCAACTGTAGGCCGACGGCTTCGGAGTCGATTGCAGTTTTGATGCACTCGTACGCGGCCGGTGTCTCAAGGACTGCCTCGATGGGAACATCTGCCCATCTGGAGCCATGTGCGCTGGCCACCCCCTTGAAGCCCCAGACCAGGTCTCGGAAGGTCTGTTCGGGTCGGCGACCCGGTTCGACCAGGTGGCCTTTGCACGCGAGGGTGACAGCAGAGAGAGCCCACCTTGATACGCCGGCGGCCTCAAGCGTGTCGACGATCTGTCCGGAGTGGACGAGGTGGATCGCGGTCGCGTAGCGGCGCACTTCGTCGTGCGCGAACTGTGGGTGCTGGCGGTAGGTGTTGTGCGGCGCCAAGAGGTGGTCGGCCCGCAGGGCGTCGACTGCAATGGGGTCCAGGGACCCTGATGCGAGCGGAGCATCCAGGCCCGACAGCGCTGTTGCTGCGAGCGTGAGGAGGGCTTCTTCGCGTGCCTGCGGTGAGCCGCGCGTGGGGCGCCCGTCGCCGCGGACGACTTTGCTCCAGATGAGTTCGAGGCACTCCCATTCGCTCATCGGGTCGTCCAGTTCGAGACCGGTTCGGGAGAGCAGATCAAGTACGACCAGGCGCCTGAGTAGGGACGTCGCGGGCAGGTTACGTAGAAGCCCTCGGAGCAGTGGGAATCGTCGTGCTACTTGGGCGAGTTCATCGTCGTCGAGGGGTTTGACCGCGAACGTTTGAGCGGCCTGTTGGCGGCCGATGTTCAACTGTTCGCGGACAAACTCGGCTGCGGGGTCGGCGGTGACCGCTACGACTCCAAGCCCAGCGTTCGAAGCGGCGGCGAGGAGGTCTCGTAGGAGTCCGGCTGAGCGTTCGACGGCTGCGTCTGCGGCGTCGATGACGAGGACTCGGCTGGGCGCGGATAGCTCGGCAATCACGTGGCCGATGGGCGCCCCGAGCATGTGCTGGAGTTCCACGCTGGTGTTCGGCAGCTCTCGGAAGTTGACGACGACTGCTTCGAATGCGCCGGACTCGCTGGTCTCGAGGTCTGCGATGGTGGAGAGGACGAGGGCGCTCTTCCCGGTTCCCGAGGAGCCGGTTACAACCAGGGCACCTTGTTCAGAGGCGACTCGACGGAGTTCCGTGGCGAGGTCTGCACGTCGCTGGGTGAACGGCAGCGCGAGTGGTGCTGCGGTGTCGGTGTCGGTGTCGGCGCCGAGGGTGCTTCGTACGGCGCCGAACGCAACGGCTCGATAGTGGTTCAGGAGGTCCCAGGCCTGCTTGGTTCGGGTGAACGGGGCGTCGAGAAGGAGGTGGGTGTCTCTCCGCAACAGGTTGAGGTCGACGACGGCCCCCAGCGCGTCGTAGCGGCTGGCGTTCACTGCGAGACGGTCACGAAGTCCGACTCCGTCGGTGGTGGCGGCTGCGATGCCGTCCAGGGAGGTGGCGACGGCGGTCCAGTCGCTTTCGTCTGGGCTTTGCAGTTTGAACCCGAGGATGCGAAGCCGTGTGAGAAGCTTCCAGGTCAGCTCCAGCACCTCGGCGTCAGTGGAAGTTTCATCCAGGGCGGCCAGAACCATCTGGCGCAGGTGCCTATGGCGGCCGCGGATGGGTTGCGACAAACGGCCTTCGGTTTCCATGGCGGCGTGGAACGCGTTGGCGTTGCTGTTTGTGCGGGCGATGTCGCACAGCTTGGCGACCTGTTCCCATTCGGCCTTCCAGCCTGCGACCGCCACGGCAACGTGTCCGTGAGGGTGTGCGGCCACCTCGTCAAGCAGCGACTTCACCAACTTGACCGTCGGCGTGTGACTAGGGATGAAGTGTGGTGTTGCCCGGCACGCGACGGCGAGTTCGACATCGCGGTCGCGGTCTCCGGCTACAACGAGGAGGTCGTCGACAGGGTGCGCGGGCGCGGTTTGGAACGCGAGCGACCGGACCGGCAGGTCGTTCGTTTCGGTGCGCCGGCTGCTAGTGAGCATGCTCGCGAGGTAGGTGACGGCGACACAGTGGGCGAAGGTGACTCCGCCTCCGCCGGTCGAGTACGTGTTCGCGCCGGTCGATGCCGTCGCCGCTGCGTCGGCAGCGGCGGGAGTCTCGTTCGGGCTGCTCATCGCATCTCCGGCATGCACTTCTCGCGGTCGTTCACCGCTTCGCTTCGCACAACACTCTAGGGCGGCCGCCCGACACCAACCCAATCTCCGGTCGCCTCGTTCGACAGGAGAGCGGCTGATGGGTCAGACATACGCAGCGTGACATCAGCGCTGCTCACGACAGGCCGCGCGTCACGCCATCGCGGCAGATGCGGATACCACTCGTGCAGTTCACCGACGTGGCATCGGGCACGGTGAAGGTGACCTTGCAGAGGCTGGTGTCCGGCTCGCGACAGCGACGCAGCGGATCGACCGATGTCTGGAATTAGGGCTCCGACCGACAATCCGTGGTATGGGACCGATCAGCAGAGGCGATGCGCAAGCGGTACTCGAGGCGTTCGGCGGCGGCGGT
>WNGB01015554.1_pt1 | contig 10658 bp, 8 predicted proteins | sample 5400681 | NCBI WGS metagenome assembly WNGB01 (sample SAMN13153367, study PRJNA577476) | soil metagenome | isolation source: 115 cm soil or saprolite under grassland replicate 2 | place: USA:California | collected 2016-06-15 | reverse complement strand
CGGCTATATGCGTGCGGAGAGGTATCGCGCACCGGCGTGCACGGAGCGAATCGCCTGGCGTCCAACTCGCTTCTCGAGGGACTCGTGTTCGCCGAGCGCGTGGGGCGCGATATGATCACGCTGCCCTCCCTCACTGGCGCTCCTCGCAAGAAATCGTGGGAAGCTCCCCCGCTGGTGGATCGGGGCGCAGCGCAGGTTGCGGCTGACGACGTTCGCAGCATCATGTGGGAACAGGCGGGAATATCGCGAACGGCAAAGGGACTCCGGGAGTGCCTTTCCGTGCTGTCGGGAATCGAGAAGCGGCTGCCCGTTGGCGCGACCGAGGAAGCCAACATGGTTCAAACGGCGCGGCTGATCGCCGAAGCAGCACTGTTGAGAAAGGAATCGCGTGGCGGACATTATCGGAGCGACTTTCCCCACGCCAAGCGCAAATGGCGTGGCAGGCATATAGAATGGTGAGATGACGACTGCACAGGCAGATCCAGGCGCGAGGCACGCGACGCGCGATGTGGCGGAGCTCCAGTCGCGGATCAAGCAGCTGGCACGGGAAAAGAATGCTGTGATCCTGGCGCACAATTACGAGCGACCGGAGGTGCAGGACGTTCGGGCTGAGCCGCGAGGCGGCGAAAACCGAGGCGGAGATCATCGTCTTCTGCGGCGTTCATTTCATGGCCGAGACCGCGGCAATACTGTCGCCGAACAAGATGGTGCTGCTGCCGGATCTCGCGGCAGGCTGTTCGCTCGCCGCGACGATAAATGGCGATCAGCTGCGCGAGTGGAAAGCGGAGCATCCGGGCGCGGTCGTCGTGTCGTACGTGAACACCACCGCCGACGTAAAAGCGGAGAGCGACTACTGCTGCACTTCGGGCAACGCTGTCGAGATCGTGAACTCGATACCCATCGAGACCGAGATACTCTTTCTTCCCGACATGTTCCTCGGCGCGCACGTGCGGCGTGTCACGGGCCGAAGGAACATGCACGTCTGGATGGGTGAATGTCATGTGCACGCGGGAATAGATCCCGAGCACATCAACCGGCAGCGTGCCATGCACCCAGGTGCTGAATTCCTCATTCATCCGGAATGCGGATGCGCGACGAGTGCTGTCGAAGCGGTGTCGGCTGGAGACGTGGATCCCGAAGGGGTGCAGATACTGTCCACCGAGGGGATGATCAACCGGCCCCGAATATCCGACGCGGACGAATTCATCGTTGCGACCGAGGTCGGAATTCTGCACCGGCTTCACCGCGAGAATCCGACAAAACAATTCTATCCAGCAAGCGAGCTGGCGGTTTGCGCTTTCATGAAGGTGACGACTCTCCCCAAGGTTCTGAGAGCACTCGAGCGCCTCGAGCATCACATTACCGTCGATCCCGAGACGTCGGCCAAGGCTCGCCGTGCGATCGAGCGCATGATCGCAATCGGAGGCAACAGACCGCTTTCCCCCAAGCCGGAAACGACGGAGGATCCGGGCGAGTGAAGCGGCCGCGGCGAATCGCGGCGCTGGCCGAGCGCGGATTCGTGCCTGTCCGTGGGCTGCGGTTCCCCTACGCCCGGTTGATGACGGCGACGATAGTCCGTGAGGCGCTCGACGAAGACGGCGCGGCCAGTGACATCTCGAGCATCGCCACGATAGTATCCGATCGACGCGCCCGGTGCTCGATTGTGGCGCGCGAAGCGGGAGTGATCTGCGGAGTGCCCTTGGTGCGAGAGGCATTTCGCCAGCGTGACCCTCGCGTCTCAGTGCGCTCGACGGTACGCGACGGCCGGCTCGTCAACGCCTCCACCCCGGTGATCTTCATCACCGGCCATGCCCGTGGACTTCTCTCGGCCGAGCGTGTCGCGCTCAACTTCATGCAACGGTTGTCGGGGATCGCGTCTTTAACCAGAAAGTACGTTGAGGCGGTCAAGGGCACCAATGCGAAGATTCTCGACACGCGGAAGACTACTCCCGGATGGCGGCGGCTGGAGAAATACGCGGTGCGAGCAGGCGGCGGAATGAATCACCGGATGGATCTTGCGTCCGCCGTTCTCATCAAGGACAACCACTTAGCAGCGCTGGATGGAAATGTCGAGCTGGCGGTGAGACGCGCACGTGAAGTCGCGCCAGCGGGAACACCGGTTGAAGTCGAATGCGACAGTATGGATCAGGTCCGTTCGGCGCTGGTGACGGGAGCCGATGTGATCATGCTCGACAACATGAGCAATCCGATGATGCGCGAGGCGGTGGAGCTGGTGAACGGCCGCGCGGTAACCGAGGCCTCGGGCGGTGTGACGCTGGAACGGGTGCGGTCGATCGCCGAGACAGGAGTGGACTGGATTTCAGTTGGTGCGCTTACTCATTCGGCAAAGGCGATGGACCTGGGGCTGGATTTCGAATGATCTTGGCTCACGGCTCAAGGGAAGCGACCACGAAGGACACGAAGCACCGCCTTCTAAGGGGTACTGCGTGACCTCCGAGCCCGAAGTCGTTTGTGACGTGTGTGGGTCCACCGACGTAGTGGAGATCAAATGCAAGGTGATCTGCCGGAATTGCGGCACGATTCTCAAAAGTTGTGCGGACGCGGGAAACGGATCAATCCGATAAATCCGTTTTGATGTCCAGGATCGCATCTTCCACGAAATAAGTCTGCTCCTTTCTCACCATATCGGCTACCGTCCGGCGCGTCGCGTCGACTTCCTCCTCACGTCCTTCGAGCGAGATACGATTCGATCTGAAGCGGCGGCCAGCCTCGACGCAAAAGAGGTCACACAGCTCGAGCTCTCTTTCACATGCCTCGATGCCACGCTCGTCAATCAGGCTCTGCGTTCGCGACATCACGCAAGCCGTCGCAACGAGCTCGATCGCCATGTTCGCGAGTCGCTCGAGAACGAGCTGACGATCCACGATTGCGCTGCGGTGGCGCATGATCGCGCGTTGTGTTGCCCCCTTGAGCTCTGCTACGTGCTTCTCGAAATACGACTTGTGCTTGCCGAGCCGCGGATGTAGTCGGGCATCGAGCGTCGCGGTTGCGCCAAGTCTGCTGCGAATGCGCGACGCTGCATACCCACTGAGGAGGCCCAGATGCCGCAGGGGCCGGCGTAAAGCGGTTCCTACCTCATTGAGCGATTCTGCCGGACCCTGCACTCCGTTCAACGCAATGAACAGCCGCAGAACTTCATTCGCGCCCTCGAAAATCCGATTGATTCTCGCGTCACGGAGCAATCGCTCGTACGGATAGGGCTTTACGAATCCTCTGCCACCCGCGATCTGGACCATCTCGTCCGCTGCGCTCCAGATCAGATCGCTCGAGAAAACCTTCGTGCACGCCGCCTCGAGCGCGAACTCACTCCCCCGGTAATCGGCGAGTGACGCAAGGATCCCCAGCATCGCATCGCAAGCGTAGATGCCGGCGGCAAGCTGCGACATCTTGCGCTGCGTGATCTCGAAGTGCGCCAGCGGATGACCGAACTGTACGCGCTGCTCGGCGTAGGTCGCCATTTCAGCGAGCACCCGCTTGCCTGCTCCGGTGCAACCAGCGGCGAGCGTTAGTCGCCCGGCATTAAGGACGTTTACGGCGACAGTGAATCCCCTGCCGACAGTTCCGAGAACGTGGTCCGCCGGAACCTCGAGATTCTCGTAGAGAAGCTCGGCCTGTGTGGACCCGCGAATTCCGAGCTTGCGAACGGTGCCGAGCACGCGGAAGCCAGGCATGTCAGGGCGGAGGATGAACGCGGTCAGGCGCGGGACGATCTCACCGCGTCGCTCGACCGGTGTCTGCGCAAACGTCGCGATCACTCCTGCGTGATGTGCGTTGCCGATCCAGATCTTGTGACCATTCAGCACCCAGTGGCTTCCATCGTCGCTGAGCTGAGCGCTGGTCTTGATGTTTTGCGCGTCGGAGCCGATCTCGGGTTCAGTGAGCGCATAAGCGGCGAGCGTCTCGCCCCGAGCCAGCATGGGCAGGTACCGCTCCTTCTGTTCGTCGGTGCCGTACAGGACAATCGCCTTGGCCCCCAGCCCGCAATGCGCGCCCACCATGACTGCGAGCGAAGCATCGATTGTGGAGAGATGCTGAAAGATCCGGGCATAACCGGTGTGTGAAAGCTCGAGCCCGCCGTAAATCCGTGGAATTGTCAGGCCGAGCATGCCCATGCGCCCGAGCTCGGCGATTACGTCATCACCGACGGTCTCCTCTTCATCGATCTTCGTCGGGTTGATGAGCCCGCTCTTGTGCATGCGGTCGAGCTCGCTTGCAAGCCGCCGGACGACGGCCGACTCGGCGGGATTGCGCCGGTCGAGCGACTCGGGATAGGGGAAGAGGAGGTCATCGTGGACCGCGCCGGCAAAAATTCCGCGCGTGAACGATGGCCGCGCTTCCGTCAGGGTTTCTGGTCTTCCCGCCGCAGCCATCGCCAGTGCATCAGAAAGAGACCGGAAGCGATGATGATCATCAGCAGACTGGTGACGAGAGTTCTCGTCGAGCGGAACCGGACGTTACCTATCTGGTCCGTTCGCTCATCCTCGAACATCTGTCGGAGCTCGGTTTCGCTTGGTTGTGCCGTAGCAGAATCAGTTTCCGCAGGCCTTGGTCTCGCTTGTGTTCCTTGTCGTTGCAGGTGCTCTCGTTTGTATGCGGCGTAGGATGTGAGCTGTCCGCTGCGGCCAGAGCCGCCAGCGCGCAGCGGGTCGCTCATATCGAACGCTGCGTTCACCATTCCCGCGGCCGAAATGAGAATGGTGATGATGGCGATGAGACAAACGGCGTAGCCATAGGCCTGGGCGATGCGACTCGATCTGTCCATCTCATCCTCCATTGGAAGAAGCAATGTGCGGAGCGGCCTCGAGCTGCTTCCCCAGTGCGGCTGGCTCCGTCACCGGCTCCTCGCAAGCGTATGCACGACAGACGTAAGCGGTAGCCTTACCGTCCCTCTCCGTCCTTCCGGCGAGCAACGCAATCGCGTCGAGCGCCGGATCTCCGCCCGCGAGTACCAGCGACGGAACGTAGTGGGCTGCGCCCTCGCGCTCCAGTAGCCCGAAGCCCTCGGCGGACCTGTCGCCCACAAGGGCGACCTCGACTGCACCGTGCACAGCCATGTCGGCGGCTCCCAATAGATGTCCGAAGGCGCTCGGATATTTGCTCATTGCCGTGGCCGCTGATTCGAGAACTGAGGTCGCGCCCGATCGCATCTCCTCGTCGGCATTCAGATCCGCCAGGTGTAGGAGAAGCTCGACAGCGAGCGAGGTTCCCGAGGGCATTGCATTATCGCTGATATCGCGGGGCCGGGTGATGAGCTGCTCCGCGTCGCTGGCAGTATCGAAGAACACACCCGTTGCCTCATCTCTGAACCACCGAATCATTCCCTGCGCGATCGCGGCAGCGCGCTCGATCCAGATCGCGTCGAACGTGAGCTCGTACAGTGCGATGAATCCCAAGGCAACTGCGGCGTGGTCCTCGAGGAATCCGGGAATCCGCGTCTCGCCGTTCTTGTGCGACCGCATCACTCGACCGTTGTTGACCATCTCCCGAAGGAGAAACTCGCCGTTGGCAAGCGCCAGGCGCGCGTGCCCGGGATCGCCGAATACTCGAGCCGCGGTGGCGATCCCGCGAAGCATCAACCCGTTCCACGCGGCGAGGATCTTGTCGTCGCGGCCAGGCCAGACACGCTTCACGCGCTCGCGGTAGAGAATCTTTTTTGCCGCCTCGATCTTCTGCATCAAGTCGTCAACCGATATGCCATTGCGCGAAGCGGTGACGCCTGGATCGACCGCGACGTGGAGAATGTTCTTCTCCTCGAAGTTGCCGCGCGGCGTGACGCCGAAGTGAGGCTTGACGAGTGGAGCATCCTCGCCGAGCAGAGAGTCGATCTCTTCCTCGGACCAGACGTAGAACTTCCCCTCGTGTCCCTCGCTGTCGGCATCGAGCGACGAATAGAAGCCCCCTTCCGGCGATGTCATCTCTGTCGAGAGCCAGTTGATCGTCTCGCTTGTGACGCGCCTGACCTCGGCATCTTTCGTGGCTTGCCAGAGATGGGAGCCGAGCCGCACGAGTAGCGCGTTGTCGTACAGCATCTTCTCGAAATGCGGCGTGAGCCAGATACCGTCGACCGTGTAGCGATGAAAGCCTCCGCCTGCCTGATCGTACAGCCCGCCCCGCGCCATCTTGCGGAATGATTCTGTAACCATCTCCAGCGCGTAAACGGTTCCGGTGCGCTTCCAGTAACGGAGAAGAAAATCAAGCGACATCGTCGGCGGGAACTTGGGCGCTCCACCGAAACCGCCATTCTGGATGTCGTACTGCTGTGCGAGGCCCCGGTACGCAAGGTTGAGTGTATGCGGCGTGAGCAATCCTTTACTCTGCGCCAGCGTGCCCGCGGTGTCGTAGATCTTCCGAAGCTGCTCCGAGGTGTCGGCGATTGCATCGCGACGATTAGCATAGGCATCCGCAACGGATGAAAGGACTCGCCGAAACGATGGCATTCCCTGACGGTCAGCAGGCGGATAGTAGGTGCCCCCGTAAAAAGGCACGCCCTCGGGAGTGAGAAACACCGTCATCGGCCAGCCCCCACGACCGGTGAGCGCCTGTACTGCCTGCATGTAGATGCTGTCGAGGTCGGGGCGCTCTTCGCGATCGACCTTGATGTTGACGAACAGCTCGTTCATCAACCGCGCTGTCTCTTCATCTTCGAACGACTCGTGCGCCATGACGTGACACCAGTGACACGCGGCGTACCCGATGCTGAGGAGGATCGGCCGGTCCTCGCTGCGCGCCCTCCCGAGCGCTTCTTCCCCCCACGGGTACCAGTCCACTGGATTGTCGCGGTGCTGCAGGAGGTACGGACTGGTTTCGCCGTCGAGCTTGTTTGGCATCGGGTCAAACGGCGGTGCGCGACGATATGCGTTCCGCCACCTTGTCGAGCACCCCGCGCTCGCTTTTGAACGCGATCAGCTTCAACGCCTCGTCCATCTTCATCCAACGCGCTTCGTTCACCTCATGGTCGTGATCCGCCACGTCGCCGGAGACGTACTGCATCAGGAAGAAATGGACAAACTTGTGGTATCGCACACGCTTTCCGGCGGCGGTGGCCTGGTACCAGTACTCGACGGTTTCGATCTTCTCCACGACGGCCGCAGCGACGCCGGCTTCCTCGCGCACCTCGCGCAGCGCGGCGACTTCTGGCGTCTCACCTGCGTCGACCAGTCCCTTGGGAAGCTGCCACCGGGCAGGAGCGCCGACCGAGATCAGCACCACCTCGACAGGCTCTTCATCTCGCCGGCGAATCACCGCGCCACCTGCCGAGACGTGGGTTTGTGTGGCAATTCTGCTCGTTGCTTTGGTCATGCACCGCTCTTCGCGTTAGTTTTTGCGCGAGGTACCGACGGTCTACGTCCATCTTCATGACCGTCATATCGCGGCGTTCATCAGACTGTAACAGAGAGCACCGAGAACAGCAATTGAAGGTGACCGAACCCTCGAATCATCAACGGGAACAGCGGAACAACAAAATGAGCTCAGGCGGATTGTCGGATCTGGATAAATATCTCGAGCAGAACGACTCACGAATTCGCGAGGAGCTGTTCGAGTTTTTGAGAATCCCCAGCGTCAGCGCGCGCACTGAGCATAACGGCGACACTGCGCGAGCTGCCGAGTGGCTGAAGCAGTCGCTCGACAAAATCGGGATGACCGCGAGTATCCACCCCACGCGCGGACACCCGATCGTGATCGGTGAGTGGCGAGGTGCGCCCGGCGCGCCGACGGTTCTAGTCTACGGACATTACGACGTTCAGCCGGCCGAGCCGCTCGAGCTCTGGACATCACCGCCATTCGAGCCAACAGTTCGCGACGGAAAGATCTACGCTCGCGGATCGGTGGACGACAAAGGACAGCTCTTTCTCCATGTGAAAGCCCTGGAAGCGCACCTCGCGACCCGCACCCGTCTTCCTCTCAACGTCGTCCTGATCGCCGAAGGTGAAGAGGAGGTCGGAAGCACCAACCTAGAGCAATTCGTAAGCGCGAACCAGGGCATGCTGAAGGCGGACGTAGCCGTGATATCCGACTCCTCGATGTTCGCCCCGGGCCAGCCGTCAATTCTCTCGTCGCTGCGTGGGCTCGCGTACTTCCAGATCGACGTGCGGGGACCGAAATGCGATCTCCATTCGGGAAGCTATGGCGGGGCAGTGGTGAATCCCGCGACGGCGCTGGCGCACATCATCGCGACTTTCCACGACGAGAACGGCCACATCGCCATCGAAGGGTTCTACGACAAGGTGCGCGACTGGGAGCCGCGCATTCTCGACCAGATGAAAGGCCTTCCGTTCGACGAAAAGGAGTTCCGCGAGGAAGTCGGCGCGCCGGAGCTGGGAGGTGAGAAAGGCTACACGATTCTGGAGCGGCTGTGGGCGCGGCCCACCTGCGAGGTGAACGGCTTGCTCAGTGGATATACGGACGAAGGTGCAAAAACAGTTCTTCCGGCAAAGGCCATGGCCAAGGTGAGCTGCAGACTCGTCCCCGATCAGGAGCCGGCCGAGATCGAAAAGCTGATGGATGCTCACGTGAAGAAAGTCGCGCCGAAAGGCGTGACCGCCACCGTAAAGCATCTGCACGGCGGACGACCGTGGAGAGCTGAGTTGGATGGTCCCATCTTCGATGCGGCGCGCCGGGCGCTCAGGAAAGCGTTCGATCGCGAGGCGGTGATCGTTGGTGAAGGCGGATCAATCCCCGTCGTCGGCGACTTCCAGCGAATACTTGGCACGCCGGTATTGCTTGTCGGCTTCGGGTTGCCTGGAGAGAACGCTCACGCTCCCGACGAGTGGATGAGCGAGGACAACTTTCGGAAGGGCATGATCGCGATGGCCACGCTGTGGGACGAGTACGGCCGGAACGGAAAGCCCTAGCTCACGAGCGGACCACGACGGGTTCGGTGGTCGGCTGCGGCAGACCAATGCGGGCGAGGGCCTCGCGTGCCTTCTGGCGGCGGTAGCTCCACTCGAACCATTGATCCGGACGTAGTCGCCTCCCATTGCCGTACCGCGCGACGATGGCGTCGCGGAGCTGCGTCCGTGCCGGGTCGGGAAGCCTTGTGAGCCCTGAGACGACCGCGGGAATTGCGTTCGGCGACAGATCACGCGTGATGTATTTCACGTCGAGCTTTCCGGTGCTCGCATACCTGCCGATGTTTGCGGACGCAATCCACCCCTCGTGATTCCAGAACACAAGGACCACAAACGCGAGAACAGCAACGGCAAAAACACGACGAAACAAGGCACGTGTGTCCAGGGTTGTCAGCACTCCGGCCGCCAAAGCGAGCAGCGCGACGGCGACGACGATCATGTAGACCTGTGCGTAGAGTCGCGGCACAGTGAAACCGTATGCGGCTTCGTAGAGGGAAACGCGACGGAATGCCGAAGCGAGCATGATCAGCACTGCCAGCAGGAGGGCGACAGTGAGCGCACGGGCCTTGCCGGCCTGGCCGTTCACTCGTCCGTACCGTTCGCTCACCAGGATGAGAGCGATCGAGCATGTCGCGACCACAGTGAGCTCGCCGAAGCCCTGCCTGGCGTACTCCGCGAATGTCATCTTCGAGCCCGGCATCGTGGGCACGTTTCCGAAGAGATAGCTGATCTGCACCGCGATGAAGAGCCAGAAGAGAGCGCAGACCGAGGAAAGCAGAATGAGTCGCTCGGTGGCACCGAGCCACCTGCGAGCGCTGACATCTGTTGGGTTTGCGGCGGGTGGTGCGACCGCGGCGACCGGCGTTCGCGCAGCGAAGCTGTACGCACCAAGCACGACTGTGAGTAGCACAAAGAAAAAGATCGTCCGCGGAATGAACGACCAGTTGGCGATGATGCGCGCGAGCTCGTCTCGCCAGTTGGCGAACAGCGGGTCGGCACTGGCCAGCAGCAGCGCAAAGAAGAGGACGATTGGGACCGTGATGACTATGCCGCCGACGACGGCTCGTGCTCGCGTCGAGCGGAACATCCGCGAGAGATCGACCAATCGGGTAAATGATTGAGCGAGCGCCGTTCCTGCGGCGACGAACGGCGCTGCGACGACGAACGTCGCGGAGAGACGGTGCAATCCAGGGTCGACAGCAAGCAGCATTGCAAGCGAGAGGAAGAGCATCACCGCCAGGCAGATGAGAGCGTCGATCACGGGATCGGCGGTCACGGCCGCTCCCGAAGCGAGAAGTGTCGCGGTAGCCAGCACGATGAACAGCGAGCTGTCGAGGCTTCTGCGTGTCCGTGCGATGAGGATGAGGCCAATGGATGCTGCGGTGGTCCAGATGCCCCAGTTCACGCCGGGCAGGGCGTCAAACATGATCCAGGCGCCGATGCCCGCAACGATGATGGCGGCTGACCAGACAACCCGGGAATTCTCACTCATTCAGTCCCCTGTTCCGTGTTTCGTCTTCCCCGGTTACCGAGGCTCCGATCCCTGAATATCTCGGCGGCAATCTATTTTGGCAAGTACTTTGTATGACAAAGTAACAGGGTGGCGGCAACGGTTACGGGTCAGGCGCGTCGGTTCAGAACCTCCACTCCCGAATCAGGAAGAACCCGAGTACGCTTGTGGTCACCGGCTGCTGAAGCGCCAAGGTGGGCTCACGCAAGAGAAAGCGCGGCTCGAAGCTCGTCTCCAGACGGTACCCTCTCAAGCCGCCGAAACGATGCTGGAAGAAT
>WNGB01058341.1_pt1 | contig 10659 bp, 11 predicted proteins | sample 5400681 | NCBI WGS metagenome assembly WNGB01 (sample SAMN13153367, study PRJNA577476) | soil metagenome | isolation source: 115 cm soil or saprolite under grassland replicate 2 | place: USA:California | collected 2016-06-15 | reverse complement strand
GCCGGGCGGCAGCGGGTCCCCCTGGTAGGCGTCGAACAGGCTCAGCCGGGCCAGCAGCTCCCCGGCGGCCTCGGCGAGGGTGTCCTGGAGCGCCTGGGCGGTCGCGCCGGGCGGCACGATGAAGGCGACGTCGAAGGCCAGCTCCGGGTAGGGCGAGGGGGTCGACGCCGGGATGGTGATCGGCGCCGCCTCCAGCAGCGGGGTCAGCTCCAGCTCGACCGCGAAGCTGGCGGCCGGCAGGTCCAGCGCCGCGGCCACGCGTGGATGGAGCTGGCCGAGCACGCCGATGGCGAGCTCGCCCAGCCGCACCGCGGCGCAGCGCCCGGGATGGTACGGCATCGCCGCGGCCGGCTCGTAGCGGACCTCCGCCACGCCAAGGGCGGCGGCCAGCCCCTCGACGACCCCCTTGGCGTCGGCGAAGTCCACCGGCCCCGAGGGATCGTCGAAGCGGCCCGCCTGGCGCCGCCCGGCCAGCACCACGCCGAGCATGCGCGGCTCCGCCGGCAGCCGGCCCTCCCCCTGGGGCAGGAAGACCGCGCCGATCTCGTAGGCGGCCACGCCGGCGACGCCCCTGGCGAGATTGCGCGCGGCGACCTCGGCGAGCCCGGGCACCAGGGTGGTGCGCAGCTCGGGCCGCTCCTCGGAGAGCGGGTTGCGCACCCGCAGCGTGCGCCTGCGGTCGTCGTCGGGGCGCAGCTCGAGGCGGTCGAGGTCGGCCTGGGACAGGAACGGGTAGGTCAGCACCTCGGTCAGGCCCATGCCGGCCAGCACGTCGCGGGTGCGGCGGCGCAGGCGCTGCTCGGCGGTGAGCTGGCCGCCGGTGGCGCCCGGCAGGGTCATCGGGATGTGCTCGTAGCCCCAGCGGCGCGCCACCTCCTCCTCGAGGTCGGCCCACTCCTCGATGTCGAAGCGCCAGGTCGGCGGGACCGCCACCACGGTGGCGGGATCGGGCACCGAGACGGTGCAGCCGACGCTGGCGAGCTTCTCGGCCGCGAAGGACGCCTCCTGCGGGGCGCCGAGCCGGCGGGCGGAGCGGCGCCAGTCGAGCCGGATGGCCTCGCGCCGCGGCACGCCCGGGCCCGCCTGGAGCCGGCCGCTGGCAACCGTGCCGCCGGCCAGCGTGCCCATCAGCGCCGCGGCCTGGTCGCAGATCAGCGCCGCACCGGCGGGGTCGACCCCGCGCGCCCAGCGCTGGCCGCCCTCGGTGGAGATGCCGAGGCGGTACATGGTGCGGCGGACGCCGGCCGGCGGGAAGTGGGCCGACTCGATCAGCACGCGCCGGGTCGACGGGCGGACCTCGGTGGTCTCGCCGCCGATGATCCCGGCGATCGCCAGCGGCTCCGCGCCGGCGGTGATCAGGGTGTCGCCCGAGTCCATCACCCGGTCGCGGCCGTCCAGGGTGCGCAGCCGCTCGCCGTCGGCCGCGCGGCGGACGACGATCCGCCGGCCAGGCACGAGGTCAGGTAGTTGGTGACGTCCACCACCGCGCCGAGCGGCCGCTGCCCGTACAGGAACAGGCGCCTGGCCATCCACAGCGGCGCCGGGCGGCCGGCGTCCAGGCCCTCGACGACCCGCGCCACGTACAGCGGGCAGCCCTCGGGGTCCTGGACCTCGACGGTGGCCAGGCCGTCGGCGGGCGGGCCCGCCTCGGGCACGGTCACCTTCAGCGGCCGCAGCCCGGTGCCGAGCACCAGGGCGGCCTCGCGGGCGATCCCGCGCATGGACAGCACGTCGCCGCGGTTGAGCGCGGTCTTGACGTCCAGCACGCTGTCGCGCAGGGCGAGCGCCTCGACGAGGTCGGAGCCGACCGGGGTGTCGGGCGGCAGCACCAGGATCCCCGAATGGTCGTCGAAGATGTCCAGCTCGCGGGCGGAGGCGAGCATGCCGTCCGAGGTGGTCCCGCGCACCTGCCTGCGGCCGATCTCCAGCCCGCCGGGCAGCTTGGCGCCCGGCGCGGCCCAGGGCACGACGTCGCCGGGGGCGAAGTTGTGGGCGCCGCAGACGACCTCGCGCGGCTCGCCGCCGGCCTCCACCGTGACCAGGACGAGCTTGTCGGCGTTGGGGTGGGCGCGGGCCAGCACGGCGGCGGACACCCCGCCGAGGTCGACGTGCTCGGCCAGCCAGGAAAGCGGGACCCGCATCGGTGCCTCCCTCCTCTCAGACGCTGGCCAGCCAGCGAAGGTCGTTGTCGGTCAGGGTCCGCAGGTCCTCCAGACCCGACCGCAGCATGTAGGGCCGCTCCATCCCGGTCCCGGCGGCGAAGCCGGAGACCTTGTCGGGGTCGTAGCCGCCGGCGCGCAGCACCTTGGGGTGGACCATGCCGCAACCGAGCAGCTCGATCCAGCCCTGCTGGTGGCAGGTCCGGCAGCCGCGGCCGCCGCAGACGAAGCAGGTCACGTCCACTTCGGCGCTCGGCTCGGTGAACGGGAAATAGGACGGCCGCAGGCGGATCTCGCGCTCAGCCCCGAAATAGGCCCGGGCGAAGGCCAGCAGCGTGCCCTTCAGGTCGCCCATGGTGAGGCCCTCGTCGACCGCGAGCACCTCGATCTGGTGGAAGACCCCGGTGCCCTGGACCGCCAGGCTGTCCTGCATGGAGCGCGCCGGGTGGTACTGGGCGAAGTTCAGCGCCTCGAAGTTGTACCAGTCGGTCTCGACCTCCGGGCCCTCGGCGACCCGGTAGCCGAGGCCGACGAAGATGTCCACGGCCTCGTCGATGGTGCGGTTGATCGGGTGGATGGTGCCGCGCGGGGGCACGCGCCCCGGCAGGGTGACGTCGATGCGCTCCGCTTCCAGCAGCGCCGCGTCCCTGGCCGCCTCCAGCTCGGCCCGGCGGGCGGCCAGGGCCTGCTGGAGGGCGGCCCGGGCCTGGTTGACCCGCTGGCCGAGCACGCGCCGGCCCTCTGGCGGGAGCGCGCCGAGCGCCCGCTGGACGTCGCCGAGCGGCGAGCGCCTGGCGAGGTGCTGCTGCTCGACCTCGCGCAGGGCCTCGAGGTCGCCGGCAGTGGCGATCGCCGCCCGCCCGGCGGTCACGATGGCGTCCAGATCCGGCTCGGCGCCGTCCTGACCGCCAGGATTGGCAGACTGGTTGGGCATCGGTGGCTCCTTCATCGGTTTGGCGATCCTCGGGGAAGTCCGCACCCGAGGGCAAGCCGGTCGTCCGGCTGGCGACGTCCGCTCGGCGGTCGCCCCCGGCGGGCCGCTGGCTCGCGTTCGGCTAGTCGCCGGCCGCTGTCCCAGGCCCCGTCAGGGGCAGGCGAAATCGGACCTCGGTGCCGCGGCCGACCGCGGAGTCGACCGAGATGCGGCCGCCGTGCGCCTCGACCAGGCCGCGGGCGATGTAGAGGCCGAGCCCCGTGCCGCTCGGCGCCCCTCGCCCGCCGCGCCGGTAGAACTTGGTGAAGATCAGCGGGATCTGGTCGGCGGGGATGCCGGTGCCCTGGTCGCGCACGGCGACCTCGACCGAGCCGTCGGCGACCTCGCCGCTGACGGTCACCTTGCCGCCGTCCGAGTACTTCACCGCGTTCTCCACCAGGTTGGTCAGCACCTGCGCGACCTTGTCGGCGTCAGCATAGACCTCGGGAAACGCCTGCGGAAACGAGATTCCGAAGGTGTGGCCGTCGGGGTCCAGCTTGAAGCGCTCGAGGACGTCGGCGGCGATCTTGGGCACCTGGATCGGGCGGCGCCGCAGCTCCAGCCGGCCGGCCTCGATCCGCGACACGTCCAGCAGCTCGTTGATCAGCCTGGTCACGCGGTCGGCGTCGTCGTTGACGGTGGCCAGCATGAAGCGCTTCTGGTCGTCGGGGAACCGCTCCCAGCGGTGCAGCAGGGTGGAGGTGAAGCCCTTGACGCTGGTGAGCGGCGAGCGCAGCTCGTGCGCCAGGGTCGAGATCAGATCGGCGCGGGTGACGTCGCCGCGGCGGCGGGCGGAGTCGTCGCGCAGCACGCACAGGGCCTCGACGAAGCTGCCGTCGGGGCCGCGCAGGAAGGTGGCCGCCAGCTCCACCGGCACCACCCTGGTGCCGATCACGAGTTGGAGCTGGCGAGCTGGGATCCGGCGCACCCCGGGGAGCTGGCGCAGCCTCTTCGAGCAGCCCCACCAGGCGTTGCCGGCGCCGTCGTGCAGCGGCAGCGCCTCGTCGAGCGGCCGGCTCCTGAGCTGGTCGGCGGGCGTGCCGGCGAGCCGCTCGGTGGCGCGGTTGACGTAGACGACGCGCCCGTCGCCGCCGACCACCACCACGGCGTCGGGCAGGTCGTCCAGGTAGGCGCTATCGGCCACCGGCGGCCTCCCGCTGGCGCCTGGCGCTCTCGTAGAGCAGCACGGCGGCGGCGGCTGCCAGGTTGAGGCTCTCGGCGCGGCCGTACTGCGGCAGGCGCGCCAGGTGGTCCAAGTCGGCACGGACCCGTTCGGGCAGGCCGTGCGCCTCGTTGCCGAGCACCAGCGCGCAGGGCCGCTCCAGCGGCGCCCGCTCGATGGTGTCGGGGGCGTGCGGGTCGGCGCCGACCAGCGCCAGCCCGCGCTGGCGCAGGGCGGCGGCCAGTGCCGGCCAGTCCGCGCCGCCGACCACCGGCAGGTGGAACAGGCTCCCGGCCGAGGCGCGGACCGCCTTGGGGCTCTCGAGGTCGACCGACCCGGCGGTGGTGACCAGCGCGTCGGCGCCGAAGGCGTCGGCGGCGCGCAGCACCGTGCCGGCGTTGCCGGGGTCGCGGATCTCCACCAGCACGCACACCAGGCGCGGCGCCGGCGGCAGGTCCTCCTGCGTGCCGACCACGCTGGCGACCACCGCGACCAGGCCCTGTGGGGTCACGGTCTGGGCGAGGTCGGCCAGCAGCGGGGCGGCCACCACCCGGATCTCGGCGCCGGCGTCGCGGGCGGCGTCGACCAGCGCCCGGTGGCCGGCGGCCGCCTCCGCGGTGGCGAAGATGGTCAGCGGGCGGGCACCGGCGGCCAGGGCCGCCTCCAGGACCTGGGCGCCCTCGATCAGGAAGCGACCGGGACGCGTGCGCGTCCTGCCGTGCGCACGCGCGAGCTTGCGGGCGGCGGTGACGGCGGGGTTCCTCGCGCTCGTGATCACGTTCACGGTCAGGTGGCGCCTCGTGGTGGTGCTGTCAGGAGCGTTCGTTCAAGCCCTCCCGGGCGGTGGTGACAAGGGCGGCGAAGGCGGCGCGGTCGGTGACGGCGAGGTCGGCCAGCACCTTGCGGTCGATCTCGACACCGGCACCGCGCAGCCCCGCGATGAACCGGTTGTAGGTCAGGCCCTCCGCGCGGGCGGCGGCGTTGATGCGGGCGATCCACAGGGTCCGGAAGTCCCCCTTGCGGGCCCGGCGGTCCCGGTAGGCGTAGCGCAGCGAGTGCATGACCTGCTCTTTGGCGGCACGGTAGTGGCGCCCCCTGCTGCCCCGGTATCCCTTGGCCAGCTCCATGGTGGCGCGCTTGGCCTTGGCCCCATGCACTGCTCGCTTGACTCGTGCCATCGGAAGGTTCTCCCTGCTTCAGCTCAGCTCGTGGCGTTGGTTGTGGTCGTGCTCTCCTTTTGGGTGCCCGCGCCTAGCGACCGAGCAGGCGGCGCACCGAGCGCCGGTCGCCCTCGGCCACGATGCTGGTGCGGCCGAGCCGCCGCTTCTGGCGGGAGGACTTCTTGGAGAGCAGGTGGTTCAGCTTGGCGTGGCCGCGCAGCAGCTTGCCGTTCTTGGTCACGGCGAAGCGGCTGGCGGCACCGCGGTGGCTCTTCATCTTGGGCACGGGCGTGGTCTCCCTGCTCTTGCTGTGTGCTCGAGAACTTTTCGGTTGGTGATCTCAGCGCGGTCCCCCGTTCCGTGTGGGGGGGAGCTCGCTCCCCCCCACGGCCCCCCCAAGAGCGCCTGCGCCATGGGAACCGCTCTCGGGTGCCCCGCGCGCTGCGTCGTGCGCTGCGCGCGGGCTGCCCGTCAGGGTGTGCGCGCCGGGGCCGAGGGGGCGCCGCCCTTGGGCTGCGCCGCGTTCTTGCGTGGCGAGAAGACCGCGATCATGTTGCGGCCGTCCTGCCGAGCCGGACTATCGACCTGGGCGATGTCAACGATGTCGGTGGCCAGCCGTTCGAGCAGGCGCCGGCCGAGCTCGGTGTGCGCCATCTCCCGTCCGCGGAACATGATCGTCACCTTGACCTTGTGGCCCTGCTTGAGGAACCGCTCGACGTGGCCCTTCTTCGTCTCGTAGTCGTGGTCGTCGATCTTGGGCCGCATCTTCATTTCCTTCAGGGCCACCAGGCTCTGCTTGCGCCTGGCCTCCTTGGCCTTGATGGCCTGCTCGTACTTGTACTTCGAGTAGTCCATCAACTTGGCGACCGGCGGCCGCGCCAGGGGCGCGACCTCGACCAGATCGAGATCGGCGCTACTTGCGATCCGCAGAGCGGACTGCGTGTCCATGACCCCGAGCTGCTCGCCGTCCGCACCGACCACCCGGAGCTGCGCCGCCCGGATACGCGGCCCGAGGGCCGCCCCACCCCTGCCATCGGGTGGCGGTCGCAGTGACCCCCATAGCTCGAAACCGGCCTGGAGGTGAGAAGCCCTCGCTCCTACTTCTTCGCTATATGCACTTGATCGGGCCGAACTCGGCCCGATCTCCAGGGTACTGTAGCAGTCGCCCAAGTGCAGTGTCGACGCAAGCTACAACGCTGTTGAGGACGGAGAGATTCCAGCCATGGACGACAGCACGGAGGGGTTCGGCGGCGAGCGCGACCAGGCCGAGCTGGACCAGGCCGAGGCGATGCGGCAGCTCCAGCACGAGCTGGCCTCTGCGCCGCCCATCGAGGTGGTCGCGCAGGCGGTGGCGCACCTGGCGACGCTGGCCTACGTGCGGCTGGGCGTCCCGCCGCAGGAGAACCAGCGCTACCAGGACCTGGAGGCGGCGCGGGTGCTGATCGACGCGCTCGGCGGGATGCTCGACGCGGTGGAGGGACGCCTTGGCGCCGGCGACGAGGAGCTCTACCAGGCGCTGGCCGCGCTGCGCATGACCTACGCCGGCATCAGCGGCCAGGAGGGCGCCGGCCCGCCGCCCGGCGGGGGGCCTGAGCCGGCCGAGCCGGAGGAGCAGCGCCCGCGGCGCCCGAGCGGCCTCTGGGTGCCCGGGCAGGACTGAAGCAAGACGGCCCCGTCCTGGTTGGACGGGGCCGTTGCGCGTTCCTTGCGGAGGTCCGGGTTGCCGAAGTCCTTTCGACCGAAAGCTCCTGTGCCTCTACGCAAGCGGCGCGATGAACCCGTAGCCCTTCTCGTTGCTGAACCACTTGACGGTGCCTTCTGGCAACGTGCTTCCCTCCTGTCCTTCCCCGACCGTCCCGACACCTGTTGCTCGGGCATCCCGGCCGGGCGCGCGGACTGTAATACACACGCAACTTAGGCACAAGCGGCAAGCACAAACCAGTACGCACTTGCCTAAACCTCCGATCCTGACGTACCGGTTCCTCCGGTTCCGGAAGATTCCTCCGAGCACCCCTCGCCGGCCCGCGGACCGGCGGATCCGGCCACCGCGGTGGGCTCCGGCGCGGGCTCCGCCGGCGCCGGCGCGGGGGCGGCCGCGGGGGTCTTCGCCTGGGACGGCAGCAGCAGTGCCGCCGCCGCGCCGAGCAGCAGGATCGCCGCGGATGCCAGGAACGCTCGGGCATAGCCTGAGGTGAGCGCGGTCGCCGGCGGGGACGCGCCGCCCAGCCCCTGCGCGCGCCCCGCCCGGGCCCTACAGCACGATCTTGGCGATCGGGAGCTCCAGGATGTCGAAGGCGCCCGCGGCCTTGAGCGTGGTGATCAGGCGGTTGACGCCGTCCTTGTCGACCACCGCCTCGACCGCGTGGTAGCCGGAGTCGGCCAGCGCCGTGACCGTCGGCGCCTTCATCGCCGGCAGCACCCGAAGTACCTCAGGTAGGTGGGCGTCGGCCACGTTCAGCTTGACCAGCGTCTTGGAGCGCGCGGTGATGGCGCCGACCAGCAGCGTGACCAGGTCGTCCATGGCCTGGCGGCGCTCGGGGTCGGCGGCCGACTCGGTGTTGGCGACCACCTCGGTGTAGGAGGTGAGCAGGGTGTCGATCACCACCATGCCGTGGCTGCGCAGCGTCGAGCCGGTCTCGGTCAGGTCGACCACCGCGTCGACGATCTCGGGCACCTTCGCCTCGGTCGCCCCGTAGGAGGGGAAGATGCGGGCGGGCAGGCCCAGCTCGGAGAAGTAGCGCTTGGTGAGGTTGGGGAACTCGGTGGAGACCCGCAGCCCCGGCTGGAGCTGGCCGGGCCGCTCGACGCCCAGGTCGCGGTGGACCGCCAGCACCACCCTGATCGGGTTGGTGGTCTGCTTCGAGTAGGGAAGCTGCGCCAGCGACACCACCTTGCTGCCGGTCTCCTCGACCCAGTCGCGGCCGGTGATGCCGAGGTCGAAGAAGCCCTCCTCCACGTAGCGGGGGATCTCCTGGGGGCGCAGCAGCGAGACCCGCTCGACCCGGTGGTCGGCGATCGTGCCGTGGTAGGCGCGGTCGCTGGACCGCTCGACCGGCAGATCGGCAGCCTCGAAGAGGGCCAGCGTGGCCCGCTCGAGGCTGCCCTTGGGCAGCACGACCTTCAACACGTTGCAGTTCCTTTCTTCTCGGTGCGGGTCCCCGTTCCATTCGGGGGGGAGCTCGCTCCCCCCCGAACCCCCCCAAGAGCGCCTGTGCCATGGGGACCGCGCTCGTGCCCCGCGGGCGGCACCCTGCGCGGCACCTATCCCTTGTCGACCGATTCGAGCAGGCCGGCCATCTCCAGCATGGTCAGGGCGGCCTCGCCGCCCTTGTTGCCTGCCTTGCCGCCGGCGCGGTCCAGCGCCTGCTCCATGGTGTCGGTGGTGAGCACCCCGAAGCCGATCGGCACGCCGGTCTCCCGCGCCACCGCGCCCAGCCCGGCGGCGCACTGGCCGGCCACGTAGTCGAAGTGCGGGGTGGCGCCGCGCACCACCGCGCCGATCGCGACCACCCCGGCGTAGCGGCCGCTGCGGGCCAGCCGCTGGACGGCCAGCGGCAGCTCGAACGCGCCGGGCACCCAGGCGACGTCCACGTCGGCCTCGGCGACGCCGTGCCGCAGCAGCTCCTCGATGGCGCCGCTGAGCAGGGGCTCGGTCACCAACCGGTTGAAGCGGCTGACGGCGATCGCGACCCGCCGGCCGCGGCCGTCAAGACTGCCCTGGAAGGTCTGCGCCATGTGGTAGCTCCTGGTCGTCGGGAAGGTCGAGGAGATGGCCCATGCGCTCGCGCTTGGTGCGCAGGTAGCTCAGGTTCTCTGGGTTGGGATAGGTCTCCAGCGGCACGCGCTCGACGATGTGCAGGCCGTAGCCCTCCAGGCCACCGTACTTGGCCGGGTTGTTGGTCATCAGCCGCATGGTGGTGACCCCGAGGTCGACCAGGATCTGCGAGCCGATGCCGTACTCGCGGTCGTCCACCGGCAGGCCCAGCTCCAGGTTGGCGTCGACGGTGTCGCGGCCGCGCTCCTGGAGGCTGTAGGCGCGCAGCTTGTGGGCCAGGCCGATGCCGCGCCCCTCGTGGCCGCGCAGGTACACGACCACGCCCTGCCCCGCCTGGGCGACGCGCCGCAACGCGCCTTCGAGCTGGGCGCCGCAGTCGCAGCGCAGGCTGCCGAACGCGTCCCCGGTGAGGCACTCGGAGTGGACCCGCACCAGCACGTCGTCCTGGCCCGCGACCTCGCCCTTGACCAGCGCCAGGTGCTGCTCGCCGTCGAGGATCGACTCGTAGGCGAAGGCGGTGAAGTCGCCCCACTGGGTGGGGATGCGCGCCTCGGCGACGCGCCGCACCAGCTTCTCGCGGTGGCGGCGGTAGCGGATCAGGTCGGCGATGCTGATCAGCTTGAGGTCGTGCTCGGCGGCGAAGGCCTGGAGCTGCGGCAGGCGGGCCATGCTGCCGTCGGGGTTGACGACCTCGCAGAGCACCGCGGCCGGGTAGCAGCCGGCCAGGCGTGCCAGGTCGATGCCCGCCTCGGTGTGGCCGGCGCGCTTGAGCACCCCGCCCTCGCGGTAGCGCAACGGGAAGATGTGGCCCGGGCGCAGCAGGTCGGCGGGCTTGGTGTCGACGTCGATCAGGGTCCGGATGGTGTTGGCGCGGTCGCCCGCGGAGATCCCGGTGGTGGTGCCGTGGGCGGCGTCGACCGAGACGGTGAAGGCGGTGCGGTACGTCTCGGTGTTGTGCTGCACCATCAGCGGCAGCTCGAGCTGGTCGAGACGCTCGCCGAGCATCGGCATGACGATCACCCCGGAGGTGTGCCTGACGAAGAAGCCGATCTTCTCCGGGGTGGCGGCCTCGGCGGCCATGACCAGGTCGCCCTCGTTCTCGCGGTCGGCGTCGTCGACCACCAGCACGATCTCGCCCGCCTGGACGGCCTTGACCGCCTCCGGGACGCTCGCGAACGCGCTCACGCCCTGCCCCTCTCCCCCGTCGCCAGCCGCGGTGCCAGCAGCCGCTCCACGTACTTGGCCAGCACGTCCACCTCGAGCTGGACCTCGTCGCCGGCGGCGAGCCGGCCCAGGTTGGTGACCGCCATGGTGTGCGGGATCAGCGCCACCGTCAGCCAGTCCGGCCCGGCCTCGACCACCGTGAGGCTCACCCCGTTGACGGTGATCGAGCCCTTGGCGACCACGTAGCGGGCCAGCTCGGGATCGAG
>WNGB01015983.1_pt1 | contig 10659 bp, 7 predicted proteins | sample 5400681 | NCBI WGS metagenome assembly WNGB01 (sample SAMN13153367, study PRJNA577476) | soil metagenome | isolation source: 115 cm soil or saprolite under grassland replicate 2 | place: USA:California | collected 2016-06-15 | reverse complement strand
CCGGTAAACGGTGCCGGGATCGTGCACATGGGCGCCGTTCCACCAGGCTTCGCGGGATGCTCCGCCGCGCCGTTCTCGGCCAGCCGGCTCGCGGTTGCCGCCGTACCCGCCGGTAGCTTACTCTGCCTGCGCACGGCGGGAGGGCGCTTCAGCGAGCTTCAGCTCATGAGCCCGCTCGGTCCGAGCCCCGGCACGATGCGCCTCCACGTCCGGACCTTCGGCCCCTAGACGCGAGCCCTCTTCATCGCTCCGTAGCGGATGAATCGGAAACTGATCCTCGTTCTGCCGATGCTCGTGGCCGGCATGGTGGCCGGTCTCGTGGTGACTCGATCCGCGTTCGGTTTGGACCCGAGGGCGAAGGCGTGCGGCGCGGACACGTGGCCGGTCATGGGCGCGTTCGAGGTTGCGCAGGCGAACCAGGTCAGAGCGCACATCCCGCGGATGGGCGCTGCACCTGAACTCGACGCGTCGTCTGCGCGGGCGTACGTCGTCCTGTTTCGAGGACCCATTGAGCTTCCTACGTCACATTTCGTGAAGCCCGCGACGCCGCCCTCCTATTCCGGAGTGATCTGCGTGTTCATCAACTCCGTCCCTGAGTACTACACCGGGGTCGATACGACGGGTTGGTCCGAGTAGCGGCCGACCCGCCTTCGTTCGCGCGCGGCGCCGCCCATCTCGATCGACCTTCCCGTACCGCGTTCCCAGCCTCCTAGTGCGAGACCAGATAGAAGCACGAGGAATATTCCTGGCCCTTCTTCAGCGTCCACGTTCCGCGGAACGGTGTCACGTTGGCCCCGCTGCTGGACTTGACGACGACCTCGTAGGAGCCCGGCGCGAGAACGTACTCGGCGACAGGGCCCTTCTCCGGGCAGGCGCTCGGGCCGACGCCGATGTACTTGATGCAGTCGGCGCACGCTTTCAGCTCCTCGACCCTGACGTCAGGACCGCTGAAGACCATGCTCAGCTGCTCCGGCGAGTCGTTCTGGATCACCACCTTTGCCTGCCCGCCGGCCTCGCCGCTCTTGCCGACAGACTCCGGCCGCGGCAGCTTTCCGGCGCCCGACGCCGCCGTTTCGGCCAGTGTCGCCTCGACGAATGCCTTCTCCACCTCGGCGGCCAGCGAGTGTTTCGGGTACTCGGCCCGAAATCGGCCGAACATCGCGAGGGCGTCGCCGAACGCGCCCGTGGCCACGTAGGCCTGGCCGCAGGCGTACAGGATCGGTGGCAACGCCACGTCGACCGGGGCGAAGAACCCCTGCCCTTCCAGCGTCTCCAGGACGTCACAGGCGGCGACGGTCGCCACCTTGTCGGGTGCGCTCGCGATCAGCTTCTGGCCGCTGGCGATCGCCGCGTCCTTGAGCGCGCTCCGCTCGTACTTCGTGACGAGGCTGCTGTATCCGAGGACGGCCTGGTCGGGGTTGCCACCCGTACCGAGCCGGTCGGCGGCGAGCAGAGCGTCGCACTCCTGCAGCTCCGCCCGCGCCTTGAGCGCGACGTCGCTCTTGTTGCTGGACTCGCCGGCGGCGCTTCGGAGCGGCCCCACGGCCCCGGCGCAGTCGGCCTTGAGGTAGGCCTGGTGGCCGGTCTGATAGGTCTGTTCCTGCTGCCAGTTCTGGTAGATGCCCAGGCCCGCGATCACCACGACGGCGACGGCTCCGATCACCAGCCAGCGACGACGTCCGCCACCTTTTCGGGGCCCGGCGGCGACCGATGGCGGCGAGGGTGGACCGGTGACCCACCCGGATGGGCCAGGTGGGCCCGGAGGAGCTGGCGGGCCCGCGGGTGGAGCGGGCGCGAGCGGCGGGGCGGGCGCGAGCGGCGGGGCGGGCGCGCCCGGTGCCTGATCGGTGGATTGAGGATCCATGGGGGCGGTCATGGAGGGTCCCTTTCGCTCGGCTTTCCGGCGTCGTTCGGCTCGGCTTCCGGTTCAGTTCGCCTTAGGATGACAGCCGCCCCGCGGCAAATCGTCTCAGGGTCATTAGGACGGCTTCGGTACCCTTGTCACGCGACCGCATGGGCGTATTCTCGCGACGTGGGTTTCGTCTCGGCCGCGGACTACGAGGGCATCCTCGGCATCGTCGCCGAAGCCGCGCGCGGGCGCCCGGAAGAACCATTGCCCAGCCCGATCCTCGAGATGATCCGGAGCCTTCTGGCGTGCGATGTGGCGGCCTATTTCGAGGGTCCACCGTGGGATCGGGCGGGGCGGCGCGTCTGGGTCACGGACCTCGCCGTGCCGTGGACCACTGATGAAAAGCAGGCAGTCACGCATTACCGTTTCCAGGTGCCCCTGTATCCCTCGGCAAAGACGCTCGATCGCCCGATTCGCATCAGCGACGTGATGTCGCAGCCACGCTATCGCAAGCTGGATATCTACCAGCTGGCCGGGCGCCCGCACGACATCGAATACTCGATGGATTACTGGATGACCGGCTCCGGCGGGCGGGTCCGCGGCCTCCGGTTCGATAACTCGAGCGCCGATTTTTCGGACCGGGCGCGCGATGCCCTGGAGGTTCTGGGGCGTCACCTGAAGGTCGTCCTCGGTCGCCATGACGCGGTCGGCGCCGTGCAGGGTGGTCCGCGCGCCGCTTCCACCAGAGCCTTGGCCGCCGGCCTGACGCCCCGTGAGGCCGAGATCGTCGCGCTCGTCGCCCGTTGTCAGACGAATCGACAGATCGCCCACACACTGTCGATCTCGCCGCACACCGTTCGCAAACACCTCGAGAACGCGTACGCCGCACTCGGCATCCATTCGCGGGCCGAGGCGGTGGCGTGGGCATATGGCGGCCGTGCCGGTCGTCCCTCGCTCGAATTCCTGGGGGAGGAGGCGCCCAAGAAGGTCGGCCGCGGCGCGTGACGGGGCTTAGCCGCCCCGCGACGCCTTCCGCAGGACGTCGCCTCGGGCCCCTACTGGATCGCGAGCGTCCCGGTCATCGTGTTGGCGTGCAGCGTGCACATGAACAGGTAGCTGCCGGCCGGCAGCGCGGGGATGTCGTACCGGAAGGTCCCCTTCTTGACGTTCGGGGTGCCGTAGATCCTCTCCTCGTATGCCGGTCCGGAAGAGACCGTGAAGTTGTGGGGTACCGTCCTCTCCTGGTTGGTCAACTCGAGATGCCAGATCTTTGCCGCTGGCGCACTGAGAGCCGACGTATCCCAGCGATTTGACGCGGCGACGATCTTCAAGAGAACACCGCTGTCGGGCGCCCCGGGAATCGGCGTGATCTTCACGATCGGCGGCTTGGACGCGGTCGGCGACGGCGAGAGCGCAGCGCTCGGCGAAGGCGTCGCGGTCGGTGGTGGGATGCTGGGGACCGGCGCGGCCGAACACGCCGCTACGATCAGAGTTATCGCCACGAGCGCGGTGACTCCGTGCGCGGGTCGGTGGCTGGGAAGAGCGCCCGTGAGGTTGCGCGCCATGTCCCTTCCTCTCGGTCGCATGCGCCTGCACGACTCTGCCGTCGGTTCGGGGAAGGTACGTCGCGATGGTGCCCGCCGCCATACGACGGACGTCGTATGCGCGCTGCCGCGTATCCGCGCGTCGGGCACGACACCGGAAGAGGGCCCGAGAGGGGTACTTTCGGCGACGCCACGAGCGATTCGCCGCAGCGTATGATCCTGACCGTGTTCAGGCGGTCAGCGGGCGCCCAATGGTCCGCTCATCACCCTCGGCCTGCCTCGAGGTATACGGCGCAATGAACAGCTCCCGGGACGGGCGGCCTCACCCGCGCGGCGAGGGAGGATGAGGAAGACCGCTGCATGCGCGGTAGCACTCCTGATCGGAGCCGCAACTGCGATCTCGCCACTCGCTGCCCAGCGAGCGGATGCCGCAGTCGTGCTGACGGTCACTCCCCTGACCTGGAACGTCATCGGACTCGACAGCAACGACCCGGCCAGCGGCCCCAACCGATTTCCGGTTGGGGCTCGCGTGTGCGCCACCGGCTCGACCACCGCCGGCGCGGTGACGGCTACCTTCGTGTGGGATTCGTCCAACTCGTACATCGACCTGCGGCCGGGCTCGTTGGCCACGATCGACCTCGGATCGATCGCTGCCGGCACCTGTGCCGACGCGTATTTCGAAGTCGAGGTCGACAGGACAGCGGCGGCGTATGACACCGCTCGCAGCTACCACATCACGGCGACTGACTCGCTGTCTGGCGCGACCGGAACCACACCCCAGCCGCGCGAGCTGTACGTCGAGCACCTTATCTCGCAGAGCCGCAATGGCATCACGTCCATCGAGCTGAATGGCACGTCGATCCCCGCCGGCGGGAGCATGACCCTGGTGGTGGGCAACACCTACACCATCGAGCTCGCCGGCTACACCGCAACGCAGGGGTACAACCAGCTCGAGTCGTTCATCAACTTTCCGAACACGATCTTCCAGACCCTGGCCGTCAGCACGACCTACACGTCGGACACGTCCCCCTACGTCACGTCCCCCAACGACAAGCTCTACGCGGATGCCTGTCTGTGGGACAACGACCCCAACAGCCCGAACTACCGATCCTGCGTGGGTGGGGATGGCAAGGCCGGCGGCACCGTCGTGACCACGTACACCGTGAAGATCATCAGCGGCGCCGGGACCAGCCAGACGCTCAGCAGCCTGCTCTACGATTTTTCGGGCAGCAGCTACCACTACAACGCCGACTTCGCTGTCGGCTTCCGTACCGCGGTCATCCTCGCGCCGTCATCGGTCTCGATCTCGAAGAGTTTCACGCCGAAGGCGATCTCGCCCGGCGGCACCTCGATGCTGACGTTCACGCTGTCGAACCCGACGACGGATTCGTTCACCGGGGTGAACTTCACCGACACGTTCCCGGCCGGCATGTCGGTAGCCGGCACCCCGGGCGTCGCTTACAGCGGCTGTGGCCCCGGAGCCTTTTCTCCCGTGCCGGTGGCGGGTGACACCTCGGTCGCGTTCTCGAACGGCACGTTGGCCCCGAACGGCGTCTGCACGATCACCGTGAACGTGACGGCTCCGGCGGGCACGTATGACAACACCACCAGCCACCTGTTCATCAATACGTCGACGGACACCGGCAACGTTGGCCAGGACACCCTGGTCGCTTCCGACGCGCCGGCTTGCCTCCCGGGGCTGACCCTGGCCACCTGGAGCATGCCGGCAGCGGGACAGGGGAGCGGAGGCCCTCCGCCGCCGTACACGACCCGGGCCGCCAACGTCGCCTCGGCGATCGCGTCTACCAGCTCCGGGATGACGAATTCGATCGTGACCGCAGAAGGGGACCCGGCCAATGCATGGGCCGGTCAGGGTTTCCCCAAGACCGGGACTCCCGACGGAGACACGGCCCCCTATTTCGAGTTTGCCATCGACACCAGCCATTACTCCGGAGTGGGCATCTCCCTCGATTTCAAGAGGGACACGAACTGGGGCGGCGGCGCGAGCGACACGCCGACGATGTATGTGTTCTCCAGCACGACCGGATCGGCCGGGTCGTTCAGCGTGATCGCGACGACGTCGAGCCTGACCAGCGTTTGGCAGTCGACGGGGAACACCGCCGCGGCGGCTACGGGGTCCGGCACGACCTACTTCCGGATCAACGCCAGGGGCACGAACAGCGTCAGCTCCTCGCAGATCTTCCTCGACAACGTGGCCATCACGGGCTGCGGCGTACCCACTCCGTCGCCGACCATCGCCAAGTCCTTCGTTCCGGACCCCATCGTGCGGGGCGACACGTCGACGCTGAGCTTCACGATCACCAATACCGCGGCCGGGAGCCAGGCGCTGACAGGCGTGGCGTTCTCGGATGTCCTGCCCACCGGTCTGTCCATCGCCGACTCGTCGTCGGCGCACTGCGGCGGGACCGTGACCACGACGGCCGCGACACGGACGATCGCGCTGACCGGCGGAACTCTCAATGCGGGCGGCAGCTGCACGTTCAGCGTGGCCGTCACGGGTACCGTCGAGGGTCAATACGACAACGTGAGCGGGTTCGTCTCGTCTGCCGAGGGCGGCACGTCGACGAGCTATGCCACCGACTCGCTGACGGTGATCGCGCCGCCCTCGATCGCCAAGGCGTTCACCCCAACGTCGATTCTGACCGGTGGCACCTCGTCCTTGGCCTTCACGATCAGCAATCCGAACCGGGCTACGGCGCTGACCGGCATCGGCTTCGACGACACATTGCCGCCGGGCATGATGCTCGCCAGCTCCGGGCCGACGGCGACGTGCGGAGGCTCGCTGACGACGACCGCCCCGGACTCGATCTCGTTCACCGGCGGGTCCCTCGCGGCGAACGACGCCTGCACCTTCAGTGTCACGGTCACCGGGGTGACTGCCGGCTCCCTGGTCAACACCACGAGTGCGGTCGCGTCGACCGAAGGTCGCACCGGGAATGTGGCGACCGCCACGCTGGTCGTGAGCGATCCGGTGGCGGTCATCGACCTGAACAAGCAGGTCTCTTCCGACGGCACCAATTGGTTCAAGTTCGTCGGCGTTCCGGTCGGCGCCGCGGTCTATTACCGGTTCTCGGTCTACAACGGCGGGGACATCCCGTTCACGAGCATCACCGTCAGTGACCCGACTCCCATCGCCTGCACCTGGACGGGGACGGTCTACCCGCCGCTGGCCCCGGGCGAGACGGCGATCTGCGTCACCGGACCGATCGCGGCCGTTGCCGGTTCCCATGCGAATACCGCGACGGTCACCGGCACGTACGCGACGGGCACCTCGACCTCGTCACCTTCGACGGCGACGTACGGGACGACCGAGCTCACGATCGCCAAGAGCTCTGCGGAGTCCTCCTTCACGGCCGCGGGGAATGTCCTGCACTACAGCTATCTCGTGACGAACAGCGGGTTTGCACCGCTGCTGGGTCCCGTGACGGTGGCGGACGACAAGGCGAGTGACGAGGCATGCCCGGCCTTGACGACGGTCGGGGACCTCGACGATTTCCTCGACCCGGGCGAGAGCATCACCTGCACGGCGACGTACACCGTTCAGGCGGCGGACGTCACCGCGGGATCCGTGACGAATACGGCGTCGGCGACGGTTGACGGCGTGACATCGAACAGCTCCAGCAAGACCGTCGGTCTGGCGGCGCTGACGATCTCCAAGACCGCGGACCCGACCTCGACGAGCGCGACCGGCCCGATCACCTACACGATCACCGTCACCAACACCGGCGGTGCCGATCTGACCGGCGTCACCCTCACCGATCCGCTGACCGCGGGGGCATCGCTCGTCTCGGGCGACACGACCGACCCGAGCGTCCTCAACGTCGGCGAGACCTGGATCTACAGCGCGACCTACACGGTCACCCAGGCGGATCTGGACGCCGGCACGGCGATCGTCAACAGCGCCACCGTCGACACCGACCAGACCGGCCCGAGCAGCGCCACGGCGACGACGACCATCAGCGGCGGCCCGGCGCTCGACGTCGCGAAAAGCTCGACGACGATCTCGATCAGCGCTGCCGGCCAGGTCGTCCCGTACACCGTGACCGTGACGAACACCGGCAGCGTCAGCCTGACCGCGATCACCGTGAGCGACCCGGCCTGTGACGCGGCGCCGAGTTACGTGTCGGGTGACACGAACAGTGACGACACGCTCCAGACGAGCGAGACGTGGACCTACGCCTGCGATCGCACGGTGACGCAGGCCGAGATCGACGCCGGCGGCGACCTGTCGAACACGGTCACGGCAGACTCGGCCGAGACGGCGGCGGCCACCGACACGCGCGACATCGCGATCGCCCAGAGCCCTGGGCTGGCGATCACGAAGACGATCACGAGTGGCGACCGATACGCCGCGGTTGGTGACGTCGTCTCGTACGAGTACCGGGTCCTGAACAGCGGCAACATCTTCATCGGCGGGCCGATCACCGTCACCGACGATCGGACCGGCGTCACCTGCCCGGCCACCTCCGGTCTCGACCCGGGTGCCTGGATCACGTGCACCGCGGACTACGCAATCACCCAGGCCGATCTGGATGCCGGCTCGGTGACGAACACAGCGACCGCGACGGGCATCTTCGACGGTGGCGAGGTGGCGTCCGCCACGGTGAGCGCCAGCGCCCGCTCCGCCGTCGCTCCGACGGTTCCTCCATCCAATACGCTCGCCCAGCTCCGGGAAGCTGGTGCAGGCCTGAGCGAGATCGGCGCCTGGCTGCTCCTGGGTTTCGCGCTGATGACGGTGGCCCTGATCGTGCCAAATCGGGAACGGCGCCGGACGCGTCGCTGATCACTGGCGAGGAAGGATTCGAACCATCGATCTCCTGATCCAGAGTCAAGCGATCTGAATCGGGTTTAGGCCGCAAACCTCGGCTCAACGGGATCCTATTCGCCGAGTCTGGCGACGCCACGGCGACGCCTCGACCGACAGCTCGCCTCCAGACTTTCTGGTAACGCCGCGCAAATCTCGAGAGGGAGCATGCTATGGCTAGCTCCGGCGGCGATGATGTTGCCGAGGCACAATGTGGGCAATCACATCGCTCACGTTGATCGCAGGACCGGCGTCTATCGCCAAGGAGATAGGAAAACGTGGAATCCGTCGTTGAGCCACAGCCGGACCTCGAGCCGGAGCCGATGCCCGAACCCGAGCCCGAGCCACAGCCCGAACCCGAGCCGGAGCCACAGCCCGAACCCGAGCCGGAGCCGATGCCCGAGCCCGAGCCGGAGCCGATGCCCGAACCCGAGCCGGAGCCGGAACCCGAGCCCGAGCCGCTGTCCGGACAGGCGTAGCGCGATCGCACGGTCCCGGCGCTCCCCATACCAGTGGCCGCCAGTGATAGACCCCAGAACACTCGGCCACTAGGTGTCTGTGACGCGATCAGAAACGCCGGATCGAGCGTGAAACCGACTCGGATAGACTTGCGGTCCCGCGCCCGTAGCTCAGTGGACAGAGCATCTGACTTCGGATCAGATGGTCGGGGGTTCGAATCCCTCCGGGCGCGCCATGACAACCTGCGGCAGAGCGAGAGCCAGGCCGTTCGAATAGGCCGCCGGCGTCAGGCGGGCCGCGACGATCGACCGACCCTTGACGACGAGCCGGTCGTAGATCGCGTGCAGCAGGTCGGCCCTGGCCTCCGGGACGTCGGCGTTGACCCACGTGTCCGCCAGCACCCGCAGCCAGTGCACCGCCCGTTTCGCGGGCAGATCACCGCGCGGAGTCGTATCCACCGTCGCCAGGTCCACGCGGAGCTGCCCGAGGCGTTCGAGGTAGGCCGAGTCATCGATCCTCTCTGCTACATGGTCCAGGGCCAGGTCGCGCATCTGGCGTTCGATCCGAGCCCGGTCGAGACCAATCGGTCGGTCCGCTGACCCCAGCGCCGCCACGACCCGCGCAATGACCCCGTCGTCGAGGGTCAGGCCGGCGACCTGGGCGAGGACCGGCACCTCCCACGTCTCGTCGCCATAGCGCGCTTGCGGTCCCCAGGCCTCGCACGGTTCGGGGTGGAGCTTGCGGTGGCGCCCATCGCCGAATGTCCCGTCGCTGCGCAGCCGGCGCCCGCAGACACATTCGAGGAGGCCGGCCAGCAGATCGAGGTGTCCGCTCCGGCGTGGTCCCCCGCCCTGTGTCTTCGACCGTCGGACGTCCTCCACGCGCGCCCACAGCTCGTCGGACACGGGCGGGTTGCCGCGCCAGGCCGCGGGACGCCGGGTTTCGCCTGCCCCGCGGTGACGGCGGATCCAGCCGTTGTAGAGGGGGTTGCGCAAGATGTAACGGATGCGATCGGGCTCGAGGCTCGTTTCGCGGCCGAGCTGCTCGATGCTGACCGTGCCGATCGCATATCGCTCGAACAGCGCGACCGCGTTGTGGATCGTCGCCGGATCGACCTCCAGCGTGAACGGCGGCTCCGCACGGCGCCGGAAGCCCAGCGGCGGATTGCCGGCCTGGTCGCGTAGCCATCGGTCACTCGCTCGGCGAGGCGGAGCGTGTACCGCTCCGCCGCCGCCGACTCGGCGACGAGCTCGTCCCGGTCGTGGGGATCGGAGGAGAGGATGCGTCGGTCGCACATCACGAGCGCCACCCCGGCCGGGTGGAGATGGTCCTCCAGCAGCTCGAGGGTGCGGCGCAGGTTGCGCTGCCAGCGGTCGGAGTACCCAGCGAGAATCAGGTCGAAGGCGCCCGCCTTGGCTTGGCCGAGCATCTCGTTCATGGTTGGCGAGCGCCACACGGTGGTGCCGCTCTGGGCAACCTGGAACACCAACCCCGTGTCGACGAGGCCGTGCCGCTCGATGAAGCGATCCTGCTGCTCACGCTGGCTGGCCGGGCCATAACGATCGTACTGGCCGGCCGTCGACTCCCGGATCCAGCGCGCGACGCGCAGGCCGCGGATCTCGTCGAGGGAGCGCGGCAGGCGCTTCACGAGGCAGTGCCCTTCCGACGATCCGACATCCGGGTGATCATTGCTCTGCCGTCAAGGCCCTCCCGGCGCAGCTGCTCGGGGCCCTCGGGATAGCGCCGATGGAGGGCCTCGACGTAGCGAGCGAGAGCGGCGATAAGCGGATCGCGCTCCAGGCGCACTTGGGCCTGGACGGTCACCGGAGGCCGCCGCGCTTGACATCGCCCTCGAAGGCCGATCCAGCCGTCGCGTCCCCGGCGGCGCGGGGGTGAGCAGGGGGAGCAAGAACGCCGTTTCTTGGTCTCTCCCTGATACATGCGAAGTGAGAACTTGGAAAACGGCCAAATGCTCCCCCTGC
>WNGB01014206.1_pt1 | contig 10659 bp, 5 predicted proteins | sample 5400681 | NCBI WGS metagenome assembly WNGB01 (sample SAMN13153367, study PRJNA577476) | soil metagenome | isolation source: 115 cm soil or saprolite under grassland replicate 2 | place: USA:California | collected 2016-06-15 | reverse complement strand
GCGTTCGGGTACTTGCGCGCCAGCGCCCACGGGAGCTCCACCCAGCCGGCTCCGCTCTGCAGATCACGCTCGTGCTGCCGTTTCACCCCGTGAAGGTGGCGGAGCAGGTCCGCCTTCCGATCGAGGAGTCGCGGTTTGGGTGCGCCGGCGGGGCCGGCCTCACGGACCGCGAGCGTCGCGACGAGGGCGCCCCTGGACGATACGGAGTATGAGATCGCACCGCTCGATCGAGGAATGACCATGCCCGTGCCCCCAAGCCCTTTCCCTCGTGGGCCTCGACCATAGCCGAGCGGGCGGGAGCCCGCAAGACAAATCCACCAACCGTCGTGAGGACCGGATGACTGCATGGAATTGGTACAGCAGAGAGCGGTGTCTTGACGCAGCCGGGGTGGGGGTGTGCTGAGTCGGTGGCGCCGCCCCAGTCGGGAGTTGCTTCAACCGGCGTTCACGCATACCATGTGTTCGTCGGCCGACCCGCACCGCCATTGCAGAGGGGGTTGCATGATCGCCAAGTCCGAGGATTTCTCCCTGAACGCCAAGTACACGCAGGAGCGAGGCAGGATCTATCTCTCCGGCATCCAGGCCCTGGTGCGGCTGCCGCTCGAGCAGCACCGCGCCGACCGCCGGCGAGGGCTCAACACCGCGACCTTCATCTCGGGCTATCGCGGCTCGCCCCTGGGAGGGTTCGACCAGACGCTCGAGCGGCAGGCGAAGCTCCTGCAGGATCACAACGTGGTCTTCTCCTCCGGCCTCAACGAGGACCTGGGGGCGACGGCGGTGTTCGGCAGCCAGATGGCGGGGCTCTTCCCGAACCCCAAGTACGACGGGGTGCTCGGCATGTGGTACGGCAAGGCGCCCGGCGTGGATCGGACAGGCGACGTGTTCAAGCACGCCAACTACGCCGGGGTAGGACGGAACGGGGGCGTGCTGGCTCTGGCCGGCGACGACCCCATCTCCAAGTCCTCGACGCTGCCGAGCCACTCCGAGGTCGCGCTCTACGACGCGCTCATGCCGACGATCTTCCCGGGCAATGTCCAGGAGATCCTCGACCTGGGTCTGCACGGCTTCATGCTCTCCCGCGTCTCCGGGCTCTGGGTCGGCGTGAAGATCGTCACCAATGTGGCCGACGAGGCGGCCACCGCGGAGGTGGATCCGGAGCGCGTGAGCCCCGTGATCCCGACGGTGGAGCTGGACGGCAAGCCGTTCCAGCACCAGATCAACGTCAACCTGATCCCGCCTTACGGCCTCGACATGGAGCGGACACTCCATGGCGCCCGCCTTGAGCTGGCGCGGCGCTACGCCTGGGAGAACACGCTGAACCCGATCGTCGTGCCCACTCCGCAGGCGTGGCTCGGCATCCTCACCACGGGCAAGACCTACTACGACGTGAGACAGGCGCTCGCCGAGCTGGGGCTGGACGACGCCGCGCTCCGGCACCGCGGCATCCGCGTGCTCAAGATGGGGCTGCTCTTCCCGATGGAGCCGCGCGTCGTGCGCGAGTTCGCGCGGGGGCTCGAGGAGGTCCTGGTGATCGAGGAGAAGCGGCCGTTCCTCGAGCTGTTCGCCAAGGACATCCTCTACGGCTGGGCGGACCGCCCGCGGATCGTGGGCAAGGCCGACGAGGAGGAGCGCCCGCTCGTCCCCATCCTCGGCGAGCTCGACTCCGACCTCATCGCGCGGGCCATCGCCAAGCGGCTCGGGCGCAAGCTCCGGATCGAGTCGGTGGAGGCGCGGATCCAGCACCTGGACGACCTCCGGCGGCGGCCCCGGCCGCTGACGCTCTCGCGGACGGCGTTCTTCTGTTCGGGGTGCCCGCACAACCGCTCCACGGTGATCCCGGACGGCAGCGTGGCGGCGGCGGGGATCGGCTGTCACGGCATGGCCATGGGAATGGACCGGGGCATCATCGGCGTGACCCAGATGGGCGGCGAGGGCGCGCAGTGGGTCGGCATCGCGCCGTTCACCGGCACCCCGCACCTGTTCCAGAACATCGGCGACGGCACGCTGTTCCACTCGGGCAGCCTGGCCGTCAACTACGCGGTCGCGGCCGGCGTCAACATCACCTACAAGATCCTCTACAACGCCGCGGTGGCGATGACGGGCGGCCAGGAGGCGGCCGGCGCGCTTTCGATTCCCGCGCTGACCCGGCGCCTGGAGGCCGACGGCGTCAAGAGGATCATCATCACCACGGACAACCCGGCGGCGTACAAGGGTGTCGCCCTCGCCGCCAATGCGGAGGTCCGGCATCGCGACCGGCTGCTCGAGGCCCAGTCGGCGCTCGCGGCCACGCCGGGAGTCACCGCCCTGATCCACGACCAGCAGTGCGCGGCGGAGAAACGGCGGCTGCGCAAGCGCGGCAAGCTCCTGGACCCGGCCCTGCGCGTCCACATCAACGAGCGCGTGTGCGAGGGCTGCGGCGACTGCGGGAAGAAGTCGAACTGCCTGAGCGTCCAGCCGGTGGAGACGGAGTTCGGCCGGAAGACCCAGATCCATCAGTCCTCGTGCAACAAGGACTACTCGTGCCTCCTGGGCGATTGCCCCTCGTTCCTCACCGTGGAGCCGATCGGGCCGCCCCGGAGAAAGGAGCGGCGGCTCACGCCGCTCGAGGTGGAGCTGCCGGAGCCCGCGCTCAAGGTCCCGGCGGAGGGGTTCGCGCTTCACATGATGGGGATCGGCGGCACGGGCGTGGTCACCGTGAACCAGATCCTCGGCACCGCGGCTCTGCTCGATGGCAACCACGTGCGCGGGCTGGACCAGACCGGGCTCAGCCAGAAGGGCGGACCCGTGGTCTCCGACCTCAGGATCTCGTCCCAGCCGATCGAGCTGGCGAACAAGGTGTCGGCGGGAGGAACCGATCTCTACCTGGGCTTCGACCTCCTGGTGGCCGCGGACCCCGCGAATCTCGACAAGGCCGATCCCGACCGGACGATCGCCGTGGTCTCGACCAGCCAGATCCCCACGGGACGGATGGTGGTGGACACGGGCGTGCACTTCCCGGAGCTCTCGAGCCTGCTGATCGGCATCGACCGCGTCACCCGGAAGGACCCCAACGTCTACCTGGACGCCACGGCCATGGCCGAGGCGCTCTTCGACGACCACATGGCGACCAACCCGATCCTGATGGGCGCGGCCTACCAGGCGGGCGCGCTGCCCATCTCGGCCGCCTCCATCGAGCGCGCCATCCGGCTCAACGGCGTGGCGGTGGAGATGAATCTGCTCGCGTTCCGCTGGGGGCGGATGGCCGTCGTGGACGCGAAGTACGTCGAGGGCGCGGTGAAGCGGGCCACGGGCAAGGTGAGCGAGGCGCCCGCGCTCACCGCCGAGGACCGCCGCCTCGTGGACTCGGTCGGCGCCACGGGGGAGCTCCTGAGGCTGCTCGAGGTCCGCGTGCCCGACCTCCGCCGGTACCAGAGCGCCGACTACGCGCGCCGGTACGTGGACTTCGTCAAGCGGGTGGCGCAGGAGGAGGCGGAGAAGACCCCGGGGCAGAGCGGGATGAGCATGGCGGTGGCGCGCTACCTGCACAAGCTCATGGCCTACAAGGACGAGTACGAGGTGGCGCGGCTGCATCTCGACGCGGCGATGCGGGCCGAGGTCGAGGCGAAGTGGGGCGGGCCCGTGAAGCTGTCCTGGCACCTCCACCCCCCGCTGCTGCGGGCACTCGGGCTGCGGAGGAAGATCCGGCTCGGCGCGTGGTTCGCCCCCGCCTTCAAGGCCCTGCGGGCGATGAAGGGGCTCAGAGGGACGCGGCTCGACGTCTTCGGATACGCGGAGGTCCGCCGGGTGGAGCGCCAGCTCAGCGACGAGTACCGTCAGCTGATCGAGACCGTCCTCGCCAAGCTCGGCCCCGCCAATCACGACGCCGCCGTGGCCATCGCGGAGCTGCCCGACGAGATCCGCGGCTACGAGCAGATCAAGCTCGACAGCATCAAGCGCTTCCGGGAGAACGCGGCGCAGCTCATCTCACAGCTCGGCTGATCCGGGCTCGACCTGCCACGGGGGACGCTAGACCATGGGACGACTCCTGCTCGTCGGTGTGGCGGTGCTGCTGGGCGGATGCGCGGGCATGATGGCCGAGAAGGAACCGCTGTCGGCGGGGGCCCCGCTGAAGGACAAGGATGGCAAGGACGTGGGCGCGGCCACGCTCATTCAAACCGGTGACGGCGTGCGGGTCGCGGTGACCGCCTATCGGCTGCCGCCCGGCACCCACGGGCTCCACATCCATGCCGTCGGGCAATGCCAGCCGCCCGACTTCGCCTCGGCCGGGGGCCATTTCAACCCCGCCGGCAAGCAGCACGGCCGCCTCAACCCCGCCGGCCCCCACGCGGGCGATCTGCCCAACCTGGTCGTGGCGGCCTCGGGCGAAGGGGGCATCGACATCACCACCAAGGCGGTGACGCTCGAGCCCGGGCCCGCCTCCCTCCTCGGCGAGAAGGGCGCCTCCATCGTCATCCACGCCGCGGCCGACGACGAGAAGACCGATCCCGCCGGCAACAGCGGCGCGCGCATCGCCTGCGGGGTGATCACGAAGTAGCGCCGGCTCCGTTCGCGGGCTTGGCGGTATAGGCGAGGTCATGGTCACCCGCGCCGATCTCAGGCGGTCGCGCATCGATCCGCGCCGGCCCAGGTTCCGGGCGAGAAGTGGCGGCGGGCACCCGCTCGAGATGGGTCGAGCGGGCGCTACCGCCGCGCGCCAGCGCGGATGATTACGGGCCGCCGCCCGCCCCTTCGTAGCCGATCAAGAGGGCGCCGCGGTGTAGCTTGCCTGCGGGATCCTTGAATGTGTACGGAATCCGGAGGGCCTTGCTGACGCGGCGCTTGGCGCCGTTCAGAGGCCAGAACAGCCCTTTCCTGTAGAGGCGCCTCAGCTTCGGATCTTTGCGGACATCGAGGACCCCGAACGGCCTATCTGCGTCGAACCTCTTGCCGAGGCCGTACTTCGCGATCCTGGCCTTCTTGTAGTTCTGCGGGTAGTGCAGATCGGTGCCGTACGGGTTCTGATCGAAGATGAAATCGCCGAGCTTCGAATACGCGAGACTTCTCCCGGATCGTCTCTTCCGAGCCATCTCGATCTCCTCTTCGCGTCGGGCCAGTGAGCGGTCACCCCACACCGAAAGGGCGGGACGGTGATGGACCAGCCGGTTCCACGACTCTCGACCTCCTTTCCATGGGCCCCACTATAATGGATGCTCCGCTGCTTCGTCACGGGAACACTGCCCTTACAGCGTTGCGAGTGCCGCGCGGAGGCGACCCGGCTCGTCGAGGGCCCCCAGCGCGTCGAAGATCCCGAGCGCACGCTGGAGAAGCTGACGCGCCTCGAGGCGATCGCCGGCGGCGCGCGCGACCTCGGCCTGATTCACGAGGGTCTTGGCGATCTCGTCGCGGGCTCCGACCTCCTCGAGGATGCGCATGGCGTTTTCCAGATGACCCGCCGCTCGGGCGGGATCATCCGAGACGAAGCTCTCGCCGAGGAGCCGCTCCGCCACCCCTTCGACGTGCCGGTAGCCGAGTTGCCGGGTCGTCGCCAGCACCTCTTCGAGCAGGGCGCGAGCCGCGGGAAGCTCCCCGAGACGCAGGTAGCCCTCCGCCAGCCGGAGCGCGGTGACGGAGCGTGTATACCGCAACTGAGTCCTTTCGAGCCACGTCAGCGCCTCTCTCAGCTCCGCCGTCCCCGCCGCGGCCTGGCCGCATCTGACGAGCCCGTAGCCGTGCACGATCCTCGACAGGGCGGCATCGAACGGAGCGGGGGACAGCCCCAGGGCCTCGTCGCAGTAGTGGAGACCGGTGCTCGGATCGCCTCGATGGATATGGATCGTCCCCGTGCGCCACAAGCCGACGGCCTTCAGCCGGAGGTCGTTGACCTGCTGGCCGAGGTCGAGAGCCCGGCGGCTGTACTGCAGGCTCCGGTCCCATTCCCCGAGGTAGAGGGCGGCCGTGCTGAGGACCCACAGTGTCCGGCAAGCCCACCAGACATTGCCGTGGGCCTCGAAGATGGCCAGGGCCCGCTCCCCAGCCGTCAACGCCGCGCGCAGATTCCCCGCGATCTCGTACGCCTGGGCCAGGCAGCACTCGGCGAAGGCGCGGATCTCCTCGAAGCCGCCGGCGTCGGCGATGGCCGCCGCCTCGCGACAGTAGGCGATCGCCACTTCGGGCCGGCTCCCCGTGAGGCTGTGCAGGAAGCCGGTCCAGTAGTACCAGGCCGCCCGGCGCCAGGGGTCGGCGGTCGACTCGACCAGCTCTCGGATGCCCTCGAGGGACTGGATATGCTCGGCGTGGCGTCCCAGCGCGAACTTGACCTCGGCCTGCTTGACCACCGCGTCGATCCGTCTGAGCCGATTGGCGTCGGAGTCGGGCATGGTGTCCAGACGCCTGAGCGCGGCCTCGAAGTGGGCGAGGGCCTCGGTGTTGGCCCACCGCCGGTGGGCCTTCTCGGCGGCGAGGAGGGCGTGGTCCACCGCCTTGTCGGCCCGGTCGCTGCCGCCGAAGTGGTGGGCGAGCAATTCCACGACTTCGTGAGTCCGGCCCTCGTAGAGCTCTTCCAGGGCACTGCCGGCCGCGGCGTGAAGGCCCCGGCGGCGGGCATCCAGGAGACTTGCGTAGGCAACCTCCTGGACCAGGGGGTGCTTGAAGACGTAGACAGACTCCTCACCGCTCGGCTGTTCGTAGAGCAGCTCCTGGCGCGTCAGCTCACGCAGCGGATGCTCGGGCCCGGCCGGATCGCTCCAGATCTTCGCGAGGACCTTGCGGGAGGCTTCCCGCCCGAGCACCGAGGCGATCTCGAGCAGCCGCCGGGCGTCCTCGGGGAGCCGGTTGATCCGCGCCAGGAGCACCTCCTGGATCGTGTCCGGCGCGGCGCGCGTCGCGCCGATCTCCTCCTGCTCGGCGGCGTCCCGCGCCAGCTCCTCGAGGAAGAACGGGTTGCCCTCGGCCTTCGCGAGGATGCTCCGGGCGACGGCGTCGGACGCTTTCTCCGGCGGCAAGAGGGCGGTGACCACGCTGAGGCTCTCCTGGGGCGAGAGCGGCTGCAGCGCGATCTGGGTCACGTGCGACCTGTCCGCCCAGGGCGTCCGGTAGCCGGGGCGATAGGTGAGGATGAGCAGCAGGGGCACGCCCGCCAGGCTCTCGATGGTGGCGCCGAGCGCCTCGGATGCCGTGTCGACCCAGTGCAGGTCCTCGACGGCGATGACGAGCGGGCGCGGCCGGCTGCCGTTCACGCACATCCGGCGGAGGATCTCGAAGGTCCGGCTCTGGATCGCGTCGGGGCTGATCATGGCCAGCTCGTCGATTTCTCCCTTCACCCCGAGGAACTGGAGAAGATAGGGCAGGGCGCCCTCGGGCTCGATGCCGAGCCGTTTGAGGCCGGCCCGTAACTTCCGGGCGATGCCCTCGGGCGTGTCGGCGTCGGTGAGCCGGCAGGCGTGACGCAGCACCTCGAGCACCGGCAGGTAGGGGATGCCGGCGCCGTAGGACAGGCAGTGACCTTCGAGATACGCGACGTGCTCGCCCCGGAGGGTCTGCCGGAACTCGTAGAGGAGCCGGGACTTCCCGAGCCCCGCCTCGCCCACGATGCTCACGATCTGGCCGTGTCCGGCCCGGATCGACGCCAGGCGGCTTCTCAACAGCTCGAGTTCCTGGCGACGGCCCACGAAGGCCGCCATGCGGCCCTCGGGGGCGAGCCCCGCGCCCTCTCTTCCGACCAGCGTGTACACGGGCTCGGCTCCCGACGCGCCGGAGCGCGCGAGATGAAAGCGCCGCTCGAGGAACGGAGCGGCCGCGCCGCTGACCAGAGTGTCGCCAGCCGCGGCCGGCGCCAGCATGGCCTCGAGCACGCTCCACTGGGCTCGCTTCGCGTCGGCGTCGATCTCGGCGGTCGGCCCTGATCGCCCGACGAGCACCTGCCCCACATGGATTCCGATCTTGACCGTGAAGCGCTCGCCGTCACCCTGGTGGGCGCGCTCGGCCGCCTTGTGGATGGCCATGGCGGCGTGGGCCGCCCGCCGCGCCGCGTCCTCGGCCGGATCGAGACCGAAGGCCGCTCCGATGCCGCGCGGGCTCATCTCCTCGATGCGGCCGCCGAAGCTCCTCACCTTGTCCACGAGCATCTCCAGCGCGCGGCTCGTGTCCGACAGCCCGGTGTCGGCGCCGGGCCGGATCAGCAGGGCGCGCAACAAGGTGACGCGCCGGTTCTCCCAGCGGATGGTGGAGGGCGCGGCCACCGGAGCCGGTGTCGGGGCCGAGGGCCGAGGCGCCGGCTCCGCCACGCGGTCCGCCCGGGGACGAGCGATCGCCGGCGCGGCGCCGGCGCGCAGTCCCAGGCGCTCGATCCGCGCGCGGAGCGTGTTGCGCGAGATGCCGAGCAGAGCCGCCGTGCGCGAGATGTTCCACCGCGTCTGCGCGAGCGTGGTCAGGAGGTGCTCCCGCATCGCGTCGTCGAGGGAGACGGCGGCGGGCCGCGCGGGCGCCGGCCGGATCTCGGGGGCCTCGGGGAGCGCGAGCATCTCCGCCGTGACCACCGCCCCCTCCGCCAGGAGCGCCACGCGCTCGATCACGTTGAACAGCTCGCGGATGTTGCCCGGCCAGGGATAGGCCAGCAGGCGCGCGTGGGCGCTCGAGGCCAGGGACTTCTCGGGCAGGCCGTAGTCGGCGCACGCGCGCGCCAGGAAGCGCTGGGCGAGGAGCACGACATCCCGCTGTCGCTCACGGAGCGCGGGCAGGCGGAGAGTGAGCACGGCCAGGCGGTGGTAGAGATCCTCGCGGAAGCGCCGGTCCCGGATGGCGGTCTGCAAGTCGGCGTTGGTGGCGCTGATGATCCAGGCATCGACGGGCTCGCTGGCGGTGGCGCCGAGGCGGCGCACGGCCCGCTCCTCGATGACCTTGAGGAGCTTGGCCTGCAGAGGCTCGGGGAGGAGCCCCACCTCGTCGAGGAAGATGGTGCCGTGGTGGGCCGTCTGGAAGAGCCCGGGCTTCGCGCGGCGGGCATCGGTGAAGGCGCCGCGCTCGAAACCGAACAGCTCGGCCTCGAGGAGCGGCTCGGGAATGGCCGCGCAGTTCACGTCCACGAAGGGCCCGGCGTGGCGGGGGCCGCCGCGGTGGATGAGCCGGGCCACCAGCCCTTTCCCGGTGCCGGTCTCGCCCTGGATCAGGATGGACGGAAGGCGGCGCGCGCCAGGCTGCCGGGCGAGAAGCCGGCGGATGTTGTCCTTGACCGCCTCGAGGGCGGGGCTCTCGCCGACCAGTTCGCTCAGGACATCCATCGCGCCGCCCGGAACACACGGAGGGAGGCTTCGCTCTCCATCCGAACTAGGATTGCCATCGGTTAGATTACTCGGTCTGCTCAAGCAACTGCTCAGCTTTTTACCACTCTGACCACTGACCACCTGCTCTGTCCGATTCAACCTGCTGATTTCGTGGATCTTCTCCGTGGCACCCGGTTTGCGAAACAGTAGCGGCATGCGACACAGCCTGATCGGCTCGACGGCGCAGCCAGAAGGTGAGCGTCACGATCATGCCGGCTGGAGGCGCCGTCCGCACCGACCCGAGAACCCTGCGAAGGAGACAGCCATGAGAGCCATCGGAGTGCACGGGAAGTTGCTCGCGCTGTTCCTCGCCGGCGGCTCGGTGCTGGGTGTCGTCGCGCCGGGATTCACTCGAGCCGGCGAGACGGACGAACTGGCGACCGCTCCGTGGGTGGGCGCGATCCGCGCCATGGACGAAGCCCTGGCGAAGGGCGATGTGCGGGCGGCGCTGGAGGCGCGCGAGGACGCCCGTCTGGCGGCGGTCGCCAGCCGGCGATGGGAGGGGATGGCTGTCCTCGGAGACGCGACGCTCCGGCTCGCCCGGAGCGCCGGCCTGCGCCCCGCCATGGAGCCCGCGGTGCGGCGCGCCTATCTCGCCGCGCTCTTCCGCGCCCGCCGGCAAGCATCGCTCGACGGAGTCGTGCGCGTCACCGAGGCCCTCGCGGCCCTGGGCGCCCACGATATGGCCCGCCAGGGCGTCGTGATCGCCACCGCGCTGGCCGCCACCTCTCGCGAGCCCGATGCCCTCGAGCGGGTGCGGGGGCTCCAGCAGCGGCTCAGCAGGGCGATGCCTCTCGTGGGCGGTGTCGCGGCGCAGCCCGCTCCGGCGGCGGACGCTTCGCCCATCCGTGAGGGCGGCCCCGGAGGTTCCCATGGCGCCAGATGAGTGGATCGCCCGCCGCACCGTATGGGGCGCGCTGGAGCTGGGCTCTGCCGTCGACGAGTGTCTTCGCGAACGGTCCACGGCTCGCGGCCACTCCACGCCTCCCGCCGAAGGCGTGGACGCCCTCGGGCGGCTCTTCGGCGCCAGGGTCATCAACGACGGGGCCGGCATGATCCGGCTGGACGTGTCTGACATCGTGACGCGGGAGGCGGACCTCGCGGTGACTGTCCAGGTGAACTGGCCGCTGATCCTCATGAAGGCGGTCGCGCGTCTTTACCTGATCGCCGACGGTAACCGGGATCCGCTGCTGGCTTCCATCCCGCTGATCCCCGACATGGTCCCACCGCACGTGTGCGTGAACGTCCGCCTCGATGACAGCACCGATGTCCGCGCCGTCGTCGAGTGCGGCGACGGCACGCTGCTCCAGGTCAAGCGGTGGGTGTGGGTGATACCCCCCGATCTGGACACGAGCCTCACTCC
>WNGB01030820.1_pt1 | contig 10660 bp, 6 predicted proteins | sample 5400681 | NCBI WGS metagenome assembly WNGB01 (sample SAMN13153367, study PRJNA577476) | soil metagenome | isolation source: 115 cm soil or saprolite under grassland replicate 2 | place: USA:California | collected 2016-06-15 | reverse complement strand
TCGGCAGTCGGGGAGGGCGCGGTCGCCGTCCAGCACGTGCACGAGGCCCTCGCCACCCCGCGGGAGGACGCCGCCGTTCCCGGCGCCTCGACGCGGGCCGCGAGCGCCGGCCTGCCCTCGGCGGATCCCGTGCCGCTCCACGGGTAGCGGGCGGCCCCGCGGCGAGGCGAGCCGCCGCCACGGCACCCGCGGCCGTGATAGGAAACGACGGAACCACGAAAGGAACGGCCCGGCATGGCGACCCTGTCCTCCGTGAACCCGGCGACCGGCGAGGTGCTCGCCCGCTTCGAGGAGATCTCGGATGCGGAGCTCGAGGCGCGGATCGCGCGCGCCGCGCAGACGTTCAAGAGCTGGCGCCGCCGCCCGTTCGGCGAGCGCGCGTCGCTCATGGCGAGGGCGGCCGAGGTGCTCGAGCAGCGCAAGGAGCACTACGGCCGGACGATGACGCTCGAGATGGGGAAGACGCTCAAGTCCGCGGTGGCGGAGGCGGAGAAGTGCGCCTGGGCGTGCCGCTTCTACGCGGAGAACGCGGAGCGGTTCCTCGCGGACGAGGAGGTGAAGGCGAGCGCGACGCGATCGTACGTCCGCTCGCTCCCGCTCGGGCCGGTCCTCGCCGTGATGCCGTGGAACTTCCCCTTCTGGCAGGTGTTCCGCTTCGCCGCGCCCGCGCTCATGGCCGGCAACGTCGGGCTCCTGAAGCACGCCTCGAGCGTCCCGCAGTCGGCGCTCGCGATCGAGGAGGTGTTCCGCCTCGCCGGGTTTCCGGACGGCTGCTTCCAATCGCTCCTCGTCGGCTCGTCCCGGGTCGCGCGCGTCGTGGAGGACGAGCGGGTGGTCGCGGCGACCCTCACCGGAAGCGAGGGGGCGGGCGCGGCGGTCGCGTCCGCGGCGGCGAAGCGCATCAAGAAGACCGTGCTCGAGCTGGGCGGCTCGGATCCGTTCGTCGTGATGCCGTCGGCGAACCTCGACTCGGCGGTGAAGACCGCCGTCACCGCGCGCTGCATCAACAACGGCCAGTCCTGCATCGCGGCGAAGCGCTTCATCGTGCACGACCGGATCTACGACCGGTTCGAGCGCGAGTTCGTGCAGCGGATGGCGGCGCTCCGGGTCGGAGATCCGATGGACCCGGCGACGGACGTCGGCCCGCTCGCGAGCGCGGCGGAGCGCTCGAAGCTCGAGCAGCAGGTGGGCGCGGCGCTGCGCGACGGGGCGCGGCTGCTCCTCGGAGGCAAGGCGGCGCCGGGGAAGGGGTTCTACTACCCGCCCACCGTGCTCGCCGGGATCGCGCGCCGCTCCTCCGCCTACCGCGAGGAGATCTTCGGACCGGTCGCGATGCTCCACCGGGTGAAGGACCTGGACGAGGCGATCGCCGTGGCGAACGACGTCCCGTTCGGGCTCGGCTCGTCCGTCTGGACGAGCGACGAGGCGGAGCGGCGCCGGTTCGTGGACGAGATCGAGGCGGGCGCGACCTTCGTGAACGCGATGGTCGCGTCCGACCCCCGCCTGCCGTTCGGCGGCGTGAAGCGCTCGGGCTTCGGCCGAGAGCTGGCGCGCGAGGGGATCCGCGAATTCGTGAATCTCAAGACCGTCGTCGTGCAGGAGCTGGCGCCCGCGGCGGTGCAGCACGCCATGGAGTGAGCGCCAGCCCGTGGGGTACAGTCCGCCGGTGCCGACGTTCCTCGAGAAGCTGCGCGGCGACCCCGCCCGGGTCCGGCTCGAGCGGCTCGAGCGGCTGCAGGGGTTGACCGAGGAGCTCTCCGCCGCGCAGACGCGCGAGGAGGTGGTCCGGATCGTCTTCGAGCGCGCGCTCGGCCTCGTCGACGCGAGCGCGGTGGTGCTCTTCTGGGAGCGCGCGCCGGGGGAGCTCGAGCTCGTGCACGGGCTCGGCGTCTCGGACGAGTTCGTGCAGCGCTTCAGGCGGGTGCTCGCGGACGACACGCTCCCCTCCGGCGAGGCCTACCGGACCGGGAAGCCGGTCTGGCTCGCATCGCGGGCGGAGCTCGCGTCGCGCTTCCCCGCGCTCGCCCAGCTGCCGGAGCGCGACCGCGCCGCCGCGTGGGCGGCGATCCCGCTCGCCTCGGGCGGCTCGCGCGGCGCCCTGGGGCTCCAGTTTCCCGAGCCGCGCGCCTTCGACGAGGAGGAGCGGAGCTTCGTGCTCGCCGTCGCGCGCCAGTGCGCCCACGCGGTTGAGCGGGCGCGCGTGTTCGACGCCTCCGGACGGCTCGCGGAGCGCTTCCGGCAGCTGCTCAGCACCGCGTCGGTGCTGTCCGTGGCCGCGACGCCGCGCGACATCGCCGCGGCGGCGTTTCGGGCGCTCGGCGCGCTCGGCGCGTGCGCCGCCGAGATCCACGGCGTCGTGGGGAACGATGACCGGGTGGCGCTGCTCGCGCGGCACGGGCGCGCCGCGACGACCGGCGCGAGCTCCGTCCCGGTGGACGCGCCGACGCCGGCGGCGGAGGTGGTCCGCACCGGAAAGGCGATCTGGCTCGAGTCGCCGGAGGAGATCGCGCAGCGCTATCCGAACCTCGAGGAGGAGCGCGCGCGGAAGGACGAGGGCGCGTGGGCGGTCGTGCCGCTCCTCTCCGCGGGGCGGCCGCTCGGCGTGCTCGTCGCGAGCTTCCCGGAGGCGCGCCGCCTCGAGACCGACGACCGCACGTTCGTGCGGCTCGTCGCGCAGCCCTGCGCACAGGCGCTCGAGCGCGGCAGGTTGTTCCAGGACGCGGCGCACGCGCGCGCCGAGGCGGAGTGGATCGCGGCCATGCTCTCGGGGATGTGCGGCGCCGCGCCGATCGGGCTCGCGCTGCTCGATCGCGACATGCGCTTTCTCCGGGTGAATGCCACCTTCGCGAGCGTGGACGGCATCGCGCCCGACGCGCACGTCGGTCGCACGCCGATGGAGCTGCTCCCGCTCACCCCCGGCGAGCAGATCGTGAAGGCTTTCCGGACCGTGCTCGAGACGGGGACGCTCCTCGAGCGCGAGATGGAGGGGCAGGCGCGCACGGCGCCGGGGGTCCCTCACCGCTACGCGACGAGCTGGTTTCCGGTGAAGGTGGAGGGGGAGGTCGCCGGCGTCGAAGCACGCGCCTTGGGACGCATGGCGCCCTTCGACTTCGCCTGCCCTGAGCGTAGGGGCGCGGAGCGCCCCGAAGTCGAAGGGCTCAGGGCGAACGGAATCTTTCCGGTGTTTCCGAATCGCGACCGGTCGTTTAGAGGGCGGAACGGAACGGCGTCCGTCTTCTTGCGCCGCAGTCAGCCGCAAATGTAGGATTAGACCCGTGAAATTCGCGTGCGAGCGGTGCGGGAAGAAATACGCCACCGCCGAGACTCCGGCGCCCGGACGGGTCTACAAGATCAAGTGCAAGGCCTGCGGTCACCTCATCGTGGTCAAGGCCACCGCGGGAGGGGCCACGACCGCCTCGACCGAGATGCGCGCGCCCACCTCCGTCGGGATGCGCGCGCCGGATCCCGTCACGACGCCGACGCCGCGCCACCCCGCCTCGACCCCGGATCTCCACCTCGAGATCGGCGCGCCCGAGCCGGCCGACCCTTTGCCCTCCAGCAAGGGTGACTCGACCCAGGAGATCTCGATGACCGGGATCTCCGCCGCGTCCATCACCGCGGAGCAGACGCCTCCCGCGGACGCCGGATACGTGGACCTGTTCGCCGATGCGCCGAAGGAGGAGTTGCCGCCGCAGGACGACCCGTTCCTCGCCGCGGCGCGGGCGTCGCTCCCCGCGGGCTATGGCGCGGGCGCCGGCGCGCCGGACCCGTTCTCGCCGTTCGCGGAGGACCTCTCGGCCCCGCCTGCGCCGGCTCCGCAGCCGCCTCCGGCCGCGGGTCACGCGCCGACCACGACGCCGAAGCTCCCCGACATCCGCAAGCCGCCGCCGCAGAAGAGCGCCCTGCCGCTCATCCTCATCGGCGCGGGCGGGCTGGTGCTCGTCGGGATCCTGGCGTTCGTGCTCCTCGGCGGCAAGGCAGGCGCGCCCCCGCAGCCGCCCGTCCAGCGGCAGCCCCAGGCCCAGGCCCAGGCGGCCGCGCCCGTCGCCCCCCCGCAGGCGCAGCTCCCCGTGCCCCCGGCCGTGGCGCCGCCCGCCCCGGTCGTCGCCGCCCCGGTCGCCGCGGCGCCGGTCGCCGCGGCGCCGGCGGGACAGGCCGACAAGAGCGGCAAGCGGGCGGACAAGCGCGCCTCTGACGACGACCGGCGCGCGCGGGAGGATCGCCGCCAGCGCGAGCGCGAGGCGAAGGAGGTCCGCGAGCGCGAGGCCCGCGAGGCCAAGGCGGCGCGCGAGCGAGAGACGCGTGAGACGAAGGAGCGCGACAAGGCGGCGCGAGAGGCCAAGGCGCGCGTAGAGCGCGAGACCAAGGACCGAGACCGCCAGCGCCGCGAGGCGGAGAAGGTCGCGGCCGCGAACCTTCCCGAGGCCGAGAGCGGGCTCGGGCAGAACGACATCCAGAAGGTGCTCACCTCGACGCGCAAGGCGTTCGAGAGCTGCATCCTCGCGGCGGGGAAGTCGGGCGAGGTGAAGCTCGACGGTCAGCGCGTGATGCTCCGCCTCAACATCCAGACGAACGGCGCGGTCACCTATCCGACGCTGGACGACGTGACGCTGAACGGCACGGAGCTCGGCTCGTGCCTGAAGAGCGCGGCCCGGCTCATGGTGTTCCCGAAGTTCAAAGGGGACACCATGCACGTCGAGGTGCCGCTCGTGTTCGCGGGCAGGTAGGGAGAAGCGCCTAGAAGTGCACCGCGTGCGCCCGCGCCGCCTGCTCCCGGAACGCCTCGAGCCACCGCTCCCCCGAGAGCTTCTCCGCGAGCGCGACGGCGAGGTGCTTCGGCTCGACGCCCATGGCCCGGTTGCGGCCGAGCCCGTTCACGCAGGAAGGGCAGTTCGTGAGCACCGTCGCGCCGCCGCGTTCGCCGAGCGTCTCGGCGAGCGCGGCGCGCTTTCGGTCGAGCATCGCGTCGGTGATGTCGGGCCGGGAGAGGGCGAGCGTCCCTGCCTCCGAGCAGCAGTGAGGCACCGTCTCGACCCGGCCGAAGCCGCCGATCTTGACGAGCACCTGCTCCGCCGCGCCATCGAGCGAGTCGTGGCAGGGCGGGTGGTAGAGGTAGCCCACCTCGTTCCGGTCACCCTGAGCGTCGGGCCTGCCGGGCGGGCCCGAAGTCGAAGGGTCGAGCCTCAGCCCCCGCTCCAGCGCGTACGCCGTCACGTCCACGAGCCGCCCGCCGAAGAGCTTCGCGGCGTCCATCCCCTCGAGCCCCTCGCGGCAGGTGCCGCAGGTGACGACGCACCCGTCGAACTCGAGGTAGCTGAACATGTCGCGGATCTGGCTGAGCAAGATGGTGTCGCGGAGCACCTGGCGCGAGTGGAGGTCGCTCCGCGCGTTCGCGTGGGCAGGGAACCCGCAGCAGAGGAAGGGGGGCGGGAGGATCACCCTCGTCCCCGTCCGCACGAGGACGTGAAGCGCCGCCATGGAGATGTGCGACTGGTACCGCTCCGATCCGCACCCCGGGAAGTAGAAGACGGTCCGGTCCGCCTCGCGCTCGGGCTCGAAGACGAGCACCTGGTCGGGGTCGCACGGCGGGATGACGTCGCGCAGGGTCTTCGCCGGGATGGGCGGCATCGGCGAGCGCAGCATTTGGAGCGCGTACGAGCGGGGCCGTCCGTCCTCGGGCTGGAGCGGCGCCGCGAGCGCGCAGGCGGCCCGCTGCACCGGCCCGCCGAGCCGCAAGGCGCCGCGGACGAGGCCGTTGTACGCGGGCGAGCGGCTGTCGAGGTACGAGAGCGCCGCGCGCGTCGCGAGCGTCGTGTTCTTGTACCCCCAGCTCGCGAGGATGGACCGTTCGAGCACCGACACCTCGCCCGAGTCGATGTCCACCGGGCAGGGCTTCAGGCACTTGTGGCAGATGGTGCAGTGGTCCGCCACGTCCTCGAGCCAGCGGAGCAGCTCGAAGCGCGTCGAGCGCTCGCGCTGGGCGTCGTAGAGCAGCGCCTCGATGAGGGCGCCGATGGCGAGGTTCTTGTTGCGCGGGTGGAAGAACATCCCGCGGGCGGGGTGGTACACGCAGCAATCCGCCTTGCACTTCCCGCAGCGGACGCAGTGGGCGATCGACCTCGCCAGCTCCTCGAGCTGGCCGTGCTGGAGGATGCGCGCCTCGAGCTCGAGCAGGTTGAACGACGGGGTGAAGATCTGGTCGAGGACGGCGAGATCCTCGAGCTTGCCCGGATTCATGAGGCCGCCGGGATCGACCTCGCGACGGTGCGCCGACAGGGCCGCGATGCGCTCCGGCTCGAGGTACTTGAGCTTCGTGACGCCGATGCCGTGCTCGCCCGAGACGACCCCGCCGAGCGCGACCACCTTCTCCATCACGCGATCGATCACCTGCTCCGCGCGCTGGAGCATGGGTCGATCGTTCGAGAGGACCGGCACGTTCACGTGGACGTTGCCGTCGCCCGCGTGCATGTGGGTGGCGAGCACGATCAGGCGGTCGCGGACGTCCTTGTGCGCCCGCTCGAGCTTGCCCGAGATGTCCGCGTACCCGCGGACGAGCTGCGAGACCTCGCGGTGGAGCGCCTTCAGGATCGCGAGGGTGCGCAGATCCTTCTCGCCCGAGCGGGCGACGGCGTCGCGGGCCCGCTCGAACCGCTCCAGCGCCGCCGGGATCTTGGCCGCGAGGAGCTCGGGATCTCCCGGCGGCGGCGCCGCGGCGCGCAGGATCTCCTGCGCCCGCTCGACGAAGCGCCCCTGGGCGAAGCGCTCCTCCTCCACGTTCACCGCCTCGACCCAGCGCGCGAACTCGGCGAGGGCGTCGAGCGGCAGCACCACGTCCTCGTTCATCTTGAAGGCGTTGGTGCGCCGGGCGATGGCGCCGAGCTTCTTGCGGTCCGCCCAGAAGCGCTTGCCCTCCGCCGCGTCGCGCGCCTCGAACATGAGCGTGTTCGGGTGGGCCGCGAGGATGCGGCGGATCTTCTCGATGCCGCTGACCACCTGCTCCGCGGCATGGCCGACGACGTCGACGAGCAGCACCGCCTTCGGCGTCTCCGCCCGCGGCGCCTTCACCTTGTAGTTGATGGCCCGGACGTACTCGTCGTCGAAGTGCTCGAGCGCGGAGAGCGCCTCCTTCCCGCCGTTCGGGAAGGGGAAGGCGCGCGACAGCTCGAGGATCACCCGCGACGCCTCGTCGAAGTCCGGGCCGAAGAACTCGAGGCAGAGCGTGCGCTTCGCCTCGAACTCGGGGTAGAGGATGAACTCGGCCGAGGTGACGACGCCGTCGGTCCCCTCCTTCTGGAGCCCGGGGACGCCGCCCAGGGCCTTGTTGGTGATGTCCTTCCAGAGCCCCTTCTTGCGGATCTCCGAGCCGCGCAGCGCGATGCGCCGCACCGTGGCGCCGTCCTCGTCCGCGACCTCGAACGTGACGGTGTCCTCGGGGAGGATCTTGCGGAGGCGGTGGTCGGTCCGGCGGATCGTCCAGCGCCGGCCGGAGGGCATCGCCATCCGCCACGAGACGAGGTTGTCGATGCAGGTCCCGTAGAGGACGCAGTCCTTGCCGCCGGCATTCTCCGCGATGTTGCCGCCGATCGTGCAGGCCCACGCGCTCGTGGGGTCGGTCGCGAAGACGAGCCCGTGCTCCGCGGCGTGCTCCATCGCCTTCTCGGTGACGACGCCCGCCTCGAGCTCCAGCACGCGCGCCCGCGCCTCGCCACCCGCGAGCGGGAAGCTCCGCTCCGAGATCCCGCGGATCCGGTTCAGCTTCTCGGTGTTCACCACCACGCAGCCGGGGCGGAGCGGGACGGCGCCGCCGGTGAGGCCGGTGCCGGCGCCGCGGGGGACCGCCTTCAGCCCGAGGCGCGCGATGGCGGCGAGGAGCGGCGCCACCTGCGCCTCCTCGGCGGCGGTCACGACTGCCACGGGCAGGTGGAGCCGCCAGTCGGTCGCGTCGGTGGCGTGCGAGACGATGGTGAACGGGTCGAAGAGGACGTTGTCCTTCCCGACCACCGCGCCGAGCTCGCGCACGATGCGCCGGCGCAGGTCGGGCGCGCCGTCGACCTCGGCCCGGAATTCGTCGAGCACCTTGCGGCACTCGCCCACGATCTCCAGCACCCGCGGCTCGCCGTTCGCGTTCCGCTGCACGAGCCCGAGGTCCTTCTCGATGTTCTCGAAGAACCGGCGCCGGCGCGGCGCGGAGTCCACCAGCTCCTGGAACAGGAACGGGTTCCGGCGGTGGATGAGGATCTCCCCGAAGAACCGCATGAGGAGCCGGGCGGAGCGCCCGGTGACCCGCCGGGTCCGTAGTTCCTCGAGCCGCTCCCACACGGCGGACCCGAGCAGCAGCGCGATCGCCTGCCGGTCGTCCGCCGACGTGTAGTTGAACGGGATCTCGCGAAGAGTCGGGTGCTCGCTCATCTCGATCCACAAAAGGCCCCCCGGAAAATGGACCGGACCGGGTGGCGATGGGCGGCAACCATAGCAGATCCGCCCGCTTGGAGGCGAATCGCCACGTCACGCGATCCGGGGACTGTTGCCCACAGTGGAACACGGGGCATCCTCGACCCGGGGGAAGGAAAGTCGGGGCAGGGATGGCGGTCGAGTGGGACCCCGCGCTGGCGCTCGGGCACGCGGAGATCGATGGTCAGCACCAGGAGCTCTTCCGCCGCTTCGCGGCGCTCGTCCAGGCGATGGAGTCGGGAGACCGGAACGAGATCGGGGTCCTCTTCGACTTCCTCGGCGAGTACGTCGTGAAGCACTTCGCCGCGGAGGAGCGGGCGATGGCGGCGAGCGCCTACCTCGGCGCGACGGTCCACGCGGCGCTCCACGCCCGCTTCGTCCGCGAGTACCGCGAGCTGCGGGCGCTCTACGACGCCGCCGGCGCGACGGTCGGGGTGGTCGTGAAGACGCGCACCTGGATCGAGGACTGGCTCAGGTCCCACATCGCCGGCGTGGATCAAGCCCTCGCGCGCCACCTGCGCGGGCGCTGACCGCCACGAAGGGCGCGGCGCCGTGGACCTTGCCCGGTGACCCGCGGTCGTGCTTCGGTGCGGATCGGGGGCCGGCGCCGTGCGCGCCCAGGGGAGGCACGCGATGCTGAAATGGACGTCCGCGCTGTCGGTCGGGATCGAGGAGATCGACGTGCAGCACCAGGAGCTGTTCCGGCGCGCGGAGCGGTTGCTCGCGGGGTTGCACCAGGGCGAGCCCGAGGAGATCGGCGGGCTCATCGACTTCCTGCACGAGTACGCGGTCGTCCACTTCGGCGCGGAGGAGGCCGCGATGCGGGCGGCGAGCTTCCCCGGCTACGTGCGGCACAAGGCCGAGCACGACCGGTTCATCGGCGACCTGCTCGATCTCGGCGATCATGAAGGAGCACGTCTCCCGGACGGACACGGAGATGGCCCGGTTCCTCGCCCGCCGGAGCGCCTAGCGCTCGCGCTGCGGGGCCTCGACTCGGGGCGGCGGGTCGTGCTCCAATGCCTGCCTCATCGCGCTGGACCGAGCCGAGCCTCAAGCCCGACCCGTTCCTCGCATCCGACGCCCGCGGCCGCGGGCGAAGGCGGCCAGCAGCGAACGACATCGAACCGACGCCCCGGCAGCCCTCGCGGCCTTTGGGGCGCCCGATCGTTCCTGGAGGCCCCATGCCCGTCCCGTTCAAGAGAGTGATGGCCGCGAACCGCGGCGAGATCGCGATCCGGATCTTCCGCGCCTGCACCGAGCTCGGGATCCAGACGATCGCGATCTACTCGGAGGAGGACCGCCTCTCGCTCCACCGCTACAAGGCCGACGAGGCGTATCTGGTGGGGAAGGGGAAGGCGCCGATCGACGCCTACCTCGGCATCGACGAGATCGTGGACCTGGCGCGCCGGCTGGAGGTGGACGCCATCCACCCCGGGTACGGGTTCCTCTCGGAGAATCCCGACTTTGCGGAGGCCTGCGAGCGGGTGGGCATCGCGTTCGTCGGCCCCACCCCGGAGATGCAGCGGAAGCTCGGCGACAAGGTCGCCGGCCGCGCGGCAGCGGCAGCGGCGGGCGTCCCCATCGTGCCGGGCACCGCCGAGCCCATCGGTCACGACGAGGAGGCGCTCATCTTCGCGAAGCAGCACGGGTACCCCATCATCGTGAAGGCGACCGCGGGCGGCGGCGGGCGCGGCATGCGCGTCGCGCGCAGCCAGAAGGAGCTCGTCGAGGGGCTCGTCTCCGCGCGCAGCGAGGCGAAGGCGGCGTTCGGCAACCCCGCCGTCTTCCTCGAGCGCTACATCGAGCGGCCGAAGCACATCGAGGTGCAGATCCTCGGCGATCACCACGGCAACCTCGTCCACCTCTTCGAGCGCGACTGCTCCATCCAGCGCCGCCACCAGAAGGTGGTCGAGTTCGCGCCGTCGCTCGCCCTCACCGCCGCACAGCGGGAGTCCATCTGCGAGGACGCGCTCAAGATCGGGCGCAGCGTCTCGTACCGGAACGCGGGGACCGTCGAGTTCCTCGTGGACCAGGAAGGGAAGCACTACTTCATCGAGGTGAACCCCCGCATCCAGGTGGAGCACACCGTCACCGAGGTGATCACCGGGCGGAACCTGGTCCAGGCGCAGATCCAGGTCGCGCAGGGGAAGCGGCTCAGCGATCCCGAGATCGGGATCGCCGGGCAGGCCGACGTCCAGATGCGCGGCCA
>WNGB01025075.1_pt1 | contig 10661 bp, 7 predicted proteins | sample 5400681 | NCBI WGS metagenome assembly WNGB01 (sample SAMN13153367, study PRJNA577476) | soil metagenome | isolation source: 115 cm soil or saprolite under grassland replicate 2 | place: USA:California | collected 2016-06-15 | reverse complement strand
AGACCGGCCCGGGCAAGGGCGCGCTCGTCATCGTCGAGTCGCCGACCAAAGCGAAGACGATCGGCAAGTACCTCGGGCGCGGCTACACCGTGAAGGCGACGGTGGGGCACGTGCGCGACCTGCCGCAGCGCAAGCTGGGCGTGGACGTCGAACACGGGTTCACGCCCGAGTATGTGCCGATCAAGGAGAAGGCGAAGACGCTCGCCGAGATCAAGAAGGCCGCGAAGGCCTCCGAGCGCGTGCTGATCGCCACCGATCCCGACCGCGAAGGCGAGGCCATCGCCTGGCACGTGGCCGAGAGCCTCGGCAACGGCGGCAAGGTGCGGCGCGTGCTGTTCCACGAGATCACCAAGGACGCCGTGCGGAAGGCGCTGGCCAACCCCCTCGACATCGACCAGAAGAAGGTGGACGCCCAGCAAGCGCGGCGGGTGTTGGACCGGCTGGTCGGCTACAAGACGTCGCCGCTCCTCTGGAAGAGCATCAAGACGGGCCTGTCCGCCGGCCGGGTGCAGACGGTGGCGCTGCGGCTGATCTGCGAGCGGGAGGACGAGATCCGCCGGTTCGTGCCGCAGGAGTACTGGACCATCGAGGCCGACCTCGAGAAGGACGGCCAGGAGTTCCAGGCCCGGCTGCACAAGCTCGACGGCCAAAAGCCCGAGATCGAGAACGAGGCGACCGCGCAGGCCATCGTGGCCGACGCGCTCAAGCTGCCGTTCACGGTCACCGCGGTGGACAAGGGCGAGCGCCGCCGGCCGGCGCCGCCGCCGTTCCGCACCAGCACGATGCAGCAGGAGGCGGCGAAACAGCTGAGCTTCTCGGCCGCGGTCACGATGCGCATCGCCCAGCAGCTGTACGAGGGCGTGGAGATCGGCGAGGAAGGTCCTCTCGGGCTCATCACGTACATGCGCACCGATTCGATCCGCGTGGCGGACTCGGCCGTGGCGCAGGCGCGCGACTTCATCGCGGAGACGTTCGGCCAGCGCTACCTGCCCGACACGCCCAACGTCCACAAGAGCGGCAAGAGCGATGCCCGCGTGCAGGACGCCCACGAGGCGATCCGGCCGACCGATGTGATGCGGCGGCCGGAGGACCTCAAGAAGTACCTCGACGCCCGGCAGTTCAAGCTGTATCAGCTGATCTGGCGGCGGTTCGTGGCGTCCCAGATGAACGCCGCGGTGTTCGAGACGACCAAAGTCGACTTCGACCTCGGCCGCTACCTGTTCCGGGCGACCGGGTCGCGCGTGCTGTTCGACGGGTATCACGTGCTCTACCGCGAGGCGCACGAGCCCGAGGAAGCCAAGACCATCGAGGATCTGCCCCCGATCCCGGCCCTCGTCGCGGGCGACGTGGTCACGGTCCAGCGGATCACGCCGAACCAGCACTTCACCGAGCCCCCGCCGCGCTTCAGCGAGGCGAGCCTCGTGAAGGAGCTGGAGCGGCTCGGAATCGGCCGGCCATCGACCTACGCGACGATCATCTCGACCCTGAAGAACCGGTGGTACGCCACCGCCAAGGACCGGCGCTTCCACCCCACGCCCCAGGGCGAAACGGTCTGGCGGGTGTTGAAGCGGTGCTTCCCGGACGTGTTCGACGTCGGGTTCACGGCGCAGATGGAGAGCGAGCTCGACAAGGTGGAGGAGGGCGACCTCGCCTGGCAGCGCGTGCTGGAGGACTTCTGGGGCCCGTTCTCGAAGGCGCTGGCGGCGGTGGACGTGCAGCAGCTGATTCACGAGGTGCACGACCTGTCGGAGCTGCACAAGGAGAAGTGCCCGAACTGCGGCGGGCCCCTGGTGGTCAGGAGCGGGCGCTTCGGGCCGTTCATCGCGTGCGCCCAGTATCCGGAGTGCCGGTTCTCACGGCCGCTCAAGAAGGACAAGGTGCCCGACCGGCCGACGGACGAGGTGTGCCAGGAATGCGGCGCGCCGATGGTGATCAAGACCGGGCGCTACGGCGAGTTCCTCGCCTGCACGACGTATCCCAAGTGCACCCACACGCGCCCCGTGCCGCTCGGGGTGAAGTGCCCGAAGTGCGGCGTCGGCGATCTCGCGGCGCGCCGCACCAGGAAGGGCCGCCACTTCTTCGGGTGCCTGCGGTATCCGGAGTGCGACTACTCGACGTGGAACAAGCCGGTGCCGGTGGCGTGCCCGTCGTGCGGGTTCGTGGGGATGGAAGAGCGTCAGTCCAAGACGGGAGGAGCCACCCGGAAGTGCCTGAAGTGCGAACACGAAGTCACGGTCGAGGAGACCGCCACGGCGGAAACGGTCGCGACCTGAGCGCGACGGTCGTGGGTGGCGGGCTCGCGGGCAGCGAGGCCGCCTGGGCGCTGGCCGAGCGCGGGGTGGCGGTCACCCTGTGCGAGATGCGGCCCGTGCGCATGACGCCGGCGCACCAGACCGATCGGCTCGCCGAGCTCGTCTGCAGCAACTCCTTCAAATCGACGGAGCTCACCAACGCCCACGGCCTGCTCAAGGCCGAGATGCGGCGGCTGGGGAGCATCGTGCTCGAGGCGGCCGAGCGCGCGCGCGTGCCCGGGGGCGCGGCGCTGGCAGTGGACCGCGTGGCGTTCTCGCAGGCGGTGCACGAGCGCGTCACGGCCCATCCCGCCGTCACCCTGGTGCGGGCGGAAGTGACCGAGCTGCCGTCGCCCGGCGTCGTCGCGACCGGCCCGCTCACCTCGGACGCGCTGGCCGCGGCCGTCGCCCGCCGGCTCGACGCGGCGTCGCTCGCGTTCTTCGACGCCATCGCGCCCATCGTCGCCGCCGACTCGCTCGACCGGGAGCGGCTGTTCCGCGCCTCGCGCTACGGCAAAGGCGGCGGGGACGATTACCTCAACGCGCCGCTCACCGAGGAGCAGTACGACGCGTTCGTGACCGCGCTGCGCGAGGGCGAACAGTACCAGCCGCACCACGAGTTCGACCGGACGCCATACTTCGAGGGCTGCCTGCCGGTGGAGGAGATGGCCGGCCGCGGGCGCGACGTGCTGCGCTTCGGCCCGATGAAGCCGGTCGGCCTGGTCGATCCCCGCACCGGGCACAGGCCGTTCGCCGTGGTGCAGCTGCGGCAGGAGGACCGCGCGGGGCAGATGTGGAACCTCGTGGGCTTCCAGACCCGGCTGAAGATCCCGGACCAGCAGCGGGTGTTCCGGATGATTCCCGGGCTCGAGCGCGCGGAGTTCTTGCGCTTCGGCAGCGTCCACCGCAATGCCTACATCAACTCGCCCCGCGCCCTCACCGCCCACCTCGCGGCGAAGGACGACCGCCTGCTCCTTTTCGCCGGCCAGATCACGGGCGTCGAAGGCTACACCGAATGCGCGCTGTTCCGTTACGTGCACACCGCGGACCCGGAGCACTTCCAGCCCATGAACGCCAACTTTGGGCTGCTCGAGCCGCTCGAGCCCCCGGTGGAAGACAAGACCCGCAAGCGGGCGCTCCTGGTCGAGCGGGCGCTCGCGGATATCGACCAGTTCGCCAAGAGCCTCGGGCCGGCAATTGCGGATTGCGGATTGCGAAATGCGGAATAGCCCGACCCACTCTGGAACCGGGGACAGTCCGGGCGATCGACGCGAGCCCGCGGATTCCGCAATCCGCAGTCCGCAATCCGCAATCCCTGACCTCGCCGACTTCGTCGCCTTTCTCTCCAAGGAGCGCAACGACTCGCCGCACACCGTGAAGGCGTACGCGCGGGACGTGGCGGATTTCGCCGCGTTTTCCGGCGGCTACTACGGCGGCAAGTGGAGCTGGGCCGGGGTCGATCGCCTCGCGATCCGGGGGTGGCTCGGCGCGCTGCGCGAGCGGGGGCTCGCGAAGCGGTCAGTCGCCCGCGCCCTGTCCGCGCTGCGGACCTTCTACCGCTTCCTCAACGCGACGCGAGGCGTACAGGTCAACCCCGCGAAGGCGGCCCGTACCCCGAAGCTCGGGCGCACCCTGCCCACGCATCTGGCGCGCCCCGAGATCGACCTGTTGTTCGAGGAGGGCCACCGCCGCGCGGAGACGGGCGGATTCAGGGGGGCGCGAGACCTCGCGATGCTCGAGCTGTTCTACTCCACGGGGATCAGACTCGGCGAGCTGGCCGGGCTGAACGACCAGGACGTGGATCCGGTGTCGGACCAGGTCAAGGTGCGGGGGAAGGGGCGGAAGGAGCGGTTCGTGCCGCTGGGGAGCCATGCCGCGCGCGCGCTGCGGCGGTACTACCGCCAGCGGGACGCCCTGCTGGCGTGGACCACCGGCGGGCGCCTGGCCGTGTTCGTGAACCGGCGCGGCGGGCGGCTCACCCCGCGCGGCATCCAGCTCGCGATCAAGCGCCTGTTCGCGACGCTCGCCGGGAGCCGGGGCCGGGAGCTGCACGTGCACTCGCTGCGCCACTCCTTCGCCACCCACCTGCTCGACGCCGGGGCCGATCTGCGGGCGGTGCAGGAGCTGCTGGGCCACGCCTCGCTGAGCACCACGCAGGTGTATACTCATACGTCGGTGGAGCGGCTCAAGAAGGTGTACCACCAGGCCCATCCCCGGGCGTAGGGGCCGGGGGGCTGTGGGCCGGGGGGTCCGCGGGGGACATGAAACGCATTCACGGCACGACCATTCTTTGTGTGCGCCGCGACGGCCACGTCGCCCTGGGAGGCGACGGTCAGGTCACGATCGGCGACACCGTGATGAAGGCGAACGCCAACAAGGTGCGCACGCTCAAGGGCGGGAAGATCCTCGCCGGCTTTGCGGGCGCGGCGGCGGACGCGTTCACGCTGTTCGAGAAGTTCGAGGAGAAGCTGGAGCGCTACCCCGGCAACCTGCCGCGTGCCGCCGTCGAGCTCGCCAAGGACTGGCGCTCCGACCGCGTGCTGCGCCGACTCGAGGCGCTGCTCGTTGTGGCCGACAAGGAGCACGGCTACGTGATCTCGGGCTCGGGCGAGCTGATCGAGCCGGACGACGGCGTGCTCGCGATCGGCTCGGGCGGCAGCTTCGCGCTGTCGGCGGCGCGGGCGCTGATCCGCTCCTCGGACCTCTCGGCGAAGGACATCGTCCAGCGGTCGCTCGAGATCGCGGCCGAGATCTGCGTGTACACCAACACGCACATCACCATTCAGGAGCTCTGATGGCGGACCCCACGCGCACCCCACCGCCCGAAGACGGGCTGCCTCCCCAGTCCCCCGCGCCCCAGCCGCCGGAGCAGCAGGGGCCGGCGGAAGAGCCGCTGCCGTGGCTCGAGGAGCTCCCCCCGCGCAAGATCGTGGCGGAGCTCGACCGCTACATCGTGGGCCAGGAAGTGGCCAAGAAGGCCGTCGCGATCGCGGTGCGAAACCGGTGGCGGCGCACCCAGGCGCCGGAGGACATCCGGGACGAGATCCTCCCCAACAACATCATCATGATCGGCCCCACCGGGGTGGGGAAAACGGAGATCGCGCGCCGGCTCGCCCGGCTCGCGGGCGCGCCGTTCCTCAAGGTGGAGGCGTCGAAGTTCACGGAGGTGGGCTACGTCGGGCGCGACGTGGAGTCGATGGTGCGCGAGCTCGTCGACGTCGCGATCAACATGGTGCGCACCGAGCGGGAGGACGAAGTCTACCCCGACGCCGAAGCGCGCGCGGAGGAGCGGCTGCTGGATCTGCTGCTGCCGCCGACGCCTCCCGGACCGCTCCCTTCTCCCCTCTCCCAGGGGGAAAGGGCCGAGGGGAAGGGGGAGGGGAGGGCGGACAACCGCCCGCTGTTCGTCGTCTCCTCGAAGGGCGACGTCACGCCCAGGGCCTCCGAGGGCGACACCGAGACGCACGAGCGACGGCGGCGCACGCGGGAGAAGCTCCGGCAGCAGCTCAAGGAGGGGAAGCTCGAGGAGCGGGAGGTGGAGGTCGAGGTCCAGCAGCATGGCTTCCCCATGCTCGAAATGATGCAGCCGCCGCCCGGCATGGAAGGGCCGGACGTCAACTTCACCGAGTGGCTGCAGGACATCCTGCCCAAGAAGAAGAAGCGCCGCAGCGTGCACCTGCACGAGGCGCGTCGTATCCTCATCGACGAGGAGCTGAAGAAGCTCGTCGACATGGACGACGTGGTGAACGAGGCGCTCGACCGCGTGGAGAACCACGGGATCATCTTCATCGACGAGATCGACAAGATCGCCGGGGAGCGCGGCACGGTCGGGCCCGACGTGTCGCGCGAGGGCGTGCAGCGCGACCTCCTGCCGATCGTCGAAGGCTCGACCGTCCAGACGCGCTACGGCTACGTCCGCACCGACCACGTCCTGTTCATCGCCGCCGGCGCGTTCCACATCTCCAAGCCGTCCGACCTGATCCCCGAGCTGCAGGGCCGCTTCCCCATCCGGGTGGAGCTCGAGCCGCTCAGCGAGGACGACTTCGTGCGCATCCTGGTCGAGCCGGAGAACGCCCTCACCAAGCAGTACGCCGCGCTGTGCGCGAGCGAGGGCGCGACCCTCGAGTTCGCCCCCGACGGCATCCGCGAGATCGCGCGCATCGCCGGGAAAGCAAACGAGCAGATGGAGAACATCGGCGCCCGGCGGCTGCACACCGTCATGACCGCGCTGCTCGAGGACCTGCTGTTCGAGCTTCCGGACTATCCCACCAAGCACATCGCCTTCGACGCGGCCAGGGTGCGCGAGCGGCTCGCCAAGATCGTCGAGAACGAAGATCTCCGTCGCTACATGTTGTAGGCTTGTGTGGGCATTCCGCGGCGGGTAGAATCTAGCAGTCCCAAGCTGTCATTTTGACCTGCCCCCACGGAGTCCATGAGCAAACGCGACTTTCTCGCGGTGACCGACCTGTCCCGGGACGAGGTCCTGCGCCTGTTCGCCCTCGCCCACCGCATGAAGACCGGGGCGTACCGGGAGGCGCCGCTGGCCGGGAAGACCCTGGCCATGATTTTCGCCAAGTCGAGCACCCGGACACGGGTGTCGTTCGAGGTCGGCACGTACCAGCTGGGCGGGCAGGCGCTGTTCCTGTCTTCGCGGGACATGCAGCTCGGCCGCGGCGAGCCGATCGCCGACACGGCCCGGGTGCTTTCCCGCTACGTCAACGGCATCATGATCCGCACGTTCGACCATAACGAGGTGCAAGAGCTTGCCCGCCACGCCACCATCCCCGTGATCAACGGCCTGACCGACCTCTCCCATCCCTGCCAGGTGCTCGCCGATCTCTTCACCGTCAGGGAGGCGTTCGGGGGCTGGGACGGGAAGCGGATCGCCTGGGTGGGGGACGGCAACAACATGGCGAACAGCTGGATCGAGGCGGCGCACGTGCTGGGGTTCGAGCTGCGGCTTGCCTGCCCCGAGGGCTTCGAGCCGGACCGCAGCATCTTCGACCGGGGGAAGGCGGCGGGCGCCTGCGTCATGGTGACGGAGGTCCCCGAGGAAGCGGTGGAGGGCGCGCACGTCGTGAACACCGATGTCTGGGCCTCGATGGGACAGGAGGCCGAGGCCGAGGCGCGGCGCAATGCCTTCAAGGGCTACACCGTGGACGCGGATCTCATGAAGCTCGCGGACCCCGGGGCGATCTTCCTGCATTGCCTGCCCGCGCACCGCGGGGAGGAAGTCACCGCGGAGGTGATCGACGGGCCGCAGTCGCGCGTCTGGGACGAGGCTGAAAACCGGCTCCACGTCCAGAAGGCGCTCCTCGCCACCCTCATGGGCTGAGGTCGGCTCCGTGACCCAGGCGACCGGGCAGCCCGCGCTCAAGCGCGTCCCGCTCCATGACATCCACGTGCGCCTCGGCGCCAAGATGGTGCCGTTCGGCGGATACTCCATGCCCGTCAGCTACCCCTCGGGGCTGTCCGCCGAGCACCGGGCGGTGCGCGAGAGCGCGGGCGTGTTCGACGTCACGCACATGGGCGAGTTCGAGATCACCGGGGCGGACCGGAACGCATTCGTGCAGCGCGTCACCTGCAACGACGTTGGGGCGCTCACGGCGGGCCAGGCGCAGTACTCTGGCCTCCTCACCGAGCGGGGCACGTTCGTCGATGACTGCCTGGTGTATCGTTTCGAGGATAAGCTGATGATGGTGGTCAACGCCTCGAACGTCGAGAAGGACTGGGAGCACATCGTGGCGCGGAAGCAGGGCGCCTCCGTGCGGCTGCGCAACATCTCGGACGAGACCGGGCTGCTGGCGGTGCAGGGTCCCAGGTCCGAGCTGCTGCTCACAACTCTCACGCCGGTCGGGATCGCGATGACCCCGTATTATCGGTTCGCCGAAGGCAAGGTCGCGGGTGTGCAGTGCTTCATCTCGCGCACCGGGTACACCGGCGAGGACGGCTTCGAGCTGTATTGCCGCAGCCGGGACTTGGAACAGCTCTGGCAGGCGCTCGTCGCAGCCGGCGCCGTGCCGTGCGGGCTCGGCGCGCGGGACACGCTGCGGCTCGAGGCGGGGTACCCGCTGTACGGGAGCGACATCGACGACACGGTGACGCCGTACGAGGCCGGCCTCGGCTGGATCGTGAAGCTCGACAAGGGCGCCGATTTCACGGGCCTCGCCGCGCTCAAGCGCCAGAAGCTGGAGGGCGTGAAGCGCCGGCTCGCCGGCTTCAAGGTCATGGAGCCGAAAGCGGTCGCCCGGCCCGGATACGACGTGTACCTGGACGGCGGAAAAGTGGACGTCGTGCGGAGCGGCACCGTGACTCCGACCGTCAACGGTGCGATCGGGGTCGCGTACGTGCCGGCCGGGCACGCGAAGGCGGGCACGGAGCTCGAGATCGACATCCGCGGCAGGCGGGCCCGGGCGCAGATCGTGCCCCTGCCGTTCGTGCCGCGGAGAACGAAGCGATAGGGCGGTCAGGCGGACGGGCGGCCGGGTTGGCGGAGCGATGCGGGTAGCGATTCTGACGGTCAGCGACTTGGGAGCTGTCGGGCAGCGTGCCGACACCTCGGGCGACGCGATTCTCGGGTGGGCCGGCGCGCGCGGCTACGAGGTGGTCGCGCGGAGCGTGGTCCCGGACGAGACCGACCGCATCGCGGGCCAGCTCTCCCGCTGGGCCGACTCGGGCGACGTGGACGTTATCCTCACGACCGGCGGTACCGGACTGACGGCGCGCGACGTCACGCCCGAGGCGACGGCTGCGGTGATCGACCGCCCGGCGCCAGGGATCGCCGAGGCGCTGCGGACGGGCGCGGGGCCGAAGGTGCCGCGCGCCTGGCTGTCGCGCGGGGTCGCCGGTACCCGGGGAAAGACGTTGATCGTCAACCTCCCCGGGTCGCGCGGGGGCGTGCAGGACGGCCTGGCCGTGCTGGAGGGGTTTCTCGACCATGCGGTGGAGCTGGTGACCGGAGTCCGCACGACCCATGATTGAGCACTTGCGGCTTGGGGCTTGCGGCTTGCGGCTTGCGGCTTACGGCTTGCAGCTTGCGGCTTGCGGCTTGCGGCTGTCGAATGGCTGACCGCGTCCTCGTCACCACGGACGACCTGGAGCACGCGGTCCGCATCAACGCCCATCTCGAGACCGCGGGCTTCCAGACGGCGCTCACCTCGTCGTTCGACGACGTGAGCCGGGCGGTCGGGACCGGCGACCCGGCCCCGGACTGCATCGTGCTGACGGGTGGACTCCACGAGACGTCCGCCGCGCACCTGCTCCGCATCGCGCGCGACCGCTCGATCTCGACGCTCGGCCTCGTCGAGTCCACGGAGCCCGATCCCAAGGGGCTCGCCGGCCGGTTGGGGCTCACCGCCTACCTCGCGAAGCCCGCCGATCCGGCCGAAGTGACGGCAACGGTGCGCCGGCTCATCGACCGCCGCCGGCTCCAGGAGCGGACGGGCATCATCGGCGAGTCGCCGGCGATCCAGGAAGTCCTGGTGAAGATCGAGCAGATGGCGCCCGTCAGCTCGACCGTGCTCGTCGAGGGCGAGTCGGGAACGGGCAAAGAGCTCGTCGCCCGCGCCATCCACGACCTCTCCCCCCGGCGCGGGCAGCCGTTCATCGCCGTGAACTGCGCGGCGCTCCCCGAGGCCCTGCTCGAGAGCGAGCTGTTCGGGCACGAGAAGGGCGCTTTCACGGGCGCCGCCGAGCGGCGGCTCGGTCGCTTCGAGCTCGCCGACGGCGGGACGATCTTCCTCGACGAGGTCGGGGAGATGCCGCCCGCCCCGCAGGTGAAGCTGCTGCGCGTGCTCGAGGACCGGAGCTTCTTCCGGGTCGGGGGCACCCACCCGATCGCCGTGGACGTGCGGGTCATCGCGGCGACCAACAAGGCGCTCAAGGAGGAAGTGGCGCTCGGGCAGTTCCGTGACGACCTGTTCTACCGGCTCAACGTCCTCTACATCTATCTCCCGCCGCTGCGCGCGCGGAAGGCCGACATCCCGCTGCTCGTGCGGCGCTTCATCGCGGAGTTCGCCGCGGCCCACGACAAGAGATTCCGCGGCATCACTCCGGAGGCGCTTCAGATCCTCGTGGACGCCGACTGGCCGGGCAACATCCGCCAGCTCCGCAACCTCGTCGAGTCGATGGTGGTGCTGGCGCCGGAGGGCGAGATTCGAGCGAGCGACATCCCCCGCGATATCCGCGAGCGCGGCCGCGGCCTTCCGATGCGACTGCCCGGCGCGACGCGCTCGGTGGCGGGCCAGGAGCTCGAGTTCATTTTCCGCAGTCTTGTCGAGCTGAAGCTACAGGTCGAGGATCTGCGCCGGCGGCTGGAGGAGCGGCCCCAGCGGGTGGAAGTCATCGAAGTGGGCCCCGGCTCGGCGCTTG
>WNGB01039071.1_pt1 | contig 10663 bp, 13 predicted proteins | sample 5400681 | NCBI WGS metagenome assembly WNGB01 (sample SAMN13153367, study PRJNA577476) | soil metagenome | isolation source: 115 cm soil or saprolite under grassland replicate 2 | place: USA:California | collected 2016-06-15 | reverse complement strand
CGGGAGCTGGCACTCCGTCGAGCGGAGTGGATTCTCGACCAGAGAGTCATCGAGAAGGACTACGTACTCGGGTGGCTCCTTGCGGGGGATCGCACAACACGAGGAGCTGCGCCAGACGTGGGTGTTCAAGGGCGGGACATGCCTTCGCAAGTGCTACTACGAGACGTTCCGATTCTCCTGGCCGATGAGCGCTTAATGGAGCAGGCAGACGCTCGGGGGATATCCAGCTTGAAGGATCCCATCCGGACCCGAATCTCGGCAGCGTCAACCTCCACGCCCGATACTCCTGGGCCAGCGCGGAACAGCCGGGCGTCCAGCCAGGCCGAAGACGGCCACGGTGCCGCTCGCCGCATCCACGACGCACCCAGAACCTGCAGTTGCCGGGGCCGCCGCCCTTGAGCGTCTTGATCCTTGTCAGGGTGTGCCTTACGTTGTCAGGCGTAGCCTGACAAGGAGGTGGTGTGATGCCCGCTGCGACAGAGCAGCCCGTCATCGCCGCGTGCTCGTTCTGCCTGAAGCCGAATACCGAGGTCAGGAGGCTGGTGGCCGGGCCCGGGGTGTTCATCTGCGATGGCTGCGTGGCGTTGTGCGTGCAGCTGATTGACGGCCCGCCCTCCCCGGCCCCCCAGCTTGCGGCCTGGGACCATGCGGTCACGGCCGACGAGGCGCTGGAGAACCTGCCCCGGGTAGCGGCTGCGGGCGCACAGGTGGAGCAGCATCTGGCGGGGTGGGTGCACAGGGCCCGCGCGCTGGGGGCGACGTGGGCGCGGATCGGAGAGGCCCTCGGGATGACTCGTCAGTCGGCATGGGAGCGGTTCTCGGGCGAGGAGTAGCGTGGCGGGCCGCAACGGTGTCAGCCTGGCCCTGATGTCAGGACGGGTGGCCGAAGTCGACGGCCTTGGTCTCGACCGTCCCGGCCGTCCGCCCCGGAGCCCGCTGGAACGTCCAGTACAGGTTCGTGTGCGCGATGACCTGATCCGGCGGTGGCGCTCCCCAGGCGGTCTGGTCCCCGGTCGTGTGCGCGTCGCTGACCAGCGTGGCGTCGTAGCCCCTGACCAGCGCGCCGTGCAGCGTGGAGCGGATGCACGCATCAGTCTCCGCGCCGGCGATGACGAGCCGCCCGGCCGCCAGGCCCGCCAGCACCGTCTCGAGCGTGGTGTCCTCGAACGAGTCGCCGTAGCTCTTCTCCACCAGCGGCTCCCCGTCGCCCGGGGCCAGCTCGGGGACGATCTGCCAGTCGTCGCTGCCCCTGGCCAGGCCCTCGTCGGAGTGCTGGACCCAGACGACGGGCACCCGCTCCTGCCGCGCCCTCTCGACCAGGCTGGCGATGTTCGCGACGACCGTGTCGCGCTCGTGAGCCCCCCCGACGACGCCGTTCTGGACGTCGACAACGAGGAGTGCGGTATTCGGCCGGTTCTCGAGTGTGGTCATGGTCTCCCCTCATGCGCGCTGGGCTCCTGGCCCCCACCGTAACCACACCCACCGACAGCGGCTCCGCGCGGGACGCCTCGCGGGAATTGCCCTGATCCTGCTCGGGGCCTACCTCATCGTGCGGCAGATAGCCGGGTAAGCACCCGGAGCGGGACGAGCACCACCCGGCCCGGTCAGATGGCGAGCATCTTCTGGACAGCCTGGCGGGACACCCCGAGTTCCCGGGCGATCTCCGCCTGGGAGACGCCCTCCTCGGTGAGGCCGCGGATCAGGTCGCGGCGCTCGCGGGCCAGATCCTGGGCGATGCGGAAGTGCTTGAGGGCCTCGGCGCGGACCTCTTTGAGGCGGCGGATAGTTTCCTGCTGGGCGGCGGTGCGGCCGGATGCGTTCATGATGCCAGTATGACAACCCCGGGTTGTCGCGGTCAACCCCGGGTTGTCACCGCGGGGTTGGCCTGGTGTTGCGGATAACCCGGGTCACCGGCCCCGGCCTCGCTCCCGGTCCGGCCCCCGTTTAGCGGCAGTCCCCGTGCACCCAGTGGTGATCGGCCCGGCGGCGCGCAGGCTGCCCGGCGCGGACCTCGCGGCCGCACCGTGCGCACGGCCGGCCCGCGGCCTGCGCCTCGTGCCCGGCGAGCTGGGCCCACGACTGGCCGTCCGGGGCATCGCCGCGTCCGGGCCGGCCGGCGCCGGGTGACCCGGCCGGGAACCCGAGGCCGCCGGGGCAGTACTGGCTGAGGTGCACGGCCCGTACCCGCTCGCCGATCCGCACCCGGAACCTCCCCCTTTGCCACCTAGGCTACTGTCGGCGGCTCGATGGAGAGGATGAGCTCATGCGCGCAGTGATCGGGAGCCAGCACGGTGGTCCTGAGGTCCTCCAGATCGGGGAGGTCGCGGCGCCGGAACCCGGGCCGGGACAGCTGCTGGTCGACGTGGCCGCGGCCGGCGTCAACTACATGGACATCTACCAGCGGGAGGGGCGGCCGCCCTACGCGTCGGGCGCGCTGCCGTACGTGCCCGGGGCCGAGGGCGCCGGAACCGTGGCCGCCGTCGGGCCTGCCGTGCGCGACTTCGCCGTGGGCGACCGGGTGGCCTGGACCCAGGTTCCGGGCAGCTACGCCGAGCAGGCCGCGGTGCCTGCCGCGCTGGCGGTCCCGGTGCCGGGGGACATGGACCTGAGTGTGGCCGCGGCCGTCATGCTGCAGGGCATGACCGCGCACTACCTCTGTCACAGCACGTACCCGGTGGGCCAGGGTGATCACGTGGTGGTGCATGCGGCCGCGGGCGGGGTGGGGCTGCTCCTCACCCAGATGGTGGGCATGCGCGGCGGCATCAGCGTCGCCACCACGTCCAGCACCGCCAAGGCGGTGCTGGCCCAGCAGGCCGGGGCGAACTACGTCACCGACTACGAGAACTTCGCCCGGGTGGCGCGGGAGGTCACCGACGGCGCGGGGGTCGCCGCGGTCTACGACGGGATCGGCCAGGCCACGTTCGAGGCCAGTCTCTCGGCCCTGCGGGTCCGCGGCTACATGGTGCTGTACGGCGCGGCGAGCGGCCCGGTGCCCCCCTTCGACCTGCAGCGGCTCAACCCGGCGGGCAGCCTGTTCGTCACCAGGCCGACGCTCGGCCACTACATGGCCACCCGGGAGGAACTGCTGTGGCGCGCCGGTGACCTGTTCCGCTGGATCGCCGAGGGCCGCCTGTCCGTCCGGGTCGGCGGCCGTTACCCCCTGGAGCAGGCCGCCCAGGCCCAGGCAGACCTGGCGTCCCGGGGAACGACCGGGAAACTGCTGCTGCTGCCGGGTGAGGCCGCGGCGTGACGGTCGTCGCGGCCTGCCAGCTCAGCCTGGCCGTCGGTGACCCGGCCGCCAACCTGGCCGCCGCGGCCGCGGCGGTCGAGTCGGCGGCCGCCGCCGGGGCCGGCCTGGTGGTCCTCCCGGAGCTGTGCGACAGCGGCTACGTGTTCACCGGCGCCGCGGAAGCCCGCGCCCTGGCCAGCCCGGCCGATGACTGCCAGGCGCTGCGGCAGTGGCAGGAGCTCGCCGCCCGGCATCACGCCGTGATCGCCGGCGGCTTCTGCGAGCTCGGCCCGGACGGCCGGCTGTTCAACAGCGCCGCCCTGGTGGACGCGTCCGGGATCCGCGCGGTGTACCGGAAGGCACACCTGTGGGACGCGGAGAAGCTGGTCTTCACCCCCGGCGCCAGCGCCCCGCCGGTCGTGGACCTGCCCGCGGGCCGGGTCAGCGTGCTGATCTGCTACGACCTGGAGTTCCCCGAGTGGGTCCGGCGGGTGGCGCTGGCGGGCGCGGATCTCATCGCCGCCCCGGTGAACTGGCCAGCGGCGCCCCGGCCGCCCGCCGAGCGGCCGTCCGAGGTCGTGAAGGTGCAGGCCGGCGCCGCGGTGAACGGCGTGTTCATCGTGGTCGCGGACCGGTGCGGCCCCGAGCGCGGGGTCACCTGGGTGGGCGGCAGCCTCATCGCCGGCCCCGACGGCTACCCGCTGGCCGGGCCGGCCACCGCCGGCCGGCCGGCGGTGCTGACCGCCGACTGCGACCTGCCCCGGGCCCGGGACAAGCGCATCAACTCGCGCAACGACCTCTTCGCCGACCGCCGCCCCGGCCTCTACACCGATCGCTGACACATACGTAGCCGCTACCGATGACAGGCGGCCCGCGGTCCGCTTTACTGTCGCTCACGTACTGGCGTGCGCGGGATGGGTGGGCGGACGTGGACATTGGCTCGCCGCAGCAGATCACGCCCCCGCCGGCCCGGCGCCGCCCCCGGCCGGCCAGCTTCCTGCCTAACCGGGGTACCGGGCTCCGCGGACCGTGACCCGGATGGAGTAGACGGAACTGGTGGCGCACATGAAGATCTGGTTGCGCTGCGGTCCGCCGAAGGTCAGGTTGGCCACGATCTCCGGCACCTGCAGCTTGCCCAGCAGGGTGCCGTCCGGGTCGAAGCACTGCAGCCCGTCCCCGGCGGCCGCCCAGACCCGGCCCTCGCTGTCCAGCCGGATGCCGTCAAAGGTTCCCGCCTCACAGCGCGCGAAGACCTCCCCGCCGGCCAGCCCGCCGCCGTCGCCGGTGACGGTGAACAGCCGGATATGCCGTTCCTCGCTGTCGCAGATGTACAGCTTCCGCTCGTCCGGGGTAAACGCCAGCCCGTTGGGCCGGCTGAAGTCGTCGGCCACGATGCGCAGCGCACCCGAGCCCGGATCGATCCGGTACACGTGGCAGGCCCCGATCTCGCTCTCCGCCTGGTGCCCCTCGTAGTCGCTGTCGATGCCGTAGGCGGGGTCGGTGAACCAGATCGAGCCGTCCGCCCGCTCCACGACGTCGTTCGGGCTGTTGAGCCGCTGGCCCCGATAGCGGTCGGCGAGCACCGTGACCGACCCGTCCGGTTCCGTGCGGGTGACCTGCCGCCCGCCGTGCTCACAGCTGACCAGGCGGCCGCGGCGGTCCACGGTGTGGCCGTTGGCGAAGCGGGAGGGCTGGCGGAAGACGCCCACGCTGCCGGTGGTCTCGTCCCAGCGCAGCAGCCGGTCGTTGGGGATGTCGCTGAACACGAGGTAGCGGCCCGCCGGGAAGTACGCGGGACCCTCGGTCCAGCGGCATCCGGTGTGCAGCACCTCGAGCTGCCGGTCCCCCCGGACGCGCCGGAACCGCTCGTCCAGGACCTCGAACTTCGCCGTGATTGTGTCGTGCACGAGGGCTCCCGTCTGGAATACTGTCTTGATATCAAGATAAAGTGAGGGACCAGGCCGGCGGGGTGGCCCGCCGGGAAGTGAGGCGGCGCTGCGCGCCTTCTATCACGGGGTGCTGGGCCTGGAGGAGGTCCCCAAGCCACCCGCGCTGGCCGCCCGCGGCGGCTGCTGGTTCCGCGGCCACGGCATCGAATTGCACCTCGGGGTGGAGGAAGACTTCCGCCCGGCCAGGAAGGCCCACCCCGGGTTGCTCGTGCGGGATCTGGGTGCCTGGGCGGCCCGGCTCCGCGCGGCGGGATACCCGGTACGGCCGGACGGTGACTTCCCCGGCATGTTCCGGTTCTACAGCGAGGATCCGCTGGGCAACCGGCTGGAGTTCCTGGAGCCAGCCTCCGGCTGACCGCGCCTACTGCCGGTCGTCCGGCTCCGGGACCAGCACGCCCAGCAGCCAGCCGACCACGCCGACGATGATCGCGCCCCAGAATGCGGGCCAGAACCCGGTGATATGGAACGGCAGCGTGAGCTGGCCCGCCACCCAGCTGGTCAGCCAGAGCAGCAGGCCGTTGACCACCAGCGCGATCAGCCCGAGCGTCAGCACATAGAAGAGGCAGCCCACGGCCTTGACCACGGGCTTGATGATCGCGTTCACCAGCCCGAAGATCACCGCGACGGCCAGCAGGGTGAGCACCTTCGACGTGGTGCTCCCGTGGCCGAGCTGGATGCCGGGCACCAGCACCGCGGCCACGGCGAGCGCGGCCGCGGTCAGGACGGCCCGGATCAGGAGACGCATGCCCCGATCATCCCACGGTGCGAGGTATGTGCGGGCGGCCTGGCGCGGGCGGCCGGCCGGAGCGCCCCGCGGCGGCGCAGTCATGCGTAGCCCTGGGCAGAAGGGGTATAGGCCATAAATCTGCTCAGCTAAGCTAATTAGTAATCTAATAATGGCGCTTCGATTTGCGCTTTCACTGGACATCCAAGACGGTTCATGCCACCATGACAAACGCGCGGGCGGATGCGGGAGACTACGAGCCGTAGTCCCCTGCTTGTCTGCGTCTGGGGGGATGAGGGCCCCGGTGCCTTCTTCCCGGGGGAGTGGAAACGCGGGAATCGGGCCGGATGACGACGGCCTTGGCAATGGCCAGGCCCCGGCCCGCGCACCGTGGCGAGGGGGGAAGTAACTGTGGGCTGTGTGTGGCAATCGACGTATCCTCCCGATGGGCGGTTCGCCGACGCCCGGGTGCATCAGCGGTTCGCTCCGCGGCACCGGAAACCACCGCGATGGGTCAGAATGGCGCGGGCCGCCGCTCCTGCCGTGGGCCGGCTGAAGACGCGCCTATTTCCACCGGAAATGCACGAAGACCCGGCCGAAGTTCTTTGAGTCCTTCTCGACCCGGCTGTACAGCTGCTTGATTTCTTTCTGCTCGAGGAACCTCAGAACGTGCTTTTTCAGCTGACCTGAGCCCTTGCCCGGAATAATCTCTACCAGGGGCGCTTTCTTGGCCACGGCCTCGTCGATGATCGCCCGGAGGGCCCGGTCGATGTCCTGGCCACGGTTGTAGATGTCGTGCAGGTCGAGTTTCAGCTTCATGGGCTCATCTTCTCCTGCGAGGGGCTCAGCCGGAGGCGCCGGACGATCTCGTCCACGGCCTCATCCGGCGCGAGGCCGGCGTCCACCACGAGGACATGCTCGGCCGGCTGCGGGCTCTCCAGATCGGCGAGCTGGCTGTCCAGCAGGGCCGCGGGGAAGAAATGACCGTGCCGCGCGCGCAGCCGGGCTTCCAGCACCTCGCGGGTGGCGTGCAGGAACACCATCCTGGCTGCGGGCCGCCCGGCCAGCAGCTCCTCCCGGTAGGACCGCTTCAGCGCCGAGCAGGCCAGCACCGCGGACTCGCCCGCGCTGGCGTACCCGTCCATCCGCGCTGCCACCTCGGCCAGCCACGGCCGCCGGTCGGCATCGGACAGCGGATGACCCGCCCGCATCTTGGCGATGTTCGCGGCCGGGTGCAGCGCGTCCGCGTCGGTGAAGGGCCAGTCCATCCTGCCCGCGAGCAGGGAACCGACCGTCGACTTGCCGCTGCCGGACACGCCGGCCACGACCACGATCATGGCCGTGAGCTTACCGGCGCCCCGCCGGGCCTGCCCGCCATGGGCCTTCGCCGGTGCTCCTCGCGGCGGCCACCGCTCACTGTTAGTGTCGGGTGGGCCACGGGACGGCGGTGGGGCTGTCCCGGCCGTCAGCGACCAGGAGATGGGATGCGAGTGCGCCGCCCCCTGTCCATTGCCGTGGGATCGGCCGCCATGGCCGCTGCGGTGGCGGGTAGTACCTCAGCCGCGGCGGGGGGTGCCGCGGCCGTGGCCGCGACCGCCACGGTGGCCATCAGCCCGGCTGCGGTCCACGTGCGGGACGCCACGGCGGCTCCCCCCACCACGGCCTACTGCGAGGCGCACTACAAGATCGCCTGCTACCAGCCCGCCCAGGTCCGGACCGCCTACAACCTCGGCCCGCTGACCGCCAGGGGCATCACCGGCAAGGGCCAGACGATCGTCATCGTCGATTCCTACGGGTCCCCGACCATCGGCCACGACCTGGCCGTGTTCGACCAGAAGTTCGGCCTGCCCAACCCGCCGTCGCTGCAGGAGATCCAGCCGGCCGGCCCGGTGCCCAGGTACCGTCCCACCTCCAACCGGGAAGGCTGGGCCGGCGAGACCGAGCTGGACGTCGAGTGGTCGCACGCGATGGCGCCCGGCGCGAACATCCTCGTGGTGGAGACGCCGACCTCCGAGAACGAGGGCACCACCGGCTTCCCGGCCATCGTCAAGGCCGAGACGTGGGTGATCGACCATCACCGCGGCGGCGTGATCAGCCAGAGCTTCAGCGCGACCGAGCAGACCTTCCCGTCCGGTAAGGCCCTGCGCAGGCTGCGCGGCGCCTACGTCGACGCGGCGAAGAAGGGCGTGACCGTGCTGGCCGCCTCCGGCGACAGCGGCGCGGCCGACGTGAAGTTCAGCGAGAGCACCTATTACCTGAACCCGGTGACCTCGTGGCCGGACAGCGACCCGCTGGTGACCGGGGTCGGCGGTACCCAGCTGCGCCGGTCGGCCAAGGGCGCGTGGCACTCCGTGGTCTGGAACGACACCTACAACGTGCCCACCCAGCAGTACATCTTCGGCAGCAAGGGCCCGAATCCGCTGGCCGGCGGGGGCGGGAAGTCCGTGGTGTTCACCCGTCCGTGGTACCAGGGCGTGGCGGGCGTGGTCGGCGGCCGCCGCGGGGTGCCGGACATCTCGATGAGCGGGGCCTGCAACGGCGCGGTGGACATGTACCAGAGTTTCCAGGGCCAGCCGGCCGGCTGGTACCCGACCTGCGGCACCAGCGAGGCGACCCCGCTGTTCGCCGGCGTGGTCGCCCTCGCCGGCCAGGTCGCCAGGCACCCGCTCGGCCTGATCAACCCGGCGCTGTACAAGATGTCCGCGCTCGGCCAGGCCTCGGGCATCGTGGACGTGACCAGGGGCAACAACACCGTCTCGTTCTCCCAGGGCGGCAAGCTGCACACGGTGACCGGGTTCGCGGCCCGGCCCGGCTACGACCTCGCCTCCGGGGTCGGCACCGTCAACGCGGCCCGGTTCGTGCCGGAACTGGCCAAGCTGGCCGGCTAGCCGCTGGCGGGCCGCCGCGCCTGGCCGCGGCACCCGCACCCGCCCGTTTTCTCCGCAACGAAGACCCAGCCGGGGCGACGCCCGGCTGGCCGTGCACCGCACCGCACCACGGCCGGCGGGGTGGCCACCGTGGTCGCCTCCCAGTCCCGGCATGCGCTGATCATCAGTACCTCCGGGCTGCCCGTGCCGCACGGCGGCACCAGCCACCCCACGACCAAGCCAATCGTGGTCATGCCCCGCTAAGTTGGCTCTACCGTTGTCGCTATGAGCGTGGCGAGCGGTGCCGCCAGCGCCGGGTTGCCCTCCGCCAAGGGCAGCCCGAGTGTCCTGGTGGTGGAGGATGACCCGGGCCTGGCGACCCAGCTGGTGCGCGGGCTGAGCCGGGGCGGGTACCGGGTGGATCACGTGATGACCGGCCAGGAGGCGCTGACGGCCGGTGATCCGGACGTCGTGCTCCTCGATCTGGGCCTGCCCGACGCGGACGGGGTGGAAGTGTGCCGCCTGCTGCGGGAACACTCCGACGCCGGGATCATCATCGTCACCGCCCGGGGTGAGGAGCCGGAACGCGTGCTGGCGCTGGACGCGGGGGCCGACGACTACCTGGTCAAGCCGTTCGGGCTGGCCGAGCTGCTGGCCCGGATCAGGGCCGTGCTGCGCCGCGTCCGGCCGGGTGGCGAGGTGCTGCGGCACGGGCCGCTCACCGTAGACCTGCGCACGCGGAAGGTGACCGTGCACGGCCGCGAGGTGGCTCTCACCCCGAAGGAGTTCGACATCCTGGAGTGCCTGGCCAGCGACCCGGGACGGGTGATGACCCGCCAGGAGATCCTGGAGGGCGCCTGGGATGCGCACTGGTACGGCCCCACCAAGGTGCTGGACGTGCACGTGGCCGCGCTGCGCCGGAAGCTGGACGTGCCGGGCCTGATCGAGACGGCCTATGGCAGGGGTTTCAGGCTCGGCGAAGTCTGATGGCCCGCCGCATCGTGCTCACCATGCTCGCCCTGATTGGGGCGCTGCTGGTGACCACGGTCGTGCCGCTCGGGCTGATCACCACCGGCCACGAGCGCAGTTCCTTCCGGCAGGGCACGTTGCTGTCCGCCCGGACCCTCGCCGGGCTGGCCGAGGACCGGCTGGCCGACCGGCCCCCGGCCGTGACCGCCGCGCTGGCCGGGGCCATGGCCCAGGCCCGGCAGGCCGGTGATCAGGTCTGGGTGTACAGCTCCGGCCGTCAGATCGTCAACGGCACGGATGGCGGCGGCATCCCCGCCGCGACGCTGGCCTCCGCGCTGCACGGCCGGACGGTGCTGGACAGCCTGGTCGATGACCGGCTCCGGGTGGCGGTCCCGGTGCTGGGGGACAGCGGGGGCACGGTCGTCGGCGCCGTGGTGCTGTCCCGGTCCTCCGCCGAACTCGAGGAGCGGGCCGGCGTCCTGTGGACCTGGCTGGGTGCGGTGGCCCTGGCCGGCCTGGCCGCCGCGGCGGTCGCGGCGATCGCGCTGGCCCGGTGGGTCAGCCGGCCCCTGAGTGACCTGGACGCCGCCGCCCAGCGGCTCGGCGGCGGGGCGCTGGACACCCGGTCGGCGGCCGGGAACGGGCCACCCGAGGTGCGGCGGCTCGCCCGCAACTTCAACGGCATGGCGGGCCGGCTGGAATCCCTGGTGCACGGGAGCCGGGCCACGATCGCGGACGTCTCCCACCAGCTGCGCACGCCGCTGGCCGCGCTCCGGCTCCGCCTCGATGTGCTCACCCAGGACAGCGACGCGGAGACGGCGGAGGAGCTCGCCGGGGCGCAGGACGAAATCGCCCGGCTGTCCCACCTGGTGGACGGCCTGCTGGCGCTGGCCCGGGCGGAGAACGTGCTGGTCGAGCCGGTCAG
>WNGB01032244.1_pt1 | contig 10663 bp, 8 predicted proteins | sample 5400681 | NCBI WGS metagenome assembly WNGB01 (sample SAMN13153367, study PRJNA577476) | soil metagenome | isolation source: 115 cm soil or saprolite under grassland replicate 2 | place: USA:California | collected 2016-06-15 | reverse complement strand
CATTCGACCTGGTCGTCAGCACGTTATCCATGCATCACTGGGCCGACCCCACCGCCGGGCTGGCCGAGATCGGCCGCGTGCTGCGACCGGACGGTCGCGTGCTCGTATGGGACTTCCGAGCCGGGTCCGTCCCGCTGCACGGGCACATGCCCGACCCGGTCGAGCATGCGCGAGGGTCCTCGCTGCGGGTTGTGCGCGCCACGCCTTGGCGGTGGCCGTGGAGGTTCAGGCTCACGACGCGGATCGAGCTGGTCCGCTCCGATGCGGCGTCGCGGGGAGCCGGACACGGACCGTGAGGCCTCCGTCCTGCCTGGGGGTGGCGTGGACCTCGCCGCCGCGGCGCACCATCATGATGGTGAACCGGACCACGCCGGTGAACGGGTCGGTGTGCTCGTCCCATGCCTTCTCCAGGAGCTGCTCGGCCGAGACCACGCCGCCGTCGGCCCGCAGCAGTTCGGCGAGGACCGCGAATTCCTTGCGGGACAGCCAGACTGGGTGGCCGATGCGGGTGACCGTGCGGCGGTGGGGGTCCAGGCGGATGCCGGCGCGTTCCAGCACCGGTGGCGCGGCGGGTCGGGCGCGCCGGCCCAGCGCCTGGATGCGGGCGGCCAGCTCGGCGAATGCGAACGGCTTGGTGAGGTAGTCGTCGGCTCCAAGTCCGAGCCCGGCGACCCGCTGGGTGACCGCGGTCGCGGCCGTCAGCATCAGGATCCGCGTGTCGGCGCCAGAGCCGACAACGGTGGTGCAGACCTCGTCGCCGGACACCACCGGCAGGTCGCGGTCCAGCACGACCACGTCGTAGTCGTTGACCGCCAGCCGCTGGAGTGCCTGGTCGCCGTCGTAGGCCACGTCCACGGCCATCGCCTGGCGCCGCAGCCCATTGGCGATGGCGTCCGCCAGCAGCCGCTCGTCCTCAACCACCAGGACCCGCATCACCACATCATCCCTGGTCACCGTGTTAGGCGGACGCTAGGGGCGGTGGTCACGGCACCGGTCACCAATCACAGACCAGCTTCGGCGGCCATACCAGCGGCAGCCACGGTTCGGGCGGCAGTGGCGGCGGCCACGGCGCCCGCCATGGCGCGACGACCGGCAGATGAGCACGCCCACCGCCATCCAGGCGTCGGCACGGCACGGTCGCCCACTGGGCGCGGGCCGCGGCTGGCGGCATCGCCTGCTCTTCCATCACCTGCCGCTCGCCCTTGCCAGCGCCGTCATCCTCTTGCTGTTCGTCGGGCTGTCGCCCTTCACCAGCGGCCGCTATGCCGTGCTGAACACCTCCAGCCCCCGGGCGTTGCCCACCGCGCAGCAGCCGTCAAGTCAACCAATGCAGATGGGCCACGACCAAGGCCAAGCCGCGGGGCGGACCCTGGGCTTCCAGCTCCCGCGCCGCATCTCCAGGGGACAGCTCAGCGTCGCGACCGGCTACCTTGCCCTTGGGCTGCTCGCGGTGACGCTGCTCATCGGGCCGATCAACCTGCTGCTGTCCAGGCGCAACCCCGTCTCCAGCTACCTGCGCCGCGACGTCGGAACCTGGACGGCCATCGCCAGCGTCGCCCACGTGATTCTCGCCCTGCAGCCCCATGTCGAGCGCGGCATGCTCGGCTTCCTCGACTACTTCGTCGCCGCCGGTGGGCCGTTGACCAACAGCTTCGGCCTGGGGAACTGGACGGGGCTTGCGGCAGCGCCTCAACCACGCCTTGTTCGCGCTGGTGGTGTTGCATGCGTTCTTCTACGGCGCGCTGTTACGGACGACATCTCCCTTCACTCTCCTGCTCTTCTTGAGCGTCATCGCGGTCTTCGTGGGACAGGCAGCGGGAATCTGGCTGTGGCGTCGAAGCAGCCGGCGCACCCCCCGCCCGTCAGTGTGAGCGGCGCTGGGTGTGCATGGCGTGGCGGAACAGCATGGTGGTGACGCCGGCGAGCCCGACCAGCCACGCGGCGGCGAGGAGCAGTGCGCCGGTCTGGTCGAAGGTCGCGGTGAGGCCGCCGTCCAGGACGACCCGTGTGGCGCCGTAGCCGGGCAGGAACGCCGCCCAGGCGGCGGGGTCGGCGCGCAGCATGGGGCTCTGGGCGATGCCGAGGTCCAGGAACGGCACCAGGAACGCCACGAACACGCCGCCGACCCGGCCGAACACCCACCCGAGCAGGACGCCGAGCAGCCCGTAGGTGAGGGCGACGAGCAGGTTTGCGGCGGCGTAGACGCCCCACTGGCGGGCGTCGAAGACGGGCCGGGCGACGGCCAGGGAGGCGGCAGTGGCCAGCGCGCCGGCCAGGGCGATCGTGGCCAGCCGCGCGGCCAGCACGACGCCGCTGCGCAGGCCGGCCAGGACCAGGCGCTGGTCGCCGCCGCGGCTGTCGACGGCGACGAACAGCCCGGCCAGCGCGGCAAGCGACGCGATCGCGATCGGGGTCATGGTGCCGGCGTGGATGTCGGCGGGGTTGAACGCCTGGGTGATCTGGCGGCCGTGCTCGAGCAGGTGCAGGCCGGTGGTCCCATCAGGGGTGATGGCGTCAGACAGCCAGATGAACACCGCGGGGACCAGGATCAAGAGCGCCCACAGCACCCGGTTGCGGCGCCAGTCCCGCCACCCCATCCCGATCGCGGCACTGAGCTGGTCAAGGATGGACCCCGGCCGGACGCGCCGGCGAGCCCGGTGCGCCACCCGGCTGGTGGCAACGATCACGCTCCAGGCCAGCGCGGCGGCCAGCAGCGTCCAGGCAAGCGCCCAGCCGAGGTCGCCGGGGCGGCCGCCATGACCCGAGGGCAGGTCGACCATCCACAGCGACACGAAGTGGGTCGGCAGCAGCCGGGTCGCCGGCTTGTCCGGGCTCATCGTGGGGCCGAAGAACACGTCCAGGATCCACACGAACAGGATCACGACGGTGCCGTTGACGGGGTTGCGGACCAGCGCGCCGCAGACCGCGCCGACCGCCAGGTAGACCAGTGCGAACATCAGCACCCCGGCGACCACCCGGCCCGGCTGGTCGATGCCGGTGCGCACCTGCAAGGCACCAAGCGCGGCGGCGCCGGCCAGCAGCGCGACCGCCAGTCCCGCTGTCAGGCGGGCGGCGACCAGCCGAGTGGTGGGCAGGCCGGAGGCGACCAGTCGGCGGTCGGTGTCGCGGGCGGCGGCGACCTGGAAGTACATGGCGATGGCGGCAACGAACGCGGCGGCCCACCCGGCGGTGACCGTCTGCACCTGCACACCGTGGCTGGCCCCGCCGAGCAGCTTGGCGGCTTCGGCCAGCGACCCGGCGGCCGCGATCACGAACACCAGCGGCACCAGCACCAGCACCAGCAGGTTGACCGGGTTGCGGGCGTAGTCGGCCAGGAATCGGCGCACCAACAGCGCGGTGGTGGGGATCGCGGTCATCTCGGCACCGCCCTGCCGTCGCGGAGGTCGATGATGCGGTCGAAGCGGTCGGCGTCGACGACGAAGTGGCTGATGATCAGCACGGTGCGGCCGGCGCGGCGCCGCTCGGCGACCAGGGCCCAGAACTTCTGGTAGGTGTCCCAGTCGAAACCGGCGTAGGGCTCGTCCAGCAGTAGCAGGTCGGGGTCGGCCAGCACCGCCAGGCCGAGGTTGAGCTTGGCCAGCGTCCCGCCCGACAACTGGTCGGCGCGGGTGCTTGCGTAGCGACCGAACCCCAGCGCGGCGTACAGGTTGCGGCTGGCCGCCAGTTGCTCGGCGCGAGGCATCGCATAGGCGTGTCCGAACAGCTCGAAGTGCTCGTCGCAGGTCAGCCTGGCGTACACCAGCGGCTGCTGCGGGCAATACCCGAGCCGCCCGCTGTGGCTGACCGTTCCGGCGTCGGGCGCCAGCGCGCCGACCAGGACCTTCATCAGGGTGGTCTTGCCCGAGCCGTTCTCACCGACCAGGCCGACCACCTCGCCCGGGTACAGGGCCAGGTCGACGCCGCGCAACACCTGGCGCTGGCGGCGCAGCGGCCACGGCCCGCGCTGGTAGGACTTCTCGATCCCGGATGCCGCCAGCACCGGCGCGGCAGCCGAACGCCCCTGGGCCGCGCCGGCGGCCGCGGTGGTTGCGGTCCTCGTCCCCACAGGGCATCACCTTCTCCTCGGTAGGAGCCTCAGGCAGACGCTAATACCCCATGGGGGTATATCAAAGGGCCGGATGACCCGTTCTCGCAGGGGCGTCCAGCCGCCAGACAGGTGGCCGCTTCCATCACGGCCTCGGCCAACTCGACGACTCCAGCTCTCCCCAAACCCCGCTATTGACGCTGCATCCGGCCCGCGGCTCAGCGCGGCTGCTCGCCCAGGTAACTGGTGGCCAGCAGCGCGCTGTCCTCACTCATCCGCGCGGCGCTGTCGGTCGCCACGAGCTCTCCGTGGGAGAGCACATAGCCGCGATCCGCGATCTCGAGGGCGAGGTGCACGTGCTGCTCGACCAGCAGGACCGCGGTGGCGGTCCTGCCCGCGAACTCGCGCACGACGGGGAGCAGGCGCTCGACGATGATCGGAGCGAGACCGAGACTGAGTTCGTCGAGCAGCAGCAGCCTCGGCTTGCGCACAAGCGCGCGGGCCAGCGCGAGCATCTGCTGCTCGCCGCCGGACAACAGCCCGACCCTGCGATTGCGCAGCTCGTACAGGAGCGGGAAGTGCTCGAACGCCGCCGCCCGCTCGTCGATCTGGGGCACGCCGTCGAGACGGAAATGCTCGGCCACGGTGAGCCCGAAGAAGATCCCGCGATCGTGCGGCACGTGCACGATGCCGCGATGGACCCGAGCGGTCGCGGACACGCCCGCGAGGTCGGCGCCGTCCAGACGGACCTTTCCCGCCATGGGCCTTAGAAGACCCGAGATCGCCCGCAATGTCGTGGTCTTGCCGGCACCGTTGGCGCCCAGCAGGGCGACGACCTCGCCGGGCGCCACCGTCAGGGTCAGATCGCGCACGACCGCCGCGCGGTCGTAGCCTGCGGTCAGGCCCTCGATCTCAAGTGTCGTCCCGCTGAGCGCCATATGAGATGCCCCTTAGTTCGGTATCGTCCCGCAGGCCGCCGAAGATGCAGCGCACATGGTACCGATGGGAAGATTTTGACAAAATCGTCGACGGGGGTCTTCGATTAGGGGACGTGTCTCACCCTACGGGACTGCCGGCCTCACCCCAAGAAAGGGGAGCTGTAGACCGGATCCGCGCTACCGGTCCCGCCGACCTGGTCACGCCTGCGGTGCTGCCGTTTCCCGCGAGGCTGGTGGGCCCAAGGGCGGGACACGGGATCCTGGGGACGGGATTCGTCGGTGCCACGCGGCCATGCCATGCGGAGGAGGACGTTAGTGAGCAGGCATACTCCCAGCAGATTGCTTGGGATCCCGATCGCACTCGCCATGGTCCTGGCCGTCGCCGGTTGCGGCGGCGGTGGGGACTCGACCACCGCCCCGAGCGGGGCGGCCCCCGGAGTGTCAGCGGTGCCCGGAGTGGGTGGCGCCGGCGCGCAATCCGTCACCGACTACGTTGAATACACCGGCGGCAAGGCCGGCAAGGCGGACGAGAGCCTCCCGCCGGTCTATATCGGCTGGGTCAACCAGCAGGGCGGCCAGGTGGAGATCGGCCGGTTCGCCACCAATGGCGCCGAACTCGCGATCAAGTACGCCAACGCGGAGCTCGGCGGCGTCGGCGGACACCCGATCCAGCTCAAGACGTGCTTCATCGCCTCCGCCGAGGAAGAGGGCACGACCTGCGGACAGAAGCTGGTCGCGGACAACAACGTCTCGGTGATCCTGGAGGGCGGCGTGGCGATCGGCACCCAGTCGCTGTACTCCACGATCGGCGGCGCCAAGCCGGTGATCACCGGCGTGGCCGTCACGCCGGTTGACGCCGTTCAGCCGAACGCGGTGATCCTCTTCGGCGACGCCACCCATGTGCTCGGCCCGTTCGGGACCTACGCCAAGGACGTGCTGAAGGCGAAGACCGCGGCGCTGGTCTACCCCAACGTCGCCGGCATCATCGAGGGCGCGAAGGCGATCAGCGACGGGCTCAAGGCCGCCGGTGTGCAGGTCAAGATGGTCGGGTACAGCGCCGCCCAGACCGACCTGATCGGGCCGCTCACCAGCGCGGGCGCGCAGACGGCGGACATGGCGCCGCTGTGCCTGAACGGCCAGGTAAGGGCGGGCCTGGGTGACTTCCCGATCTGGACGTTCGCGATCGCCAGTTCGCTGTTCGGCGACACGACCGACCCCGGCATGCCGGCGTACACGAAGGTCACGCAGACGTACGGCACCCCCGACGCAGCGCCCGACCCCTGGAACATCGTCGCGTTCGCGCAGGCGATGACCACCATCAAGTTCCTGAACGAGATCGGATACGGCAACATCACCCCGCAGGCGGTGTTGGCGAAGGCCAAGGAGTTCAAGGGCCCGCTCGCGCTCGGGGCTCCGCAGCTGCAGTGCGGCAAGTACGCGGACGCGCGAGCGGTCTGCAACGACCAGACCCAGTTCTTCAACTACGCGGGGAACGGCAAGTTCACCAAGGTGGCGGGCTGGCTGAGGCCTTCGGCGTAAAGACTGTGCAACAGATCCTGCTGTTCATCCTGCTCGGCCTTGGCTCCGGCGCGCTGATCGCCGCCATCGCCCTCGGCGTGGTGGCGACCTACCGCGGCTCGGGCATCATCAACCTGTCGGTTGGCGCGGTGGCCATGCTCGCCGGGTACGCCTTCTGGTCGCTCACGAGCGGCCAGTTCGCCACCCTGGGCACCGCGCCGGCGCTCGCCATCAGCCTGGTCTTCGTGCTGGTCGTGGGCGCGCTGATCGAGCTGTTCGCGTTCCGGCCGCTGCGCACCGCCGCGCCGCTGGCGAAACTCGTCTCCTCACTGGCCGTGCTGCTCATCGCCCAGGCGTCGATGCTGCTCGCCTTCGGCACCACTCAGAAACCGTCGCGGCAGATACTGCCGCAGACCATCGTCCAGCTGAGCGACACCGTGGTGATCCCGGTGGACAGGTTCATCCTCGCCGGCCTGGTGATCGTGCTGACGGCGGTGCTCTGGGTGCTGTACCGGTGGACCAGGTTCGGGCTGGCCACTCGGGCGGCGTCTGAGAACGAGGTCGCCGCCATCCTCTCCGGCCAGTCGCCGAACCTGATCTCGATGGTGAACACCCTGATCACCTCGCTGATCGCCGGGGGGATCGGGATCCTGGCCGCCTCGGTCACCCAGCTCGACTCCGTCACCCTGCCGCTGCAGATCGTGGCCGCGCTCGCCGCCGCCCTGCTGGCGCGCTTCACCTCGTTCGGGATCGCTTGCGCCGCCGGGCTCGGCATCGGCGTCCTGAACTCGCTGATCAACTACGCGTCCGCGCAACCCTGGTTCCCGACCTCCGACGGCACCGCGATTCCCGGCGTCCAGGAACTGCTCGCATTCGTGATCATCATCTTGGCGATGTTCCTGCGCGGCGCACGGATACCGTCCCGCGGCGAGCTGGTCGAGCGGCGGCTGCCCGCGGCCCCGCGGTCGCAGCGGCTGCTCGTGGTGGCCCTGCCGCTCGCCGCCGTCTGCGCCGTCGCGCTGATCGTCCTGCCGTTCGACTTCCGCCAGGCGCTCGTCGTCTCGCTGATCGGCGCGCTGATGGCCCTGTCGCTGGTCGTCATCACAGGCTTCGTGGGCCAGGTCTCGGTGGTCCAGCTCGCCCTGGCCGGCGCGACCGGCTTCACGATCTCGCACTTCGCCGTCGACGCCGGCATCGGCTTCCCGCTCGCCGCGCTGGCGGGCGTCGCCGTCGCGGTCCTGATCGGGCTGATCACCGCGGTCTCGGCGCTGCGGGTCCGTGGCGTGAGCCTGACGGTGGTCACCCTCGCCGCCGCGGTGGCGATCGTGAACTTCGGCTTCTCCAACACCACCTGGGGCGTCGGGCCGAACGGCTCGCCGGTGCCCGAGCTCAGCCTGGCCGGGCTCGACCTCGGTCCACGGGCGGCCTACCGCGGACTCGACGGCAACCAGCCGAGCCCCGTGTTCGGCTGGGTCGCGCTGATCGCGACGGTCGCCCTGTGCCTGTTCGTCGGGTACCTGCGCCGGGGGACGCTCGGTCAGCGCATGCTCGCGGTGCGCTCCAACGAGCGCGCCGCCGAGGCCGCCGCGATCAACCCGCGCACGGTCAAGCTGATCGCGTTCGGCATCAGCGCCTTCATCGCGGGTGTGGCGGGCTGCCTGTACGCCTACAACTTCAGCTCGGTGAGCCCGGACCGCTTCAACGCGTTCACCGCCCTCAGCCTGATCGCGTTCGCCTACGTCGGCGGGATCACGCAGATATCCGGCGCCGTGTTCGCGGGACTGATTTCGGCCCAGGCGCTGTTCCCGTACGCGCTGGACAAATGGTTCGGGCTCAACGGGAACTGGTTCCTGCTCTTCGGCGGCGTGATTCTGCTCTTCACCCTGATCCAGAACCCCGAGGGGGTCGCGGGGGACTTCTACAAGCGCACGCACAAGCGGCCCCCGCTCCGCAGGCCGGAGCCCGCGCCGGACGCGCCCGCGCCGCTCCCGGTGCGGCGGCAGAAGGCGGAGGTCGCGCGCGATGCCACCGTGCTGAGCGTCAGCGAACTTTCGGTCTCCTTCGGTGGTGTGCGCGCGCTGCGCGGCGTCACGCTCGAGGTGCGCGCCGGCGAGCTGGTCGGCCTGATCGGCCCCAACGGCGCCGGCAAGTCGACGTTCCTGGACGCCATCGGCGGCTTCGTGGCCTGCGACGGACGTGTCGAACTGGACGGGCATGACATCGGGCGGCTGCCGGCGTACGAACGGTCACGCCGTGGGCTGACCCGCACCTGGCAGAGCACCGAGCTGTTCCATGATCTCGACGTACGCGAGAACCTGCTGGTGGCGGCGGACCACGGCGCCGGCGGTCCCGCACGCAGCCCGTCGAGCGGAACCGTGAGCCGCAGGCAGGAGGCCGACGAGGCACTTGATATCGTCGGCATGGGATGGGCCGCCGACGCGATGCCCGACGACCGCTCCGAGAGCGAGCGCAAGCTGGTCGGCGTCGCCCGCGCGCTCGTCGGCAACCACCGCCTGATCTGCTTGGACGAGCCCGCGGCCGGGCTGGACCGGCGGGAGAGCCAGGAGCTCGGCCGGTGCCTGCGCGGGCTGGCCGACGACGGCCAGTCGATCCTGCTGATCGACCACGACATGGGCCTCGTCCTGAGCATCTGCGACCGCATCGTCGTGTTGGAGTTCGGGACCGTGATCGCCGACGGCCCGCCCGAGTCCATACGCCGCGACGAGCGGGTCGTTGCCGCGTACCTCGGTGGCAGCAACCGCATGCCACCAAAGGCCGTAAAGGAGGGCTGACCATGCCGAATCACGCCGAAGTGATCGGTTCCCTGCTGCGCCCGGGCTACCTGTGGGAGGCGCGTACCGCGCTCGACGAGGGCCGGCTGAGCGCGCAGGAGTTCAAGCAGATCGAGGACCGATCCCGGCGCGACCGTGCGCTTCTACGGCAAGGGCGAGGGCGCGATCTGGGACTGGCAACCCCCGGTGACCATCACCGGGAAGATCCGCGCCCGGCGCCAGATGACCATCGAGGAGTTCGCCTACGCGCGCGCCCGGGCGCGGAAGACGGTGAAGGTGACGCTGCCCAGCCCGCTGGTCCTGTACAGCGCGTGGTCGCCGGAGCTGAGCCGGGACGCCTACGGTGACCCGTACGAGATGTTCGCCGCCGTCGCCGACATCATGCGCGCGGAGGCACAGGCCCTCGCCCGCCTCGGCTGCACGTACATCCAGATCGACTCGCCGGACCTCGGGACCCTCGTCGACCCGGAGAACCGCGCGCTCCGCGAATCGCTGGGCATGCCCACCGACCGCACGCTCACCGAGGGCGTCGACATCATCAACTCCGTCGCCGACGTCCCAGGGGTCACCTTCGGCCTGCACATGTGCAAGGGCAACAACCAGAGCATGTGGATCGCCTCCGGCGGCTACGACGAGATCGCCGACCACGTCTTCGGCCGGATGAGCAACATCGACGAGTTCCTGCTCGAGTACGACGACGAGCGATCGGGTTCCTTCGACCCGCTGGCAAAGATGCCCGACGACAAGCGGGTCGTGCTCGGCCTGGTGTCGAGCAAGATCTCCGAACTGGAGCCGGTCGAGGTGCTGACCGCCCGCGTCCACGAGGCCGCCCGTTACGTCGGCCTCGAACGGCTCGCCCTGTCCACCCAGTGCGGGTTCGCCTCGGTATCCGTCGGCGCGAACCACATCAGCGAGGACACCCAGCAGCGCAAACTCGAACTGGTCGGACAGGTGGCCGACCAGATCTGGTAGTCACTCCGGGTCCGCCGTCACCTCGGTTTGCTCGGATTCACGGACTGGTGCAGGAGCGTGCGCGCGAACGCGCTGCTCGATGACCGGCACGCTCTCCGGCATCGAGGGATGGTCGCGACGGTGGGCGGCGTACCAGTCGGCGTAGCGGTTGGCGCCTGGCTGGGCCGTCAGGCCGTGGGCGAACACCGACAGCGCGACCGTCCAGGTCACGACGGTGAGCATGAGGTCGCGCTCGGGGAGCTGCGTCTCCTCGAGCAGGATCAGCACGAACACGATGGAGGCCAGGCCGCGGGGCCCGAACCAGCCGAGGAAGCCGACCGTGACCCTGCGCATGCCTGTGCCGAGCATGGCGAGCGCGACCGGGAGCATGCGCACCACCGTCAGGCTGAGCGTCGCGT
>WNGB01016352.1_pt1 | contig 10666 bp, 7 predicted proteins | sample 5400681 | NCBI WGS metagenome assembly WNGB01 (sample SAMN13153367, study PRJNA577476) | soil metagenome | isolation source: 115 cm soil or saprolite under grassland replicate 2 | place: USA:California | collected 2016-06-15 | reverse complement strand
CGCGGCTGGCCGGGCTGCCTAGCCCGGCTTGAGGACTCCGCTCAAGGTGAGCGCGGCCAGAAGAAGGCCGAAGATCGACTCCCCCGCGATCGCCCCCGCGCCCAGGGCCGCGTTCCACGGCCCGCGCTCCGGTCGGCCGCGGGCGATGACGGCACCGAGCAGCGAGCCGAACGCGATGGTGGCGCTGTTCGCGGCCGGGAGGACGAAGGCGACGCCGACGACGACCGGGGAGGGGAGAAAGCGGCCGCGGCCGGAGCGCGCGGCGAGCTCGAAGACTGCGCCGGCGACGAGACCGATGAGCGCGGCGAGGCCGCCCCCACTCGGCACCGCGGCGGTCCCCTTCGCCGCAATCTCGGCCATGGCCTTCCACGGAAGCGCGAACGGCGCGGGCAGCGCCTCGGTCCCGAGGCCGTAGGCGCGGGTCAAGAGCCAGTAGGCCGGCAGGGCGGCGATGGTCCCGACGGCGATCCCCAGGAGCGCGGCGCCGACCTGGCGCGCGGGCGGCACGCCGATGAGCTGGCCGACGCGGAACGACTCCATCGTCTGCGAGGTCTGCACGATCGATCCGGCCACGATCGAACCGCCGGCCACATTGACCAGCGCCGACGGCGACGCGACCGCGCCGTAGCTGGCCTGGGTGAGCTGCCCGAGCTGGAGGACCGGGGCGATCCCGGTCTCGCCCACCGCGCGCGCGCACACGAGCGCCGCCACCACCGAGGCGACCACGAGGACCGCACCGGCCGCGAGCGGCACGCCGAAGCCGATCCGGGCGAGGATCGCGACTGCCACGCCGGAGGCGGCCAGCGCCAGGTAGACGCGGCTCGAGCCCCCGGTGGCGACGCGCCAGCCGGCCAGCGCGCGGGCGATGCTGCGCCACTCGGCGCCGAGCGCGACGAGGCCCGCGCTCACCATCAGCGCGACCCCCGGCCACATCAGGAAGGAGGTCACCGTCTGGAAATCGGCTCCGCCGACGGTGCCGGACCCGACCAGGATCGGCGCGAGGACGGCCCACGCCAGCACCGCGCCGGCCAGGAGACCGATCCCGTTGCGCAGGCCGATGAGGAGGCCGACGCCCGCGAGGAGTGGGCTCACGCTGAAGCCGAGCGTGAGCGACTCGCCGGAGAGACCCCGGACGCGGAACGGCAGCCACGCGGTTCCCGGGATGATCTTCGGGATGCCGTCGCGCAGCCATGTCACCGCAGCCCCGGCTGTCGCTCCCCCCAGGGCGGCCCACGCCGCGCCGCGGTCGAGCTGCTTGCGGAGCGCCTGGACCGTCTCGGCGATGGCGGTGCCGCTCGGGAAGGGAAGCGCGTCTTTCACGAGGAGCGGCTCGCGGAAGAGGAGCGCGATGAGGACGCCGACCACGCCGAGCGAGACCCCATAGAGGAGGAGGAGCCAGACCGGAGTCGAATGGCCGAGCAGCGAGAGCGCCGGGATCGCGCCGAGCAGACCGATCGCGCCCGGCATGGCCGCGGATGAGGAGGCCAGACACTGACTGACCACCGTCGCGGAGGCGACCTCATCGCCTGAGCCGGAGCCGCGCAGCGCCATGAAGCCCAGCAGCGCGGCGATGATCCCGCCGCTCTCCCACCAGCCGACCTTCAGCCCGAGATAGACATTGGCGGTGGCGAGCACAAGGCCGAGCAGGGTGCCAATGACCAAGGTCAGCGTCGCTCGCATGCGCCTCCTTCCGGCCGACACATCAGCCTACCGCAGGTCGGGGCCACAATACGTATCAGGTCCGCCGGCATAGCACGAAGTAATGATCGAGCGGACGCTCGCGCTTGAACGCGGCGCCGATCGAGACGTGCATCGACACGCGCCGCATGAAGTCGCGCGTCTCGTGATAGACGAAGCGCTGCCAGCGCCAGTCGTTGGCCACGACCGGCGGCCAGCCGTCGGGGAGCGGGCCATCCGGGACCTGGAAGTAGTCCACCACGACCGCTCCGCGCGCCTCCCAGTGCGGCCGCCCGGCCGTCGGCACGGCCACGAAGAAACCGGGGCCGACGACCGAACGCGTGGGCCCCTCGTTGTAGCCGAACAGCCGCGCGCCGTCCCCTTCGGGCCGGGCGAAGCGCTTCTGGAAGAGGCGCAGCCGGCCGGGAAGCGGAAGCGTGTTCCGCCCCTCGTGGATGACCTCGACTCGCGCCCCCGCCGCGCCGACGAAGAAGTCCAGGTCGAGCGGCGCCGCCTGTGCCGCCTTCTCGAACAGCATCCGCTGCCGGTCCCGCCCGAGCTCACGCACCTCGGTCGACCGAGCGCGGGCATCGAGACCATCGAGATAGCGGCCGACGGCACCGATGTCGGCGGCAGGATCGTCGATGAGCGAGGCGAGCGACATCGCGCCCCGGACTCTACTCGATCACGGACTCCTGGAGAATCCGCGCAACGACGGCAGGATCAGCCCTTGGTGATGAGGGTCTCCAGGGCGGACCGGTCAGGCCCGACCAGCTCGGCGATGCGTGCCGGGTTCACGTCGGCGACGATGATCTCGCCGACCTCGTTCTTGACCGCGCCGTAGAGGCCGCACTCCTTCATCTTGGCGGCCTGGTGCTGGTTGTCGTCGGTGGGCGTGAGGTAGTGGACCGAGTCCATCCGATAGCGGTGGATGAGGTACAGGTGCGCCAGCGTCATGAGGCGCTTCTTGCGCAGTCCCGGGTCGAACGTGTTCTGGTCGCGCACCGACAGGATGCGGCGGCCGCGCCGGTCCTTGATGTTGGCGAAGACGACGTTGAGCAGCTTGTCCGCGCCGGAGCGGATCGTGAGCTCGCGCAGGTCGGAGCCGGCCGTGTGCGGCCGGAGCGACACCTTGAGCCGGTCGTTGTGGCCCCAGTGCTTGCGCCACATCTCCACCCATTCCTCGAGCACGGAGGGCGGGACCTCCGTCTGGACCAGGTGCTGGAACTGGGTCGAGCCCTTGCCCATCGCCTTCGTGGTCGAGGTGCGGCCGGAGATCGCCATGAGCGCCGCGTCGGCGCGCGGGCCGCCGACCAGCGTCTGGGGCGTCCGGTAGGGCGACTCGAGCAGGCGGAACTTCCGCTGCAGGCGCGCGAGCACGAGCATGCCTTCCTGGCGGAGCGCGCTCGCGAACTCCTCGCCGGCGAGCCCGTCGATCTGATGGCCGCCGTAGGTGATGAAGTTGAAGACGTAGCCGAGCTTGCCGAGCTCGTCCGGGAACGCGCCCATGTCCTCGTGGCTCATCCCGGTCGCGGCCCAGTTGAACGAAGGCGACAGGTTGTAGGCCAGCATCTTGTCCGGGTAGACGGCGTGGATGGCGTCGGCGAACCGCTTCGCATCGTGGAGGTCAGCCGTCTTGGTCTCCATCCACAGGATGTCCGCGTACGGCGCCGCGGCGAGCGACTTGGCGATCGCGTAATCGATGCCGCCGCGGACCTGGTAGTAGCCGTCCGGGGTCTTGGCGTGCTCGCAGTCCCAGCCGGCGCGGATGCCCATCTCGGCGGCCTGCGCACGCGCCTCGTAGAAGGAGGCGCGGCCGGCGAAGTCGAGCCACTCGTCGCGCGTCATCGGCAACGTCTCGCCCTCGCTCGTGCCGAAGCTCATGGCGTCGGCCACCGCCTCGGCGTAGGTCTTGATGCCGGCCTCGCCCTGCCACGCGTCGACGAACCGGTCGAACACCTTCTCGAACGCGGCGTCGATGCCGGCGGCGGGCACGGCGGCGGCGAGCGTGGCCGCCGCGTCGGCGATGACGGTCGCGAGGCCGGTGCGCTCCAGCCACTCGTCGGCCGCCGCATATTCCGCCTCGCAGGTGGCGTAGAGCTGATGGCCGGACAGCTCCTCGAACCCGGCCCGGTGGAAGCGGCGCAGGATGGCGAGGAACGCCACCTTGAAGGAAGGCAGCTCGACGTTGGTCGCGCCCAGGATGAACGGCTGGTCGCGCTCGTCGCTGCGGCCGTCCAGGAGCGTGGCCGACTCGGCGTCGGTGCGCGCCACGATGATCCCGGGCACGCCCATCACGTCGAGCTGGAACCGCGCCGCCGACAGGCGCTTGAGCTGCTCGTCCTCGGAGACGAGCACCTTGCCCCCCTGATGGCCGCACTTCTTGGCGCCCGGCTTCTGGTCCTCGATGTGGTAGCCGGGCACGCCGACCTCGACGAAGCGGCGGATGAGGTTGCGCACGTGCGCGTCGCCGCCGTGCCCGGTGTCGGCGTCGGCGATGATGAACGGCCGGAAGTCGACCTCCGGCGTGCTCTTGCGCTGCTCCTCGGTCATGCGCGCGCGCGCATGGTGCTGGTTGCGATCGGCGGTGACGAGCGCGCGGACGATCGGGGCGGCCTCGTCCGGCACCTGGCCGAGCGGATAGCTGGCCAGGTCGGGCCCCGGGTCCTCGTGCGCCGAACCCCTGGCGCTGGTCGCCCAGCCGCCGAGATAGATCGCCTCGATCCCGGCGCGCTTCATCGCCACCGCCTGTCCCGGCGAGTAGGGGCCGAACGTCGTGATGCACTGCCTTTCGGCGAAGAGCTGCCGGAGTCGCGCGTGGAAGCCCTCGGCCGCCGTGCGCGCGATGGTGTAGTCGGCGCGGATCGTGCCGCGCTGCTCGACCACCTCGCGCGCCGTGTGAAGCCGCCGGATGCCGGCGAAGCGCGGGCTCGCGAACCACTCGCGGAGCTCCGCGATCTCCCTCCCCTGTGTCTTCATTTGTCCCCTCCCCCTCGAGGCCCCTGCCCCTGGCGCCGCGCCTAGGCGGCGAAGTCGATGTTCTCGGTGATGCGCGTCCCGTCGCGCGCGAACGCGCTCATGAACGACTCGATGCGCTGGCGGGCGCGCTCGAGATCGTCGTTGTCCAGGTTGAGGTTGAGCAGGTCGATGTACCAGGGCGCCTTGACGTCGATCCGCACGTAGCGGTCGACGATCTCGCGCGCGATCGGCAAGGTCGTGTCCTTGGAGTCGTCGTGGACGTCCCGGTTCGACGCTGCCCGGAGCTTGGCGTACTCCTCGCCCACGAGCCGGCCGAACAGCTCCGGCGTGATCGTGTCGCCGGCGCGCACGCCGGTCGGCGTGTCGCCGTCGGTGAAGGCGGCCTTCTTGTGCAGCCACTCCCACAGGATGCTCAGCCGGATCTCGCCGGTCGCCATGTCCTCCATGAGATAGAGGACGTCGCCCGTGCCGAAGAAGTCGGCCGGCTTGAGCGCCGCCGCCTGGAAGCCGCGCTCGAAGGCGTTGCCGTACTGCAAGGCGACGCTCAGGAGATCGCGGGCGCCGCGCACGGTGCGCGGCGCCGGCTCGAGGAGCGTGAGGTCGAGCGCGTCCTGGGCGCCGTGCCCGAGGCGCGGGAAGGCGCGGCCGAGCTGATTCGCCTGGCCGACCACCTCCCAGACCGGGCGCACGATGTGCACCATCTTCCAGTGCGCGACCCACTTGCCGCTCGCGCCCGCTTGCTGCTCGCGCTCCCCGCCGGCCACCGCCCGCTTCATCCCGTCGGCCACTCCCTTCGGCGAGCCGACCGGGATGTTCGGCTCCATGCCCCCCTGCCACAGCGCGGTGCGGCCGCTCCGGTCGGGCGTGTTGACCGCGCGCCGGACCCGGTCCTCGTAGACGCGCATGTAGCCATAGGTCATGGTGATGGCTTCGATGTTCGGATGCGTGAAGTCCGGGTCCCACGCCATCGCGTCGGAGACGCTGTTGATGTAGTCCCAGCGCCCGGTGTCGAAACCGACGAAGCGGTTCCCGAGCGCAGCCCGGATCTCCATGAGCTGGTAGCTCGCCTCGAGTTGCTCGACCAGCACGTAGGTCTTGATGGTGCCGCCCGCAAGGCCGAGGTGCGCCTCGAGGGCACCGAGCATCTCGTGCCACAGGGCCGCCTCCTCGGCGGTCTGGATCTTGGGCAGGTAGAGGACGAGCGAGCGGCCCTCGCCGCGCAAGGTTTGCTGGTTGCCGACGATGTACGTGGCCGCGTCGACGATCGAGGCGGAGAAGCCGGAGCCGTCGCGGTCGCGCACGTGGCGGTCATCGAGGTGGAACCCGCGCGCGCGGAAGATGCGCGTCGTGAAGTCGAGCTGCTTGCGCCAGTCGGCGATGGTCGGGCGGCCGAAGAAGCCCTGCGCCCAGGCGTTCATCTCGCCGGCCACCGTCTCGGCGACGCGCAGGAACGGATCCTGGCGCGCGAACGCGAGCCGGAGGTTGCGCTGGTTCTCGAGCGAAAGCGTGTCGACCTGGCCGAGCGCGTCCTCGCCGTCGAACATCCACCCGTCGGCCCCGGACAGGAGCGCGTAGGCGACGTTGCGGATGCCCTCCTCGACGCTCGCGCGCGGCCGCGTGCCCGGGCCCGTGCCCTGGATCCACTGCCGCTGGAGGTCGTCCGGGATGGGCGAGCCGTCGAACTGGCCCGCGCGCGCCTCCTCTGCGGTGAGGCCGCAGCGCGGGATGCGCGCCGCCGGATCGAGGAACTCGATCCGGCGGCGGTCGCGGGCGCGCGCGGCGCGCCGGGCGATGCGCTCGTCCATGAGGCGCCGGCGCTCGGAGTTGAAGTCGGAGAGCGCCTCGAGTGCGTCCACCACGGAGGGAGTCAATACGTCCGGGTACGCCTCTCGCACGCCCCTGCGAAACTGCAGCCGTCCAGCGGTCGTCGAGCTCATGGAGCCGATGCCTCCCGTTGGCTCTTCCACCACCTTAGTATGGCCACGCGCTGCGTCAAGCTCGGATGTCCCCGGGATTCTGAAAGAGGGCTACGCTTCGCCGCAGCCGCAGACAAGGAACCACATCATGGCCGACCAGCTCCTCGATTCGCCCACCGTCCGCGCGTTGCTGTCCAGGGCCGGCATCCAGCACCCGATCGTGCAGGCGCCGATGGCCGGCGGGGCGACCACACCCGAGCTCGTCTCGGCCGTGAGCGAGGCGGGTGGGCTCGGCTCGCTCGGCGCGGCCATCTCCGCGCCGCAGAAGATCCTGGACGACATCGCCGCGATCCGGAAGCGCACCGGCCGGCCCTTCAACGTGAACCTGTTCGTCCTCGCCGAGCCGGACGCGGGGGACCCGACGACGCGCGCGCAAATCCAGCGCGCCGCCGAGCTCATCGCGCCGATCCGGCGCGAGCTGGGCCTGCCCGAGCTCACCATCCCGACCAGGTTCTGCGAGCGGTTCGCCGATCAGCTCGCCGCCGTGCGCGAGGCGGCGCCCGCGGTCGCCAGCTTTCATTTTGGCCTGCTGGCCCGCGAGGACCTGCGCGCGCTCAAGGCCAGGGGGTGCCTCGTCCTCGGCAGCGCCACCAACGCCGCCGAGGCGCGGGCGTGGGAAGAGCTCGGCGCCGACATCGTCTGCGCACAGGGTGCGGAGGCGGGCGGTCATCGCGGCACCTTCATCGGCAGCTTCGAGGAGTCGCTCATCGGGACCATGGCGCTGGTCCCGCAGGTGGCGGCGGCCGTGCGCATACCGGTCCTCGCCGCCGGCGGGATCATGGACGGCCGCGGCATCGCGGCCGCGCTTCGGCTGGGCGCGGCCGGCGTGCAGATGGGCACCGCGTTCCTGACCTGCCCGGAGTCCGGCGTCCACGAGGAGTACAAGCGCACCGTGCTCGGCCCGGCCGCCGCCCGCACCGTGGTCACGCGCGCCTTCTCGGGCCGGCCGGCGCGCGGCATCGTCAACCGCTACCTCGAGCTCATGCACCCGCACCAGGACGAGGTCCCGCCGTATCCGATCATGAACGCGCTGACCGGCGAGCTTCGTGCGGCGTCCGCCAGGGCCAACCGCATGGACTACTTCTCCGTGTGGGCCGGCCAGGGAGCGCCGATGAGCCGCGCGCTGCCGGCCGCCGAGCTCGTCCGCCGCCTGGTGGACGAAATCGCCGCCGCATGACCGGCCCGGCCCGGCCGCTGTGGGTCCGTGCGAAGTGCCGGCGGACCTTCGCGAACCGCAACCAGACCGTCGCGCCGACCCGGTCGGGCCGGGACGTCATGATCTCATGGGACAAAACGGTCCCCATCACCCTGCTCCGGCGAAGGCACCGACCCGGGCCGCCATCGCGGAATCGCCGATCGAGGCGGCACCGGGGAGTAAGATGAGACGTGCTGCCGGGCACATCCATCCTCGACGGGCGCTTCGTCATCGAAACAGAGGTCGCCACCGGCGGCATGGGGCGCGTCTTCCGGGCGCGCGAGCGAGAGAGCGGGGCGGCGGTCGCGGTGAAGGTCGTCCGCGACGACGACGACATGATCGACCTGGCCCGCTTCACCCGGGAGATCAGCGTGCTCTCGGGTCTGGTCCACCCCGGCATCGTGCGCTACCTGGCGCACGGGCGCAGCCCGACCGGCCGCCCGGTGCTCGTCGCCGAGTGGATCGACGGGCGCTCCTTGCGAGACGTGGTCGCCCGCGACGGCCTCACCATGGCCGAGGCGGTGGCCGTCGGCCAGCAGGTCACGAGCGCCCTCGAGGTCGTCCACGCCCAGGGGCTCGTCCACCGCGACGTCAAGCCGGAGAACCTCCTCTTCCGCGACGGCCGGCTCGACCGCTTGACGCTCATCGACTTCGGTGTGGCGGTGCCGGCGAGCGGCGACGCGGACGCGCGCCTCACCCTGACCGGCAGCATGGTGGGCACGCTCGGCTACATGTCGCCGGAGCAGGCGCGCGGAGAATCCACGGTCGACGCGCGCGCCGACCTCTTCTCCCTCGGCTGCGTACTGTACGAGTGCCTCACCGCGCGACCGGCGTTCGCCGGCGAGGACCGCGCCGCCATCCGCAGCAAGCTGCTTCTGGTCGATCCGGTTCCGGCCGGCGAGATCGTCGCCGACATCCCGCCGGCGCTCGACCGGCTGCTCGCGCGCCTGCTCGCCAAGGAGCGGCGCCGGCGACCTGCAGGCGCCGGTGAGGTCGCCGGCGAGCTCGCCGCGCTGGGCCCACTGCCGGACGCGATCCGGCGCTCCGCGGCGCTGGCGAGGGAATCTCCGACGCGCCGCGAGCGACCGCGCGACTCGCACGCCGGGGCAACCCAGCACCGTCCGGCGCGAGGCGACCCGGAGCGCGGCCACACCTGAAGCCGCCGCTTCGGCCCGGCCGCGTTACGATCGCGGCATGTCCGACCCGACGACGAGGCGCGAGCGAGAGCCGCTCCGCCTGGCGAGCCTGACCGACGACGAGCTTCGCCAGATCAGCGGCGTCACGCTGGCCCACTACCAGGGGGGCGCCCGGTCGTTCTGGGCCGGGACGCGAGACCACGATGTGAGCCAGAACGTGTCCGCCCTGGTCCGCCATCTGCCCGGGCCGGCCCCGCAGTGGATCCTCGACCTCGGCTGCGGTCCGGGGCGCGACCTGGTCACGTTTCGCGAGCTCGGACACGTGGCCGTCGGTCTCGACGGCGCCGAGGAGTTCGTGCGGATGGCCCGCGTGCACGCCGGCTGCGAGGTGCTGCACCAGGACTTTCTCGCGCTCGACCTGCCGGCCGAGCGGTTCGACGGCATCTTCGCCAACGCCGCCCTCTTCCATGTCCCAAGTCAGGAGCTTCCGCGCGTGCTGGGCCAGCTGCGGGCGTCTCTCACGCCGCGCGGCGTCCTCTTCGGCTCGAACCCGCACGGGCCGAACCAGGAGGGCTGGTCGGGCGATCGATACTGTTGCTACCTCGACCTCGCCGAGTGGCGCCGCCACATGACGGCGGCCGGCTTCGTCGAGCTGGAGCACTACTACCGGCCTCCGGGGCTGCCCCGCCACCGCCAGCCGTGGCTCGCATCCGGGTCGGGACGATCGTCGTCGCCGGGCGGCGGCACATCGTCGTCGCGCGGCGGCTCCCGGCCGCTCCGGCGAGCGGCGAGCGCCTCGATCGACCACACGTCGAGGCTGTTGAAGTACTTCACGTCGCCCTGGGGGCTCTTCCACTCGCGGCCGCGAAGGCTGAACTCGACGCGAACCTGATCGCCGACGCGCAGGCGGTCGAGCTGGTCGCAGCGGTCCCCCGTCAGCTGGAACAGGACGACCTGCGGGTACTTCGGGTTGTCGGACATCTCGACCACGAACTCCCGCTTCTGGAATCGCTCGGTCACGTGCTTGGTCTCGAAGATCGCGTGGAGCTTGCCGGTGACTTCAATGCCCATGCCGGGCAGGATAAGTCAGGACGCTGATCCTGTCTTCGTCCAGCGCATCTTTCATCGATCCGGCCACGCCGGAGCCTAGCACGCGCGCACCTCCGCGAGGCGGATGCGACTCAGCCCGCGACGCGCCCGGCCACGATCGCGTGGGTGCCGCCGCGGCGCCGCTCGCCGCGCACATCGTGCGTCTCGACCGTGAACCCGGCCTGCCGCATCCGCCTCTCGAGCGCCGGCGCCCGCGCGGCCGACCAGACGGCCAGGCACCCGCCCGGGCGGAGCGCCCGCCGCGCCGACGCCAGGCCGGCAGGAGCGTAGAGAGCGTCGTTGCCGGCCCGGGTCAGGCCGTGCGGGCTGTTGTCGACGTCGAGCAGGATCGCGTCGAAGCGCGCGCGGCCGGCGCGGATCGCGTCCGCCACGTCGCCGGCGCGGACCTCGACGCGCCCGTCGTCGAGCGGACGGCCGGCCAGGGACGCCAGCACGGTCCGGTTCCACTCGATGACCTCGGCGACGAGCTCCGCGACCACGACCGCGGCCGGGGCCGGCAGGAGGTCGAGCACCGCGCGCAAGGTGAAGCCCATGCCGAGCCCGCCGACCAGGACGCGCGGCTCCGGCCCGAGCCGCGCGCAGCCGATCTCGGC
>WNGB01014194.1_pt1 | contig 10666 bp, 8 predicted proteins | sample 5400681 | NCBI WGS metagenome assembly WNGB01 (sample SAMN13153367, study PRJNA577476) | soil metagenome | isolation source: 115 cm soil or saprolite under grassland replicate 2 | place: USA:California | collected 2016-06-15 | reverse complement strand
ATACCCGCTCCGCCGCACGGCGGCCGAGCCCACGGGTCGGGCAGGCCGCGACCAGCGCCGCCGGCTGGCCGTCGAGCTCGCGGGCCAGGGCCAGCAGCTGCCGGTCCCCGCGGGAGAGCAGGCGGGCATGCAGGCGCGGGTGGGCGGCGACCCCGACGCTCGCCGCCTCCCCGGCGGCCACCGCCCCCAGCGCCCGGCGCGAGAGCAACCCCGAGGACTGCAGCCGGCCGCGGCGGTGGGGGCCGAGCGCGGCGTTCTCCCACAGCCGCAGGGAGGGCACCAGCCCGTCCGGGCTGTCGGCCGGCGGCAGGTAGGCCAGGCCGCGCTCGCGCCGGGCGCGCACGCCGGCCAGGGCGAGGTCCTCGTTGCCGAGGTACACACGGCCGCCCTCGGACGAGCGCAGGCCGGCGAGTGCCTCGGCCACCTCCAGCGGACCGCGCCCGGACCTGCCGACCAGGCCGTGGACCTCGCCCCGGTGGACGTCGAGGTCGACGTCTGTCACCAGCTCCTGGCCGCCCTCGGTGACCCACAGGCTCCGCACCTGGAGCACGGCCTCGTCGGCGGGAACCGTCCCGGGGCGGGCGACGATCGCCGGCCGCCTGCCATCGGCGAGCAGCGCCGCCGCGCGCTCTCTCTGGCTGCCTGGCAGGGTCGCGATGGTGGAGCCGTCGCGCAGCACGGTGATGCGGTCGGCGATCTCCAGGAGCTGGCCGGGAGAGCGGCTGGCGACCAGCAGGGTCCTGCCAGGCGAGCGCAGGTTGCCCAGGGCGCTGAGCAGGCGCTGCTGCCCGTCGGGCCCGAGGCCGGAGGTCGGCTCGTCCAGCAGCAGCACGCCGACCCCGCGCCACGCCAGTGCCAGCATCTCGACCAGGCGCCGCTCGCCCAGGCCGAGCCCGCGCCTCCGCGCGCGGGGGTCGAGCGAGACCCCGAGCCTGCCGGCCAGCTCGGCCACCTGCTTGCGAGCGCGCCGGCGGGCGAGGTGGCCGGCTCGGCCCGGCTCGGCGCCGAGCACCACGCTCTCGGCCACGCTGAGGCGCTCCAGCAGCGGCGGGTCCTCGACAGCCAGGCCGAGGTCGAGCTCGAGCGCCGCGCCGGCCGATTCGATCCGGGTGGGCCAGTTGCGGACCAGGAGCTGCCCGCGGTCCGGCTGCGCCAGGCCGGCGAGCAGCTCGAGCACCGTGGTCTTGCCGGCGCCCCGCTCCCCGATCAGCAGGTGCACGTCGCCCTCGGTCACCTGGAGGTCGACCCGCTCGAGCGCGCGGGTGCCGCCGCGGCGGCAGCCGACCCCACGGAACTCCAGCACGGTCGGCCGGCGGGGCACTTGCCGTTCCGGCTCGGACCCGCCGATGACGCGTACCGCCCTGGCGACGTCTTCCAAGGTGAAGCCCCCAACAATCTCGATCGGAGCGATTCGGCCATAGGTTACCAAGAGCCGGAGCATGCGGCGAGCATGGTTTCCCGGAGGGCCAACGCTGACCAAGGGATCCGGCCGAGGTGCCCGATGGGGGGGATTCGGGGGGGAGCTGTGTCGGGCTCCCCCCGGGATGCAATCAGACCGAGCGCTGGTAGGCGCGGAAGGCGCGGGTCCCGAGCCAGGCGCAGACGATCGCCAGGGCCAGCAGGCCGCCGACGCGCACGCCTACGAAGCCCCAGTCGACGCCTGCGCCGAGCGCCTCGCGGCCGGCCTCGACCGCCCAGTTGACGGGGTTGTAGCGGGCGACGTTCTGCATCCACGCCGGCATCAGGCCCACCTGCATGAGCCCGGCCGACAGGAAGGTCAGCGGCAGCACCACGAACTGGGTGGCGCCGATGAGCGTCTCCCGCTGGCGGGCGAGCAGGCCCAGCGCGTTCGACAGCGAGGCGATCGCGGCGCCGAGCAGCACCGCGGAAACGACCAGTACGGCCGCCCCGAGCACGCCGCCGTCGAAGCGCGCCCCGACCACCACGCCGAGCAGCACGATGATCAGCGACTGCACGATGTTGGTGACCGCGCCGTAGGCGAGGCTGCCGGCCATCATGGCGCTGCGGCGCACCGGCGAGACCAGGAAGCGATCGAGCACGCCGCGGTCGATGTCCTCGATGAAGCTCATGCCGCTCCAGCCGCTGGCGAACAGCGCGGTCATGACCACGACGCCGGGCGTGAGGAAGGTGATGTAGGAGCTGGTGCCGAAGCCCGGGATCTCCACAACGCTCTTGAACAGCGCTCCGAACAGCAGCAGCCAGATAACCGGCTGGACCAGCGTGATGGCGACGTACGCCGGCTGGCGGAGCAGCGCGCGCACGCTGCGCAGGGTCATGTACCAGGAGTGGGCGATCGCGGTGGTCATCAGGAGTCTCCTTGGTCGGCCTTGCTGAACGCGCGGCCCGCGTAGCGGAGGTAGACGTCGTCCAGGGAGGGGCGTGCGACGGTCACCGAGGCGACCTTGACCCCCTCGGTCTCCAGTGCCTTGAGCACGGCGGGCACCGCGGTGGCGCCCTCGTCGACGCGGGCGCGGAGGGCGTGGCCATCGCCGTTCAGCACGACCTCGCGCACGCCGGGCACCCGAGCCAGCGTCTGCTGGACCCGCCCATCGGCCTGGGCCTCGGCGAGCTCGACGCGGACGGCGTCGCCGTGCAGCTCGCCCTTGAGCTGGTCGGGCGTGCCCTCGGCCACCACGCGGCCGCGGTCCACGATGGCCAGGCGCCGCGCCAGCTGATCGGCCTCCTCCAGGTAATGGGTCGTGAGCAGGATCGTGAGCCCGTCCTGCCTGGTCAGGCGGGAGATCTCCTGCCACATGTCGGCGCGCGCCTCCGGGTCCAGCCCGGTGGTCGGCTCGTCGAGGAACAGCACCTGCGGGCGGTTGATCAGCCCCATGGCGACGTCGAGCTTGCGCTGCATGCCGCCCGAGTAGGTGCGCGCCAGCCGGTTGGCGGCCCCGGCCAGGCCGAAGCGCTCCAGCAGCTCGTCGGCCTGCCGCGTGGCCGCACGGCCACGCACGCCGTACAGGTGCCCCTGCAGTACCAGGTTCTCGCGGCCGGTGGCCTCGCGGTCGACCGCGGACTTCTGGCCGACGGCGCCGATGACCAGGCGGACCCTGTCGGGGTGGCGGACGACGTCGATGCCGGCGACGCGCGCCTGGCCGGCGTCTGGTCGCGACAGCGTGGTGAGGATCTTGACGGTGGTGGACTTGCCTGCGCCATTCGGCCCGAGCAGGCCGAACACGGTGCCTGGCTCGACCGAGAAGCTCAGGCCCCGCAGGGCCTGCACGTCGCCGGGATAGGTCTTGGTGAGATCCAGGGCCTCGATCGCCGCGCCGGCGCCTGGCTCTTGCTGGGTCTGGACAGCCATGAGCTCGATGAACCTCCTGTATGGATCAGCTCGTTGTCTGGCTTGGGCTGGCCCACGGGGTTCGGCCTGGCTATCCTCTGGTTGCACGCCTTGAGTGCCAGGCTCGTCCTGCGGGCCGACTCGGGGAGACCTCGACCCCTGGCGGAGTGCTGTAACACCCCGCTGGGGGTCGGTCGCGTCTGGGCTCAGGTCGTGGGTGCCCCACCCCCTTCGTGCAACGATCTCCACATCTCGATGCCGTCGATGCTGCCCCTGCGGATCTCGCCGGCCAGCTCCCGGACCCACTCCATCTCGGCCTCGGCAAGCACCACGCGGTGCTCCTCCTCGATCAGGAACAGCCGGGCCAGCCCCCGCTGCATGAGGTCGGCCATCAGGGCGCGCCGCTCCTGCGTTTCTTGCTCCAGCCGCCTAGCGCGCTCCTCGAGCAGGTCGGCCACCTCAGCGGGGGGCAGCACACCCGCGATCGACAGCGCGCCCGTGAACTGCGGGTACTCCTTGACCGGCTTGCTGAGCAGCTCGCGCATCCAGCCGAACAGCTTGACGCGGCCCGCCTCGGTGATCGCGTAGACGGTGCGCTCCGGCCGGCGGCCCTCGCGGACGGTCTCCTGCGGCACGATGAGATTCTCGCGCTCGAGCGCCTCCACGACCGTGTAGAGGGAGCCGTAGTTGAGCTTGATGCTCTGCTCCTTGCCACGCTCCCGCATGGTGGCGGCGAGCTCGTAGGGGTGCATCGGCCGCTCCCACAGGTGCGCGAGCACCGCCAGCGCGAGCGGGTTGGACACCCCTCTCCCCGCCATCTCCACCTCACCAGTTCCTCGGTTCCTGATATCCGGCGCCGAGTATACGGCCAAGACCATCCGCCGGCAAGTACCAATGCGTGGAGCGGCTACTGCTTGGTGTAGGCCTTGCCGTCGGCGGCCGGCGGGCGCACCCGGCCGACCAGGCCGGCAACCGCCAGGATGGTGGCGATGTAGGGCGCCATCAGCAGGAACTGCGACGGGATCGGCACGTTGAGCACGGCGAGGATGCTCTGCAGCGCGTCCGCGAAACCGAACAGCAGCGCGGCGGCGAAGGCGCCGAAGGGGCTCCAGTGACCGAAGATCATCGCGGCGAGGGCGATGAAGCCGCGGCCCGAGGTCATGTTCTTGGCGAACGAGCCGACCGAGCCGAGGGTGAAGTAGGCGCCGCCGAGCCCGGCGACCATGCCGCCGAGGATGACGTTGCGGTAGCGGATGGCGAGCACGCGGATGCCGACGGTGTCGGCCGCCCGCGGGTGCTCCCCCACGGCGCGCACCCGCAGGCCCCAGCGGGTGTGGAACAGGCCGACGTGGATCACCACCAGCAGGATGTACATCAGGTAGATGAAGATGTTCTGGTTGAACAGCACCGGCCCGATCAGCGGGATCTTGGACAGCAGGGGGATCTGGATCGAGTCGAACACGTTCGGCGTGTTGAAGGTCTCCTGGTGCGGGATCAGCACCCGGTCGGTGAGGAACCCGGTCAGCCCCAGCGCGAAGAGGTTGAGGACCACGCCGGCCACGATCTGGTCCACCTGGTAGCGGATCGCCAGCAGCGCCAGCAGCGCGCCCACCAGGCCGCCGACCACCACGCCCGCGACCAGGCCGAGCCACAGGCTGGTGGTGGCGCTGCCGACCATCGCGCCGGCGAAGGCCGCCATCAGGAACTGGCCCTCGATGGCGACGTTGATGACCCCGGAGCGCTCGCACAGGACGCCGGACAGGGCGCCGAGCGTGAGCGGCACCGAGCGCAACAGGGTGCTGCCGAGCAGGCCGACCAGGTTCATCGAGGCGTCCTTGGCGGCCCAGGCCAGGGACGACAGCACGAACAGCGCCAGCACCGCGCCGAGGACCACGCCGGCGCGCCGGCCGAAGCCACGCACGAGCTGGTGGACGCCGAGGTAGGCGCAGATGACCGCGAGGACGAAGGAGAACGGCCGCACCGGCACGACCGCGTCCGGGATGTGGATGGCCGGCGGCTGGTTCAGGACGAAGCGCGCGTCGACCCCGGGGGCGACGCCGATCCCGAAGGGCCACGCCATGACCGCGGCGAGCACGATGAAGATCATGCCGGTCACCCGCTGCCGCAGGTTGGAGACCCTCCGCCCCCGCGCCAGCACCCCGGTCGCGCCGATCGCCATGGCTAGCTCCCCCATCCCTTCGACACCGGCTGCCCCGCCTCGACGCGGGCGGCCTTGATCCGGAAGATGGCGCGGACCAGCGCGGGCGCCGCCACGAAGATCACGATCAGCGACTGCACCACGGTGACGATGTCGATCGGCGTGCCGGTCTCCGCCTGCATGTTCAGCCCGCCGGCGCGCAGGGCGCCGATCAGCAGCGCCGCCAGCACCACCCCGCCGGGGCTGGCGCGGCCGAGCAGCGCCACGGTGATCGCGTCGAAGCCGATCCCGGCGGAGAACCCGGGCGCCAGGCTGAACTGGAGCCCCAGCACCTGGTTGGCCCCGGCGAGACCGGCGAGCGCGCCGGACAGGACCATCGCCACCACGGTGGCGCGGCCGACGTCGATCCCGGCCGTGAGGGCGGCGTCGGGGTTGGCGCCGGCCACCCGCAGCTCGAACCCCCAGGTGCTGCGGCCGAGCAGCCAGGCAACACCGGCGGCGGCGAGCAACGCCACGATGATGCCGGCATGCAGCCGCAGGCCCTGCCCTGCCAGATGCGGCAGGCGCGCCGGCACGGCCACCACCTTGGAGATCGGGTCGATGCGGCCGGACCGCCGGTACACCGAGGTGGACAGCAGGTACAGGGAGAGGTAGATCACCACGTAGTTGAGCATGATGGTGGTGATCACCTCATGGGCGCCCGTGCGGGCCTTGAGGATGCCGGGGATGAAGCCGCAAAGCGCGCCCCCGACGAAGCCGGCGAGCAGCGCCAGCGGCAGGTGGACGAACACCGGCAGGCCATGCAGGCCGAAGCCGACGAGGCCGGCGACCAGAGCGCCGGCCAGGAGCTGCCCCTCCGCCCCGATGTTGAACAGCCCGGCCCGGAACCCGAGCGCGACGCCGAGGCCGGCGAGCATCAGCGGCGTGGCCGCCACGATGGTCTCCGACAGCGGGCCGGAGCCACCGAACGCGCCGGAGAACAGCGCGCCGTACGCCGCGGTGATGGCGTCCCATGAGGCGGACAGCGCGTCCCCCGGTGCCGAGAGGAAGTAGCCCCAGGTGGAGAGCACGGCCTCGTCTGAGAACGCGATCAGCACCGCGCCGACGACCAGCGCGGCGACGATCGCCAGCACGGCCACCAGCACCTGGCTCGTGCTGGTGAGCTCCCGCAGGAAGCGCGCGGCCAGCGAGCCAGGCGCGCGCGGCGGCGCCGGCTCACTCCCCTCAGGCGCCTTGACGGCCGGCTCGGTCATCTGATCACCCCCCGCCCGCCATCAGCAGCCCGATCTCGTCCCGGTCGGCCCCGCCGGGCCGCTCACCGACGACCCGCCCTCGGTACATGACGGCGATGCGGTCCGCCAGCGCCAGCACCTCGTCCAGCTCCGAGGAGACGATCAGCACCGCGACCCCCTGGTCGCGTGCCTCCACGATGCGGCGGTGGACGTACTCGATCGAGCCGACGTCGAGCCCGCGCGTCGGCTGCGCGGCGATCAGCAGCTTGATCGGCCTGGACAGCTCGCGGGCGATGATGACCTTCTGCTGGTTGCCGCCGGACAGGGTGGCGACCGCGACGTCGACCGATGGCGCGCGGATGTCGAACTCCTTGGCGCGCTTCCTGGCGGTCGAGGCGACCGCGCCCGGGTCCATCACCGGGCCGCGCGCGAACGGCGCCACGTCATAGGTGTTCAGCACCAGGTTCTCGGCGATGGAGAAGGTCCCGACCAGGCCGTCCTTGATCCGGTCCTCGGGCACGTGGGCGACCCCGGCGCGCAGCACCGCGCGCGGCCGGGCATGGTGCAGGGCGTGGCCGGCGACGCTGATGGTGCCTGCGGCCACAGGGGCCAGCCCGGTGAGCGCCTCGACCAGCTCGGTCTGCCCGTTGCCCTGCACGCCCGCGATCGCGACGATCTCGCCGGCGCGCACCTGGATCGACAGGTCGTCGACGGCCATCTGGCCGCGCTCGTCCAGCACGGTGAGCCCGGAGACCTCGAGCACCGCCTCGCCCGGGCTGGCCTCGTCCTTGGCGACGCGGAGCAGCACAGAGCGCCCCACCATCATCGAGGCCAGCTCCTGCTCGCTGGTCGCGTCCGGCACGGTCGAGCCGACCACCTTGCCGTTCCGCAGCACGGTGATGCGGTCGGCGACCGGCAGGACCTCCTTGAGCTTGTGGGTGATGAACAGGATCGAGTGACCCGACTTCTGCAGGGACCGCATGACGACGAAGAGGTCCTCGGTCTCCTGCGGCGTGAGCACCGCTGTGGGCTCGTCGAGGATCAGCAGCCTGGCCTCGCGCAGCAGCGCCTTGATGATCTCCACGCGCTGCTGTACCCCGACCGGCAGGTCCGCGACCATGGCGTCGGGGTCCACCGCCAGGCCGAAGCGCTCGGACAGCTCGCGCACCTCGCGCCGGGAGCGCTCCCGGTCCAGCAGGCCGAGCTGGCGCGTGGGCTCGACCCCCAGGATCACGTTCTCGGCGACGGTGAACACCGGGATCAGCATGAAGTGCTGGTGGACCATGCCGATCCCGGCGGCGATCGCATCCCTCGGGCTCGAGAAGCCGACCTCGGCACCGTCGACCAGGATCTCCCCCTCGTCGGCGTGGTAGAGGCCGTAGAGGACGTTCATCAGGGTCGTCTTGCCCGCGCCGTTCTCGCCGAGCAGGGCGTGGATCTCGCCCTCCTCGACGGCGAGGTCGATCCCGTCGTTGGCCACGACCCCTGGAAACCGCTTGCTGATCCCCTTGAGCTCCAGCTTCAGGGCTGCCTCCTCACTGGCCGGCGGGCGGACCCCTGTCAAGAAGGAGGTGAGGTTACGCGGGGGGCCGGCCGAGGCCCCCCGCGACCACGAACGCTACTGGTAGTCCGCCGGCTTCACCGAGATGGAGCCGTCGACGATGCCCTGCTTGATGGTGTTCAGGTCGTCCTTGACCTTCTGGGGCACCTGGCCGTCGAAGTCGTGGAAGGGCGCGATGCCGACGCCGTTGTTCTGCAGCGTGCCGGAGTAGACGCCGCCCTTGAACTGGCCGTTGGCGGTGTCCTTGATCGCGGACTCGACAGCCACGTCCATGTTCTTCTCGATGCTGGTGAGGAAGAGGCTGCAGTACTGCGAGGCGCTCACGCAGCCGTCGGTGTCGACCCAGATCATGTGCTTGTCGGCCCCGCCGGCCTTGACCGCGGCGGCGGCGCCGAGGCCCACAGGGCCGGCCACCGGCAGGATGATGTCGGCGCCCTCGCCGAGCAGCGTCTCGGTCACCCGCTTGCCGTTGTCCTGGTTGGTGAAGTCACCGGTGAACAGGCCGTTCTGCTTGGCGGCGTCCCAGCCGAGGACCTGCACGCTGGTGTTGTTCTGCTTGTTGTAGTACTTGACCCCCGCCCAGAAGCCATCCATGAAGATGGTGACCGTCGGGATCTTCTGCCCACCGAAGGTGCCCAGCTTGCCGGACTTGCTCATGGCCGCCGCCACGTAGCCGGCGAGGAAGGCAGCCTGGTCGGTGGAGAACGTGAGCCCGAGCACGTTGCTCAACGCCGGGTCGTAGGCGAAGTCGACGATCGCGTACTTCTGGCTCGGGTTGGCGGTCGCGCTCTCCTTGGTCGCATCGCCGAGCAGGAAGCCGACCGTCACGATGAGCCCGCACTTCTGCCCCACGAACGTGCGCAGGTTGGGGGCGAAGTCGTTCTGGGTGTTCGACTCCAGGAACTTGACCTGGACGCCGAGACTGGTCTTGGCGTCCTGCATGCCTTTCCAGGCGGTGGCGTTGAAGGAGCGGTCGTCGATGCCGCCGGTATCCGTCACCTGGCAGGCGAGGAAGTTGCTGTTCGCCTGGTTGCCAGTCGTTGCGCCCGTTTCGGACGGCTTGCTGCCACAGGCCGCCGCGACGAGCGCGAGCAACGCGACCACGGCAAAGGCTGGGTACTGCCTCTTCATAGCCCCCACTCTCCTGTCCCACCTTGTGAACCCGCGTCAGGTCGAACGGAGTGTATCCCGCGCTTCAACGGCGGTCACGAGCTGGGCAAGCAGAAGCGCCGTCGCCGTCGCCGGTCCACCGTTGGTCGGCCAGGCTCCGTAGAATCGCTGGCATGCGTCGACTCGCAATTGGGATCATCGCCATCGTTCTGGTCTACTTCGCGGCCACGACCGTGTTCGTGGCGGTCTGGATGGGAAAGGACGAGCATCCGAGGGTGGACGCGATCGTGGTGCTGGGGGCAGCGCAGTACGACGGCCGGCCCTCGGCGATCTACGCGGCCCGGCTCGAGCACGCCGTCAACCTGTACCAGAGCGGCGTGGCCCCGCTGATCGTCTTCACCGGCGGCAAGGAGCCCGGCGACCGCTTCACCGAGGGCGGCTCCGGCGCGCGCTGGGCGGTGCAGCACGGCGTCCCCGAGACCGCCACCCTGGTGGAGGAGTCGAGCCGCACGACCTACGAGAACCTGCGGGGCGCCAGACGGGTGCTCGACTCGCGCCTGCACGCGGCCAGGCGCCTCGAGGTGGTGGTGGTCTCGGACCCCTTCCACATGTTCCGGGCCATGAAGCAGGCCGGCGACGTCGGCTTCCGGGCGCACCCCTCGCCCACCCGCACCAGCCCGGTCAGCGCCAGCCGGATCAAGCTGACCGAGGCCGTCCTGCGCGAGGACATCGCCATCGGCGGCTACCTCATCACCCGGGACCGCTCGTGAGCGGGCGGTCGGGCCCACCGGGAGTCGAGCTGAGCTACTCTCCAGCGACCCGACCGTAAGGAGCTCCCGTGGCTGTGACGGTGGTCGATCATCCGCTGGCGGCAACCATGCTGACGGCGCTGCGGGACGCGTCCACGCCGCCGCCGCTGTTCCGGCTGCTGGCCAAGCGCCTGGCGCTCACCCTGGTGGTCGAGGCCAGCCGCACCGTGCCGGTGGAGCGCTGCCGCGTGACCACCCCGCTGGCGGAGGCCGACGGCGCCAGCTTCGCCGCACCCCTGATCGCGGTGCCGATCCTGCGCGCCGGTCTGGGCATGCTCGAGGCCGTCACCGAGCTGTTCCCCGAGGTCGCCGTGGGCTACATCGGGCTCGAGCGCGACCACGCCACCTTCCAGCCGTCGGCCTACTACAGCAAGCTGCCGCCGCTGCGGGACAGCTACGTGCTGCTGCTCGACCCGATGCTGGCGACCGGCGGCTCGGCGGCCGCCGCCTGCCGCAGCCTGTTCGCCGAGGGCCCCGCCCGGGTCACCC
>WNGB01014192.1_pt1 | contig 10667 bp, 6 predicted proteins | sample 5400681 | NCBI WGS metagenome assembly WNGB01 (sample SAMN13153367, study PRJNA577476) | soil metagenome | isolation source: 115 cm soil or saprolite under grassland replicate 2 | place: USA:California | collected 2016-06-15 | reverse complement strand
TGGAGCTGGCGCTCGCGGAGGCGGGCGAGCTCGTGCCCGAGGCGGAGGTCGTCCCGGTGAGCGCGAAGACGGGTCAGGGTCTCGACGAGCTGCGGGCAGCGCTCGCGAACGTCGCCGTGGAGTCGAATCGCGCCGAGTGGCCGACGCGCCTCTACGTCGACCGCGTGTTCACGTTGCGCGGGATCGGGACGGTCGTCACCGGGACGCTCTGGTCAGGAACGGTGGCCGAGGGTGACGAGCTGCGGGCCGAGCCGGCCGCTCTCGACGTGCGCGTGCGCTCCGTGCAGGTGCACGACGAGCCCGTCGCACGCGCGGACGCCGGACAGCGGGTCGCGCTCGCCGTCCCCGGCGTCGAGCGCCGCGAGCTGCGTCGTGGCGATGCGTTGGTTGTGCCGGGCTCGTTTCCGCTGAGCTACCGGCTCGATGTCGTACTGGAGGAACTCGAGCCGATCGCGGACGCCGCGAGACTCAACGTGCACCACGGCACGTCGCACACGGTTGCGCGCGTCGTTCGCGCCGGGGAGCGGTACGCGCAGCTGCGGCTCGCTGCGCCCGTCGTCGCGGCGCGGGGCGACCGCTTCGTGCTGCGGACGCACACCACTGTCGCCGGAGGCGTCGTGCTCGATCCGTCTCCCCCGCGGGTTATCGACGTCGCGCGCCTCGAGCTTCTGGAGACAGGCGATGCCCCCGCGATCATCCGCGCGACCGTGCATGCGCCGATCACGGGCCCCGAGCTGCAGGCACGAGGCCTGCTGCCGCCGGGCGAGCTCGCGCTCGGGCTGACGGCGGTGCGCGCAGCGGGCGACTGGTACTTCGCCGAGGAATGGCTCGCCGAGTTGCAACGGCGCGCGCAGGACCGGCTGCGCGAGCGCGCCGAGCACGAGCCGCTGGATCCAGGGCTGCCGCTCGGCCAGCTGCTGCTGAACCGGCCGTGGGCGAACTCGGTCGCGCCGCTGCTCGGACTCGAGCGCCGCGGTGGCAAGGCGTACCTGCCGGGCACGGCGCCATCGTTGGGTGCGCGGGAGGAGGAGGCGCGCCGCCTCGAAGCCGAGCTCGCCGCGGAGGGATTCGCGAAGCTCGACGACCGGGACCTGGGCGCGTTCCTCGAGCAGGCCGGCCGCCTGTACCGCGTCGGCGACGGCTTCGCCGTCTCGCAACAGTTGTATGAACGAGGCATCGACACGATCCGCGGGCTGACACCGATCACGCTCGCGGCGTTCCGCGACGCTCTCGGAGTCTCACGCCGCGTCGCGCAGCTCTTGCTCGAGCGCTACGACGCCGACGGCTTGACGCGCCGCGTCGGCGACGAGCGTGTGTTAAGAAAGGCGGCGCGACGATGAACGAACAGGAGCTGATCGAGCGGTACAACGACGCATGGAACGCGCACGATCTCGACGCGATCGCTTCGATGCACGCGCAGGACATCGTCTTCCACAACTATTCCGCCGGAGAACGGGCGGAAGGCGCGGACGCAGTACGTGAGCACATCGCGCAGATCTTTCGCAACAACCCGGACATCCAGTTCCGTGGCCGGCGGCTCTATGCGCGCGACGGGCTCGTCGTGAACGAGTGGACGGCAAGCGCGACGCGCGACGGCAAGAAGCTCGAGTGGGACGGGATCGACGTCTTCCCGATCGAGGACGGAAAGATAAAGAGGAAAGACGTCTACTCCGGCTTCGGCGTGGCGCGCGAAGCCGGTTAATCGACGCGGCGAAGCCAGAGCCGCATGAACAGGTCGGCCAGCGCCTGGCCGCCGGCCTCGTTCGAGTCGATCAGGTCGAGCTTCTCCAGCGCTGCGAGCGCACGCTGCACCGTTGACGCAGACCCGAGCTTGTGCCGGCGCCGATAGTCCTCGCTGTAGACGCGACCGGGCTCGCGTGCCAGCGCGAGGAGCAGCGAGCGCTGCGTTCCCGGCAGCCGATCCCAGATCGCGGTGTACCGGGCAGCCTCGGCGTCGACGAGCGTCTCGAGCGCGAACGCGATCACGCCGTCGTCGACGGGAACGCCGCGCAGCTTCGCTTCGGCCCAGACGTACGAACAGAGCTCCTGCGTCTCGTAGGGGAGGCCGGCGGTCAACGACAGGATCTGCTCGAGCGCGGCCTCCGAGATCTCGACGTCGCCGACTGCGAACCGGTCGCGCAGGAAGTCGATGAAGACCTCGGGTGCGATCGGACCGAGTCGCATCGGCTTCGCGGAACGGTAGAGCGGCGCGGCGCGCTCCATGAAGAGCGGCTCCATCAGGTGGCGCTTCGAACCGAGGTACACGTGCGCGACCTGGGGCTGCCGCTGGAACGCGGCGCGGAACTGGCCCGGCAGCTTCGCGTCGATGGCGACGATCTCCTGGAACTCGTCGAGAACGACGCAGACGCGATGACCGTCCTCGGCGACACGGCCCGGGAGGGCGAGCAGCCCGTCGAGCAGCGAGTCGGCATCCTCGCGGCGTTCGTAGCCGAGGAACTCGAACTGCGGGCGGGCGTCTTCGCCGAGCGTGACCCGCGGCTGTACGCTCAGGTGCGAGAACCAGCCGCGGATCTTGTCCGCGGTGCGCTCGATCGGCGACAGCAGCCCGTCCGAGAGCGCCTGCGCCAGGTCGTCCGCCAGCTCTTCCTTCGACGGCGAGCCGAGCAGATCGAGATAGGCGACGAGCATCCCGTCGGCCCGGAGCTCGTCGATCGCCGCCTCGACGAGCGAGGTCTTACCCATCCGGCGGCGCGAGATGACGACGACGTCCTGGCCACCGCGGAGGTCGTCGATCAGCGCAGCGAGCTCGCGCTCGCGATCGGTGAAGTACTCGCCCCGGGCGACTGCGCCGTAGCGGAAGGGATTACCGGTCGCGGCCATCCCAATGATTATACTCATGTGCGTAACGCTCAACGGCGTAACGCACCGCCGTCAGGGGAGCGGCGTCACCTCGAGCCTGAGGACGTCCGGGCGCGAGTAATGGCCGGCGGCGTCGAAGCGCTGCCGCTCCGCGTACAGCAGATCGGGATCGAGGTCGGCCACGAGGATTCCCTCCTCCTCCCAGAGCGGGCCGGCGAGATACTCGCCGTCCGGGCCGATGATCGCGGAGCCGCCGCGGCCGAGCAGATCGGGCCCGTCCGCGATCGGAACGTCGTCCGGGTAGCTCGACGCGCGCTGATAGACGCAGCACGAGACGACGAACGCGCGAGCCTCTCTTGCGATGTGCCGCGCCGACTCGAGCCACGAGTCGGAATCGTCAGCGGTGGGCGCCAGATAGATGTCGAGCCCGGACTCGTAGAGCGCGGCGCGCGCGAGCGGCATGTAGTTCTCCCAGCAGATCAAGCCGCCGACACGACCGAGGTCCGTCTGGATCGTGTCGAGGCCGTTGCCGTCGCCCAGCCCCCACACCATGCGCTCGTGATTCGTCGGCATCAGCTTGCGATGACGGAGCGCGAGCTCGCCGTCGGGCGTGAAGACGAGCAGCGTGTTGTAGAGCGTTCCGCCGCTCAGCTCGTTGATGCCGACGGCGAGGACGAGCGATTGCTCTCTCGCGATCGAGCCGATCCACTCCGTGTCGGCGCTCGGCACCGTGATCGACGCGCGCGCGAGCCGTGCCCACAACTCCTTTCCGCCCTCGCCCCAAACCGCGAGTGCACGCGCCCACCGCGACGACGGATACACGGGGACGAACGTCTCGGGGAAGAGGACGAGTTGCGCACCCCGGGACGCAACGTCTGCGGCCACCGTCGCGAGCTTGTCGAGCGTCGCCTCACGGTTGAAGATCACCGGCTCTACCTGCGCACAGGCGACTCTCACCGGCTGGTGCATGTCAGTCCGCCGCGACGACCTCGTCGCCGACCGCGATCTCGCCGTCCGAGAGAATGTCGGCGTTCAGGCCACCGCGATGCGTGAGGCCCTTGATGACGCCCGGCTGCGTGAGGCTCTCGAGGTGCTTGCACGGCTCACAGAGCTCGACGCCGATGCAATCGACGTCGCCGACGCGGAAGCGCTTGCCGACGAGCGCATTGAGGTCGATCCCGCGCGTGAGCACGTTGCGGCGCGATTCAGCGCCCGTCACGTCGATCCCGCGCTCCGCGGCGAGCGCCTCGAGCGCCTCGGCCGCGATCAGGGTGAGTGCGCGGCCGGGCTCGGCGCCGTGCTCGAAGTAGTAGCGATTGCCGACGAGGCCCTTGCCGGCGTGCGCGCGCACGCGTTCCACCGGCGCCGGAAGCTCCTCCGGCGGCCCGATGTTGATCGCCTCGACCCGTCCCATGCCGCAAGCCTACCCGCCGTATCCGCCGCCGCCAGGCGTCTCGATCGTCACCACGTCGCCGGCGCGCAGGTCCCTCGTCACCTTCGCCGGGACCGGCTCCCCGTTCAGGAGATTGCGGCCGCTCGCGCCGTCTTCGCCGCCGCTCGTCCCGCGCGGCGCGCGTGTGCGGCGCTCACTGAGGATCGAGAGCCTACAGTCTTCGAGGACACGCAGCTCACGCACGACGCCGTCTCCGCCACGATGTTCGCCGGCGCCGCCGGAGCCGAGCCGCAGCGCGTAGCGCTCGACGCGTAGCGGATAGGCGAGCTCGAGCGCCTCGACCGGCGTTGTGAGCGTGTTCGACATCGTGACGTGCACGGCCGAAGGACCGTCCGCGTCCGGGCACGCGCCCTGCCCGCCGCCGATCGTCTCGTAGTACGTGAAGTGGTCGTTGCCGAGCGTGACGTTGTTCATCGTCCCCTGACCTTGCGCCGGCACGGGCATCGCCTGCGCGAACGCTGCGAAGACGGTGTCGACGATGCGGCTCGACGTCTCGACGTTGCCGCCGGCGACGGCCGCGGGCGGGGCTGCGTTCACGAGCGAGCCTTCGGGAGCGCGCACCGTCACCGGCGCGAAGGCTCCTCCCGAAGCCGGGACGTCTGGCGCGGCAAGGCAGCGGACGACGAAGTAACACGCGGAGCGTGTCACGGCGAGAGGGCAGTTGAGGTTGCCTTCGTGCTGCTGGCGATCGGTGCCGGTGAAGTCCAGCTCGAGGGAATCGCCGGCGATGGTCAAGACGACGTTGATCTTCGTATCGTCGTCGAGGAGGTCCGTTCCTTCGTAACGGCCATCGGGCATGGCGGCGATCCCGGCGCGGACGAGTCGCTCCGAGTACCCGTAGAGCTCGTCCATCGCGGCCGCGGCACGCTGCCGTCCGTGGCGCGCGCGGACGTCGTCGATCCGCCGCGCGGCAAGGCGTTGCGCCGCGAGCTGCGCCCGCAGGTCGCCGCGCCGCTCGTCCGGGTTGCGCATGCGCGCGACGAGCGCGTCGAGCGTCGCGTCGTCGAGGCGCGTCGGCGGGATCACGACTCCCTCCTCGGCGAGCTGTCGCGACGTCGCGGGCATGCTCCCGGGCTCTACACCGCCGACGTCCGCGTGGTGGGCGCGCGACGCGGCGAACCCGAGCGCGGTACGCGAGACGAGCGTGATGTCCGGCAGGTGCGTGCCGCCGGCGTACGGATCGTTGAGGATGAACACCTCGTCGGGTTTTGGATTGCAGCGCATCACCGCGTCGACCGCATCGGGCATCGCGCCGAGGTGCACGGGGATGTGCTCCGCCTGGACGATCATCCGCCCGCGCTCGTCGAACAACGCCGTCGAGCAGTCGCGCCGTTCCTTGATGTTCGCCGAGAAGGCGGAGCGGATCAGCACCGCTCCCATCTCCTCGGCGATCGCGCGCAGGCCGCTGCCCATGATTTGGAGCTCGATGTTCACTGTTTCGTGAGTTGGACTACGGCACGGCCTCGGCTTGTTGTCGGACGCCCGTGGCTCGCGCTGCTCGCTCGAGCCAGGGTCTCGCCTCAAGACGCTCGAAGATCTCGCGCGCCTCGACGAGGAGGGTTTCCGCCTCCTCGGCACGGCCCTGTCCGACCAGCCACTCCCCGTGCTCGACTTGCGTCACCGCCATGTAGAAGGGCACAGCCATCTCTCGGAACAGTCCCGCCGCCCCCTTGAAGCGTCGCTCTGCCTCGGCCGCGTCGCTTCGATTGGTGGCGAGCCGTGCACGGAATCGCGCGGACTGCGCCTGCAAGAATTGAGGCGAGCTCCCGGGTGGCAGCGCCTCGACGACGGCCACCAACTCCTCGGCCTTGTGCAGGTCGCCCAGCTCGAGCGCGGCTTCGACTGCCGTGACGAAGGCTTGCTTGGCGTACTCCTGCGTCATGCCCATGATCTCGCGTTCGGCGAATGCCAGCTCCGCCCATTCGAGCGCACGGACTGGGTCTCCCGTCATGAGAGCCATATCCGCTCGACACACGTGGAAGGCGGCGCGCTCCTGGTGGTCGGCCGACGACTCCATCTCGGCACAACGGCGGATGAGGTTCTCGGCGTCATCCGGTCTTCCTCGGAATGCGTTGACCGTTGCGCCGAAGAGGATCGCCGACCACGCCTGCCGAACCTCCGACCAGTGCTCCTCGGGAACCCCGGCGATCATCGAGATGAGCTCGTCCCAGGCGCCGAGGGCGAAATACGGGTAGACCTGTCCCAGGAACTGCCACTCCTGCTGCCGGTTGCCGACGTGCCGGGCGAGCGCAAGTCCTTCTCGAACGGCGTCTGCGGCCTCCTCGTACCTGTCGACCTGGCACAGCGTGTCGGCGAGGTTGTAATACGCGCGAAGGCAGGCCGAAGGCTTGTTGTTCTCGAGCGCGACGTCGAGCGCAAATCGCAGGAGTGCGAGCGCCTCGAGCTTCCGTGCGCGTCCGGCGAAGATGATCGCCTTCGTGTTGAGGGCGTCCGAGAAGACCTCCGGTACGCCGAGGGCCTCTGCTGTCTCGAGCGCCGTCTCGACACGTTGCAGCGCGAGGTCGCTCTGGCCTGCGAAGAACAGAAAGCGCCCGAGTTGCGCGGCGATGTACGCGAAGTCCTCGTCTGGCTCCTCCTGAGAGAGCACGCCGAAGGCTCGCTCCAGGTTCTGGAGGCCTTGCTCGATGCGTCCTCGGTCCACCCAGAGAGCAACGGCAAGCCTCGCCGATACCCTCGCGGCGGGATGAGTGGCACCCGCTGTCTCGAAGAGCTCGATGGCCCGCTCGAAATGCGCCGATGAGTCGTCCGACCGCGCGCCCATTCTGGCCATCAGTCCGGCACGCTCGTGGAGGTCGGCCTGCACGACGCGCTCGTCCGTCAGCTCGACGGCTCGCTCGAATGCGCGTTGCGCCTCCGTGCTCGCACCCAGGGACGCTGCGCGCTCGCCGGCTCGGACGAGCATCTCGCGCGCCGTTGAGCGGATCTCCTCGGCGTCCGGGTCGTCGGGGCCGGCATGGTACGCGTCGAGGTAGTGGGCGGCGACGACCTCGACGATCTCGTCTTCGTCGGCGCCACGGACGGACGACAGGAGCTGCGCCGCAGCGAGGTGCTTCGTCTTGCGCTCCTTCTTCGAGATCGTCTCGTAGGCAACGTGCTTGACGATGTCCTGCAGGAACGAGTACTGGCCGCGCTCGGGCGAGCGGGGGTCGGCCTGGATGGAGAGGATCTCCTTGCGGACAAGCGCGACGAGCAGCGGCTCGAGCTCGGCCTCCGTCAGGCCGGTGAGCGCCACCAACCCGGGCGTTGTGAACGTCTTGCCAAGCACGGCGCCGTCCTGTACAAGGCGCCGCTCCTGCTGCGTCAGGCTGTCCAACCGGGCTGCGATCAGCGCGTGGAGCGTCTCCGGCACCTCGAGCGTCTCGACCGACCCTGTCGGCCGGTAGACGTTTCCCTCCTGCGTCAGCAGGCCTCGGTCGAGCAGCATCCGGACGGTCTCGACCGCGTACAGAGGGACACCTTCGGCGCGCGCCAGGATCCGGCCGCGCAGATCGTCGGGGAGGCCGGGAACGAGCCCGGCCAGCAGATCGTCCATCGCCTCGGCGGAGAGCGGCTCCAGGTAGAGCGAGGCGAAGTTGCGCTTCCCGGCGCCCCACGAAGGACGCTTGTCGACGAGCTCCGGGCGAGCGAGGACGAGCACGTAGAGCGGGCGGCTGCGCGACCATTCGAGCAGGTACTCGAGGAAGTCGAGGAGACTCTCGTCCGCCCACTGCATGTCCTCGAAGACGAGAATCGTCGGCGACTTCTCTGCCAGCCGCTCGAAGAGGATGCGCCAGGCCGAGAAGAGGTTCTCCTGGTCGCCGGCCACCCCCTCCTCGATTCCGAGCAGGTGTGCCAGGCGAGGCTCGATCCAATCCCGCTCGTCGGGATCGGGCACGTGCAGCTCGATCGTGGAGTGCAGCTTGGCGAGCGCCGCGGCCGGCTTCTCGTCCTCGACGATCTCGCAGCGCATCCTCACCATCTCCGCAAGCGCCCAGTAGGCGACTCCCTCGCCGTAGGAGAGGCAGCGCCCGCGATGCCAGAAGGCCTCGTCGGCGAGACCGTCGATGTACTTCTCGAACTCCCACGAAAGCCGCGACTTGCCGATGCCCGCGATCCCCGTCACGGAGACAAGCTGTGCCTTCTTCTCGTCCGCGGAGCCGTGGAACAGCTCCTTGACCAGACGGAGCTCGCGTTCGCGGCCGACGAACGGAGCCTCGAGGGCCGACGATCGCATCGCTCCCTTTGCACCGGCGACCACACGAAGCGCCCGCCAGAGGGGCATCGGCTCGGCCTTCCCCTTCAGCTCGTGGTTGCCCGCGTCCTCGTAGGCGATCGCCGCCTCCGATGCGCGCTTCGTCGACTCGCCGACCAAAACCGAGTCGGGCTCCGCCGAGGACTGGACGCGCGAGGCTGTGTTGACGAGGTCGCCTGCGACAAGACCTTCCGACGTGCTGCCCGGCACCACTGCCGCCTCGCCCGTGAGAACGCCTGCCCGAGCCCGCAGGCCGGGCGCCCCCACCTCCTGGCCGAGAGCAGACACGGTCGCGACCAGGTCGAGCGCCGCTCGAACCGACCGTTCCGCGTCGTCCTCCTTGGCCACCGGCGCGCCCCAGACCGCCATCACCGCATCGCCGATGAACTTCTCGACCGTGCCGCCGTAGCGCTCGATCACCGTTCGGGCCTCCTCGAAGTACCGCGAGAGCAGTTCGCGAACCTCCTCCGCGTCACGCGCTTCCGACAACGGCGTGAAGCCGACGAGGTCCGCAAAGAGAACCGAGACGAGGCGGCGCTCTGCGGCAGGGGCTTCGCGAGTCTTGGCGGTGGGCGACGCGACGGCGACGGCCCCAGGAACAAGCGGTGAGCCGCAGTCGCCGCAGAAGTTCATCTCTGGAGGATTCGGACTCCCACATGACGGACAGGAAGGCACAAGCGGGCTGCCGCACTTGCCGCAGAACTTCTTGCCGTCAGGATTCTCGGTGCCGCAGCTTGGGCAGTGGGTCATCTCTGTGAGCCTACTGCTACCCCGGGCGGCTACGGCTTCATTCTCTAAGTAAGAGACTCCGCCACCTTGGACAGGACGAGCGTGGGACCATCCCTAGCCCCCACCCACCCGGGCGGAAGCCAGCACGTGGCGCCTTCGAGCTCGAGCAGCGCAGGTCCTTCGACGCGCAACGGCTTGCCTCGCGGCAGCTCGAACGCCGGCGCTCGACGAACGTCCGCCGTGCGCACGGCCACGAGCTCGATCTCGCGCTTGCGGTCCGCATAGCCGTAGCGCTCCTGGTGCGCCGCATGAAATGCGGCCGCGAGGTGCGGCTGCAGCGGCACGGTCAGCTCGAACGACTGGCCGACATAGCGCAGATCGGCCTCGCCCTCGCGCGGCAACTCGCCGGCCTCGCGCAGAGGCACGAGGTAGGAGCGAACGCGGTCGCGACGTTCGTCGCTCGCGACCAGGCCGAGCGCCGACAGCACGCCGGCAGCATCGGGCACGAGGACGGTCCCTATCTCGAGCTCCTCGGCAAGCGCGCAGGCATGGAGCGGGCCTGCGCCGCCGAACGCCACGAGGGCAAAGTCGCGCGGATCGTGCCCGCGCTCGATGGAGACGAGGCGCAGCGCGTGCAGCATCTCGGCGTTGACGACCGCGACAGCCTCGTCCGGGTCGATGTCGGCGAACGCGCGCTCCGCCGCCTGCCGGTCGAGCTCGATGCCGCCGGCGAGCTGCATGGGCAGCCGGCCGAGCAGCAGGTTCGCGTCTGTGACGGTAGGCCTCGACCCGCCGTGCCCGTAGCACGCGGGGCCGGGATTCGCTCCCGCACTCTCGGGCCCGACGTGCAGGGCGCCGCCTGCGTCACGCCACACGATCGAGCCGCCGCCGGCGCCCACGGTGTGCAGGTCGATGCTCGGCAACCTCACCGGAAGACCGCCGACGAAGCGTTCCGGCGTCCGCACCGCGGCACCACCGGCGATCAAACACACGTCGGTGGAGGTCCCGCCCATGTCGAAGGAGATCGCGTTCTCGTACCCGGCCGTCCGTGCGACGCGCGCGGCGCCAACGACGCCGGCGGCGGGGCCGGAGACGAGCGCAACGGCGGGATGCTCAGCCGCTTCGGTCAGCTCGGCGACGCCGCCGGACGAGCGCATCACGAGCGGCGCCGGCAGACCCGCCTCGGCGCAACGGGCGGCGAGCGCCCGTAGATACCGCGCGACGCCGGGAGCGAGGTAAGCGTCGATCGCCGTGGTCGACGCGCGCTCGTACTCGCGGAACTCGGGTGCGATCTCATGTGAAGCGACGACATGCGCGCCCGGCAGGCGACGGCGCACTTCGGCCGCCACCGCGCGCTCGTGCGACGCGTCGCGGTACGCGTGCAGGAGGCAGATCGCGACCGCTTCGGCATCG